>ENA-ORXD01000784-ORXD01000784.1-sediment-metagenome-genome-assembly--contig:-NODE-784-length-34190-cov-4.290534_pt1 | contig 34190 bp, 35 predicted proteins | sample MGYA00237862_ERZ511471 | MGnify/ENA metagenome assembly ERZ511471 | reverse complement strand
CGATCCCCATCGTCGTCACGCCGTCTTCGGCGGACGCCAAGCCGCAGGCACTGAAACCGATTCCCATCGTCGTCACGTCGTCTTCGGCAGACGCCAAGCAGGCGGCGAAAATCCTGGCCCTTCGCTGGAACAGGGAGGGGAAAACCGTCAGGGCGGTCGTCGACCTGGACCGGGTCGCCGAGCCCAAGGTCCTGGTCAAGCCGAACCTCGTGGAACTGTCTTTCAATGCCTTGCCGGTCGCCAGCCTTAAAGGGCTGCCTTCCCCCTTCGAGAAGGACGTCTCCGCGGTTCTCGTCCAGTCCGGGAACCAGGCAACCCTGCGTTTTTCGCACAAGGCCGGTGGAGTCAAGCATTTCCAGCTGGAGAAGCCCTACCGCTACGTCGTTGATTTTCGGTTCTAGGGAGGCCTTGCCATGAACTTTCGGGTCACCGAGGAGGACAACGGATCCTTCGAAAGCGACAGGCCGCTGAACGGCATGGACGTCCTGGCCAGGGACGGCAGGGAAGTGGGGAACATCGTGGCCTGGCGGGTCAACCGGTACCTGCGCCCGCTTTCATGGGAGGTCTCGGGGGACTGCGCGGTTTCCTTCGTGGACACTTCCTGTTTCGAAGGGAAGGAGGTCTACCGCCGGACGCTGACCTTCCTCCTGGTCCTGGCTTGCCGGAAGGTGCTGGAAAGGGATGTCCTGGTCCGCCATTCCCTCAGTGACGGCTATTACTGCGAGATTCCGGGGGAGGCCCTGGCCCCTTCCCAGGTGGAGGCGGTGAAGCGGGGCATGCGTGAACTGATCGCCCTGGACCTGCCGGTCGCCAGGGAAGTTCTTTCCCTTGACAGGGCAAGGAACCTGTTCGAAACCCAGGGGAACCACGACAAGGCGGAACTGCTGCGGTGGATCGGGATGGACCCGGTGGAAACCTATCGCATAGGAGACCGCAGCGGTTTCTTCTACGGCCCGCTGGCGCCCGCAACCGGCTCGGTGGGGGTTTTCGATCTCGTTTCCCACGCCCCGGGCATGGTCCTCCGGTTTCCCACCGTGGCTTACCCGGCCCAGCTGCCGCCCTTCCAGCCCCCGGTTCGCCTTTCCGACGTCTTTCTCGAGTATGCCGGGTGGCTGGACATCCTCGGGGTCAGCACCATGGAGAGCCTGCACCGGGCGGTGGCCTCGGGGCGGGGCACCGAGCTGATTCTTGTTTCGGAAGCCCTGCACGCGCAGCGGTTGAACCGGATCGCCGAAACCGTCGCATCCAGGCCCGATTGCCGCCTGGTCTGCATCGCGGGGCCTTCGGGTTCCGGCAAGACGACGACTTCCCATCGTCTTGCGGTGCAGCTCGCCGTCTGCGGGAAGCGCACGAAAATCCTGGCCATGGACGACTACTTCATGGAAAGGAGCCGAACCCCGCGTGATTCGGACGGCAACTACGACTTCGAAGCCATCGAGGCCCTCGACCTGGATCTCCTGAACGGGCACATTGCCGCCCTTTTGCAGGGCAGGCCCGTTCGCCTCCCCCGGTTCGACTTCCTCAACGGGACACGGGACACAGGGGTTGATCTGAAGCTCGACCCGGGAGAGATGCTGATCATTGAGGGGATCCACGGACTGAACGACCAGGTGGGAACCGGGATTGGAGATTTCGAAAAATTCCGTCTCTACCTGTCTCCCCTGACCGGGGTCAACCTGGACAGGCACAACCGCACCAGCACGACGGACAACCGGCTCCTGAGGCGCCTTGTCCGGGACTACCGCACCAGGGGAAAGAAACCTGAAACGACGCTTCTTCAATGGCCCTCGGTCATCCGGGGGGCCGCGCGCCATATTTTTCCCTACCAGGAGAAGGCCGATGCGATGTTCAATTCGGCGCTGGTTTACGAACTTTCCGTCCTAAAGGGCTACGCCGAACCGCTGCTCCGGGTGATCCGAGAGGAATCCCCCGTGTTCGGGGAAGCGTCCCGCCTGCTGGACCTGCTTCGCTACGCCCCCTTCATCCCGTCGGACAACGTTCCGAACAATTCCATCCTCAGGGAGTTCATCGGCGGAAGCTGTTTCAGGGTCTAATCGTCCCCTCGGGCAGGAAAGGATGGCGGGGATCCCCGTAAAGGGATCCCCGCCATCCTTTTAGTTTCCTGGGACGAATTCTTCCTACAGCGCTACGGGCTTGCAGAGGTTCTTCGCTTCCTTTGCGACCCTGCCGCAGTTCGCGCAGATGAATTTTCCGTCCTTCACCATTTCCTTGTAATGATCGAGATCCGCTTCCACCATGCCCATGTTCTGGTAATAGCAGAGATGATTCTCGTGATCCGGATGCGGCCAACCGAGTTTCGACATGGATATCCCTCCCCCAGTCTATTTATTCGGATGCCCTTTCATTATATTGCATCACGGAAGAAAGACCAACATGAAGAAGCAATTTACCAGCCGCCGCCCCCGCCCCCGCCGCCCCCACCGCCGGATCCGCCTCCGCCACCCCCGCCGCCTCCGAAGCCTGAACTGCTGCCGGGAGCCACCGAAGCCGAGGAGATGGCCCCTGAAAAGCCCGAACCGAAGCTGGAGGCAAAGGCACCGGTGTTGAACCCGCGAAGGGCGTTGCCCATGTACCAGCTGGGCCGGTAACCTCCCTGCCACGACTCGGGTGCAGTCCCTTCCGCGGCCATTCGGGCGAAAACTTCGGAGAACTGTTCCGACCACTCCTGTTCCACGCCCAGGGCGAGGGCGTAGGGCAGGAAGCGCTCGAAAAGTTCTGGCGTACGGTCGGGCGGGTTCAGGCGGTTGAGCCGGTCCGCCTCGGCGACGGACAGGTAGAGGCGGAATCCCTCGATCTCGTCCATGGCCTTGCGGCCCAGGGGAGTCCTGGCCTTCAGGAGCCAGGCGAAAAGAACATTGGACAGAACGAGCAGGATGACAACGGAAAGGATCGTCCAGGAAACGATCCCGGCCAGGCCCGCGCCCAGCAGGGCCAGTCCCGAGCCGACCGGGACGAGGAGGGCGAGCATGAAGAGAAGGCCCACCAGGGACCGGATCCGTTTCGGCCCGTTCTTCACGGCCTTGGCCTGCCGGACGATTCCCGCGAGAAAGGCAAAGGCGAAAAGGGACAGCAGGGGGAAAAGGAAAGCGTAGCTGACGTTGAGGGGCAGGTTCGACGCGTCCGGATCGAGGATGACGCTCAGGACCAGGGTCAGGATGGACATCACCACGCCGATGACGAAAAAGCCCGTGTTGCGGACGAAGGTCGTCCTGTAATAGCGGTTCTTCAGGGTGTCCTTCAGGGCGGTGATGGCACCGCTGATGGCGGCGTGGTTCGCCCTGTCCACCGCCAGGGTGTCGTGGAGTCCCACGAGGGGGTAGACGGCCACTCGTTCTTCCGCATCCAGGGAATCGAAATCGGGTTTCGGCCCTTTGCGAAGGAAGTAGGTGTCGCCATCCTGCTCGATGGTCACGGCCCCCTTGACTGCGGCGTTCAGGAGGGTGGAGGTGAAGCAGCGGTCGTCGTAGCCCATCCGGTAGAGGTAGCGGACACCGCCAGGGGAGAAGCCGTCGGGCGGGGCAAAGCGGGGGATGATCGTTCCTGGCCGGGGGTCCTTCCCGTAGCGGGTCCAGACGAGGAAATAGTAGAGAAGGATCACCGCCAGGCCCGCGAAGAGGGCCAGGCGCCCCGCGTTGTCCCTGATTTTCCAGTAGAGGAGGTCGGCGCTCGAGGGTTCCCGGACGATGCCCTTAGGCCATCCTGCCACGATGGAGAAACCTTCTCCCGGGGCCAGGGTGCGCGTCGTGACGAAACGGGCCGACCTGCCGGCGGTTTCCGGGATGCTGAAATCCCGTCCCTGCTCGCCCATCCTGCCCGTGAAGGCTTCCGTCATCGTTATTCGTGCGTTCCCGGCGCCATCCGGCAGCGTGACGACGCACCAGGCCGTGTCGATCGGGAAGCGCCACCCGTTGCCGGTGACATTCCAGTAAAGTTCGTCATGGTCCTTGAAAAAACCGAGCTGGCGGCTTGTCCGGTAGACCAGCGTGTAGGTGTGGACCCCGGGCTCGAGAAGCCTGTCCGGGTTGCCGATATAGACGCGCTTGCCGTTGGATTCGGTCTTGACGCTGAAGGGTTCGGGATGGCCGTCCCTCAGGACTCCCTGTACCTTGAAAGGCACGATCACGCTGTTCCCCTCGCGGTCACGGTAGGTCGTCGGGAAGTCGCGGTAGATGCCCCGGCGGATGGCCTGACCTTCTGCCCTGACCCGGATGGTTTCCGTCACCTCCAGGGAGGCGTCCTCCCGGATGGAAACGTCGCTTCCATATTCAAGGATGCGCTCCGCTGCGCTTGCCGGGGCGGCGAAGGGACTTCCAGAAAGCGACAGGCACAAGAGCCCCGCCAGCAGGCCGAGGCGGAAAAGGCGTCCTTTCATCGGGGTTGCCCGCCTAGTTGAAGCGAACCTGGGGAGCCTTGCGTTCCCCCTCGTCGTCCAGCTCGAAGAAATCGCCCTTGGTGAAGCCGCTCAGCCGGGCGATGATGTTGCTCGGGAAGCTGTCGACGAGAACGTTGTTCTCCCGGACGGTGCCGTTGAAGTAGCGGCGGGCCATCTGGACCTGGTCCTCGATGTCGGAGAGGCTCTTCTGGAGTTCGAGGAAGTTCGTGTTGGCCTTCAGTTCAGGGTAGGCCTCGGCCACTGCGAAGAGGGTCCGCAGGGAAGCCGTCAGCGCGGTTTCCGCGGCGGCCTGTTCCTTCACGGTCCCGGCGCTGACCGATTGCGCCCTGAGCGCCGACACCTTTTCGAACAGGTCCTTTTCGTGCGTCGCGTAACCCTTGACGGTTTCGACGAGGTTGGGGATCAGGTCCACCCTGCGCTTGAGCTGGACATCGATTCCGCTCCAGGCTTCGGCCATCATGTTCCGCAGGCGGATGAACCGGTTGTAGAGCGATACGGCCCAGGCAAAGACGAGGGCGGCGACAGCGGCAACGATTCCGATCACGATCATGGATATTCCTCCCATCCGGGATAGAGTTCGAGTCCATTGTAGCCCAAGAAGACGCGGCAAAGCGGGACGTGATAGAATTGCAACCGGTTGAACGGAAGGAGCGTGCGGCATGAGGGTGACGATGGTCCAGGTGGCCAGGGAGGCCGGTGTCGACAAGGCGACGGTCAGCAGGGCCCTTAAGGGGGACCCGAGAATCTCGCTTGCAACCCGGGAGCGCGTCTGGGAAGCGGTCAAGAGGCTTGGGTATGAACCGGACGCGGTGGCGAAAGGCCTTTCGAGCAGCAGGAGCGAAATGGTCGCCGTCGTTTTCAGGTCCTTGTCGCCAGGTTGGACCGGCTGTTTCCTCAGCGGGGTCGAGCGTGTCCTTGCAAAGGGGCGGATGGATTTCATGGTCCGTTCGACGGGAGACTTGCCGGGTGCACGGGAAAGCCTTTTGAGGACGCTTTCAGCCCGCCGGATCGACGGGCTCATCTGGCTCGACCCGGAAATGCCGCGCTTGCCGGGGATGCCGACGGTAACCGTCGGGTTCCGTCTCGAGGGGGCCCTCTCCGTTCTCATCGACCAGGAAGAGGGGGAAAGGCGGCTGCTTTCGCTGGCCGGGGAAGCGCCCATCCGGTACCGCCCCGGTCAGGATGCCCTTTTCCGGGGGATCGGGGAAAAGTTTGGTAAACCCCCGCAAGGGAAAGTTTCGCAGAGCGAATGGGTTTTCTGCGACGGGACCCTCCCGGAAAGGGGAGAGCGGGCTATCCTGGCCTGCGGACAGGTTCTTGCGCACAACCCGACGAACATGCCCCTTCTTGTCTGGCCTGCTTTTGAAACCGGCGTGCTCTCCGCACGTCTTCTCCTGAACTCCCTGAAACAGCAGGCCAACCTCCCGGAAGTCGTGCTGGTGCAGCCCCGGCTGGAAATCGGTGAGACCCCGTCCCAGGGGCCGGATGAAATTGTCTGACAATACAAGTTTAGTTATACAATATAAATAAACTGATGTTGACTCCTCGCGTGACTTCTGGTATAAATACCCGAAGAAAGCGAACGGAGGGTGACGAATGAATTTTTGCAGTGTCCCGACCAGCCGTATAAGACGCGCGAGACGTGGCCTAGAGAGCGTTGATTCCTGCGACGCCGCCAGGTTTTTCGCGCGGCCTTTCGAGTTCGGCAAGGGAGGGTTCGATATGTGGTTGAAGGACAACAAGGGTAACTGGTACATGGCGGGACAGGAACCGATCAGCGGGATTTCCGAGGTGGCGGGCAGCTGGGAGAAGGATTCCGACGGCGGGTGGATTTTCCTCGCCACGACGGTGGCCAGCCTGACCGGCGTCAAGGGGAGCGCCTATTCCCCGGTGCATTCCTCGGTCGCCCTCTAAGCGGCAAGCCGCCACAACAAAGCCTTTTTCAAGGGGTGGGACGCGCGTTTCGCGCGAGCCACCCCTTTTTCTTTCCGTTATACTGGCCGTGAAAGTGACGATAGGGGTGTTTTCCTGCGTGGCAGATTCCCGCGAGAGGTTTCGGCTGGTTTCAATCTTCGTCCTGCTTGCCGCCGCCCTGGGCGCAGTCCTGGGTTTCTCCCTCCTGGCGGGGGATGTTTCCATTTCCCCCCGGGAGGTCCTGTCCCTGCTTGCCTCCGGTCCCGGGGAAGGAACCGGTTCACCCGGGGAACTTGCCCGCGCCGTCGTCTGGCAGGTTCGCCTGCCCCGTGCCCTCACGGCCCTCGCGACCGGTGCCGGGCTGGCGGGCTGCGGGGTCCTTTTCCAGGCCCTCCTGCTGAACCCCCTTGCCGAACCCTACACGCTGGGGGTGGCATCCGGCGCCGCGTTCGGCGCCGCCGCTGCGATCTCCTTCCAGTTGCCCTTCCTGACGTTCTGGGCCTTTGCCGGGAGCCTGTCGGCCCTGGGAATCGTCCTTGTCCTCGGGGGCCGGGGGGCCCTTAGGGAACCGACCCGGATGATCCTTGCGGGGGTCGTCGTGGGGAGCATTCTCAGCGCGGCGATCGCGCTCCTGAAGGCCCTTTCGGGCCAGATGATGGCGGCCATCGTTCTCTGGATCATGGGCAGCTTTGCGGGGTCGGACTGGAACAGCGCAGCCTGGTGCCTTCCTGCAGCCCTCCTTGTCCTGGGACTGGGATTGGGGCTTCACAGGGATCTCGACATCGTCGCCTCCGGAAGCCCGGCGGTTGCCCTCGGGGTGGACGAACCCCGGCTGAGGCTTGGATTGCTCCTGGCCTCATCCCTGGCGACCGCCGTCTTCGTGTCCTTTTCGGGGGTCGTGGGTTTTGTGGGGCTTGTCGTTCCTCACTTGGTCCGCCTTTCCGTCGGCCCGAACCATGCGAGGGTCCTTCCGCTTTCCTTCCTTGGCGGAGGCCTGCTCATGCTGATGGCGGACCAGGCGGCACGGGGGCTGGCAGAGCTTCCCGTCGGCGTGATTACGGCCCTCGTGGGAGGGCCCGTCTTCTGTCTCCTGCTCTGGAGGCGATCCTGATGCTGGCTGCCCGGGGGATATCGGTTCGCTACGGGACCCAGCCTGTCATCCGGGAGCTTTCACTGGAGGTGCTTCCCGGCCAGGTCCTGGCGCTTCTGGGCCCGAACGGGAGCGGGAAGAGCACCCTTCTGTCCGCGCTTTGCGGGGTGGTCAAAAGCCATGGGGGAGAGGTCCTGCTCGAAGGGCGCCCGATCCGTGAGATGGCGCGAAGGAACATTTCGAGGAAAATTGCCTATGTTCCGCAGCAGTCGTCCTTCACGCAGGCTTTCAAGGTGGAGGAAATCGTCCTGATGGGAAGGTCGTGCTGGTTGGGAGCCTTCGAGAGTCCGGGAAAAGCCGACAGGCGTCGCGTGGAGGAGGCCCTCTCCGCTCTCGAGCTCGAGCCGGTCCGGGAAAAGGCGGTGACGGAACTCTCGGGGGGGGAGGCCCAGAGGGCGTGCCTTGCCAGGGCCCTTGCCCAGGACACCCCCTTCTGCCTGTTTGACGAGCCCACATCGTCCCTTGACCCCCGTCATGCCATCCTCGTGATGGAACAGCTGGCGAAGTTGGCCCGGGAAGGCAGGGGGGTCGTGGTCGCGCTGCACGATGTCAATCTGGCGCTCCGTTACGCCTCGCGGATGGCATTCCTGAGGGAGGGCCGGCTTTTGGGGGTGCTTCCCCCGGGGGAGGTCGACGGCGGGATCCTGGAGTCCGTCTTCGATGTGCGGTGGGGGTTCGCCGACGATGCCCTGGGGTTGCGCCTGGTTTTCCCCGTCTAGGAAAAGAAGGAGAAAATCGCGTTCAGGATCCCGCCCGCGGTGAACGCCGTGAGCACCATGATGCCCAGGCTCCGTGCCGTGTCCCTTGCCCCGAGCTCCTTCCAGAGGACGACGAAGGTGGCGATGCAGGGGAAGGTCATCGAGAGGGTGACGGTGGCGACGACGAGCTGGTTTGCGGAAAGGCCGAGCGGGACGAGCATGCCCACGGCCACATCCTTCCTCAGGATGCCCAGCAGGATGGCTCCTGCCGCGGAGGCGGGCAGCCCGAGCACCACGTTGAACACAGGGGCCACGAGATTCGACAGAAACCCGATCACGCCCGCCGTGGTCAGGAGGTTGGCCAGAAGGATTCCCCCGAGAACCAGGGGGGTCGCTTCGAGCAGGAATCCCCTGACCCGGAACCAGAGCTTGACGGCAAAGGCATGGAGGGAGGGCATCCTGTAGGGCGGGATCTCCACGATCAACTCCGGGCTGAAGCCGGGAAGCAGCTTGTGCATGACCCTTCCGAGCACGACCCACGACAGCAGCAGTGCCCCGTAGACAAGGAGAACGTAGCGCAACCCGATACTTCCCAGTACGCCGACGACCATGGCCTGGAGCGCCGCGCAGGGAACCGCCACCGAGATGAGGGTGGCGGCGATGAACCTTTCCCGTCTCGATTCCAGCACCCGGGTCGCCAGGATGCCCGGGACGTTGCAGCCCAGGCCCAGCAGGGTCGGGATGACCGCGTACCCGTGGATCCCGATCCGGTGCAGGAGGGAATCGAAAAGGATGGCCAGCCGGGGCAGGTATCCCGAATCCTCCAGGAAGCTCAGGACCGCGTAGAAGGCCACGATGTAGGGAAGGACCATGACGAACTCGACGTACAAGCCGGTCGAGATCACCCCGAAACTCTGCTCGAAGTCGATTTGCCCGTCGAACAGTGTCCCGATCAGGAGCGTGTGAAGGGAGGATCCCGGGCCCAGCAGGTCGGAGACCCTCATGAGAACGGGCCGGACGGCAGACTCGAAGAACGGTTCAAGGAGCCGGTTGATCAGTCCTTCACCTATTTCCCGGACGACCATGTAGCTGAGGGAAAGAACGCAGATGCCGATGAGGGCTCCCCACAACTTGTGCACGCTGAGGTCCTCGAGGCGGTCTCTCCAGGTGTGATGGCGGTGAACGAAGCGCTGCACGCGGCTAACGATCGCTCCGATCCTCTGCCATCGCTCATCCCTGGGCGTTGCGGAAAGCGGGGAGATCCGTGCCTCGTCGAGGCGGACCACGAGTTCGCGGATACCCTGCCCCGTCACGGCGACGGTCTGGACGACCGGCACCCCAAGTTCTTCCTCCAGGGCCGCGGCGTCGACGAGGACGCCGCGGTGCCTGGCCTCGTCGACCATGTTGAGGGCCACGATCGAGGGTATCCCCTTTTCAAGCACCTGGAGGGCCAGGACGAGGTTCCTCTCGAGGGCCGTGGCGTCCATGACGATGATGATCCTGTCGCCGCCGTCCTCGATCAGCCTTCGTGCAATCTCTTCTGCTTCGTTGGTCGGTTCCAGGGTATAGGCTCCCGGCACGTCAACGAGCCGGTAGCAGGAACCTTCGGTCCTGAGGGTTCCCTCCATGAAACCCACGGTCGTCCCCGGGTAGTTCGAGGACATCGCGTGCACGCCGGTCAGCCGGGAGAAGAATGCGCTCTTCCCCACGTTGGGGTTTCCGGTCAGGAGGATGCGCTTCGTGCATTCCTCAGGGGAGGGGCTGGAAGGGGTTTTCGGGAGGCAGCCGCCGCAGCTTGAGCAGCGGCCGTCGCAAGGGGCCATCAGGGACTGTTCCCGCCGGAACCCGCCGTGTCGACGATCAGGCGGGACGAAACGCCGTGCCCGATCGCGATCTGCCTCTGGTCGAGAAGAATGGTCACCGGGCCCCTGAAAGGCATTCCGGAGATTTTCGTGATCGCCTTGCCGGGGTAGAGGCCCAGGGCTTCAAGTCTCTGGCCGCATTCGCCGGAGGGCATCTTCGATATGATTGCGCGAACCCCGTCTTCCAGTGCATTTAATGTCATGACCATCGAAATCTCCATCCCTTATTAGGCATGCCTAACTTATAGCCGAGTCTCTTCCGCCTGTCAAGGTGGGAAATCAGGGTTTGCCCGTCATGGCCTTGAAAAGCATCGTGGCATAGGAGCTTTTGGGCAGGAAGAACTCCAGCGTCGCCTTGCGTTTCCCGGCATAGAGCTCGTCGGGTTCGGGCCTCGAGACGGCCAGGCCTTGGGGCCTGCAGACCGCCCTTCGCGGGAAGGACTTGAAAAAGCTCTTGCGGACCTCCCTCAGGTTGAACTGGGATCTCCTGACGCCCCGTTTCTCGAGGATTCCGTCCATGATCCGCCGTATCTTTTCCTCCACGGGGCCGATCTTTCCGGCTTCGGTGGGGATGGTTGCACCGGCGAGAGGATTGGCCCCCTCGGGTTCCAGGCTGCCGAAATGGAGGGTGGGCGCGACCTTTCCCGGCACCTCGAAGGTTTCCCTGCCGTGCAGCCCGACCAGTTCCTTCAGGGCTGCGTTCCAAAGAAAGGATTGGTAGGCGGAGAAGGCCATGGAAAGTTCCTCGCGCGGGATGGCGTTGAGGGCCCGGACGAGGCCCTGGCGTGAAGGATCGTTTTCCAGGATCCGCGCGATCTCACGTTCGGCTTTCGTCCGGGACAGGCCCGCCAGGCTGGCCCAGTCGCCCCAAGATTGCCGGCGCATGGACTTCAGCGCCTTCAGGGGTGCCGGGTCTTCCGGGTGGATCGTGCAGAAGAAAAGCTGCAGGGCTCCCGAAAACTCCCCACGGATCAGCCGTTCCGCCAGGAAGGCGCCTTCGGAGACACTGCCGAAGCGCTGGTCGTCGAAGTAGTTCGCGAATCCCCACCGGCGCACCCTTTCAAGGCCCTTTTCCAGCGTTCCCGATTCCGCTTCGGACAAGTCCCGGATCGTGACGAGAAAATCGTTGCCGGAAAGGTGAAGGGGCGAGATGTAATCCTCCGCGTAGCCCGCGTGCCGGACGGAGACGTTCCTGGACTCGAAATCCAGCTTGTAGCGTGAAGGAACGGAAAGAAACTGCACCGTGTTTGCATGGCGGTCCTTCTTCCCCCCGTAGCCGATGGCCGAAACGGGGACGCTGTTTGCCCTGGCGGCCGCGGCGATTGCATCGACCGTGTTCCATTCCCGTTTCTGGAGCCGGTAGATGGAGTAGGTTCCCTTCGAGGGGTCGAGGGGCAGGTCCAGCCTCTCGGTGACCTGGAAATCTTCGGGAAGGACCTTGATTTTCACGGTACCGCCTCCTTCGTTTCTGTCGGTTTTGCCTGCAGCAGGAGTCTGCCCAATGGTTCTCCCGCCTCACTCCAGCCGGAAGATCACCGGCACGAGTAGGAGCGAAGGGGCTCCAGGGCGGAACTTCCAGCTCGCCACGGCGGTCATCGCCGAGCGGTCCAGTGCGGGATACCCGGAGGTCGACCGGACGGAGACCTCGCGGACCCGGCCCTGGCTGTCCAGGAGGACCAGGATGAGAACGGTTCCCGATTCGCCTTTCCTGCGCGAGGCGAGCGGGTAGAGGGGGTTCTTCCTGGAGAGGATGTCCGGCCCGGTCGCCTCGCGGGGGGCGAGGTTTTCCGCCGCCTGTCGCGGTTCGGTCCCCATGGCCGGGACCCCCTTGGTTTCCGGCTGTGCCGAACCCGCCGCATCGCCCTGCGTCTCCCTGAACGCCTGTTTGCCCGGTGCGGCGGGGTTGTCCACCGACGGTTCCGTGGTTCGGGGGGAAACCTTGGCTTTTTTGGGCAAGGCGGCGCTTTTCAATGCCGGGGGAACCTCGGCGGGGAGTCTTGAGGGCGCAGGCTGGACGGCGGCCGAAGGCAGGATGACGAGACGGGCCTTCAGGACCGCAGACCGCTCCGGGGCGGGAAAACTCGCCTCCGGCAGCAGGAAAATCACGCTCAGGTGGATGGCGAGGCTGAAAATGGCCGGCAGGATCCAGCGCTTCAAGGGGCCCTTCCTCCTCCCAGCGCGAGCCCGACGTCCTGGACTCCTTCCAGCCGCAGGGCTTCGAGGAGTGAGCTCACACGGCCGTATGGGACGCTTCGGTCAGCCGCAACGACTAGATCGCGGCCGGCCATGTCGTCGCGGCGCGCCCGGGCGATCATTTCCCCGCGGGTCACGTCCTTCCCGTCATAGCGCAAGCTCCCGTCGGGCAGGATTTCAAGGATGGCCGGCTGGCCCCTGACGGCCGTTCCTTCCCCGGACGGAAGCCGGACTGCGATCTGGCCCTGGAGCAGGGAGGCGGTCATGACGAAAAACAGGATCAGCATGAAGAGGACATCGATCAGGGGCGTCAGGTCGAGATCCGGCTGCAGCCTCTTACGGGGCAATGTTTTTCCCTCCCTTGGCAGGACCCAGGGTGCCGGCAAGCAGGGTCGCGGCCTCGAGGACCCGGGGCCCGGGGTGGAAAAGCGAGTCCGACCGGATCGGGATCACGCGGCCGGTGTGTGCCGCCCTCAGGGGCAACCCCCTGAAAAGGGCGTCGAAGGTCTCCCGGGTCGTGGCCATTCCCTTTTCGGCCTGGGCGAGGACGACGATGTCGGGATCCAGCGACAGCACGGTTTCGCGATCGACCTGGGGAAATGAAAAGATGATCCGCCTTGCGGCGTTCGGGATCCCCAGGCGGGAAAGGATGTCCTGGATGTAGTTTGTCCGCCCTGCGACGGTCAAGGGGTCATGCCAGACGACGACAAGCACGGAAGGCACCCCTTCGGGGTGGGCTGTCCGGATCTGCCGCCGAATCGCTTCCAGGCCCGTCCTGATCCTGCGGATGGCCCTTGCGGCCTCGTCGTTCCGGCCGAGTTCCTTTCCCAGGGTTTTCAGGGCCGTGTCGACCTGGTCCAGCGAACGGTGCATCGTCAGCGAGAGCGTCCTGACGCCCATGCCCGAGAGCCGGGCGAGGGTCTGTGAGTGGAAGGTCGCTTCCCCGATGACGAGCGTCGGGCGAAGGGAGAGTATCCGCTCGATCGAGGGAGTGGCGTACCCGCCAATCCTCGGAAGGCGTGCGACTCCCGGGGGATAGTCGTCATGTTCCGAAACGGCTACGACGGAACCCATCGCACCGATGGCGTCAAGCGCTTCCGTGATGCTGGGGGCAAGGGAGACGATGCGCTCTCCTGCCGTCCCCTTTGCGGTCCAGCAAAAGTTGAACAGGAAACAGGCGGCCAGGAAAAAGAGAATCCTTTTCATCCCGTGCTTCGGCCGCCCGTCCCGGAGCCGCCGCGCAGGAGCTTCTCGCGGACGAGGAAGTCGATGCCCCTGTGGAGGGTTTCCTCTTCGCTGTCGATGCGGGCGGAGAGGACGGTATGGCACAGGATCACCGGGACGGCCACCGCAAGGCCGGCGACCGTCGTGAGAAGGGCCACCCAGATTCCGGAGGCAAGGTCCGCCATCCCGGCGCTCGCCGAGGGGGAACCCGATACGGCGGGGAGCCCGCGGAAGGTGGAGACCATTCCAAGCACGGTTCCAAGGAGGCCCAGCAGGGGGGCCACCCGGGCTATCGTGGCCAGCGTTCCCAGCCCCTTTTCCCACCGGAACATTTCCCGCCGCAGCTGTTGCTCCATCAGGGCTTTCAGGGAATCGGGTTCCGCCTGCCAGTGCGTGATGGCGACCTCGAAAAGCCGGTGCAGGGAGCTTTTGCCCCCCTTCACGAGGGCGGTGGCAGCAGCTTCGTCACCCTCGTAGAGGGCCTTCCCGAGGGCGGTTTCGAGAGCCATGGGGTCGGTGGAGGCGCCCCTGAAAAACAGCAGCCGCTCGATGACGATGGAAAGGGCGAGGACGGAAACGGCAGCGATCACCCACATCAGCGGGCCGCCCAGCTTGATGTACGTCAGGTTCATGGTCCTCCCTCGCTTTCTCTCGGGCGTTCCTTTCGCGGCGTCATTATAGACGAAACTCAGGCGGTCCGTGCGACGGCATTCGCCGCGCTTTCAAAAAGCTCGTAGAAGGTTTCGTGCCGTATCGGCTCCGATTGCAGGGCTTCCAGGGAAAAGACCCAGAAATCGAGCGGCGCCGAGGGTCCGATGAGCCGGTCGGATACCGGGGCAAGCCAGCGCTGCAGGCGCGAGGCTTCCTCCTGCGTGCGCGTGGCCCAGACCCACCAGGTGACCGAGGACTGCTCCTGGGTGTCGGTGTCGAAACGCCCGGGAAGGAGGAATCTCCTGGCATACTCCAGGAAGGGGCGGAGGGCGGAGAGGTCCCTGGCGGAGTTCTCCAGGAAGGTCCCTTCGTCGGTCCTGAAGGGCTCCGCAAGACGGATCATGAGCCTGTCCGTGTTCAGGAGCTTGAGGGAATTGCCGGGTTCTGAAGCTTCCATGTAATAGGCGACGTCATAGCGGTGGATGAAGAGTACATCCAGGAGGAGGCTCGCCGCCGAGGCCTTGTTTTGCCCCATCCAGGCCTTCAGTTTTTCGTCGGAAGGGCGGGGAGTCCCGGCCCCGGTGCGGGGAAATGCCCCGGCAAAGGAGGAAGAAAGCGGGTGCTCCCCCAGGGCCTCCAGGTCGGCAAAGCTGCCTGCGGTCGGCAAGGCGGGGACATAGGAAAGGGAAACGGCCGTATGGGCCTCCTTGCTTCCCCACGGGCTGTGGAACCCCTGGTCCAGCCTCAGGATGGCCTCAAGGCCGAAAAGGCTGCGGGCGGGATCTGCGGGCGGGGTCCCGGGTGCGGTTTCGAGGTAGCACTCCCTGGCAAGCCCGGTAAAGCGTTCCCTCCCGGCAGCCGTCAGGACGTAGGCTTCCGGGCCGGACCTTTCGACCAGCTTCTTCCCCTCCAGGATGTCCAGGCCCGCAGGATCTTCCCCGGCAAGTTCCACCATGCGGGCGGACCAGCAGGGGCGGTCGGCGTCAAAAAGCAAAAGCAGGCTCGCTTCGTCCATTCTCTATCACTTCTCCTTAGAGCGCGGGTCCCGGGGGAACCGGCATGATAAACTCCTGCCATGTGGTCCTTCGTCTTCTGGTTCGCCCTGTCCGTTTCCGCCCTGGTCGAAACATCCCTTGCCCTCGCACAGTGGGGATGGCTCAACCGGATCGACCGCAAGGTTCCGCCCGACCTGGCCCCCCTTCTTCCGGAGGGTTACGGCTGGTGGCGCGGCGTGGCCTATGCGCGCGAGCGCCTTCGGGTTCACCTTGGGGGCCTGCTGACCCGGTATGCGGGTGTGGCCCTGCTCGTGGGAGGTCCCGGGCTGGCGGGAGCCGCCGCCCTTGCCCAAAGGTTTTCCCCGGGTCCTTTCGCCGGAGGCTTTGCACTCGGCGCCCTTCTGGCGGTCTTCTTTTCGCTCCTCGAGCTGCCCTGGGGCCTCTACGGGACCTTCGGGGTGGAAACGCGCTTCGGGTTCAACCGCTCTTCGGTCCTTCTTTACCTGCGCGACACCCTGCTGCAGGTTGCCCTCTCCTCAGGCCTGGCGGGTTTCCTGGCGGGCGGCGCATCGTTCCTGGTCACGCGCCCCTCGGGTTTTGCCTGGGCCCTTTCCGGGGTGGCGGTTTTCGATGTCGTCCTGGCCTTCCTGTTTCCCAACCTGGTCCTTCCGCTCTTTTTCAGGCTCCGGCCCCTTCCTGAAGGGACCCTGAAAAACAGGCTCGAATCCCTCTTCAGGCGGACCGGTTTTCCCGCCGCCGCCCTGCTCGTCGCCGACGCAAGCCGGCGATCTTCCCACGGCAACGCCTTTTTCGCGGGGCTCGGCCGGCTCAGGAGGGTCATCCTGTTCGACACCCTTGTCGAAACCTTCCCTGCGGAGGAGGCCTCCGCGGTCGTCGCCCACGAGATCGGCCACTGGAAAGGGCGCCACGTGGCAAACGGCCTCGTCCTGCTTTTTGCGGTCCAGTCGACTTTCGTCTTTTTCGCGCTCCTGGCCCGGGGCACGGGCGGCTTTTCGGAAGCCTTCGGGCTCCCATCCGGGCCGGGGGCCTTTGTCGTCATGGTTTTCCTTTTCTGGGGAACCATGACGGGCCTGGCGCTGCAGCCTTTCCTCTCGGCAGGGTCCCGCCGGCGGGAATTCGAGGCGGACCTCTATGCCGCCCGGCTGGAGGGTCCGGATGCCATGATCGCGGCCCTGGCACGCCTCGCCACCGACAGCCTGGCCTGGACTCCTTCCGATCCCCGGTTTTCCGCCTGGTACGCCACGCACCCTTCCGTGGCGGACCGGATCCTGGCCCTGAAAAAACAGGAAGTTCCTACATCCCCCGGAAAATGATCTGCCGGTCGGCCGGGTAGGTCAGCCGGTAGCTCACGGACAGTTTCTTCTTTTCGCCCGGCGCGAGCTTCATTTCCCATGCGAGGATGCCTCTCTCGTCCTGGCGGGTCGGCTTCGGCTCGATCGACAGGATCTCGACTTTTATCCTGTCCTGCGCGCTTACGGGCACGCGGTCGAAAATCGTGACGGAGGTGGGAGTGCCCGTCCCGTTGGTCACCGTGAGGGTGAAGGATTTCTCCAGCTTGCCTCTTCCCCACGTGGTCCCCTCGCGGGGCACCGCTTCCTCCATGGTTGCCGTGACCAGGGGCACCCGGCCGAAAGCCAGCTTCAGGCTGTCCCCGCGCCCAAGCGTCCCGACCGAGGCTTTTCCCGAAGGGGAGCCGTCCAGGGAAAGTTCCGCCGTGCCGGAAAGCAGGGCGCGGTCGAGCGACTTGACCTCTGCGGTCAGCCAGGCCTCGCGGTCCAGGGCGGGGATGACGACGACGCTGGTTTCGGACGGGGGGGTGAATCCTGCGATGGAAAGCCTCGAGGGGCTTCCGTCGCCGGAAGCGCGGCCGCGCGTTTTCAGGGACACGTCGGTCAGTGTTTCCTCCTGCACGGCCTTTCCGGCTTCATCGGGTGCCGCGGCCTGTTTCAGCATCATCACCTCGGCGTTGCGCGGCGCGGTTCTCCCGAAATCGACCACGAGCGGCTGGAGTTCCGGGGCCGTCATGGTTCGCCTCGGCTGCACCGTGTGGAGGACGATTTCGCCGTCCCAGTCCAGGCCGGTCTTCTGCCGGACGAAGGCCTCCTGCTTGAAGGTCACCCGGCCCGTCCTGCCGGCCAGGTCCAGGGCGTAATGCGTGTTCCACGAAGCCTGCGGCGTCCAGAGCAGGATCCGGACGGTTCCCGTCCCCGCGGTTTTCACGCGGATCCTGTGGGCCGTATCGGGTTCGGGGGGCATCTTTTCGGAAAGTTCCCTCTCGAGCCTCGAGAGTTCCGCCTTCGCCTTTTCGAGAGCCCGGGCATTTTCCCTCGCCTGTTGTTCCACCTGCTCCCGCCTCTTGGCGGCGGAGTCGAGGAAGCCCACCAGGTCCTGGGGTTTCCAGCTTGAAGGCACCGGGTCCTGCAGGTGCTTTGCCGTCTGCTGAAGCGAGCTTGCCCGGGCTTCCAGGCGATCGGTCTCGGCCCGGGATTTCCTCACCAGGGCCTCGAGCCCCGCCAGGGCTGGAGGGACCCAGCCCGACCGCTGGATCCGGGTCGTTTCGACCGACAGGATTCGGGCGCCTTCGCCCGAAACACGGATGGATTCCTCCTCGAAGGACAGGGGCAGGTCGAAGGTCATGTCGGGGCGGGCGGGGGCCTCCAGGGTCACCTGCGCTCCACGGGGGTAGACATCGGCCATTTTCACGGTCGGTTCCTGTGCGGCGCAGGGAAAGGCCCAAACACCCAAAAGGCAAAAGGCCAGGAACAAGTTCGATCTCTTCAAGAAGACCACCTCCCTTTCACAATCATACCGGATGAACGCCATCCCGCTATAATGGTGCGGTGTGAACAAGGAGGGATATCCATGCTGGGTTGCGGAATTATTGGTCTTCCCCTTAGCGGGAAAACGACCGTTTTCAACGTCATCACGGGATCCGGGGCCGAAGTCAAGCCCTACGCGGGAGGCAAGACGGACCCCAACCGGGCCATCGTCGAGGTGCCCGACGAGCGCATCGACCGCCTGACCGCGCTTTTCAACCCGAAAAAGAGGACTCCTGCGCAGGTGGAATTCGTGGACCTGGCCGGCCTTTCAAGGGACGCTTCGAGGGGAGCGGGCCTGGGAAACGCCTTCCTGTCGTTCGTCGCCGAGGCCGACGCGCTTGTCCACGTGCTCCGGGCCTTTGACAACCCCGAGGTTCCCCACCCGGAGGAAACCATCGATCCCCTGAGGGACTGGAACATCGTCGAGACGGAACTGATCCTGCGCGACCTGGGCGTGAGCGAAACCAGGCTCAACCGCCTGGCCGCAAAGAAGCGCCTCCTGCCCGAGGAACAGGTCGAGGCCGACCTGCTCCGCCTGTGCCAGGACCACCTGCTGGAAGAACGTCCGCTGAGGGACCTCGCCCTTTCGGAAGATCAGCTGCGGCTCCTGCGGGGCTTCACCTTCGTTTCCCTGAAGCCGGAACTGGTGGTCCTGAACCTGGACGAGACGCAGGTCCGGGATGCCGCCATTCCTGGAATAGCGGACCTGAAGGCCCTTTGCGAGGCCCGGGGCATGCCCCTGGTGAAGGTTTACGGCCGAATGGAGATGGATCTCGCGGCACTCGCGCCGGAGGAACAGGCCGAGTTCATGGCCGAGCTGGAAGTGGAAGAGACGGGGCGGAAGAGGCTGATCTCCGGGGCCTACGGACTCTTGGGGCTCCTGTCGTTCTTCACCGTGGGGCCGGACGAGGTTCGGGCCTGGACGCTGAAAAATCGGGCCACGGCCGTGGAGGCCGCGGGGACGATCCACTCCGACCTGGCCAGGGGGTTCATCCGGGCACAGGTGGTCAACTACGAGGAATTCATGAAGCACGGAGGCAGTTTCGCCACCTGCCGCGAGGGCGGCGTCCTTCGCCTGGAGGGAAAGGAATACCCCGTCAGGGACGGGGATATCCTGGAGATTCGCTTCAACGTCTGAAACCGGCGCGTAGGCAGCATTCATCGAAAGGAGTGGTCTCTTGTCGACCCTGCACGTCCTGATCCTGGCCGGGGGAAGCGGAACCCGGCTTTGGCCCCTCTCGCGGGAGGAACTCCCCAAGCAGTTCCTTCCCCTGGTCGGCGAACGGACTCTCCTGCAGGACACCGTCCTGCGCATGGTCCCGCTCGCCTCGGCCCTGTCGGTCCGCGTGGTCGCGGGCCGCGAGTGGCAGGCCCTGGTGCGGCACCAGATCCGCGGCATGATGCCCGGGGAACCGGATCCGGTCTTCATCGAACCCGCCTCCCGGAACACGGGCCCGGCCATCGCCCTGGGGATGGCCGCCCTGAGGGAAAGGAGTTCCGCTTCCGACGACGACCTTGTCCTGGTCTGCCCGAGCGACCATGTCATCAGGGACGGGGAGGCCTTCGGGGAAGCGGTTCGCCTGGCGGTTTCGGCCGCGGAAATGGATTTCCTCGTCACTTTCGGGATTGCCCCGAGCAGTCCGGAAACCGGCTATGGCTACATGGAATGCGACCCGGTCCCCGGACCCGCGGGGGCCAGGAAAGTCCTGCGTTTCGTTGAAAAGCCCTCCCGCGAAACGGCGGCGGAATACGTCAAATGCGGGCGCTACCTCTGGAACGGGGGCATGTTCTGCTTCCGGCTCGGCCGGATGGCCGAGGACTTCAGGAGGCATGTCCCGGAGATCGGCGCCCTTTACGATGCCGGGCTCGAGGCTCTCCTCGAAGGTTTCGAATCCCTCCCGCCGGTCTCCATCGACTATGCCGTCATGGAAAAGGCCGACCGGGTGGCGGCCGTTCCCCTCGACGCGGGATGGTCGGACGTCGGCAGCTGGGATTCCGTCTACGAGGCCCTGCCCGCGGACGACCGGGGCAACGCCCTCAGGGGGAACGTGCGCCTGATCGGGGGCAGGGACAATCTCCTCTACGGGAATCACCGGCTCATCTTCGGGGTCGACCTTCACGACATGCTGGTGGTGGACTCGCCCGATGCCCTGTTCGTGGCCCCCCGGGGCAGCTCCCAGAAAGTCCGCGACGCGGTCCGAGAACTGAAGGAAGCCGGCTGCAGGGAGGCCGTGGAGGCTCCGGTCAACGCCCGTCCGTGGGGAACCTACGAGACCCTGGGACAGGGCTCGCGGTACAAGATCAAGCGCATCGTCGTCGAACCGGGAGCCCGCCTCAGCCTGCAATACCACCACCATCGAAGCGAGCACTGGGTCGTGGTGCGGGGTACGGCCCTGGTGGGCCTGGACGGTTCCGAGTCCATGATTTACGAGGGACAGAGCTGCTACGTCCCGAAGGGAACTCCCCACCGGCTTTCCAACCCGGGCAAGGTCCCGCTGGAGATCATCGAGGTCCAGAACGGGGAATACGTCGGCGAAGACGACATCGTTCGGCTGGATGACGATTACCGGAGGGAAGGCTGAAGCCTTCCCTCCTTCCTTTTCCTGCTTTGAGAGAATAAAGCGAAAAAATATTGTTTCTTTCCCTCCCCCCCCTTAGTCTTGAATGAAGAAAGTACGGATTCCGTCTGAAACTCCGGCGGAAACGAAGGGGGAATATCCCATGAAAAAACTGTTGGTCGGATTCACGTGTCTCTTTTTCCTGCTGTCGGCGGGAGCCGCCCTCGCGGCCGATGTCGCGTTGACCTCTGTCGGGCAGAGCCCGGATGCCGTCATGGTGAAGGTCGTCATGAAGAAGCTGAAGGTCGAGGCGGATTACGATGCCCTGATGAAACCGGAGGGCCTTGCCGGGCAGAAGGTTCTCGTCGCCGTGATCGGCGGAAGCTCGAAGGGGCTGGGCGCGGCAGGCATCAACGCCGACCAGGAAAAGGCCCGCGCCGTTTCCCTCCTGGAGGCCGCGAAGAAAAAGGGCATGAAGATCCTGGTCATGCACGTCGGCGGAGAAGGGCGCCGCGGGACCCTGACGGACCTTTTCATCAACGCGGCCGTTCCTTTCGGGGAGCGCCTGATTCTCGTCAAGGGCGGAAACAATGACGGCCTCTTCACGAAACTGGCCAAAAAGGGCGTTCCCATCACCGAGGTCGCCAGCGTGGCCGCTGTCCAGGCCCCCCTGGAACAGGCCCTGAAGGACTGGAAGATCCTCCAGTAGGCAAGGACGATGGACTGGTTCTGGCCTGAAGGTTTCTACACGCTGGTCATGGTCGGGGGATTTGCCCTCGGGGCCTTCGCCCTGAAGCTCCCGATCGCCGTGGCCATGTCGGGGGCGGCGGTGGCGGGTGCGGTGGTCGCAGGTTTCGCCCTTCCCCTGAGGCACCTCGTGGAAGGGATGTTCGGCTACCTGGACACCATCCTGATCATTGCCTCCGCCATGATCTTCATGAAGTCCGTGGAGCGCATCGGGCTTCTCGAGGGCATGGCCGCCTGGATGATCCGGAAGTTCCGTTCGGCCCCGATCCCCCTGGGTTTCGGCATCATGCTGCTCATCATGTTCCCGGGCATGATCACCGGTTCCTCGACCGCTGCCGTCCTGACCTCGGGGGCCCTTGTCGCTCCCGTCCTGATCCGGCTGGGGGTTCCCTCGCTCCAGACCGCGGCCGCCATCGCCATGGGAGCCATCTACGGGATGATCGCACCGCCCATCAACCTCCCCGCCATGATCATCGGCGGCGGCATCGACATGCCCTACGTCGGTTTTGGCCTTCCCCTCCTGATCTGCACCATTCCCCTTGCCGTCGTGACGGCCCTGATCCTCATCACGCCGTACCTCAAAAAGGGTAGCGGCGACGAGGCCGCCCTGCAGGCCGAGCTCGAGCGGATGGAGCAGAGGCCCCTGAGCTTCCGCCTGTTTTTCCCCCTCCTGGTCCTCGTGGTCCTCATGGGGGGAGAGAGACTCTTCCCCAGGATCTGGCCCGGGCTCGGCATGCCGCTTGATTTTCTCCTGGCGGCCGCGTCGGCCCTTTTTTCCGGGGTCCGGTGGAATCCCATGGAAACGGCGACGGAGGCCGTTAAGGACGCTCTTCCCGTCATGGGAATCCTCATGGGGGTCGGGATGTTCATCCAGATCATGACCCTCACGGGAGTCCGGGGCTTCGTCGTGGTGAGCGCCCTGGCCATCCCGGCCTGGCTGCTTTATCTTTCCATCGCCACGTCCATGCCCCTTTTCGGGGCCGTCTCGGCCTTCGGGTCCGCTTCCGTGCTCGGTGTCCCGTTCCTCCTTGCCCTGCTGGGGCGCAACGAGATCATCGTCGCCTCGGCCCTGAGCCTCATTTCCGGGCTGGGGGACCTCATGCCCCCGACGGCTTTGGCGGGTATCTTTGCCGCCCAGGTCGTGGGCGAAACGAATTATTTCAAGGTCCTGAAACACTGTCTCATTCCCGGACTGCTGACGGCGGGCTGGGGCATCGCGGTCATCTACGGTGCCAAGGCCATCGCCGGGATCCTGTATTGAGGAGGATGCCGTGATGATGACACTGGCTTACCGCGGCGTCGCGCTGCTGGTTCTTTTCCTGGTGGGGCGCTGCATGCTCCGCGAGAAGGATTTCTGGAAACAGGTGACGGGGGCGCTGGTCCTGGTTCCGCTTATCCTCCGCATCCTGATGATCAAGTAGGGGGTGGCGGGAATGTCCCTTGGAACATCCTTGAAAGGAACACGGGCCACCGCCCTGTCCCTGGTGGCCGCCGCCTTCGTGGTGGCCGGCCTTGCCGGGCACGCGTTCATGTCGATGTGGAAGGACGACGTGGTCGTCCCGGCCCCCGGGTTTGAACGCCACATGCTTTCCGAATGGTTCGAGCCCCTCGGGGGAACGCCTGCCGATACGCCGGTCTTCATCCAGGCGGGGCCCCAGCCCGGGGGAACCGTCCTGGTCATGGGGGGAACCCACCCCAACGAGCCGGCCGGGACGATGACGGCCGTCCTTTACCTTGAAAGGGCCCGGGTTGAGCAGGGACGCCTAATCGTCATCCCCTTCGCCAACCGCATGGCCTTCACGCACAACGACCCGCAGGAGGGGGCCCCGCAGAGAATCCACTTCACCCTGCCCGACGGCAGCACCCGGGTTTTCAAGTACGGTTCACGGGCGACCAACCCGATCGACCAGTGGCCCGACCCGGATGTCTACATCCACCCGCAGTCCGGGCAGGAACTGTCCGGCAAGGAGCGCAGCAACCTGAACCGGGCACACCCGGGCACGCCGGATGGCCCCTTGACCCTGCAGCTGGCCTACGGGCTCAGGGAACTGCTCGTGAAGGAGCATGTGGACCTGGCGTTCGACCTTCACGAGGCTTCGCCCGAATATCCCGTCGTGAATGCGATCGTGGCCCACGAAAAGAGCATGGAACTCGCCGCGGTGGTGACGATGGACCTGGAAGGACAGGGAATCCCCATGCGGCTCGAGCCGTCCCCCAAAAACCTGAGAGGCCTGACCCACCGTGAATGGGGAGACACGACGGAAACGATGCCGATCCTCATGGAAACGGGCAACCCGAGCCAGGGGAGGCTGAGGGGCAGGACCGATGAAGCCCTGGTCCTGACGGGAAAGGACAAGGCCTACGTGAAGGCCATGGCCCTGGGGCGCCTCTTCATCAACTACCCCGGCGACCAGCCCCTGGATCTCCGGGTGGCGAGGCACACGACGGCGGTGAAGGATTTCCTGGACAACCTCGGGATGCTTTACCCGGAAAAGACGATCGTCGTCGAAAACATACCGGGTTACGATGAGATTAGGCAAAAGGGTGTAGGTGCATTTCTTAACCCTAATAACATGCTAAACTAAGAGAACCCAAAACAAGGGAGGGGGAAGTGGAATGAAGAAAGTTCTTGTACTGGCTCTGGCTGTCCTTATGGCGGTGGTGCTCGCCGGAGGGGCCCTGGCCGAGGAAGTCGTAGCGAAAAACGGGATGGTTTCGTCTGCCCACGAACTGGCTTCAAAGGCGGGGGTCGAGATCCTAAAGAAGGGCGGCAACGCCATCGATGCCGCCGTGGCCACGGCCCTGGCCCTCAACGTCGTTGAACCCAACGCGTCAGGGATCGGCGGCGGGGGGTTCATGACGGTCCGTTTTGCGAAGACCGGCGAAGTTGTGGTCCTCGATTACCGGGAGACCGCTCCGGGATCCTCGACGAAGGACATGTATGCCTCCGACAAGTCCAAGGCCGAGAAATGGTCGGTCAAGGGCGGCAAGTCCGTCGGCGTGCCGGGATGGCTGATGGGGATGTGGACCGCTCTCGAGAAATACGGCACCATGAGCTTCGGCGAGGTGGCCGCTCCGGCGATCCGGCTTGCCGAGGAGGGGTTCACCGTCCACCCGATGCAGACGGGAATCATCAGGGACGAGTTCGAGAAGATGATCGCCTACACGGATCCCGAGCAGCTGCCGTTCCTCGAGAACAGCCTGCCGATCGAGGAAGGCAAGCTCCTGAAGCAGCCGATGCTGGCGAAAACCTTCAGGATGATCGCAGAGAAGGGGCCCGGCGTTTTCTACGGCGGACCCGTCGGTGAGGCGGTCGTGGCCGCCGTCAACAAGGCGGGCGGCGCGATGAGCCTTGACGACCTGAAGAACTACAAGATGGAGATCCGCAAGCCCGTATACGGGACCTACCACGGCTACCGCATCTATTCCGTTCCCCCGGCCTCCAGCGGCGGGACCCATATCGTCCAGCTCCTGAACATCATGGAAAACTTCCCGGTGAAGGACCTGGGGCACAACACGCCCAGGACCCTCCATATCATGGCTGAGGCCATGAAGATGGTCTACGCCGACCGCGGCGCCTACATGGCCGACACGGCTTTCGTCAACGTTCCGCTGGAAGGGCTTGCCTCCAAGGAATACGCGAAAAAGCTGGCCGGAAAGATCGGCATGTTCACGTCGATGAGCGACATCCCGGCGGATGACCCGAAACCCTTCCAGAAGGCCGTCGCCTCCAGCTATATCGGAGGGGAGCCCCAGGAGAGGATATCGACGAGCCACTTCTCCGTCGTCGACGCCAACGGCAACATCGTGGCTTCCACCAACACCATCAACTACTTCTTCGGCAGCGGTGTCTTCGTGCCGGATTACGGGTTCATGCTGAACGACCAGATGGACGACTTTTCCTTCAACCCGGCCAGCGTCAATGCCCCGGAACCTGGCAAACGGCCGCTTTCGTCCATGTCCCCGACGATCGTCCTCGACCCGAAGGGCCGTCCCTTCATGGCCGTCGGCGCGGCTGGCGCCACCCGCATCATCACCGCGGTGGCCCAGATCATCATGAACACGGTCGATTTCGGGATGAAGATGGACGAGGCCATCGAACAGCTCCGCATCTTCAACTTCACCTCGGGCGGCAAGGCGGGCAACCTCCTTTACGAGAATGGCATCACCCCCAGCACGATCGCGGTTCTCGACCTCATCGGCCACAAGACCGAGGGCCGGGACAAGAGCGGCTATTTCGGTACGGCGCAGGGGATTCTCTTTGACGTCGACAACGGTGTCATGTACGGCGGGGCGGACGGCCGCCGGCTGGGCGTCCCTGTCGGCTACTAGGCTGGAATCGGTTACCCCCGGAATTCGGGGCTGCGGAAAGGGGAGGGGGGAACCCCTCCCCTTTCACTGCTAAAATGAGAGCATGCTGAAGAATCTTGCATCCATCCCGATCCGGGTCCTCGTCACGGGGAGCCGTGGGAAAAGTTCGCTGGTTCGCCTACTGCACGCGGGGCTGGCTTCCCTCGGCGTCCGGTCGTGGGGACGTGTCACGGGTGTCCTTCCCAGGGAACTCTCGCCCCTCGGCGAAAGGATCGTCGAGCGAACCTCGGGCGGGCACGTCGAAGAAATGCGCTGGTGGCTGAAGCAGGTTCCTCCAGGGGCCGGGGCGGTCATCATGGAAAACAGCGCCGTGACGCCGGAGCTCCAGGGGCTTGCGGCGCGATGGCTGGCTCCCTGCCTCATCGTATGGACCAACGCCCGGGCGGATCACCAGGAGACCTGGGGTCCCTCGGTCAGAAATGCCGAGAGTGCCCTGCTGGAGGGAATCCCCCGCAAGACGGTCGTGGCGGCCGGAGGGGAAGTCGCCGCTTCCGTGTTTGTGAGGGAGGAATTGCAGCGCAGGGAGTGTACCCTGGAAAGCGTCGATTCCACAGGGCATGCCCGGGGAGACTTTACCCGGGAAAACCTGGGCCTTGCGTCCCGGGTCCTGTCGCTTCTTGGCCAGGACGCCGCCCTGGCCTTGCCGGCAATGGCGTCTCTCCCACCCGACATCGCCGACTTCCGGCTGGTCGAAACCGGCGGAGGCCTTCTTGCCTCGGCTTTTTCCGCCAACGATCCCGAAAGCACGGCTCGTCTATGGGATGGGCTCGGCTGGGAAGCCGGGGAGACCGTTCTCCTTTACAATCACCGCTCTGACAGGCCTCTTCGGCTCCGGGCTTTTCTCCCCTGGATCGAGGCCTTTCCCTGGCGGGAAAAGCTCCTGATGGGAGATGCGGCTTTCCGTTTCCCGGGGAGGATTCCCTTCGAGCGGACCAGGCTCGAAAGCCCCGGGGACCTGGGACGGCTCATCCAGTCCAGGCGGCGGGTTTTCGGCTGCGGGAACGTTGCGGGGCTGCCGCTCACATTCCTCATCGAAAGGCGCAGTGATTGACATGCAACCCGAATGGATCATCGGACTTGCAATCGCCTTTTCCATGGTCTTCACCCGGCGGACGGGAGTGTCCTGCGGGGGGATCATCACTCCGGGCCTGCTCGCCCTCAGCCTTGCCGACCCGGTAAAGGTGGGAGCCGCCCTGGGCATGGGGGTCCTGCTGTCCCTCGCCCTGGAGGCCTGTGTTCGCTTCTGGGGGGTCTATGGCAGGGAGCGCCTTGCCCTGTCCCTCCTCCTCGCCCTTGTCGCCCGCGGGATCTTCCAGACCGTGGTTCCCATCCCGTCGCTCTGGCTCGGGTGGGTCGTTCCGGGATTGCTTGCCGCGGATATCCAGCGCCAAGGTGTGGTCAGCACCCTTTCGGGGGCCGTGTCCGTGTCCCTGGCAGCCGCAATGGCCGGCGACCTGCTGGCGCGGTTCATCCGGTGAGGATCCCGATGAACAGGCAGGAAACTGCAACGGCAAGGCTTGTCTTCCTGGCCCTGGGGCTCGTTCTCCTCTGGTTCTTCCAGGCGGGAAACGCCCTCGGGCCGGAGGAAAAGCTCCTTTGGAACCGGATCCGCTCAGCCCAGGACCACCTTGTCGAATGGAGATTCCCGGGGGGAGAAGGACCCGCGGAAAACATCGATCCATGGAAAACCGGCCTGGTCGGCCTGGAATGGAGTTCCACCACGACCACACTCGGGGACCTGGGCGCGAAACGCACGGCCTGCGATCCCCTGTGGGCGGTTCGTTTCCGCCGCTGGTTCGAGGAGTCCGGCCTGAAGGAGGGCGACCGGGTTGCCATCCTGGCCTCGTCGTCCTTCCCGGGAATGCTCCTTTCCGCCATCGCCGCGGCAGAGGACCTCAACCTGGACCTTTTCCTGTCGGTCTCCCTGGGGGCGTCCACCTGGGGGGCCAACGACCCGAAGCATCCCTGGGGTGAAATCGAATCCGAGATGAGGAAAGCGGGCTTTATCCGGACCCGCTCGGCCTTCTATACCCTCGGCGGGGATGGGGAGGGCGGCGGCGGCCTTTCCCCGGAGGGCCGGGCCGTCCTGGAGGCGTCCGCCCGCAAGGCCGGGGTTCCGCTGGTGGTTCCCGAAAGCCTGGACGAGGCCGTCCGGATCAAGTGGGAATCCCTTGAAGCCTTCCACCCCCGCCTGCTTGTCAGCATCGGCGGCAGCCACGGGAACCTGGGCGGGGACCAGGAAATACTCGATCTCCCCACCGGGCTCAACCTTCCCGGGCAAGGCCTGGGGGGAGGGGACGGCATCATCGGCCGCTGGCTCGGATCGGGCCGTCCCGTGATCCATGTCCTGAACCTGAAGGCGCTTTCCCGCCGCGAGGGGGTTCCCTTCGACTCCCCCCCGCGGCCCTGGTTCGCGTCACGGGCCGGAACCGGGGCATCCCTGGGCGGGCTCGCCCTGTTTTTCGGCATTCTCCTGACTCATAGGCGCTGGGCGTGGAGGGACCCGCATGGCTAGAAATCCTTTTTCCCCCCGGGCGGAGCGCCCCGGGGACAGGCTCGCGGCGGGTGTTTTCTTCCTGTTGCTGTGGGGAGCCACCCTGTCGATCCGCCAGGACGCGGTCTTCCGTTTCCTGGGAATGGCGGCCGAGACGCAGGACAGCGGCATGCTGCTCGCGGCAGCGGGCAACCTGGTCCTCATCAACACGGCCAGGGCGGTTCCCCTTTACCTGGGCTGGTTCATGATGGGGGAGGGGGTCTCCTCTCTCCTTGCCCCCCGTGGGAAGGTCCTGTCCTGGCTGGTCCCCCTCGTGGCCATCCCGTTCTGCTATTTTCTTCCCCACCTCCTGTCCGGCCTTGTCGCCATCCATTTCGGAACACCGGCCGTCCTGGGCATCCTCACGATCCTTGCCCTCCATGTGCTCACCCGGGAGGTCCCGGGCTGGGGCAACCGGGCCCTGACGCTGGCCCTCTTCATCTTTTCCTTCCAGTGGCTGGATATCGTTCCGCTGCTGACTTCCTACGGATTCGGCTGGGGAGAGCTTTCCCGGACGGTCAAGGGGCTTGCCGTCCTGCTAGGCGAAGGGGCGGTCTGGGTCCTGAACGGGGCGGGGCTTGTCCTTTTCTTCAGCGTTTTTGTCGGCGGCGTCGTGACGGCGGAGCTGCTGGTCAACCTGGGGCTGAGACTGGGGAACGTCCTGCGGCTCAGGGACCAGGAACGCCAGATTTCCGCCTTGCGGGAGGAGGCCCTGAACGCAAGGAGCCTCCGTGAACTCCAGCAGCTGGTCCATGACCTCAAGCGCCCCCTTACGGCGGTGACAGGCCTGACGGACGTGCTGGCGGCGGACCCGGACCTGGCGTCCGCGGGCCCGCACCTGGAGCAGATTGCACGTGCCGCCGCGACCATGAACACGATGATCTCCGAGATCCTCTACGCCAACGTCCGGCGGAGGGTTCGGGCCGCAGAGGTGCTAGAATACACCATGAGCCAGCTTAGCGCCCTGCCGTGGAAAGACCGTGTGAAGGTCGAATCCTTCCTTGAAAGCCCGGGAGGCCCCTTTCTCCGGGTCAACCTCGTGCGCCTCTCCCGGGCCCTGATGAACCTGCTTGACAACGCGAATCATGCGACGGGCCACCTCGACTCCCCCCGGATCCTCCTCGAGGTCCGTGCCGGGGAACACGCGGTGGAGTTCGAGATCTCCGACAACGGGCCGGGGTTCGGGAACTCCAGCCCGGGCGGAAATTCGGGATGGGGAAGCACGGGCATCGGGCTCGCATTCGTGCGTGAAGTGGCCGAAGCCCACGGAGGGAACATGACCTTCCGGGATACCGGCCAGGGCGGGGCCTCGGTCTGCCTTGCCCTTCCCCTGGACGGGACGACGGAACAACCTGGAGGATAAAAGCATGACCCTCTGTATCGGGGCACTTGACGATGATAGCGGCGTCCTCTACACCCTCGAGGCGATGGCCCGTTCGCAGGGCTGGAAGATGGTGACGACGACCGAACCGGAGACCTGTCTTTCCTGGGCCCGCGGTGACGAGATCGACCTGCTCCTGCTCGACTACCACATGCCCAAGGCCAACGGGCTCGATGTCCTGAAGAAAGTGCGCGCGCTGTCTCCGGGCATGCCGGTCCTGGTGCTCACGGTGGAGGAGAGGCCCGATGTGGCGCGCGAACTTCTCCTGAACGGGGCGGACGACTTCATCAACAAGCCTGTCCGGCTGGCGGATTTCGCTTCGCGGATCAACCTGCACCGGAAACTGGCCCGCACCAGGCGGGATCTCAACTGGGAGCAGAACCGCAAGGGGATCAGCGTGGAGACGCTCCGGAACGTCATGGACGGGCTGAAAGAAGCGGGGAAGGCCGTGCCGACGGAAGAGATCGCAGAAAGCTGCGGTCTTGCCTACGTGACGGTTCACCGGTACCTTGAACATCTCGTGGAGCGGGGATTGGCCGTGAAGAAAAGCCAGGTCCAGGACGGTCGCCCCGGACGTCCCCGATCCCTTTACGCACTTGCCTGGGAGGAGGAGAACAAGCGATGAAAGTTCCAAGCTTGCGGGATCCCCTTGAGATCAGGGGACTCAGAATCGAGGGGAGAATTGCCGCCGCCCCCATCGCGACGGCTTCGGCCGATCATGAGGGGGAACCGACGCCCCGGAGTCTCGAGCTTTACGGCCGGCTTGCAAAAAGCGGCGCGGACCTGGTCGTCGTCGAGCACCACGCGGTCTGCCGGAAGGGGCGGGCCAGGGTGGCCCAGTTCCGTTTCGATTCCGATTCGGCTGCCGAGGCGAACCGGCCCATGGCCAGCCTCTTCAGGGAGGAAGGGTGTCCCGCCCTTGTCCAGATCAACCATGCCGGGAGCCAGATAAGGGACGAAGCCCTCCTTGCCGAAAAATACCCCATTTCAGCCCCGTCCGAGGTCAAGCACCCGTCCTGCGCACTGGCCATCAAGCCCCGGGCGATGGATTCGGCCGAGATCGCCTCGACCGTCGAGTCTTTTGCCGATGCGGCACGCAGGGCCGTTTCCGCAGGCTACCCGGGAGTCCAGGTCCATGCCTGCCACGGGTATCTCCTCGGGCAATTTCTAAGCCCCCTGACAAACCTCAGGCGGGACGGTTACGGCGGCAAGATAGGGTTCCGCGCGCGCCTGCTTTTCGAGATCGTCGAGGCCGTGAGGCCTGCCCTGGGCAACGAAGGGGTCCTTTCCGTGCGCCTGGGGCTTTCGGATTCTCTCCCCAAGGACCCGCCCGAAGGGCTTTCCCTCGAGGAGGGGCTGTGGGTTGCGCGGGAACTGGGCCGCATGGGGATCGACCACCTGGACATATCGGGCAACCTTTGCGGGTACGATGCCCCGGGCGAGGGATACTTCCGGGATTGGGCCAGGGCGGCCAGGGAGGCCGCGGGCCATGTCCCGGTCACCTGCACGGGAGGGATCCGGAAGCTTGAAACCGCCAGGGCGCTTCTTGAAAGCGGCGCTTGCGACATCGTGGGGATAGGCCGCGGGCTCCAGAAAGACCCGGACCTGGTCAGGAAATGGAAGGAGAGCCTGTGATGAAAGCCTACATCAGCCTGGACATGGAAGGGGCCACGGGGATCGTCTCGCCGGAGCAGGTCCGGCCCGGATCCCAGGAATACCCGTTTGGGAGGGCCATGCAGGCCCACGACCTCTCGGCCGTGCTGGAGGGACTGAAGGAAGAGGGCGTCACGGACGTTCTCGTGAACGACAGCCACTGGAACATGACGAACCTCGACATCGGGCGCCTTCCCGCAGGGGCGCGCCTCATCAGCGGTTCACCCAAGCCGCTGAGCATGGTGGAGGGGGTCGGCGGATGCGATGCCGCGTTTTTTCTCTGCTACCACGCCATGGCCGGAACCGAAAAAGCGGTGCTCGACCACACCCTTTCGGGAACCACGGTGCATGACGTGGTGCTGAACGGGCTGCGGGTCGGGGAAACGGGCATTAACGCGGCCCTTTGCGGGGTCCTGGGCGTTCCCGTCGCTCTTGTCACAGGCGACCTGGCTGCCTGCTGGGAGGCGGAAAGCCTCATGGGACAGGAACTCGTCACCTGCGGAGTCAAGGAGGGGCACGGCCGTCACTCCGCCGAACTGCTCCCTCCCCAGGAAACAGCGGCCCTGCTCCGGGAGGGAGCCCGGCAGGCTGTCCGGCGCGCGGCAGGCGGTTCGGCTCCCCGCCTTGTCCTGGAGCCCCCCTTCGTCATGGACCTGACTCTGCACAGGACGATCCAGGCGGATGCAGCCGCCTTTGCTCCCGGATCCTACCGCCTGGACGGCCGGACCCTGAGATACGAGTCCCAGGACCTGCTGGACGTCAGGCGCTGGCTTTGCGCGGCCCTGGACCTGGCCGGGCATGAAGGGTTCTAGGCCATGATCCTCGGGGTTGATCTGGGGGGGCATTCGTTTGCCCTTGGGTTTGTCAGCGAAGAGACGGTCCTCTCGCAGCGGGAATTCGAAACGCCCCGCCCGAGGACTCCCGAGGCGGTTTCGGCCGCCCTGAAAGAGCGCATCGATGAAATGGCCTCGGGAATCAAGGTTCACGGCATTGGAATCGGCGTGCCGGGAATGCTGGACCTGGACCGTGAAAAGGTGCTTCGATCCCCCAACTTTGCAGGCTGGGAGGGCCTGCCCTTGCGGTCCCTCCTCGAAAAATCCCTGGGAATCCCGGTGCGGATGGAAAACGACGCAAACTGCACGGCCCTGGGCGAGGGGGCCATGGGCGCTGCCCGCGGGTTGGAGAATTACATCGTCCTGACCCTCGGGACGGGAGTCGGCGGCGGAGTCGTCATCGGGGGCAATCTTCTCCGCGGAGGGCACGGCATGGCCGGGGAACTCGGGCATATCGTTATCGGAGGCGGGCGGACCTGCGGCTGCGAGGGAGTTGGCCACCTGGAAACGGTTGCCGGGGCTGACGGGATTGAGGCCAGGGCCATGGAGCTCGGCCTTGAACCCGATTTGAAAGGGCTCTGGGAGCGAAGGGACGATTTCCGTATCCGCCCGGTCTGGGACGAGGTCCTGGAAGCACTCGGCTCGGCGGTCGCCTCGCTGGTCCACGTCCTCGATCCCGAGGCGGTGATTCTCGGGGGAGGGCTGGGGCCTGCAGAAGGTTTTGCCGAAGCCCTTGATCCGGTCGTGAAAAGGTACCTGGGAGAACCGTACAGGACATTCCTGGAACTACGCCCCGCCAAGCTCGGGAAGGCAGCGGCCGTGATAGGCGCGGCCAGCCTTTTCGCCCGGGGCGGCGAAGAATGAGTATGCTAGAATGAATCGATTCCCAATTCCTGGCGTTTAGGAGGGCAACAAAAATGGCGATGCCGATGCAGATCAACCTTGAAGAACTCCTGTCCATGGTGCTTGCAAGGGTGGACAGCCTTTCCTTTTCGGATGAGAACCAGAAAACGAAGTTCAACATCCTGGCGCGGGTCCTTTACCGGAAAGGCCTGCTCACGGACGAGGACGTTCTCGAATCCGTCAGGGAAGAACACCGTGTCCTGAAGGAACTGGGACTCATCCAGGAAACTCCCCCGGAGGAATCCCTCAAGCTGATGGCTGACAGCGTGCTTCTCTGGATCAAGGGAGACGTGCCCGTGATCAAGAAGAGCATGGAAGAATACGACAGGAAAATGCGGGAGATGGCCATGCAGGAAGCCCAGGCCCAGAAATCGCGGATCGACGTTGCCCCGTCCACGGTTCTCCAGCAGCTTGACCGCATGAGCGGCAAGAAACCCGGAGGCAAGATCATCGTCTAGGGACGATGCCGGGCAAGTGGCACGAGTGCAGAATAAAACGGCGGGACCCGGATCCGGGTCCCGCCTTGCCGTGCGGGTGAGAGAGCGGGTTTAGAAGGGCTCGAAGCCTGGGCGGTAGATCAGCACCGAGCACGGGGCGTATCGCGCGACCTTTGCCGCGGTGCTTCCCACGACGAGGTACTCCAGGGCGCTATGCCCCCGGTAACCCACGACGATCAGGTTGAAGTTGCCCTCCCGGGCGATTCGGATCACTGAATCGGCCGGGTCTCCCTCCTCGATGACGATATGGTGTTCATGGCTTTCCAAACCCATCCCGTGCTCCGCTTTCTTGATGAAATAGTGGATCTTTTTCTCGGCGATATCGCGGATTTCCGAGTCAAGATCGGGCGGAACCCAGGGTTCGTAGCCCTTCCAGAGGTAGGGCTGGGGGAGGATATGGACGAACGTGGCCTCGACTCCCAGCCTGTGTGCCAGTGAGTGGCCGTAGGATACGACCCTTTCACCCAGCTCGCTCAGGTCCAAGGCAACCAGGATCTTCTTGGGCATTTCCAGCGCCCCCTTTCCGCTAATCGTGGACTTTTCCGTCCCGGATTATTTCTTACATTAGTATAGTAAACAGAAAGGCTCTTATCAAGGTGTCTCGTCCAAGAAAAAGCTCCTGTGGTAAGATGGCGAAAAAAGGAAAGGGCGGAAGGCTTTGCGGGAACTCCTCTTCATCGTATTCTCGGTCCTGCTAGGGAGCTGCATGGGTTCCTTTCTAAACGCCGTGGCTCTCCGCACGGTGGAGGAAAGATCCTGGTGGGGCTCGGAAC
>ENA-ORXD01000782-ORXD01000782.1-sediment-metagenome-genome-assembly--contig:-NODE-782-length-34253-cov-4.788185_pt1 | contig 34253 bp, 31 predicted proteins | sample MGYA00237862_ERZ511471 | MGnify/ENA metagenome assembly ERZ511471 | reverse complement strand
TATGCACTTGATTTTGAGGATAAATCATTGGATATCTCCAAGTTTGATGTTGGTTATTTTTCTGAATACAATAATTCAACTTTAAACCTTTATGCAGTAGAGGGGGATGATAACTATTCTATTCTAAAGGAGTATGCGCGAAAAAGTCAAAGAAATTTTGAGAAAGCTGAAAGTATTGATTCCTTTGAAGAATATTTTGGTCATATAAAATACTACAAAGAGAATAGTCACAATTCCATGGCTAATATGGAGCATGCTATAGGGTGCTTCAAAGATAATGCTGACAAATTTGAATCTTCTGATGCGTTTGACAAATGGTCTTATAAGGTATCTTTGAATTACTTTGAAAATAATTTATTATCCTATCATATAAGAAATGGTTCGATATCTTTAGATAATTATAATAACTTTTTTCTCACGGTACATTCAATTCAGCAAGACACAGAGATTAAAAATTATTTTCCCTATTTGAAATTATTGCAGCATCTTTTGGTGCTTTGTGAGACTAGTTTAAAAGAAAATCCTGAAGAAAAATATCATAGAGTTCAAAATGTTCTTAATGATGCTCTAAATATTGAAAAAGAGCTTTATTTATGTTTTGAATGGTGTAGTGATAGAAATTTTATTCCGTTCCAGCCACCTAAAGAAGAATGCATTAAGAAGGTCCATATCAATAAAGATGAGGTCGTTATTATTTTTCTTTCATCTTCTTATGTTTTACCTGTCAATTTTCAAAAAGTAAAAAAAGAAATTGATGAAGTAAGTACTAGTTTAAGAGATTTGAAATCTAAACTGGACATTTACAAAACAATAAAAGAGGAGAAGGAGCAAATAAAGGACATAAGAGCATCAGTGGAGAAATCGGATAGAAGTCATGTCGAAATTCTTGGTATTTTTTCCGCTATTGTATTATTTGTTTCTTCAGATATCCAAGTGTTTTCTAAGGCTGATACCTTTAAAGATGCATTAAGATTTATGCTTGTTTTTGCATATATATTAGTCCTGTTTATTATGGTGATTTGGCTTGTGACAAGGGAAAAAGGCTTGAAATGGAAGTCATTTAATGCGATACATATTTTTTTGGTAATCTTAATTACTGCCGCAACAATATTTTCTCTTTATACAATATATTTTTAAGTAGCCAGCTTTATAATATTGGTAAACTTAAAAATCGTTTAGATATAGTAAATTGATTTTTCAATTTGAAATCAAATATGTAATTGAGCCTGTCTCTATTAGGAATATTTTCCCTTTGCAAATTCTAGAAATTGATTGAATGTCCAAATATCGCTTCTGCATTCTTCCGGAAATGTTGTAATATATGGTTTAGGAACGACCAGCGTAACGCCAAACTCTTTCATTTCATTTAGCTGATTGGCAGAAATACCCTGTTGCAAGGTAAATAGATGTTTTTGTGTGATTTTGTTCGCTTCGTTAACGACCTGACGCCATCTGTCTTTGCAGGTTGTTTTAGCCCCAAGGAAAATCAAGGCATCATCATCTTTAGTTGCTCCGTGATAATAGTCTATATTGGGAAAGATAAAATCCGGCTTTTTGTTTTGTTCTGTTACTGGTTGAGCAGAATAGGGTAGCTCCCATATATTAAATGCTTCAGAGAGGTGATGTTCCAGTGATTTTCCTGCTCTGGATTTTCTGCGATTTAGAATTGAGTTGGCTGTCGTTATCAGGTTGTCTACTGACGGGAAAGGGTTTTCTATAATGGAACTATATCGATTGTTTTCAATATACTTGAAGAGATCATATTCAGTGGAAAGCCAGGATAAGAGTTCTTGATCGGGGGCTTTGAGAACATCTTTGATTTTTCTTTTATATGCTTCTGCAAATATAGTTCTGGCTCCAGACGCAAGTAATGCAGTTGGTGGAAAATCCTCTTGTAACCTTTCCAGAAATTCTTGAAAAAGCTTTAAAAGAAGATCTTCAGCAGTTTGTTGTGAGTTTTTGGGGATAAACTGATTCGTTTCCGTCGACGACATTCCCAATGCACCAAAGAAGTCTTCGATATCATCGTCTGACGATAAAACAAATGCTTCGTAATAGCGGTCGTCTTTTTTCGAAATGATTAGTAAGTCCCCGATGTTATGTTCTTCTCTGAATGGAAAGCCTCGGTCGAAGCGCGTAAGGCGGTACTCATTTCGTGTTTTCTGCCCATAGTAGATGAACCGACTCTCCGTTTCAAAATCGTTCTGCCATTTTACTTTTACACCAACGTCTTTGTTACTGCCCTTTTCCCCGGGAGTATCAAAGAAAAGAGAGTAACATTTCTTTGATATATGGAATCCTGATTGATGAGATTTCGTAGCCTTGGTATCATTTGGGGCGATGAATTTGCAATAGGACAATGGGTTGGTATTGCATGCGTTTATTGCTGAACTTAAAACATCATTCATGGGTATATAGAGTTTTTACTACTTCTTTTGCAACGGCATTCATCAATGGCATAACTACCGAATTTCCAAATTGTCTGTATGCCTGTGTATCTGATACCTTATTAATAACGAACTCATCCGGAAATCCCTGCAATCTGGCGCTTTCCCGGGGAGTCAGTCTTCTCGGTGTTAATCCGGGGCCGCGGGGAATAAGTATTTCAGCTCCATCTTTATAATATCGGGCACTCATTGTTCTGCTAATGCCATCAAAATCAACTAAACCATATCCAAACCCATTGCCTTTTGCTTTATGCTTGGCTGCATAATCCTGCAGATATTTCCATAGATTATCTGTCAGGGTATACTTGGGTGCAACCTCAGGTTCCAATATCTCTTCAATAGTTCTGTTTGCTTCCGGTAGTTCAGGAAAGTCAAACTTTTCCTCTCCGTTGAATACGTTTTTGTCAAATCCAACAATAATTATACGTTCCCGGTGCTGAGGAACAAAATGCTTTCCATCGAGAACATCAACGTGTAGATTATAACCTAATTCTTCCAGGGTGTTATGTATAACCCTGTAAGTGTTTCCTTTATCATGGGACCTAAGGTTTTTTACATTTTCCAGCATAAATGCCTTTGGTCTCTTTTCTTTTAGAATTCGGGCAATATCAAAGAACAATGTTCCCTGTGTTTCATCAAGAAATCCATGATTCCGACCTAAACTGTTCTTCTTTGACACTCCGGCAATGGAGAATGGCTGACATGGAAAGCCTCCCAGGAGAATATCATGATTGGGAATAAATTTTTCATCAATCTTCGTGATATCACCGAATGGAATTTCTCCAAAGTTGGCTTCATAGGTCACCTTCGCAAACTTGTTATATTCCGATGAGAAAACGCATTTCCCGCCCTCTAACTGGTAGGCCAGCCGTATTCCTCCAATACCCGCAAAGAGATCGATAAAGGTAAATTTGGGGTCTTCAGGAGGAGGAAAAGGAACATCCCATTTCAAAGGGAGTTTTAAAGCTGTTTCTTCAACCTTGTTTAACTTCGAACCATTAAGTTGTTCCTCCAGAGGTTTGTAATAATCGTCACGACTGTATTCATGCGGGCTGTGCAGATAATGTGTGAAGCCGGCAAGTTGATCATCAAGTTCTTTTTTTTGTTCGAACTCTAACCGTTTACGTATTTCAGAATATTTAATCATCAGGCATCAAAAAGTTTAGAAGTAAAAAACTCAGAGAATGAAACATCGAGTCCCTTGACGATTTTTTGAATGGCCTGAATGGAAACATTCCGTTTTCCATTTTCCACACTTGTGATATATGTTCGATCAAGCTCAGCTTTATGACTTAACGCTTCCTGGCTAAGTCCTTTTACTGCCCTTAGTTCTTTGATTCTTAGTCCAAAGTTCTTTTGAATATCCATGACTTAAAACTATCCCTATGTTGATTATGGGTCAACGGACTATGAGTCACAGCATGGATTAGTTTTCAACAAATTGAACTGGAAATAAAATAGGGAAGGAGGAGTCAGTCATGAAAGGATGAGAGTAAATTCGGAAGAGTTTTCTCCAGCTGCTTGTTTTTTAGCTCACACTCCCAAATCGTAATTACTTTCCACCCGGACACTTGTAAAGCCATTTCGGCTTCTTTGTCGCGTTTCTGGGTGTCTTTGATTTTCTGCAGCCACCATTCGGTGCGGGTTTTGGGAAGGACAAAATAACGGCATCCTTTATGACCGTGCCAAAAGCAGCCATTAATAAAGATAACCGTTTTGTATTTGGGTAATACAATATCGGGCTTTCCCGGCAGGCTTTTCACATTCAGCCGGTAACGAAAGCCATTGGCAAACAGGAAGCGCCGGACCAGCATTTCGGGTTGGGTGTCTTTCCCCTTAATGCGGCTCATGTTGTAGCTCCGGGTTGCTTTGTCGTGTACATCGGCCATATGTCAAAAGTAGGAATAACACAGGTAAAAAGGTAAATAGCCGTTCGCAAAACAGAAACAACTCTCTGCGAAATGGAAATAAGTCCCTGTAAGAAAGAAACAGCCACCGGTAAATTGGTAATAGCAGCCTGCGGAATGGAAACAAGCATGGTAAGAATGGAAACAACTATCTGCAAAATGGAAACGGGTATATGTGAAAAAGAAACAAGCATCGGGCAAGTGGAAGTACCGACCTGTTGAATGGAAACAAGCATCGGTAAAATGGAAACAAGGACATGTAAAATGGAAATAACGACCTGCACGATAGAAACAGGCATGGTTTCAGCAACAACTTGGGTTCCTTCATCCGCGGGTTCTTTATCTCGCGAGCGCGAGATGCTCATCTCTCCGGATTTTCTTCTTCATCTCGCTGCACAAAGTTCTTCATCTCGCCGGATAAACTTCTTCATCTTTGTCGGGGAAGTCCTTCATCTTTGCGCAGAAAGTTCTTCATCTTCCGGAGGGGAGAAGCTCATCGCAATCGCAGTAAGTTCTTTTTATTTCACCGTGCCGGGAAAATGAACCGACTCCGGTGGAGTCGAATGATGTTAGCACGATGGTATATCCCGGGATATACGACCCCGGCCGGGGTCGCACCTCTTCATGAAATGTTGCATCCTAACAAGCTGTCATCCCTCCGGGATGATAGCGACCTATTTTCTTTGCGCAGTTTGTGGTTCAGCATTCAACTCCTGACCGGAGTTGTTTGAGATGATTGTTGCCCAACCACCGATTTCACCGGTGGTGAAGAATGGTTTATCCCTTCGGGAATTTTTGTATGGAGCCTTTTTTACCACTAAGAACACGAAGATAGACTGTGCACTTTGTGCTTTCTTTGCGCACTTTGCGGTTAAAACTTACCACAAAGGACACTAAGGTTTACACAACGAACACGAAGATGTCCTTCATCGAAGCCTTACAACAGAAACAAGGCAAAAGTAAAATTCTAAGGTAGAAGTTGCATAACCTGAAACCTGAAAGTCTTTTTCGTCATTGTTTCAACCGGGCATACTTCACCCTCAAATCGACCAGCCGGTTCGACAGTTTCTCGCCTTCGGGGGTCATAAACGAGAGTTTATTTTTTTCGATCGACAATTGATAGGCGCGTTCACATGCTGCCAGGGCATTTTTAATATCTCCCTGTGCTTCCCACACTCTGCTCATCAGATCGTGCGCTTCGGGCAGTTTCGCCGATAATTGCAGCGCTTCCATCGCATCCGACGCTGCTTTGTCGGTTTGACTTAATTGAAGATGAGCCAATCCGCGTTTGGATAACGAATAGGCTAAATCATCCGGCTTAAACTTCCCGGTAGCCTGCGCAATTCCTTGGTCGAGGTCGCGCAGTGCATTATCATTTTCACCCAGTTGAAGCGCTATTTCACCCCGGAATAAAAGTCCGCTTGTATTCTTCGGGTCAAGAGACAACATATCATCCAGATAGTCTTTAGCCTTCTCTGTCCAGTTCATTTTTGCGGCAGCACGGGCCTGCAAATAATAAGCCTGTACTTTTCGGTCGTCTTCGGAGAATGCCCGGTTTGCCCGGCGTGCTTTGCGAAGCGCCTGGTCCATGTCGCCACTACGGTATGCCAGTCTAGCCTGGGCAAATTCCTGTTCCGCATCGATAAAAAATAGGCTAATAACAGTAATGACGACTGCCAGCAGAAAGGTAAGTATGCGAACGAATTTTATCATGACCTTTTTTTGTTAGGAGTCAGCGGTAGCGAAACGAGCATAAGAAAGAACATAAAAGAGATATCGAAAAACCAGAGAAAAGCCCAGAATCCGCCGCTTAATCCTTCCGAAAAAGTTTGATGAACGACGCCTCCCGTAGAAAAAATGCCGAAAACGGATTCGGTGGTGTCGCCGTCCCAAACCCGGGCCACCCAGTTGAAGGGATCGAATACCGGCTGGGCCAGACCAAAACCGATTGCCTGAGCGACCATAAACGTGAAGAAGAGAAGGACAGCCATTTTAAACCGGACATTCGAAATTGCTTCCAGTTGATATGGAGCTGCTTTTTTTACCATCCAGGGAATCAGCAAACCGGCAATTACGCCTTGTATCAGTACATAATAACCAATCCAATAACGAATCCAGCCAAAAACCAGGCCGGTAAACATCGCAATCAGTATCCACTTTACCAACGATGCCGTGGATATGCTTTGGGGTTCTGCAGTCTTTATTGGTCTGGAAGCATTAGCCACCGTCTTTTGCGGAGCACCGCAATGCTGACAAAATTTATCATCCCGGTTGATTGGTTTTTCGCACTGGCTGCATGTTGATGATTTCATCGTATCTGATTAAGTTGAAGCGTTATTTTAACAGCGGGCAGCCGCAATTCCGGCACACATCTTCATGAATATCGTGCAAAAATGCGCAGGCGTTGCAAAAAATAATCGTATCGCCCGATTTATCGAACTTTTCATAGGTATTCAATCTTCCGTGGTGCCGTACCTTGTCACCGATTTTGTAGTAGTTAAAAACCGTTTCGTCGTCCTCGTCCCGTATTTCGTGTACTTTCCCGTTTTCGCTTTTTATCAAAACAGTGAACACGTAGCGTTCGGCTTTGCCATCCCCGTAACCAATGTCTTTGGTGGTTTTTTTAATTTTTTTGTCAATAACCACGCCGTCCCACGTACGGTTGTTTGAAGTTGATTTTCCGGAGATGAACCCGATCAGGACAAACATCAATCCAATGCCCAGCCCGATTTGAAGTGCCTCCGGATTGTCCATTTCGTCGCTTAATGCGCCATAGAGGGAAAATCCGGCAATTGCCAGGGCGGCAAGAATCAATGAAAACTGAAACTTCCAGTTTTTGGTGTTGCTCAGGTACTTGTCAAATGCCTGGTCGTATATTTTGTTCGAGTACGACATCTTTTTTCATTGAAGCGATTTATGGCAAACCGCGTGTGCGCAGCGGAAAAGATTACTTCAACGATGAACTCCGGCATGCCGGATTGGAAAGCAATCTATTTCACCCTTTTGTATTGTACATTGGTTTCTGTGGTTCTTTTTCCATACCGGGTGTAAAAACTTGTGATTTCACTGTTGTCCGGCGAAATGGTATAATGGTATACATAGCCCTGGTCGGCGCTTGAACCATCGGTTGTGGAAGGAAAGACTTTGAAATTCATTTGTCTGCCTTCAAACCGGCCTTCACCTTTGTAGCTTTTCCAGGTTCCTGTGGTTGCGTCGGGCCACGATGCGATGACAACAAATTTGTCTCCATCCTGCCAAATCTGTAACCTGCCAATTTGATTTCTGCTGCCATTGGCACTCCAGCTTCCAATCACATTTATGGGTAAAGAAGTTTGCGTTGAAGAACTGGTAGCTGTTGAACCGGAAGAGCCAGTTTTTTTACCGTTCCATCTTAAGGAAGGAGCATTGTTGTTATATCCATATTTCCCGGTAAACGACGAAAAATCGGACGAGAAAACGAATACAAATTTCCCGCTTTTTTTGCTGGCACTGTTTGTCCAGGTTCCGCTTAGCGTGTTCCCCGTCAATACACCTTCCAGTTTTCCATTTCCACTTTCATAGCTGCCCGTCACTTTGTTCCCGCTAACGGTCAGTGTCAGATTCCTGAAATCAGTGGAGTAGGTCCCCGCAATTTTCGTATCTGGTGACATGGATTCAACGGGTTTATCCTCCACCGAAGTTGCATTTCCTCCGGATGATGAAGGACCGGAGATTTTTGTTCCACTCCAGTTACTTTTGGGAGCACTGTCGTTGTAACCATATTTCCCCGTAAACGACGAAAAATCGGACGAGAAGACAAATTCAAATTTCCCGTTCTTTTTACTGGCGCTGTTTGTCCAGGTTCCGGAGAGCCTGTTCCCGTTCAAGACACCCTGAAGTTTTCCATTTCCACTTTCATAGGTCCCCGTAACGGCATTTCCGCTAACATGCAATGTGAGATTTTTAAAGGTGGTTTTATAAACCCCCTCGACCGTTCCTGCTGCCGATAAATCGGAAGCCATGACCGAATTTTTATTGGCAAACAACGTGATGCCTGCCAATAACATGATAAACAAAAATGTATTTTTCATTTTACTCCTGTTTAAAGTTTAGTACCGTTCCATTTACTTGTTGGCGCATCGTTGTTGTAACTCCATTTGCCGGTAAATGATGAGAAGTCGCTATTGAAAACAAACACCAATTTCCCTTTCCCATTGGTCTGCGTCCAGGTTCCGGTGAGGGTGTGCCCCGAAAGTATTCCATCGATTCTTCCGCCGGCATGTTCATACGTTCCGGTGATATGGTTTCCGGAAATGGTTAGCGTCATATTCTTGAAATCGGTAGCGTAACCCCCTGCGATTTTACTGTTCTCTGAAACAGAACGGACAGGGGCGGAACTGGAATTTTCCACATTTGAACCGCCTGATATTTTTCTACCGTTCCATTTGCTTGTTGGCGCGTCGTTGTTGTAGCCCCATTTACCGGTAAAGGCTGAGAAGTCGTTATTGAAAACAAACACCAATTTCCCTTTCCCGTTGGTCTGCGTCCAGGTTCCGGTGAGTGTGTGGCCCGAAAGTGTTCCATCGATTCTTCCGCCGGCATGTTCATAGGTTCCGGTGACGTGATTTCCCGAAATGGTTAGCGTCATATTCTTGAAATCGGTAGCGTAAACCCCCGCGATTTTACTGTTTTCTGAAACAGATCGAATGGGCGTGGAATTGGAATTTCCAGCATTTGTACCGCCTGCTATTTTTGTACCGTTCCATTTGCCGGTAGGTGTATCGTTGTTGTAACTCCATTTGCCGGTAAAGGCTGAGAAGTCGCTATTGAAAACAAAAACCAATTTTCCTTTCCCATTGGTCTGCGACCATGTTCCGGTGAGCGTGTGCCCCGAAAGTATCCCATCGACCTTGCCTTCTTTAAATTTATAGGTTCCGGTAACGTGGTTACCGTTAACGTACAATGTTAGTTCGTTAAAATCCGATTTGTAAACACCGGCAACGCTCTTTGAAAACTGTTCTGAAGAACTGGGTTTTGTAGAAATATTTTCTGCTTTTCCGTTTACCTGGAAACAAAAAACAGTGACGAAAAGAAAATAGATTAGTTTTTTCATGGTTTTAGTTTTTACTTAGGTTTTGGATTTTATAATCAATATTTCACACGACACTGATTAACGTATTGTGGGTGGTTGTCAATCGGTTGGGAGGTTCAATGGGATTGTTGCATTGTGAGCATACTATTTCACTCATATTTAAGAAAGGTTAGGCTTAGTTAGCTTTAATAGAACGTGAAGGCAATAAAATTATTTTGAACGATTATTCACGCTTATATAAATCTATTAAAATTTGATGGATTTATGCTCCTTCAATACAAAATGAGATGTTCATCGTATAGATTTTCCCCTGACCGCTGGCCGGAACATGCGGATATTTCAATGTTAAAACACTTCTGACGACAGTAACAACAGTAACCGTGCAGCGCAACAATGCCTTCATTCCAATCATCCCCGGAATGTGCGCCTCTGGTTGCTATGGATCATCTACCCCGGGCCTGTCCCGACGACCGTCGTGGGTGGCGTCATCCAGGTTGCACGTGATTCCTTACCCCGGGCTGTGAATATTTAACCCCGCCGGGATTATGTATCAATTATCGTTGTTAGCAATATGTAGCCCGTTGGTAATGCAGAATAAGGGGGTATGGTTGTTTTCTACTTTGCAATCTCCTGTAACCGGGCCAATACCTTGTTGGCTTCAGTAAAGAGTTTGGACCATTCGGAGCTTTCGTTTTCAATGTTTTTCAACTCTTCCTGGGCGTAAAAGGTGCCGTTGTTGGTCAGCAGGTAAAAGCCTACATTGTCTTTGTCGGGAAGCAATGTGGTTACCGTTCCTTTGGCCTGGGTCAAATAATCCTGCGCATGTCTCACCAGCGGAATAACAGCATTCCGGACCGAGCGGTGCAGTCCGCCACCCACCAAACCACCTCCTGAACTAATGTACATGCTGGCATCGCCTGTTTGGTAGGCAACAACTGTCACGATTGCGTTCCGTGCATACCAATCGACTACCACGCCAAATACGTGGGTCACCCTTCCCATGTTTTTTAGCCCGAGCAGGTCGGGAGTCACCTTTAAGGCCATTCTTCGCAAATCGTAGTAGCGATTTTCCGGCGGTTCTGCCTGTTCGTGCCGGGCTGTGGTCGTTCTTACTCTAACGACCGGTTGTTTTTTGTAGGTCTTTTTGGGAGATGGGAAGGCGAAGAAAAATCCCGTAACAACAACCAGTATTACGCCAATGATGATGTAAACCGCCATACTCTTTGTTTTAGTTCCTCGATTTCAAAAAAAGTGCATTCCCAACAATGATTCTACCACCAGGTGCTTATTGACAAATGTATGTCACCAACTATCCGGGTTGCTCCCAACTATCTTTTTGTATGCCCCTGATGTAGCTCCGGGAGACTCGTATTTGTTGTCAAAGCAATGCTATCTGTTCGTCTTTCAGCCGCTTAATTTAGTAAATATTATTTCAAATGATTCTACATTACCATGATTTTATGAAATGAAGGGGTTGAGCTGTTGCGGATTTTGGTTGTGCATGGTACCGGACGCTACAATACCACCTGCCATTCCACATATTGATGGAAATCTGATTGATGAAGTTGCTAATTAGATGATAATATCACTCAGTTTACAGGTTTTGATTAACTTGGTTTGACGTCCCGGAGGGACAGCTTACTTCAGCCCAACGGCAACGCCTTGGGGGGAGAGACAATAAGCATCATATTTCATCGCCCTGAAAGGGCAACTTAACAAATCAAACTATGGCACAATCATTATCAAAACTGTATGTCCACCTGATTTTCCACATTCAAAATCAATCAGAGCGAATTCATCAACATGATAAAGCGGGTTTGTATGCATATATGGGTTCGATTATTAAGGATAATGGTTCTATTCCTATAATCATTAATGGTACGGAAGACCATGTGCATATATTATGTGTTATGTCCAAAAACATGGCGCTGGCAAAATTGGTAGAGGAAATAAAGCGACATAGTAGCCGATGGATAAAGACATTGAATCCGGGTTACAGAACATTTGGATGGCAAGGTGGTTATGCGGGATTTTCTGTGAGCCAATCATTACATGACAGAACCCGAAATTACATTACAAATCAGGAAGAACACCACAAGAAAATAACGTTTAAAGATGAGTTGATGGCGTTTTTAAAGGAATATGGGGTTGCATATAATGAAGAATATCTTTGGACAGATTAAGTTGCCCTTTCAGGGCGTTGTGGATGGTAATGCCTTGATTATCCCCAAGGCGTTGCCATTGGGCTGAATTGAGTCGGGCTTTCAGCCCGCGTTGTCATGCCATTGGAAAAGATTCCGGGATGTGGGCAGGAAAAGACAAAATTATGACGTGGGCGGAAGGATCACTTTGACCTGACTCCCGATACTTCGGAATTCGTTCTATCGTGATATAATGAAGAATATTTTTGGACAGATTAAGTTGCCCTTTCAGGGCGCTGTGGATGGTAATATTTTGATTGTCCCAAGGCGTTGCCATTGGGCTGAATTGAGTTGGACTTTCAGCCCGTACTCATGTGCTATTGGAAAAGGAAACTATTTGGTAGGAGGTCGATAGGGAGATGTCGGTATGCATAACGGTCTGACTCCGGAGGAGTCAAATGTTGTTAGCAATTACGGAATTGAATTGGTTATACGACCCCGGCTGGGGTCGTATATTTATTTGTTGTATTTTATTCTAACAGCGCATGTTATCCCACCGGGATTAATTTGAGAAAGCTATAACGGCTGTTTGCAGCTTGTGGTAGCTGAAATAGGAGAGTGCCAGTACAGCCAACACCACCAGTGGGAAAAGCGTTTGCCCGCCCATGCCGTCGATCACCGCATGCGAAACGGTTGCACTGATAAAGTCGAAGGTGAAGCCTGCATACGCCCACTCTTTGATACGTCCTTTAAATGCCGGGACAATCAGCACAATGGCTCCGGCGACTTTGAAACACACCAGCATCACTCCGAAATATTCGGGGTAACCTAAATGACTAATTCCTTGTTTGGCCAGCTCGGTCTGAAAGGTAAGAGCTGGCATCACTCCGTCAAACAAAACAATCAGGACGGTCGAAATCCAGTAAATAATTTTTGTTGTTTTCATCTTCTTTAATTTTTAAAATTTAACACCTAAACACTTAAAACTTTTCTAACAACAGAAACCGCGAAGCGCAACTTGAATATTCACTTGTCTTTTTGGCTTGTTCCGAAAGAACGAAAAGAACAAGGATCGGGATTTGTATTGCGACAGGTGCCCAATCCGTATTCTGTTCGATGATACAACTCACAGGCCGACCTTATCGCCTAATGGGCGATGTGGAGGATTAAACAGGTAGGAATGTACCATTTGTAAGGCATTTCAGTTTTGCTGTTATACGTAAAATTCCTTCAGTGTCCAAAGCCTAACCTGTAACAGTTCCCAGCCTGAAGGGCTAACTTAATTTAGCCCAACGGCAACGCCTTGGGTTACGATGTACGTGCACCTCCACGGTCGTGAGCCGGCATAGATTGAAGCGGTGATGCTGTCTCGACCGCAATAATGTAGAGCCATATTGGAGTGTAATCAATTCGACTTAAGCCACGGGAGAGTCTCATCAACCTATTTCCCGGGCTGAAGCCCAGGACAATTGAGAATGCCCACAGCAATAGAAACATTTATAACAACAGAAACGATCGGAACCATATCAACCGCGCAGTGCAACCTGTAACCTGTAACCTGAAACCTGAAACCGTTCCTTCACGCCTGTTTCAGCTTTTCGATGTCGAATTTCTTCATCTGCAGAAACGCTTTCATCACGCGGGGAGCCCGTTCGGTATCGCTCATCAGTTCGCCGAGGATGGAGGGAACAATTTGCCACGAAACCCCGTATTGGTCCTTCAGCCAGCCACATTGCTCCGCTTCGGGTACAGCCGACAGTTTTTCCCAGTAATAGTCGATTTCTTCCTGGGTATCGCAATTCACTACAAACGAAACCGCTTCGTTAAATTGGAAAACCGGTCCGCCGTTCAGGGCCATAAACTTCTGCCTGTTGATGTGGAAAACAACTGTTAGTACGGTGCCTTCCTTTTGTCCGTGTATTTCCTGTCCTTCGTTTCCGTAATAGGAAATTTGCTCAATCTTCGAGTTCCGGAAAACGGAAGTATAGAAACGTGCTGCCTCTTCCGCCTGGTGGTCGAACCATAGGCAGGGAGTAATCTGATCTTTCATGATGTCTGTTTTTGTAAGTTAATCCTGAGATAAGGGCCGGTAGCTGAGCAATACCACACCGCTTTTGAAGGATTGTACCTCGGTTAGCTCCAGGTTCAGCGGTGGTTGTATGCCTTCGAATAGCGTGGAGCCAGCCCCGATAGCCACCGGGTCAATCATCACCATGTACTGGTCAATTAACCCCGCAGCAGCAAATAACGTCAGGACGGTTCCGCTTCCCAGCAGGGTGAAATCATTGTCCGATGTTTCCTTCAGCCGTTTCATCTCCTGCACGGCATTATTGGAAACCACGGTGTTTTCCCAGTCGGCCTGCTTCAGGGTACGCGAAAAGACGATTTTCTTTGCGGAATTCATCCCTTTGGCAACTTCCGGCGCATTTTCCACGGCCATGGGTGTAGGCCAGTAGGAAGCCATCATTTCGTAGGTCTTCCGGCCAAACAGCAACGTGCTGCCCGACTGCATGCTGTCGGAGGCAAACTGGTTCTCATCCGCTCCATGCCGGTGCCAGCTGATATCGCCGTCAGGGGCGTTCAGAAATCCGTTCAGTGTAATGAACTGAAACGAGTGTAACTTTCCCATAACGCGATTAGCTTGCTTTTTCGGTGCAGTCGAACATCCAGTGCACACCGAACTTGTCCTGGCAGCTGCCGTAGTAATCGCCCCAGAACATATCCTGCAGATCCTGCTCTACGGTTCCGCCTTTCGAAAGGGCATCAAACAGCTTCCGGGTCTCTTCCCGGGTATCGGGCTGTAACATGATGTATACGCTGTTGCCCTCGGTAATCTTCGGTTGCATGGATTTGGGGACGTCGGTTCCCATCAGCACATGTCCACCCAGAATGGGCAATTCCACGTGCATGATTAGCTTTTTTTCATCCTCCGGAAAAGAAGGGATTCCTTCCTGGGCAGGAGCATCGTCGTAACGCATGAAACCGGGACCCATCAACTCAGTTCCGAAGACTTCCTTGTAGAAATTGAAAGCTTCTTCCGTACGCCGAAAAAAATGAAGGTATGTGCAAACTTTTGACATGGCTATGAATTTTAGTGGTTAAAACGGCTCTGTTGTAAGCTTTTTACTTTTTTTACCCCTTCAGGGGATTTAGGGGTAATATCCCTCTACGTACTTCTTAAAGTTATGAAGAATTGATTGCCAACCAAACTGTTGCTGTTCGATGGTGTGGGTATTCTCTGCTTCGAAGCGCTCGGTTACCGTTGTTTCATTTCCATTGGAATCGAAAGCTATCTGCACCTGTCTGCCGTCACCAATGGTGTAAACAATGCGTTCGTTTGTTTTCACTTCGTCGTACACACCTTCGAAATCGAAGCCCATGCTGCCGTCTTTGGCTTCCATGCGGGAGGTGAATTTTCCGCCTGTCCGTAAATCGTTTTCTGCTTTTGGTGTATGCCAGTCATCGGAGGCGGCGTTCCATTGAACAATGTGCTTCGGGTTAGTCCAGCAATCCCATACTTTGTCAACCGGTGCCAGGATTGTGGCCTGCACGGTAATAATGGTCTTTTCTTTTGTTTCCATGATACGATGATTTAGTTTGTGTTCTCTCATTCTGTTGTATAGTACAAACTTACCGCTGAAATACCCCGCAGAGGTTGTACGAAAACGACAAATGAGAGGCAATTTCCGACAAGAACATCTTATATTTGGAGTTATACGCAGTTATCTTTTTCATGGATACAGAAAACAGACCGTTATGAAAAAAATAGCCATCCTTGTTCCGGAAAGCTCCGTTTTGCAGGCCATTGCGGACCCTCAGTACTGCTTCAGTGCCGTTAACCAGTTCTGCAACGAGGCGGGAAGAGAGCCTTTGTTCCAGGTAGAACTGGTGGGAGCGAAGAAAGAAGTTCAACTCGGCAACGGAAGTTTTACCGTTCATCCGGATAAGTTGCTTTCGGAGGCTGCGAAACCCGATTTAATCATCATTCCCGCTTTGTTTGGGGATATGGAGAAAGCAATTGCTGCCAATCGGGAAATGATACCCTGGATTGCCGAGCAATATAACAAAGGAGCGGAGGTAGCTTCGTTGTGTGTGGGTGCCTTTTTATTGGCTTCCACAGGATTGCTGGACGGTAAGAAATGCTCGACTCACTGGGGCTTTACCGGTTTGTTCAGGGAGATGTTTCCTACAGTGGATATACAGGATGGCCTGATTGTGACGGAGGAAAACGGAATTTATTCGAGCGGTGGGGCTAACTCGTACTGGAACCTGTTGCTGCACCTGGTGGAAAAGTTTGCCGGCAGAGAAATGGCTATCCTTACCTCGAAGTATTTCGCGATTGATATTAGCCGCAACAGTCAGTCGCCGTTTGCCATGTTCAAAGGGCAGAAGAAGCATGACGACGATTTGGTGAGAAGGGCGCAGAATTATATCGAGCAGAACATCGATGGACGGATAACGGTAGATGAACTGGCGGAAAAGCTATCGCTCGGTCGCCGAAGCTTTGAGCGCCGGTTTAAGCGGGCAACCAATAATTCGGTTTTGGAGTATATTCAGCGGGTGAAGATAGAAGCGGCCAAACGCAACTTCGAGACCAGCCGCAAAAACATCAACGAGGTGATGTTCGAAGTAGGTTACACCGATACCAAAGCGTTTCGGAATGCCTTCCGGAAGATAACCGGTCTGACACCTGTCGAGTACCGGAACCGGTATAATAAAATGGTGGTTCCGGAGCATAACTGAAACCTGAGACTTCTAATGCTTTTTCTCTCCAATCCGATAGCTAATTCTCATGACCTTTTCATAAATATAAGTTGCTAGACAATCTTTCCTTTGTATTCCCGTTATTTAACAGTAATGTTGGACGAATCTTATAAAACCTGCCCCCAGTGAATAAGTTGTTCAGGAGTCAAGTATCACAGGCTGTCGCGATATTTCTCTTCATGAGTTTACTTGGAAATCAGCTGGCTGCACAGACCTATACCATCGATGCAGTTAATGGTGATACCATTGCTACCTGTTCAGGAAATTTCTACGATAGCGGTTCCAATACCGGCACTTACAGCAATAACGAACGATCGGTCGTTACATTTCATGCTCCCATAGGCAATCGAATCAAATTTGACTTTACGGCACTTGATTTACGCAGTGAGGGAGGCGATACCCTAAAGATATTTGATGGTATGGATACGCTTTCGACTGTTATCGGGAGCTATACCGGAACTGGTTTATCATTTTCGGTCGAATCGACCGATTCAGCGCTTACATTCCTGTTCAGCTCCGACGGAGCATTGGTGAACAATGGCTGGGAAGCCTCTATCAGTTGTTGTCCTATTCCGGTTACTTCAGCTATTACCGGAAATTCCGATATCTGTGAAGGAACAACCGGAGTTACCTATTCCGTTGTCAACACGCCGGGTTCTACTTATCAGTGGTTTATCACCGGAGGTACGCAGGTTAGCGGTACCAACACAAACAGCATCACGGTAGATTGGGGAAATATTTCGGGACCGGGGAAAGTGCAGGTTGTGGAGAATAACGGCTGTACTTATGGCGATACGGTTTCCCTTGCGGTAAATGTGAATCCGTTACCAACGGTCAGTTTTACAGGCCTAGATTCGGTTTATCAAATGACGGATAGTCCGGTTACCCTGACAGGAAATCCCTCCGGAGGGACCTTTACCGGTGATGGCATTTCCGGAGACCAGTTCGATCCGGCTGCTGCCGGATTGGGTTCTCACATGATTATCTATACTTACAGCGATGTTAATTCCTGTGGGAATTCCGATACTCTTTATACCGATGTACGAAACTTTGACCAGCAGGCCGGCGCCATTTGGCTTACCGACCTGAATAACTGGTGTTCGCTCGATGCACAGTACACTAATGCCTCCGCTACGGCAGATGGCGGTACTCCTTCGTGCTGGAGCAGTGCACCGGGCAACAACGTTTGGTTCAAATTCAAAGCTACCACTAATGCGGTAACAGTAGATGTAAAAACGGGAGGCAGCTTTGGCTCCATGCGTGGTCAGCAAATTGCTTTGTGGAATGAAGCGGGCGTTCTGGTAAAATGTATCGAAGCTGCCAATTACTTTGGTGGCACACTGCCATTAAGTATCGATACCCTGACGGCCGGGCATACTTACTACATCTCGGTAGATGACCGTACCACACACGGAACGTTCTCTCTTTGCATCGACAATACAGCGTCCAATGATTACCAGTCGGGTGCTTTCGATATCTCAGATATTACAGCTTACTGTTCGGCGGACGCCGAATTTGACAATACCTATGCCACACCCGACGGTAATTCGGAACCCAACTGGACAGGTGATGTGGGGAATAATCTTTGGTTTAAGTTTAATGCACTCTCCAATGGTGTGCAGGTCAAAGTAGAGACCGGTACACCTGCCGGTTCCATGCGTGGTCAGCAGATTGCATTATGGAATGAAGCCGGTGATTTGGTGAAGGATGTGGAAGCGGCCAACTATTTCTCGGGCACGCTCTCATTGAGTGTCGATACTTTGACGGCCGGACATACTTATTACATTTCGGTGGATGATCGCACCACGCACGGAACCTTCAAGCTGTGCGTCGATGATTCCATCAGTTACGATTATCATGCCGGAGCCAAAACCATTAGTAACATCGATAAATACCAGTCGGCGGATGCAGCTTATTCCAACGAATACATGACTCCCGACGGGGATGTTCCTCCTTGTTGGACAGGTGCCGTAGGCAATAATGTATGGTTCAAATTTGATGCAGTCAGTAACGTCGTGAAAGCGGATGTGATTACCGGCGGAAGCTATGGTACAATGCGAGGTCAGCAGATTGCCTTGTGGAACGAAGTTGGTGATTTGGTTCAGTGTTCTAACGCTGCCAATTATTATGCGGGTACACTTTCGCTGCAAACGGATTCACTTACGGCGGGTCATACTTACTGGTTATCGGTGGATGATCGAACCACGCACGGGACCTTTACCCTGGCGGTAGATAACCAGGTGGATTACGATTACAAAATCGGGGCAAAATACCTGATTGATCAGACTGCCTGGTCATCGGCGGATGCCGAATATGATAATACCTACGCAACACCCGATGAAAATGCCGGAAGTTGCTGGACCGGAGGGGTGGGTAACAATGTGTGGTTCAAATTTGATGCAGCGACACCTTCCATTGCAGCCAGCGTATTGACTGGTGGAACCAAAGGCTCTATGCGCGGCCAGCAGATAGCGTTATGGAACGCGAACAACGAACAGGTGGCTTGTATCAATGCCAATAACTACTATTCGGGAAAACTGACCCTGAGCACGGATACCCTCACGGTAGGGCACACTTACTGGATTTCGGTAGACGATCGCACCACGCACGGCACCTTTACGCTGGAATTGGACAACAAGGTGCCATTCGACCTGAAAAGTGGTGCGCAGTTGTTGCTTGATCTCGACCACTGGTGTTCTGCAGATGCCGTGTACGATAATACCTATGCCACGCCCGACGAATTGCCCGGCGACTGCTGGACCGGTGGAGTTGGAAACAATGTGTGGTTCAAACTGGTGGCAATTTCCGGAGAAATCCAGGTGGATGTGAAAACGGGGGGAAGCTATGGTACCATGCGCGGCCAACAGATTGCCCTTTGGAATGAAGCCGGAGATGAAGTAGGGTGTGCGGATGCCGCTAATTACTATTCCGGAACGCTTACGTTAACAGCCGATACACTCATACCGGGACATACTTATTACATTTCGGTGGATGACCGGACCACACACGGAACTTTTTCACTGTGCGTGAATAACAAAGCGGGTTACGATTATCAGGCCGGTGCCAAAACTTTGTCGCACATCAGTTCATTCTGCTCATCTCCGGCTATTTATACCAACGCTTATGCTACGGCTGACGGAAACGATCCTTCCTGTTGGACAGGGGGAGCCGGAAACAATGTCTGGTTTAAATTCACCGCTACTACCACCGATCTCACTTTCGATGTGAAAACCGGCGGAACGTATGGTACAATGCGCGGCCAGCAGATTGCGGTGTGGAACGAAGCAGGTGATCTGGTAAAGTGCGCGGAGAGCAACAATTATTTTTCGGGAACTCTGTCTTCGAGTATCGACACGCTGACGGTCGGACATACCTATTGGGTGTCGGTGGACGATAGGACCACGCACGGTACATTCTCAGTCTGTATCAGCAATCTGGTAGATTACGATTACCAAAAGGGTGCCATCACACTGACGAATCTGAGCAACTGGTCATCGGGTAGTGCTGCTTATGCTAATACCTACGATACCCCGGATGGCAGTGTGCCTTCGTGCTGGACAGGCGGACCGGGCAACAATGTATGGTTTAAGTTTGTGGCTACGACCAACTCCATCAACGTGGATGTAACCACCGGCGGTGCCGATGGTACGATGCGCGGGCAACAGATTGCCTTGTGGAATGCCAATGGCGATGAAGTCAAATGTGCGGATGCAGCCAATTATTACAGCGGCGAATTGTCGCTTAGTACCGATACACTAACCATTGGGCATACTTACTGGATTTCGGTAGACGATCGAACGACTCACGGTTCCTTCACAATCGGTGTGGACGATACGCCCAGCTACGATTTCAGGCAGGGAGCCATCTGGCTCTATGATCTGGACAACTGGACTTCGTCGTTGCAGGCATATTCTAATACATACGCTACGCCTGACGAAACAGGCGGTAGTTGCTGGACCGGCGGTGTAGGGAACAATGTTTGGTTTAAGTTCGTTGCCATTTCCGGAGAAATTGATGTGCGTGCTTTAACAGGAACGACATACGGGACTATGCGGGGGCAGCAGATTGCCTTGTGGAATGAAGCAGGACAGCAGGTACAGTGTGCCAACGCCGATAATTACTATTCCGGTTCGCTCTCGGCAACCATTGATACGTTAACGCCTGGCCATACCTATTACATTTCGGTGGATGATCGCACCACACATGGTACGTTTACCTTGTATGTGAATAATAAAGTAGGATATGACTTCCAGCAGGGAGCCGTGGAACTGACTCAGCTCGATCATTGGTGTTCTGCTAGTCAGGCTTATACAAACCGATATGCCACAGAAGGTGAAGATACGGGCGGTTGCTGGATAAATCCAAGTCATGCAAACGTGTGGTTCTCTTTCGATGCCATTTTTGATACGCTGAAAGTAGATGTTTCTACCGGATCAGGTGCCGGCACCATGTCGGGTCAGGAAATCGTGGTGGTGAATGCCAATCACCAGGAGGTTGGGTGTGCAACTTCTGCTAACTATTTCACCGGTACACTGAGCCTACTGGTAGACACCCTCACTCCAGGGCATAAATACTGGATAGGCGTGGACGATCGAACCAACTCCGGCACATTCTCGCTTTGCGTGAATAATGTCAGCGATGTTGATTACTGGGCCATTGCCAGTGGAAACTGGAATGTGGCATCCAACTGGTCTCATTCCGAAAATGGTCCTCCGGCTACAACTCCGCCTTCCCGTTCCAATAATGTACACATCAAAGGATACAATATTACTGTTACCGATGACGAGCAGTGTGCCAACCTTTATACCGAAGTTTCCGGCAACAGCACCAGTCTGACGGTGAACGGTGGTAACCTGACAGTCAACGGAAACCTGGAATTGACCAATAGCGGTGAGAATTATGATGGAACAATCAATCTGCCAGGTGGAGGTGTTCTCAATGTAACCCGCGATTTTAACATGACACGGGCCGGAGGAGACAATCTGTTCCAGGTGAATTTATCGGACAATTCACAACTCAATGTGAACAACGATGTAAATGTTACTTCCTCGGCAGGATCGGTAAATGCCGTTGAAATAAATTCAGGAAATACTGCACGGATAACGATTGGCAACGATTTGAACATGCAAAACAGCGGTGGCCCGCAAATCCTGATTACGACCAACGATGATGCAAGAACCACGGTTACCCGGAATATTGTGTACGACGCAACGGGTTCCAATCAGATTGTGACAGAATTAAATGATAATGCATCCCTCTGGCTGGCGGGTAATTTCGACCGGGGAGCATCGGAATATGGCATCCTGACCTGCAATAATAATTCAACGTTGGTACTGAATGGACAGTCTTATATTCAAAATCTGCCGAAAAATGCAGGTGGAGGAACGGATGAGTTTACTTACCAGAACATTACCATTGATAACTCGAAAGTGACCAGTCCGCAGGTAATTCTGGACGGCGACGTGAGCATGTTTGGTACGCTGACGCTAATTCAGGGAATTGTGGAAACCACATCGGCCAGTTTGCTGACCATCGAAAACGGTGGGGCGGCGACGGGTGCGTCTCAAGCCAGTTTTGTTGATGGACCTTTGCGTAAAATCGGTAACCAGGCATTTGACTTCCCAATAGGTAACAGCGAAATATACAAACCAATATCGATCGCTGCACCGGTCAATGCTACCGATGAATTCACCGCACAATACTTCAACGAAAGTCCCAGTGCTGTTTATGATACCACCTTGCATGCGGCGTCCATTACCTACATCAATCGATGTGAGTACTGGACCCTGGGCAGGTCAGCCGGAAGTTCGGATGTAAATGCGACCTTGTACTGGGATACCAATAGTTGTTGTATCTCCGACTTAGCTAACCTGAAGGTGACTGCCTGGAATGGTTCGCAATGGGATGACAACGGCAACGGTGGAACTACAGGAACCACTACAGCAGGAAGTATTGTTACTTCTGTTCCGGTAACTTCCGACAACACGGCACTGACGTTTGCTAATTCGCTGCAAAGTGTTTCATTTACCGGATTGGGGACTCAATACTGTGCCAATGACGCCGATGTGACACTGACTGGTTTCCCTAAAAACGATGTACAAAGCTTTTCCGGTCCGGGAATTTCCGATAACGGAGATGGAACTGCCGTTTTCTCTCCTTCAGCAGCCGGAGCGGGAACGCATGAAATTACTTACACTTTTATTAATTCAACTTCCGGATGCTCCAATTCAACTACGCAATCCGTTACCGTATTGCCACGACCAACAGCCAATATCGTCGGTACCGATTTGATTTGTCCGCGTACCAGCGCTGATTTGTCTATTGTCTTTACCGGAACAGGACCGTGGGACTATACCTATACTGATGGGGTTAACTCGTTCTCCGGAACATCATCAACTAATCCGTATGACTTTACCACATCCAATACCGGTACATATGCTGTAACGATGTTACAGGATGCCAATGGATGTATCGCGAATGATTTTGGTACATCGGCTACAGTAGATGCCTTTCCGGACCAGGCTATACCAATCATTACTCCATCGGGACCAACAACATTCTGCGAAGGAGGAAGTGTCACACTTACTTCGTCAGCCAGTGCCACATTTTATTTTTGGTCGAATGGTGCCACAACCCAGAGTATCGATGTTACGGAGTCCGGTTCCTATTCAGTGCAAACGCGTGATGCTAACGGCTGTTTGAGTGAGTGGTCCGATCCGATCGATGTAGTGGTAAATCCGTTACCGGGAAAAGCAGGGCAACCTTCCGGAAATAATACCTTATGCCAGTTTAATGGGACAGAAGTGTACACAACACCCGGCGCTGCCGATGCCAATGCTACCGAATATGTCTGGACGCTGAGTCCCGCTTCTGCCGGAACGATTACAGGAAATACGACCTCGGCTACCGTACAATGGGACAATACTTTTACCGGTACAGCAACCATTACCGTTCAGGGACATAACAGTTGTGGCTTCGGTCTGGAATCCAATCCGCTTTCCATTACCATGAATAGTTCTCCGGTGGTTGATCTGGGACTTGATCGCACTGTTTGCGGTTCTGAAACACTGGATGCCGGCAATGCGGGCTCATCTTACCTGTGGTCGACCGGTGCGGTAGCTCAGAGTATCTCTGCACTTTTCTCGGGAGATTACTGGGTGAAAGTGACGTCAGGTAACGGTTGTAGCAACAGGGACACGGTAGCACTTGTCATCAGGATGCCCGCAACGTTTACCACGCAGCCTGTTAGTCAGAACGAATGTGTGGGTTCCAATATCCAGCTTAGCGTTAGCGTGACAGGCACAGGTCCGTTCACTTATCAGTGGCAGAAAGACGGAACAGATTTAACGGATGGCGGCAATGTTTCCGGTAGCCAGACCAGTATCCTTTCGGTGAACAATGTACTGACGACTGATGGAGGAACTTACAGGTGCATTGTGACGAACTATTGCGGCGATGCTCCCAGCGATCCGGCTACCGTCGTGGTGAATAGTCTGCCTGCAACTTCTCCTATTACTACAGATAATTAATTTCTGAAGAACATTAGACCTGAAGTTTCTTGTTCAATATTCAATAGTAAACTTTTAATTTGGGCGGCTGTTTACTTTGGCGAAGAATGCTTAACCAACCAAATCATTATTATGAACAAGACGATTTTCGAGATAACACAAATGGACTGCCCGTCGGAGGAGAACCTGATTCGTATGAAACTGGACGGCATTTCCGCCATTCAGAAACTTGATTTTGATATACCCAACCGGAAACTTACCGTATTTCATTCAGGCGAAACCGTAACCATCGAAGAATCGATTGATGAGTTGAAGCTTGGGGGAAAGAAGCTTTCGACAGAATCGGTGGAGATGGCCGATATTACTGAAGAACAAACGCAAACTAAAGTACTGTGGGCTGTGTTGTTCATCAACTTCGCCTTTTTTGCCATCGAAATGACTACCGGTTTATTGTCGCGCTCGATGGGACTGGTGGCTGACAGCCTCGATATGATGGCCGATTCGTTTGTATATGCCATTAGCCTGTATGCTGTGGGAGGAACGCTGTTGCGGAAAAAACAGATTGCCCGGTTGGCCGGCTATTTTCAATTGACACTGGCCGTGTTGGGTTTCATCGAAGTGGTCCGACGCTTTATTGAACCGGAACAGGTTCCCGATTATGTGACCATGATTGTAGTATCGGTATTTGCGCTGGGAGCCAATGCGGTTTGTTTGTGGTTGCTGCAGAAGTCGAAAAGCAAGGATGCACACATGCAGGCTAGTATGATTTTTACGTCCAACGATGTCATCATCAACCTGGGCGTGATTGCCTCTGGATTTCTGGTGCATTGGCTGCGTTCCGGCCTGCCTGATCTCATCATCGGTACCCTGGTATTTATTGTGGTCATACGTGGCGCCTTAAGGATTCTCAAGTTGGGGTAATACAATGAATAATTAACAATGAAAAATGAGTAATGGACATTGAATTCTGTGTAATTGTTCATTTCTCACTGTTCATTGCTCATTTGATGTGCTATCTTGTGAACACTGAAAACGCCTTCCCGGAAGGAAGCGAAAAACAAACAGATAAAGCTCTAAATGGAGACAACCGATAAACGCAGATGGTTTGAAATCCTGGCCGTGGTTTTGACCGGAGCCCTGAAGTATGTGATGATGGACTGGCTGGGGTGGCGGTTGTTCTACATTAGCGGTGCTATGCTGTTTTGGGGCGTGTACATTTTCATGCGCTACCGCAAAGATCCACGGATTCTCCAATTGTGGGGTATCAGGAAGAGAAATTTTAGACGAACCTTCCTGTTTCTGTTGCCGTTTGCACTGGTCATGGTGGGGCTCATCGCAGGATACGGTTTCTACGTAAAAGCAACCTTCCTGAACTGGAGGATTATTCCGGTGCTGGCCATCTATCCGTTGTGGGGCATTATTCAGCAATTCATGATGATTGCGTTGGTAGCTGGCAATTTGCAGGCCATTACCTCGCTGCGGTTCCGTCGTTCACAGGTGATGGTGTGGACTTCGTTGTTATTTGCCATGGTTCATTATCCCTATCTTCCGCTTATGCTTTATGCCTTCCTGATGGAGTTGGTTTTCATCTACACCTTTTTCAGGTGGAGAAATATCTGGCCGCTGGGACTCTATCATGGTTGGGTTTCCAGTCTGTTCCTGTTTTTCGTTTCCGGGCGTGACCTTTGGAAAGAATTGTGGGTAATGTTTAAGTAGAAACCATTATATGTGAAAGAACCGTTTCAAGTCAGTTACTTTCTTCATCCGGTAGTGAATGTACAACAACAATCCGGCGATGAACACTGTAGCTATCAGTACTATCAAACTCCAGCTGAAACTCAGATGGTGAATCACATACAGGGAAATAATGCCGTCGGTACAAACACTTAGCATCCCCACTGTGATGAGCGAATAAGCGACCACATTCAATCCCTTCTGCCGGGCACGGCGAATCATTAGGATGAGTCCGAATAGTGTGACATAAGCGGCCAATAATAACGGAATGCCCAGGTGCTTGCCCCATCCGGTTCCACCGCTGTAAATATCCAGCAAAACAATCAGCAGGGAAGAAGTCAGGAAACTAAGCGATAACCATCGTGCGGACTTTTTGTACCAGAAGGTCAGCAATGTGAGATTAATAAAAAGGGCAAGACTAATCGTAACAGGATATTTCGACCAGGTGATCGATTCATTGCCTACCAGGTCGATGAGAAAAGTAATCAGGCTTCCTGTGATAAGAATGAGCCCTGAAATTTCCCAGGAAATCATTCGTTTCTGAAAGCGGGTGAGTCGCTGGTAATTGCTTTGTAGCTTTTCTTCCTGCAACACCTTCCGGGATTGAATCCATTCCTCATTCCCGTTGTGTTTGTGAAACAGCGGTTCCCCGCAAAGGGAACAGAAATTGGCATTTTCATCCAGTTCAACGCCGCAGTGTGGACAGGTAATCATGGCTGGTCAGTTTTTGCTTCCGGTTTAACCGAAATGTTTTGTGTGGTCAGGAAATGCAAAAAGCGTTGCTCGAATTCATTTGACCGGGTGATGTTTCCAAAGCTGAGTACCAGTTTGTCTTTGAATCCGATAACGCCGCAATTCATCTTCAGCATTTTGTTGGGTGGAGGTGGAATAAACAGAAAATGGTCCGTTAAATCAGCTGATTCCGGAGGCAGATTGACTTTCCCCAGGTTCGTGATAACGCCACTGTACTGACTTGTTCCCAGTGAATAGTATTTCATCCGCAGAATAAGGCTTTTCAGAAAAAGCGGGATACCCCGGACTACTTTCTTCTTTTCGCTTCCCACATTTCGGGCAATGTTCTTGTTGATGAGTTTCTCATCCGACTCCAGCTGCATCTGGTGGTAAACAGTCTTGATGATTTCGTCGAAACTATAATGTCCAAGTCGCAGGTCAATTTCAGGCATCACGAACAGGGAAAAGTTTCGCATGGTTTTGGACGGGAAAATTTTCCGTAAGTTGACCGGTACCTGTACTCGCAGCCGTTTGCACTTTTTCTGCCGGTTGAAACTGCTCAGTTCGTTGTGGACTTCCTGCAACGTTTGCAGATATACCGCCACCAGGTAAACGGTAATGCTGACGCCCTTCTCCTTTGCCGCCTGTTTGATGTCGTGCATCGAAAGAATGGCGGTTGTCTGACGGAACCTGGGTTTGCTTTTCAGCGCAAAAGGAAGATGAAAAGCTTTGGAACGTTTCACCATGGGCGGAACATTCTCCTTGAAGTAGCGTTTGTAAGCATCCTCGTACTCTTCCCCTTCAACCATTTCTCCGGTAGGTTGAGGCAATTCATCTTCCGGAATCGCTATTCCACAGGACTGAAAGTAGAGCAGTAAAATGGTCCGGAAAAACGTAAAAGCACCGCTTCCATCCGTCAGAATATGCGAAAATTCGATGCTAATGCGACGGTCTTTTGCCAGAACACGTATCAGTAGTTCACCTTTTCTGAATCTTCGGCAGCAGGATTGCTCATCGACTGAGATAGGGATGTGTTGTGCCAGGTGTTCGAGGTAATACCAGAAAAAGCCTTCCTTCAGTTGCACACGGTAGTAAGGATATTGCTCTTCGGCCTGCATGACAGCCTTCTGCAAGGCATCGATCCTGACCGCTTGTTTCAGGACAACGGAAAGGCGAAAAACGGACGTGACTTCCTTGTTGATAATTGCCGGAAAAATTTTCGCAGCATTATCAAGAGAGAACCAAAAGGGTTTGGATTCAGGAATCGTTTTGCCGCTGTCCTTTTTCAAATTAACCAGTTTCTTTCCCCAAAATTGAAGAGCTCAGGAATGTTGTCTTTCAAAGTTAGGAATTATTCAGGACGGGCGTGGAATTAAAGAAGGTTTCAGGTTTTGCTCATAGATTGCTGTAGTTGAGACTGTTACTGTTGTTGGGAAAGTTTTAAGTGGTAGGTGTTAAGAAGCGAGGGTTGGAATGTGAGACTTTAAAGCTTCGATGGTGGTCTTTCGATAGTAGTTTTTCTTTTAAAAAAATGAGAAATGAACTTTTTTCAATTGTTCACTTCTCATTTTTAGTTTTTCATTGTTATCAGATTTTCTTGAAGATCAGCGTCGCATTGTGCCCGCCAAATCCGAAACTGTTGGTCATGGCTACATCCACCTTCGTCTGCTGACTTTCGCCGGTAACGATTTGAATCTTTTCCGGAATGGATGGATCCAACCTGACTGTATTAATGGTGGGCGGAATGATGTTGTCGGTAATGGCTTTGATACACAAAATGGACTCGACAGCGCCGGCGGCTCCAAGCAAGTGGCCGGTCATTGATTTGGTCCCGCTGATGCGAAGATTGGGTTCCGAACCAAAAACTTTTTGTACGGCAATTACCTCGCTCGGGTCGCCTACCGGGGTGGAAGTAGCGTGTGCATTCAGGTAATCGACGGCATCCGGATTGAGTTGTGCCTCTTCCAATGCCAGTTCCATAGCTTTGATGGCGCCAATTCCTTCGGGATGGGTAGCCGTCATGTGGAAGGCATCAGCAGTCATGGCTGCACCGACCATTTCCGCATAGATGTGTGCCCCACGCGCTTTAGCGTGTTCGTACTCTTCCAGAATCAGGGCACCGGCACCTTCACCCATCACAAAGCCGTCGCGGTCGACGTCAAACGGGCGGCTGGCCAGTTCGGGATGCTCGTTGTTAGTCGACATTGCTTTCAGGGAACTAAAACCGCCCACTGAAGCCGGGGTAATCGGAGCTTCTGAACCACCAGTCACAAACACTTTCGCTTTCCCCATCCGGATGTAGTTGAAGGCATCCATGATGGAGGTGTTAGAGGTGGCACATGCCGAGACGGTGGTATAGTTTATTCCCTGCAGTCCGTACTTCATGGAAATCATACCAGCGGCCATGTTCACAATCAGTTTGGGTACAAAGAACGGACTGAAGCGCGGTTCGAAATTATTCTGCACATAGGCTGTTACCTCTTCTTCGAAGGTACTCATTCCGCCTTGTCCGGAGCCCCAGATGACACCAATGTCGAAAGGTGACATGGTTGACACGTCCAGACCTGAATCCTGCATAGCCTCGGCGGCGGCATACAGCGCATATTGTGTGAAGAGATCGCTGCGTTTGATCTCGTTACGTTCAAGGTATTCAGCCGGATTGAAATCCTTCACTTCGCAGGCAAAGCGCGTTTTAAACTTTGATGGATCGAAGCGGGTGATGGTAGCTGCAGCACTTTTCCCGGCAACAGCATTTTGCCAGAATTCACTGATGTTGTTGCCTAAGGGTGTGACGGCACCCAGTCCGGTGATGACTACTCTTTTCATGTGTTTAATTTTTATTTTTTTTAATCGTCACATGTAACTCGCATAATCGAAAAACAGCTGTTTGTATGGTGTTTTCTGAAATCATGCTCGTTTCATACGGTTATTGTTTTTGGTCCTTTAAAATGTTTATACCAATTGGTATATTCATGATTAAAAAAATATTTACTCAAATCAGTATTCGTTCTATCTGTTTTCTTAATTCTTCCAGGTTTGACAGCAGGGACTGTTGATTGCCAAGTGTCTTGGCAATCAAAATACCTCCTTCCACCAGTGAAATAAACACATCGGCGAAAACTTCCGGTTTTACTTCCGGTTTTACTTCTTCGTTTGAAAGTCCTTCTTCAATAATGGATATGAGATTGTTTCTCCAGCTTTCCAGCGCGGAGCTTGCCTTCTGGAACAGGAGGGGATGAGCATCATCGGAGTCGGAAGCGGCATTCAAAATGGGACAGCCTCCCCATTCAAAGATGGTGGGGTAGTATTCTTCGTAAAACGAAACATACGCCATCAGCTTCTCCCGCGTATTTTCGGCTTTCTGCAGCTCAACGTGCACAGTCTTACGAATTTGTCCGTAGTTGAAAGCGAAAGCCGCCAAAGCCACTTCATCCTTGTTGGCGAAGTTCCCGTAGATAGCGCCCTTGGTCAAACCCGTTGAGCCGGTAATATCGGCCATCGATGTACCTGCAAACCCTTTCTTGTTGAAAATGGCGGCTGTTTGTGCGATGATAAACTGCTTTGTTCTTTCCGATTTCTTCATACCCAATACAAATATATACCAATTGGTATAAAAACAAAACTGATGATTGATTATCTCACGAAACTATCATTGCAGGAGGACGTAGCGATTCATGCTTATTTAATAAACTCGATCTTTATGATAATATTATGTAATTGAAATTCAGTGATATAAGTTGTAACTTGAATAGCGAACCTAAAAACCAAGTTACCATGAAAACAGCTCTTGATTTTCGACAAAAATTTCTCATGATTTTTTTGGGAATGATGGCATTATTTTTCATTTCTGGGTGTCAGGACGAAATTTTTGAACCTGAAAATGTGGAGACCAACACATTGAAAAATGGAGTCGTTATTACCCCCGCTAATGGTACCCTTTCTTCGGGAGCTCTCTACGACATTCAGCTACCTTCGTCCTGGAACGATGACACGAATCCTAAGATCTTATTGGTTTATGCCCATGGCTATGTCGATTTTGATCACCCTGTTGCTTTGCCCTCCGATAACATTCCTGATGGAGCAGGAGGCGAAATACCGATTTCTTATTTCGTAACCAACAGTTTGGGGATGGGATATGCCACCACTAGCTACCGCGACAACGGATTGATTGTCCCTGAGGCTGTTGAAGACATTCTTTTGCTGCGGGCCAAAATCGTTGAATTCTTTGCAACGAATGCCGCCAGCTATGCACCACCTCAGGCAATTATCCTGGTAGGTCCATCCGAAGGTGGTCTGATCACAACGCTGACCGTTGAACAAAATCCCGGATTGTTTACGGCAGCTATTGCCACTTGTTGTCCCATCGGAGACTTTTATAATCAGTTGCAGTATTATGGCGATGCCCATGTGCTGTTCAAGTATTTTTTCGGTCATACCGTTGAGGGAATTCCGCTGGGCAGCCCGAGACATGTTCCTGAAGCAACTATAGCAGCCTGGAACAACGGCACATTACCCAACGCTATTATAAAGGTGTTGACTGAAGATTACCTATATAACAATGGGGCTAAAATCAATCAGTTCCTGAATTGTGCCAAGATTCCTGCAGACAGGACCAATCCCGAAATGGTAATTCAAAATATCATTGAAGTGATGCGGTTTGCGATAAAAGCCACTAATGATGCCATTTGTCGTTTGAATGGAAATCCGTTCAATAACAAATTTCCCCGTCGTATTTATTCGGGCTCAGATAACGACGAGAATCTAAACCTGACGGTCGATCGCGTCTGGACTCCTGAGTGGGAGCAAGCCGTCAGCAACATAGCGGCTCATTATGGAAGGTCATTTCGAATGGATAGACACCAATTTCGTAATAAATTTCCGAGGCGACCAAATTTCGACTGGAGTGATGAATGGAGGCTTAACCTGATGGTTGAACGCATTAAAATGCCCGATTGGGAATGTGCGGTCAAAACTCTCAATGATAATTTTGAAACGAGTGGAATTTTGCAAACACCACTGGTAATTGTCCATGGACAGTACGATCACATTGCTCTGGATTGGCATCAAGCCGAATATATTGCCAAGGTTGCGGCCAATCCACCGTCTTCCAATTTCTTGGTTCCTGTTTATATTCCCGGACGGTATGGTCACTGCAATTTCACAGCTACTGAAATTGCTGGTATCCTAAATAACCTGGTGGCTAGTTTGCCGCAATAGCTGAAAAATAAAATAGGGAATAAATGAACTATCCCGGCTCTTTTGGGCCGGGATTTTTGTCTATTGTCTAGAATCTAATGTTTATTCTCTTATATTATTTTCCGATACAAAAGTTCCTGAAAATATTCCCCAGTACCTCGTCCGTACTAATCTCACCGGTGATAAGACCGAGATAATGCATGCACTCGCGGATATCCTGCGAGAGGAAGTCGCCGGTAATGCCATTTTCGATGCCATCCAATACGCGCTGAATGGACTCGCGGGCCTGGGTGAGTGCTTCGAAGTGACGGACATTGGTCACAATTACATCTTCTTCGTTGTTTAATCTGGATAAATTCACTGTCTCCAGCAGTAGACTTTTCAAACTCTCGATATTGTGCCCTTTCTTAGCGGAAATGAAGACCATATCCTCGTTGTCAGCCAGGGTAATATCCATCAACATCTTCCGGACAACGGCTTGGTCTACCTGGTCGGCTTTATTGCCTACAATAATCAGGTTCTGCTGGTTGATGTGCTCCCGGACATCTTCCAGGTTCTTCAGGTATTTCTCCGGCTCACGCGTCAGGTCGAGGAGCAACAACACGATGCTGGCCTGTTTAATCTTTTGATAAGTCCGCTCAATACCCATGCTCTCGATTTTATCGGCAGTGGTACGGATACCGGCCGTATCGATGAACCGGAAGCTAACGCCCCGGATGTTAATGACGTCCTCGATTGTGTCACGGGTGGTACCTGCAATCTCCGATACGATGGCGCGTTCGTCGTTCAGCAGGGCATTCAGCAGGGTCGATTTTCCCACGTTGGTTTCGCCGGCAATGGTCACCGGGATGCCGTTTTTGATCACATTTCCCAGTTTAAACGAATCGGCCAGCTTACCAATCATCGCCTCGATGCGGGTGGCCAGTTCGAGCAATTGGGTACGGTCGGCAAATTCTACATCTTCTTCACTGAAATCGAGCTCAAGTTCGATGAGGGAAACAAAGCTGAGCAACTCCCCGCGCAATTTGATGAGCTCCTGTGAGAAGCCTCCGCGCATCTGGTTCAGGGCCAGTTTATGGGACGCGGCCGAGGTAGAGGCAATCAGGTCGGCTACTGCTTCGGCCTGTGAGAGGTCCATCTTACCGTTCAGAAAGGCCCGTTGAGTAAATTCACCCGGGCCGGCCATACGGGCCCCTTTCGATAACAGCAGTTCGAGAATCGCTTGCTGGATATATTGGGAACCGTGGCATGAAATCTCGACCACATCCTCACCGGTAAAAGAGTGAGGAGCGCGGAACAAACTCACCACCACTTCGTCGATAACCTTTTCGCCGTTGCGAATGGTTCCGAAATGAAGTGTGTTAGCCAATTGGTCGGCCAGTGTTTTCTCTTGATTGGGTGATGTAAAAATGTTGTCGGTAATGGCAACAGCCTTGCTTCCCGACAACCGGATTACCGCGATGCCACCCACGCCCGGTGGGGTGGAAATGGCGCATATAGTTGATTGATCAATCATCTTTTTGGTCTCCTTTTTTAGGGATAACAAAGATACAAATTATCGAGACATGAGATAGAAGATGCCAGACTCAAGACGTTTAAAGCGTTTCTGTTGTTTGTCAGCCTGAAGGGCTGAAATCCCATAGCCCGAGGTAAGGAATTTGCGACGTTAGTCGGAATGACGCCACCCCGGGATAAAGAAAAGCGTGCCCGGAGGCGTACATTCTGTCAGGATTGAAATGTTATCGTTCCTGCGCAGCACGTGGAAGCCGGTTTCAGGTTAGGAGATAGTTTCTGTTGTTTGAAATGTTTCTGTTGTTGGCGTTGTGGAACCCCGACGGGGTGATATGATTGTAGTTTGGATTAGCACACCCGATTCAACTAGGTGCACATCCCGGTCATGATTGAAATGCTGTCGTTCTTGCGCCGCACGTGAAAGCCGGTTTCAGGTTAGAAGAGAGTTCCTGTTGTTTCTATAGTTAGAAAAGTTTCTATTGTTGGTATCGCCATATCCCCGAAAGGGAAAAATATTAATGAAAATACAGGTTTTTAATAATTGGAAAGTAGCGTCAGGACATATCCTGGCGCTACTTCTATAATACTGATTTTTTCTATGAAATAATCGTCGGCTTTGTGAAAGATTTCAAGCAGGATATCATCTTTCGAGTTAAAATAATAGTAAAAAGAACCAACCGAAACACCTGCGTTTTTACTGATGCCTTTAATGGTTATATTATCAAAACCCTTTTTTTGCATCATCTCAACAGCAGTTTTTAGAATTTTATTTCTGGTTTTTATAGCCTGTGCTTGTCTAGACGTTATTCTACTATGCGTAGTCATTTTACCATCCTCTGCATCATAAATTTTTATATTTATCAATATATATCACAACAATATTTATGTCAAACGATAAGTTTTAAAGCAGATTATTGTTAAGGTGCCTAATATCAGCAACTAATTGCATTTAATTCGGTATTATGCCATAATTATAATACTTTCAACGATATATAAAACAATTTGACCGCATTGTTCTTGATTTGTTATTTTACAACGATAGGGGGTAGCAATGTGAATAAAGAATCCAGCAGTAAAAAAATGGGCAGGATGCTTCAAAAGAGATACATAATAGCATTAAGCATCATTGCATTTTTGGTGATTTTCAGTCAAATAATCATTCAATATACCATTGCGAAACAGCAGGATGATTCCCGAATTGTTAATATTTCGGGCAGGCAGCGTATGCTAAGTCAGAGAAT
>ENA-ORXD01000780-ORXD01000780.1-sediment-metagenome-genome-assembly--contig:-NODE-780-length-34346-cov-4.010418_pt1 | contig 34346 bp, 26 predicted proteins | sample MGYA00237862_ERZ511471 | MGnify/ENA metagenome assembly ERZ511471 | reverse complement strand
ACGGGGCACTCGCAGAAGTAGACGAGCGGACGCTCGCGCAGCTCGTCTTCGCCGCCGGCGACGGCGGCGCCCATGCGTACGATGGCGTCGACGTCGTAAGTCGACATGGCCCCCGTGCCGACGCACTTGGTCGTGTTCTTGAGGCCGACCGACGCGTCGCGGATCGCCAGCGTGTGCTCGGGCCCGTCGCGCCCCTCGACCGCGTGCTCGTAGGTGTCGATCTCGCTGAGGTAGTCGGTCATGCGCGCGAGGTCGGCGACGTCCTGCACGGTCGACGTGCGGTACTCGTCGGTGCGCGGGTCGAGCACCATGATGCCGGCGCTGAAGTTGGTGAAGCCGACGCGGCCGCCCTCGAGCACCACATCGTTCTCGGGCACCCGCCCGCAGAGGCGCACGCTGCTCGGCGCCGAGCGGATCGCGTCTTCGACGATGTACGGCGGGATCTTGACGACCTTGGTCTCGCGGTCGACGCGGCAGCCGCCGTCGGCCATGACGTCGAGCGCCTCGTCGCTCTCGACGAAGACGCCGGTGCGCTCGAGCACCTCGAGTGTGCCGCGATGCAGGTCGTCGAGGTCGGCGTCGCTGAAGACCTGGAGGCGCAGGCCGGCGCTGCGCCGCACCCCGGCCTGGAGATTGCGTTTCACTGGCGTGCTCCTTTGGCTCGTGACCCTCAGGGAGGCAGGCTACCACTGCCGGCGGTGGGGGGCATCCGCGGGCCCGCCGGGAGGTGATCCGCCGTGGCACGCGCGCTCCCGCTACCCGCGGAGTTGCTCCAGTATCGTCGGGTCCTTGATCTCATCGTCGCGCGCCAGGAGCAGGACCTTGGCAAGGACCTCGGCAGTCTTCGGGTCGTCGTCGGCGAAGGGCAGGAAGACGCGACCGCGATGCTGCCCGTGCACGGGGACGATGCAGATCGAGCCTCCCGGCCGGCGGTGGACGACCCCGCTGCCGAGATGGACGGAGTACTCGCCCAGCCGCCCGTCGACAAGCGCCCACCTGCCGTCGATCCGCACATTGGTGATGTCCAGCAGCTCGCAGGTCCCCGCGATGAGGCTGCCGCGCATCTCGATGGTCGAGGCGGTGGCCTCGGGGTCGACGCCCCCGATATGCGCGACGCTGACGACAAGGTCGAGGTCGCGCATCACCTCGCTGAAGAGGACGGGCGGGACGTCCTCGACGGAGACCGCGGCCCAGGTCCCACGGCGCACGAACCGGATCTCCTCAAGCGTGGGGGCTTCGACCTCGGCCGGGGAGCCCCAGCCGTTGAGGAACCCGAGCGTCACGGTCAGGTCGGCGTCGTGGAAGGTGCGCCGCACGCCCTCCTCCGGGTGAGTCACCCAGCCGCGGCGCGCCAACAGGGCCAGCGCCTTGCCCGGCTGAAGCTGGTGGCCTGCGTAGCGACGCGACACGTCGCGATCCTCGAGCTCGGCGCTCGTCGGCACGTAGAGCTCGCGGAAGACCTGCTTGAACGGCTGCACGACAGCGCGGCGCACGCAGTCCTTTTGCCAGAGATCCCAGTCGTCGCGCTTCAGGAGGTCGAGGGGGTGTGCGATGCGTACCGTCTCCTGCGCGCCGATCGCCTGCCGGTCGCCGCCGTGATCGACGAGCACCCGTCCATTGCGCGTCATGTACCCGGCGAGCTCGTTGGTCACGAGCACGAGGCGGCTCAGGTGAGGGGCGAGGAGCGGGTGCCGGCTCAGCTCCTCGAGCTCGTCGCCGGTGAGCGGCTCGCTGCCGACCATCGCCTGTTCGAGTGAGGCTCGGGCCCGCGACGACTGGCGACGAAGCTCCGTCGCCCGAGCCCTGAGTGCCTTCAGCTCGCTCGAGCCTCGCAGCTCCTGCGGTACCGCCTTGAGGACCCGGTCGCCGCGACGAAGCGTCACTTGAGACCGCCCGGTCTCATCGAGCTCAAGGCTGGCGCTCGCCTCGCCGAGGGCCACCGTCATGCCGTCGATGACGTCCGCGGCCGCTCGAGCCTCCATCGACCAGCCGAGACGCAGCGGGTCTCTGTAGCCCGCCGTCCGCGCCAGGTTCTGCAGGCCGATCTCGACCGCCCGCTTCTCGCTGGCCTGGCGCTGCGAGCCGAACTGGCGGCTCTCGCGCAGGAACGCCTGCAGCAGCAGGTAGCGGTCGCGGACCCCGTCATCGCGGCGGTCTCCCTCGGCCGGCAGCGGCATCAGGCCGATGCTGCGTACCGAATCCTGGTGACGCTTCTCGGAGATGCGCCGGCGCAGTTCGGCCTCGTCGATCTCTCCGAGCATCGCGGCGGCGAAGAGTTGGGCCCGCTTGTGACCGCCGGCGGTCGAGCAGTACCTCGCCGCCTTGTCGACCGCCGCCCAGCGGCCGGCTCCCAGCCGGGCGTGCACGCGCTCGAACCACGCCACGTCGACGGCGCCGTCGACGAGCTCGGTGGCAGACAATGGTGTCCTCTCGGAGACCTCCGCGGCCCAGGCGTCACGGAGTTCCTGCGCCACCGTCCATGCCTGGTCCTTGGTGTGCGCGTGCATCCACCAGATGCCGTCAGCCAGTCCGTCCCATCCGAGCAGCGCCTCGACGTGCCGGGCCCACTGCGGCACGAAGGCGGCGAGCTCGACCAATCTCGTCTCCTTGAGACCCAGGGGCCGCACGGCGTCGGCGAACGCCTGTGGCGTGTCCGCCTCACCGGGGTAGGTGGCGCGGACGACATGGCTCAGCACCGTGGTCCGCGCCTCTTCGTCGTACGTCCATCCCCGGACGAACCTGGCGGACCCCAAGGCCTTCAAGCCCCGCGCGAGTGTCGTGGCCGGACCGGTCCAGCGGAGCTGAAGCGCGCTCCGCGACGCGGGGGTCGGCATGTCCCCGCGTGCCAGTTCGACCTCCAGCACCCTTTCGCGGATGGCCTGCACGAGGCCGGCGAAGCGTTCGTTGCCGGCGACCAGCGGATGCGGCCGGCGGCCGCTGACGAGGGAGAGCATGTGGGCTCTGGTGCGCCTGTCGGATCGGTCGAGGAGCTGGTGGTACACGTCCGTGTCGGTCGCGACGCCGGCTCTGCAGGCGACGAGGAACGAGTCGAGAGGGGTCGCCTTGCGCCGGACCCGGGGGTCGGGCGACTCGATCCAGCGCTCGAGCGCCCACAGCCGCGCGTAGTCCTTCGCGCCCCAGAGCTCCGGACGCGCGACGGCCAGGGCGCGCGCGACGTCGAGGTAGGACACCCACCCGTCATCGCGCCAGGTCGCGATGTAGTGCCCGTAGCGCTCTTCGAGCTCCTCTGCGGTCAGACTCTCGTCGCCGGGAGCCAGCCAGACGTGTCTGCGGTCCGGCTGGCGGTCGGCGAGGTGTCGCGGCTTCATGCGGCAGAGGTGCGTCTCGGCGGCGTCGAGTACGACGCCCGGCGCGTTCTCGGGTGCTCGCGAACACCAGAGCAGGCCACAGATGCTCTGTACGACGCGCCAGTACCGCAGTCTCGGCGCCTCGTGCCCTTCGAGCAAGGCGAGTGCTGCGGGGCTGGTCGCGCGCACGGTCGTCACGGTGCCTGTCGCCACGGGGACGACGGCGGCCCGCAGCAGCTCGGCGCCGTCCCCGTCCCGCGCTTCGGGGGGCCGGCTCTCGTACCACGCCTCCCAGACCTCCCGTAGGGGAAGCGGCTCCTCGCCCGCCTCCGGCGCGCGCGGAGGCCAAGCCGGCCCCAGCCCGTAGGCGTCGCCCAGCAGGACGCTGTGCGGCGTGCCGTCCCACCCGGTGAGGGTGATCTCGTCGTCGCGGTGCTCGTGCACGAGGTCGTCGAGCCGGCGCAGCACGTCGAGCGCCGCGGGAGTGCAGAGATCGATGGCGTGGTCGGCCGGCCGGTGGGGCGGGGTGCGGTCGCCAGGGTCACCGAGCCCCAGGTACTCCATCTGTGCGTAGGTCTCGGTCTGCCCCGACGCGCTGCACAGCAGCACGTCCAGCTGCGTCGCCTCCGCGTCGGTCAGCGTGCCGCGCTGCGCCTGGAAGGCGCGCGCCAGCCGGAGAGGCCCGGTTTTCGCCCGGCCCGCCTCCGACAGCCGGCGCAGCAGCTCGAGGCCGGCCAGGCGCTTGGCGACCTGGCCGGCCTCGAGGAGGCGCTCCGCGCTGCCCAGGGCGGCCTTGTCGCCGCGAGCGAGGAGCAGCGTCACCACCGCGCGGCGCAGGTCGCCCGCCTTGCGGCTCAGCAAGCCCTCGAGCTCGATCGCCTCGGCATCGCTCACGCGAGCGCTCCGCAGCCGCGCGAACGCCTGCTCGCGGACCCGGGCGCTGGCATCGCCCGCCAGGTGCAGGAGCGCCCGGCGCATCTCTTCGTCGTCCTCGGTCAGGGCGGCGCATGCCACCGCACGCGAGTCGGCATCCATCGATCGCAGATACGGGAGCAGACGTGCCGGCGGGCGCTTGCCGAGGATCCGCGGGAGAAGCCCGGCCACGCCGCCGCGCTCGACGGTGGCGGCCGTCCACGGCCAGACGATCGGGTCCAGCGAGGTGCGACTCTTGGTGAATCGGCTCAGCAGCCGCTCGACTCGCTCGAACATGTCGGGCGGCTGATAGTCGACCCAGGGTGCGAGCGCTGCGAAGGCGAGACTTGCGACGCGCAGGTCTTCGTCATCGAGCACGGGCACCAGGACGTCCAAGGCCTCAGTGAGTCTGAGCTGTGACAGGAGATACGTGGCTGCATAGCGCCTCTCGGGGGAGTCGTCCTCGAGGAGCGGGGCAGCGACGGGGACCGTGGCGGGAGCGTTCTCGTACGCCGAGCACCAGAGCCCGAGGTAGGCGTCCTCGGGCTCCCCGTGGCGGATGGCATCGGCGCGTCGGCCAGCGTCGTCGAGGTCTGCGACCAGTCGCTCGATCAGGCCGGAGGCCCGTCGACGGTCTGCCACGGTCTCGGGCAGACCGAGCCAGACGCCGAGCGCGCGTACGGTGGCGCTGAAGCGCGTGAGATCGTGCTCGAGGATCAGGCCCAGCATGCGTCGGAAGGCGGCCGGCTGGGCCTCGTCCACGACTTCCAGAATCGTCTGGCGCAGACCCTCCTCCCGCTGCGCCGCAAGCAGGAGTCGCTCGACGCACGACCAGCCCTCCTCGCGCGGCGATCGCAGCAGGCCGACCACGACGTGGCGGCCCATCCCACCGATGTCGTCGTCGCCAACGGCCGAGTCGACCAGGATTCCGAACACCTCGTCGGCCTCGTGGCCGCCGCCGGCGATCACCGCGGCGAGCAACGCTCCGAGGTCGTTGCCCCAGCTGATGTGGGGCGCCCAGTGCGCGACCCAGGCCGCGTCCGGCTCGAACTCCTTGAGGACCAGCGCGATACGCAGAAAGCGCTCGCGTCTGGCGAAGAGGGTGTCCTCAGGGTGGTCCGGAGCGCGGAACGGGCGCCTGTCGAAGTCGAGAAGATACGGCGCCTTGAGGCCTTCCTGCCACAGGCGTTCGAGGTGAGTCCCCAGATCGGGGAGAAATGCGCTGAAGAGCTTGATCCTGCTGCGGGCCGACAGCGCGTCCAGAGCGGGGCCGCAGTCCGTCGTGCGCATGCTCCACAACGAGGCGAGATCGGAGAGAACGACGGCAGCCGCCGAGGACGCCCCGCGATGCAGGCGGTCGATGCGGCGTCGGCGGCGAGTCTCCCAGTGCGCCACCTTCTGCGCCTCGAGCCGCTCGCGGGCGACCTCCGGTCGGAGCATCCGCGTCAGCCCCCGGCGAGGGGGACGAGGCGGAGGAAGGTCACCCGGCTGTCGGGCAGGGCGCACACCTGCTCGTCGAGCGAGCGGTACTGGCGGCCGTCGATCAGGACGAAATAGTGCCCGTCCTCGAAGGACTCGAGGGCGACGCCGACGGCCGTCTCCGGGTCGACCGTCTGCGTCCCCGCTCGACTTCCGAACCCGACCCGGCCGCGCTCGGCCTGCTCGACGATCTGTTTGGCGGAGAGAAAGCGCGTGAACTGCGCGGCTGACTGACGGTCGACGAACGCGGCCACCTCGGCCCGAACGATCGCGGCGATGAACTCCCGAAGCGTGAGCGGCGACTCACCGCGGACCAGATCGTGGAGAGGTAGCTGCCAGTCGGGCAGCGCCTCCCGTCGGCGTCCCGTCACGCGGGCTTCGATCGTCAGCATGCGAGCTCCCGGTACTCGTGGTGATCGGCTTCGGGCCGGTAGTCACTAAGCATAATCGGGCGGAGGGTGAAAGCGGATGAGGAAGGCGCCGCTCGAGTGGTCGCGGCGGGCGCGGACCCGTGCGGCGTCGTGGCAGCCGACGCCGGGCGATTCGCGGCGCCGGTCGCCGGGTACGACGCACAAACGCACGTCCGACGGTCGCCGCAGGTCGGCGTTCCACGTCCAGACAGGGGGCGAGAGCGGGATGATCCAGACGACCCCGTTCCACGAGCGCACCGTCGCGCTCAACGAGACCCGGCTCTGGAGTCACTGGTCCAACCATCTCACCGCGGACCGCTACCAGCTGAGCGACAAGGCCGAGTACTTCGCCGTGCGTAACGCCGCCGGCCTCTTCGACACGAGCCCGCTCTACAAGTACCGCGTGACCGGGCGGGAGGCGGAGGCGTTCCTCGCCGGAGTGCTCGCCCGCGACATCCGCGCGTGTGCTCCCGGGAACGCCCAGTACACGTGCTGGCTCGACGAGCGCGGCTTCGTCGTCGAGGACGGCGTGGTCCTCCGCCCGAAGCTCGACGAGTTCCTGCTGACCAGCGCCGAGCCTAACCTGGCCTGGTTCGCCGACCGCATCGGGCGCCGGGACGTGCGCATCGAGGAGGTCAGCGACGAGCTTGGGGCGCTCACCCTGCAAGGCCCCCGTTCGCGCGACCTGCTCGCGACGCTGGTCCCGCACGTCGCGCAGCTGCCGTATTTCGGCGTGACCGCCGGCGAGATAGGCGGCGCCGAGGTCACGGTCAGCCGCACCGGGTTCACCGGCGACCTCGGCTACGAGCTCTGGGTCGGCGCCGGCGACGCCCTCCGCGTCTGGGACGCGCTCTGGGAGAGCGTGCAGGGGTACGGGGTGCAACTCTTTGGCCTCGACGCCCTGCAGATGCTGCGCATCGAGGCCGGCCTGCTCGAGCTCGGCGCCGACTTCGACTCGAGCCGCTACGCCTGGAACGACGCCCACCGCTCGACGCCGCTCGAGCTCGGCTGGGGCCGGATGCTCGGCGATCTGAAGAAGGACGACCGGGCTTTCGTCGGCCGGCGCGCCCTGGAGCGCGAGATCGCCGAGGGCACGTCGCGCTGGGCGATGCGCGGCCTCGTCGTCGACTGGCGGGACTACGACCGCGTCTACGACGAGGCCGGGCTGGTCCCGCCCAAGGACCACACCCCGGTCGTCGAGGACGCGATGGTCTACGACGACTCCTACCGGGAGCGCGTGGGCTACGCGAAGGCCTTCATGTACTCGCCGGTGCTGCAGCGCCACATCGCCCTCGCCCGCGTGCGCCCCGACCTCGCGAAGTCCGGCACCGCCGTGAAGCTCGAGCTCACCGTGGACCACCACTACGAGCCGGTCGCCGCGCACGTGGCCCGGCTCCCGTTGTACAACCCGAAGCGAAAGACGGCCTGAGATGACGCCCAAGAAGAAGCCCGCCGGATCGACCAAGAGCCTCGCTGAGTCGCGCAAGGCACCGGCTGAGGCCGGCACGACGGCCGCGAGATCGAGGAAGAAGGCTGCGGCTCCCGGGCGCGAGACCGCCACGCGGCCGGCGACGACGAAGGCCGCGACGGCCAAGGCGACGAAGGGCGCGGCCTCGCGCGCCGAGCGCACTTATGACGCGATCGTCGTCGGCGGCGGCCACAACGGCCTCGTCAACGGCGCCTACCTCGCCAAGGCCGGCCTGCGCACGCTGATCCTCGAGCGGCGCCACCTCGTCGGCGGCGCCGCGATCACCGAGGAGCTGCGCCCCGGCTTCTGGTTCACCACGTTCTCGTACGCCCTGTCGCTCCTGCGGCCGCAGATCGTCCAGGAGCTGGAGCTCGTCAAGCACGGCTTCATGCCGCTGCTCATGTCGTCCACCTTCGCCCCGATGGAGAACGGCGACTACCTCTGGCTGACCCAGGACCACGGCCAGAACCTCAAGGAGATCGCCCGCCACAGCAAGCACGACGCCGACGCCTACGAGCAGTACAGCCACGACCTGGACATGGTCTGCCGGGCGCTCAAGCCACTCTTCGACCAGGCGCCGCCCGACCTCTTCAGCGACGACCCGGAGGAGCTCCTCGCGCTCGCCGACCTGGGGCGGCGCTTCCGCCAGATGGACAAGCGCACCCTGCACAATGCCGTCCGCCTGCTGACGGGCAGCGCCGCCGACTTCCTCGACGACTACTTCGAGTCCGAGATCCTCAAGGGCTACCTGGCGAGCTCGAGCATCATCGGCACCAAGGTCGGGCCGCGCTCGCAGGGCTCCGGCCTCGTGCTGCTCTACCACTCGCTGGGCGAGCACGACGGGCAGTTCGGCGCCTGGTCGTTCCACAAGAAGGGCAACGGCGGCTTCACCCAGGTGCTCGCCCGCGCGGCGCGGGCGTTCGGCGCCGAGATCCGCCTCGAGGCGCCGGTCGCTTCGGTGATCACGAAGAACGGCCGGGCCACGGGCGTCGCCCTGGCCGACGGCACCGAGCTCTACGCCGACACTGTGGTGAGCGCCCTCGACCCGCGCCGCACCTTCCTCGAGCTCGTCGAGCCGCGCGAACTGCCCGACGACCTCGTCGAGACGATCCGCCGCTTCCGCTTCCAGGGCACGTCCTCCAAGGTGAACTTCGCCCTCGACGGCCTGCCCGAGTACCCGGCGCTCCCCGGTCGCGAGGACATCTTCCGCGGGTTCACCAACATCGGGCCCTCGATCGACTACCTCGAGCGCGCCTTCGACGAGGGTAAGTACGGCTGGTACAGCTCGCGGCCCTACATCGACGGCGCGATCCAGAGCACCATCGACCCCGACATGGCGCCGCCCGGCAAGCACGTCATGTCGTGCTTCATCCACTACACCCCGTACAAGCTGCGCGAGAGCGACTGGGACGCCGAGAAGGAGAACCTGGGCGACACCGTGCAGCGCACGCTCGAGTCCTTCTTCCCGGGGTTCGGCGACCTCGTGCTGCAGCGCGAGGTCGTGACGCCGCTCCACATCGAGCGCACGGTCGGGCTCTCGGAGGGCAACATCTTCGCCGGCGAGTTCTTCGCCCCGCAGATGTTCTTCTTCCGCCCGGCGCCGGGCTGGTCGCAGTATCGCACCCCGATCGAGGGCTACTACCAGTGCGGCTCGGGCACCCACCCGGGGGGCTGCGTGATGGGCGCCCCCGGCCGGCTGGCCGCGGGGCGGATCCTCGGGGATCGCGCGAAGGGTGGGCGAGAGTAAGTCGTGAGCGCAGCGCCAAGCTGCGCGGAGAGACAGAAGAAGATGGCTGGCGAGGAAGGACTCGAACCTTCAATCCCCTGATCCAGAGTCAGGTGCCTTGCCAGTTAGGCCACTCGCCAGCGACCCCTGCGGGGCAACCAAGTGTACCGCGCCCCGGGCGCTCTCCTCAAGCGTCGCAGCGCGCGCTTCAGCGGGTGTGCGGCCGGGCCGGGTGGCGGCGCAGGTGCAGCGGGCCGGCCCGGCCGGGTGGCGGCGCGGGCGCAGCGGGCCGGCGCGGGCACAGCTGGCCTGCTCGGGCGCAGCGGGCCGGCGCGGCCGAGCGAGCGCCGTCCGTCGGCGCCCGTCCGCCGTCCGCCCGCCGGGTCAGGCCTTGTCCTGCCGCCCCTGCGCCTGCAGCTTCGCCCAGGTGTCTCTGAGTGTGAGCGTGCGGTTGAAGACCAACGCGCCGGGCGCCGAGTCGGGGTCGGGGCAGAAGTACCCGAGGCGCTCGAACTGCACGGTCTCGCCGACCGGCAGGTCGACCAGTGACGGCTCGACGACGCAGCCCCGGAGCACGGTCTCCGACTCCGGGTTGAGGTCGTCGAAGGGGTCGCGGTCGCCGGAGCCGGGGTGCGGGCTGGTGAAGAGGTGGTCGTAGAGCCGCACCTCGGCCGGCACGGCGTGGGCGGCCGAGACCCAGTGCAGGGTCGCCTTGGGGCGGCGGCCGTCGGGAGCGTCGCCGCCGCGGGTGGCCGGGTCGTGCGTGCAGCGCAACTCGACGACCCGGCCGTCGGCGTCCTTCACCACGTCACGGCAGGTGACGAAGTACGCCGAGCGCAGCCGCACCTCGCGGCCGGGGGCGAGGCGGAAGAACTTGCGCGGCGGGTCCTCCATGAAGTCGCCGCGCTCGATCCACACCTCGCGGCCGAACGGCACCCTGCGGCTGCCGGCGCCCGGGTCCTCGGGGTTGTTGGGCACCTCCACTTCCTCGACCTGGCCCTCGGGGTAGTCCTCGATGACGACCTTGAGCGGGTCGAGCACGCCGAAGCGGCGCGACGCGGTGCGATTGAGCACGGCGCGCACGGCGTGCTCGAGCATCTCGACCTCGGCGACGTTGTCAGCTTTGGCAACGCCGACCAGCGTCGCGAAGTCGCGGATGCCCTCGGCGGGGAAGCCGCGCCGGCGCAGGGCCGAGATGGTCGGCATGCGCGGGTCGTCCCAGCCGCGCACGTGGCCCTCGTTGACGAGGCGCAGGAGGAAGCGCTTGGAGAGCACGGTGTGCGTGAGGTTGAGCCGGGCGAACTCGTACTGTCGCGGGCGCGAGGGCACCGGCAGATTGTCGACGAGCCAGTCGTAGAGCGGGCGGTGGTCCTTGAACTCGAGAGAGCAGAGCGAGTGCGTGACGCCCTCGATGGCGTCGGACTGCCCGTGCGCGAAGTCGTAGCTCGGGTAGATGCACCAGGCGTCGCCCGTGCGCGGGTGCTCGGCGTGGAGGATGCGGTACAGCACCGGGTCGCGCATGTGGAAGTTGCCGGCGGCCATGTCGATGCGCGCGCGCAGCACGCGCGCGCCGTCGGGGAACTCGCCGGCGCGCATGCGCTCGAGGAGGTCGAGGCACTCGTCGGCCGGACGGTCGCGCCACGGGCTCGGCCGGCCGGGCTCGGTGAGCGTGCCGCGGTACGCGCGGATCTCCTCGGCGCTGAGGTCGTCGACGTAGGCCTTGCCGGCCTTGACGAGGTACACGGCCCACTCGTAGAGCTGCTCGAAGTAGTCGGAGGCGAAGTACAGGTGCTCGCCCCAGTCGAAGCCCAGCCAGCGGACGTCGGCCTCGATGGCGTCGATGTACTCCTGCTCCTCCTTCATCGGGTTGGTGTCGTCGAAGCGCAGGTTGCAGTGGCCGCCGAACTCGCGGGCGATGCCGAAGTTGAGGCAGATCGACTTGGCATGGCCGATGTGCAGGTAGCCGTTGGGCTCGGGGGGGAAGCGCGTGACGACCGTCTCGTGCCGGCCCTCGCGCAGGTCGGCGGCGACGATCTCGCGGATGAAGTCGCCGCGCTCGGGCGGGGCTGGGGTCGGGCTGCTCACGCGGGCGAGGATAGCACAGGGCGCGGCGGCGGGGCGCCGTCGCGCCGCCGGGTGTGGCATGCTTGCCCGCGGCGGCCCGCGCGGGTGGCCGCCGACAGACTTCGCGCCCAGGAGGACAGGCCGCCATGCACCATCAGTCGACAGCTACTCCCGACGCGACCCGGGCCGATCGTGCCGGCCGCTTCGGCTCCCGGGTCGCCCTCGTCGTCACCGGCCTGACCGTCGTCACCTTCGCCTTGGCGCTGACGGCGCTCCCCGACAAGGTCCCGTACCCGTTCACCGACGCGGTCATCGCCGAGCAGTGGCCGGGCGACTACCTCTGGATGTATCCGGCGATGGTGCTGATGGTGCTCTTCGTCGCCCTCGTCGCCGCCGTCCACGAGTGGGCGCCCGCCGACCGGAAGACGTGGAGCCTGCTCGCGCTCTGCGTCGCGACGGTCGCCGCGACCGTGCTGCTCGTCGACTACTACGTCCAGGTCACCGTGATGCAGCCCAGCCTCGAGAAGGGGCAGCTCGACGGATGGGCGATGCTCACGCAGTACAACCCGAACGGCGTGTTCATCGCCCTGGAGGAGCTCGGCTACCTGTCGATGAGCCTCGTCTTCCTCTTGCTCGCGCCGGTGTACGTGCGCAAGACGAGGCTCGAACGTGCGATCCGGTCGCTGTTCATCGTGAGCTTCGCGGCGGCGGTCGTCGCGCTCGTCGTCGTCTCGGCGCTACGCGGGATCGATCGCGGCGACACCTTCGAGATCGCCGTGATCTCGATCGTCTGGCTGACGCTCATCGCCGCGGGCCCGCTCCTGGCCGTCGCGTTCGGGCGCGCGGGCTCTCAGGAGGAATAGGGCCGGGCTCACGTCGCGCGGCCGGCGCGCACGCAGTGCCCCGGCGGCAGGCGTGTCTAGCGCCTCGCCCGCTCCCGCGCGCGCTCCTCGGCGTGCAGCAGCAGGGCGTCGATGTCGCGCTCGACCCGGCAGAGGAAGGAGCGGACGGCGAACTCGGTCTCGACACGCGCCAGGCCGCCGTTGAAGCCCTCGTGTGCCTGGCGCGGGATCGGGATCGGCTCGCTCTTCCACTCCGCCGGGAGCCCGACGTCACACGCAGGGTGCACCGGCGACCAGCCGACCGGCCGCAGCCGGTAGAAGCGGAAGAAGGCGTCGGCGGCGGTCTCGTGGCAGGGAGTCACGTCGACGGCGTCGGCCTCGACGTGGACCTCGCGATAGCGGAGGTCGTCGATGATCTCGAGCCGCGCCAGCCGGGCGGCGACCTGCGTCACCGACACGGGCGCGCTCCCGCTCATCCTCCAGTGCCCCCGGCTCGGCCGCCACGGCATCAGGTCACCACTCCCCGCCGTGGATCCTGTCGAGCTCCGCGATCCCGAGCCTCGTCGGGAACCAGAGGGACTCGGGGAGTGTGGTGGGGTCGGTGACGAGCGACGTGAAGCCGGTGCGCGTGTCGACACGCAGTCCGGACTCGCCGTGCCAGAGGTAGCGGCTCCCGTCGGGCCCGACGCACCGCGCCTCGAAGCCCATGGAGACGACGTCCCTCAGACTGAAGGCGACCAGGTGGTCCAAGATGCCGTCTCCCTTCTGCTTCGCACCCTGAGTTCTCCGCTGCACGGTCCTACTCACCATCATCGACCGCGACGGGCGCGCGGTACCTAGGACGTGCGTCTAGAGAGAGAAGCCGCTCGAGAGGGCCGGCTCGTGGCGCTCAGGCCTCTCGCTCGCCGGCCGGCGGGTCCTTGCGGTCTCCCGTCGCCTCCCTCTCGAGGGCGTCGGCCAGCGAGTCGGCGAGATCGCGCGGCACGAGGACGGTGAGACGATCGCCCCGCATCAGGACGGTGTCGCCGGCCGGCTCGAAGCTCTCGGCGTCCCGCCGGACGGCCACCACGAGCGTCCCCCGGGGCCAGGGTGTGTCCACGAGACGCGACCCCACCGGCGGCCGGTCGTGGTCGAAACGCAGGTCGACGAGCCGGTAGCCGCGCAGGGCCGGTACCGGCGACGACCCTCGGCGGGCGTGCGTGGGCCCCGGCGGCACCTTGGCGCCCCGCCGCGCCGAGCGGGCGTCACGCCCGAGACGCTCCGCGTAGGCCTGCAGGAGCGCCCGGTGCGTCACCCAGCCCAGCGGGACATCGTCCTCTCCCACGACCGGCATGCCGCCCAGTCGCTCGCGTGCCAGCGTGCTCAGGGCCGACTCCAGCGAAGCGTCCGGCCGCATCGCGGGCGCACGGTGGGCCAGCTGTCCGGCGTCGCCGTCGAGGTCGCCCTCGTGCACGGCCGCGTCGACATCGTCGACGGTCACGACGCCTCTATAGCGGCCGGTCTCGTCGACGACCGGCAGTGTGTCGGCGTCGGTCCGCGCGAAGCGCGCGACGAGGTCGAGCACAGGCGTCGTTGGCGCGAGCGGCTCCGGCAGCGGCTGTGCGGCGGCGCGCACCGGTATGGCCTCGAGCAGGTCGGCCGCACGGCCGCGCCTGATGTCGACGCCGCGACGCCGCAGCTTCAGCGTGTAGATCGTGTCGCGGCTCAGCAGGCTGCTCATGCCGGTCGCGACGCCGACGGCGAGCATGAGCGGCAGGATGATGCGGTAGTCGCCGGTGAGCTCGAAGATGATGGTGATGGCCGTCAGCGGCGCCCGCGACGTGGCGGCGAAGAGGGCCGCCATACCGACGATGCCGTAGGCGCCGGGCGTGGCGACGGTCCCCGGGAGGGCGGCCTGTGCCGACTGGCCGAAGGCCGAGCCGAGCATGGCGCCCATGAAGAGCGACGGGGCGAAGACGCCGCCCGACCCCCCGATGCTGAGGGTGAGACTGGTGGCGAACACCTTGCACAGCGCGAGGCCGAGCAGCAGGGCGACCGCGTACTCCCCGGCGATCGAACGCTCGATCACGGGATAGCCGACCCCGTACATCTGGGGGACGGCGAACACCAGCAGTCCGAGTACGAGGCCGCCGGCGGCGGGGCGCAGCCACTCGGGTCCCCGCCAGAGCCGGTCGGCGACGTCCTCCATGCCGTAGAGCGTGCGGATGAAGAGCACCCCGAGCCCGCCCGCCAGCACCCCCAGCAGCACGTACAGGCCGTACTCACCGAGGTCGGAGACGCCGAACGCCGGCAGCGGGAGGAAGGCCGCCTCGCCGAAGGCGGCGCGGCCGATGACGACGGCCGTGACCGACGAGAGCACCACGGCGCCGGCGGCCTGCGCGGTGACGCTCGAGAGGATGATCTCGAGGGCGAAGAAGACGCCGGCGATCGGGGCGTTGAACGTGGCCGAGACGCCGGCGGCCGCGCCGCAGGCGACGAGCAGGCGGAGACGCGGCGCCGGCACGCGCACCAGCTGACCCAAGGTCGACCCGAGCGCGGAGCCGATCTGGGCGATCGGTCCCTCGCGCCCGACGGACCCGCCGCTGCCGATGCAGAGCGCCGAGGCCAGCGACTTGACCAGTGCTACCCGGGGGCGGATACGGCCCCCCTTCTCCATGACCGCCAGCATCACCTCCGGTACGCCGTGGCCACGCGCCTCGCGGGCGAAGCGGAAGACGAGTGGGCCGTAGAGAAGCCCGCCGAGGACGGGCACGAGGATCACGTACCAGCTGCCGAGGCCGGGCAGGTGCGGGTTCGGCATGCGCCCGAGCTCGGTGTAGTCGCGGTAGCCGGTGGACACCCACGTGAAGAGCTCGATGAGGTAGCGGAAGAGGATCGCGCCGAGCCCCCCGCCGGCGCCGATCGCCACGGCGAGCGCTGCGAGCCCTGTCGGGCTCCCGCGGAGCCAGTCGGCGAGCCGTCCGATGTGCCCCGACCCGGCTCGCTGTCCCTCGGCGCTCGACATGGTCCTTTCGCTCTTGCCTTTGCTCTCAGCGTGACCGACGCCGGCGATGGGCGCCGGCCGTCGGCGGCGGCGACAGGCGCCGGCCGTCGCCCCGCACGACGACCCCGGCCGTCGCCCCGCACGACGACCCCGGCCGTCGCCCCGCACGACGACCCCGGGCCGTTGGCGGCCTCGTGCTGTGAGACCGCGCTGTGTGGCCGGGGTCTCCGAGTCTAGCAACTCACCGCGCCCGGTGCGGCGGCGGTGTGAGCACCCAGGTGCCGCTCACCTGCGGCGGCGTATCCGCCGTGGCGTCCGTCGGCGTGGCGCTGCCGTCGCCGGTCGCCGCACTCCCTGCGCCGCGGCGCTCCGTCCGCCGCGTCGACTCCCGGTTAGGATGTGGGGGTGCCCTCGTTCAGGGGTACGGGTCGTGAAGCGACGGCGCAGGAGGCGAGCGGCATGACGCCAGCGGAGGCAGCAGTCCCGCCCGGGGATGTCGGGCTCGAGCTGCGCGGGGTCGGCAAGACGTACGGCAGCGGCGCGGTGGCGGTGCAGGCGCTGAAGCACGTCGACCTGACCATCGAGCCCGGCCGGTTCGTCGTCGTGCTGGGACCGAGCGGGTCCGGCAAGACGACCTTCCTCAACATCGTCGGCGGCATCGAGGAGCCGTCAGAGGGCAGTCTTCGCGTCGCCGGCCAGGAGCTCACCAGCCTGTCGCGCACCGAGTTGACGCGCTATCGCCGGGAGCAGGTCGGCTTCGTCTTCCAGTTCTTCAACCTCGTGCCGACGCTGACGGCGCTGGAGAACGTCGAGTTGGTCGCGGAGCTCGCCGGCGAGGGCGAGCGCAGCGCGGAGGCGCTCGCCGACGTCGGCCTCGCCGACCATCTCGACCGCTTCCCGTCCGAGCTCTCCGGAGGCGAGCAGCAGCGTGTGGCCATCGCCCGCGCCCTGGTCAAGCAGCCGCGGCTTCTGCTCTGCGACGAGCCGACCGGCTCGCTCGACCTCGACACGGGCCGGCAGGTGCTGGCGCTGCTGCACCGCGCGAGCCGCGGCGACGGGCGGACCGTCATCGTCGTCACGCACAACTCCGCGATCGCACGGGTCGCGGACCGCATCATCCACATGGGCAGCGGGGAGATCGTCGAGGACGAGGTCCAAGACTTGCCGATACCCCCCGAGGAGGTCGTGTGGTGAGGCGACGGGCGCTCGCGGGCTCGCGCGTGCCGAGCGAGCCGTGAAGATCCTGCGCCGCAAGCTGTGGCGCGACATGGGCGCGCGCCGCGCCCAGTTCCTTGCCGTGGTCGTGACCATCGGCCTTGGCCTGACGCTCTTCGCCCTGTCGTACGACGCCTACCGCAACCTGCTGGCCTCGTACCAACGCGTGTTCGACCTCACCGGGTTCGCCGATCACACGATCGCCGGCGGCGACACGAAGGCGATCGTGAGCGCCGGCGAAGCCGTGCCCGGCGTCGAGACGGTGATCGAGCGCCGTGTGGCCGACGTGCCGCTGCGACTCGACGGCCGCAAGCTGCTCGGTCGTGTGGTCGGCCTGCCGGCGCCCGCGCAGCCGCCCATCAACGGCGTCCTCGTCCTGGAAGGCGACTACCTCACCCCGGGCAAGGCCGGCGACGTGCTCGTCGAGAAGCACGCCGCCGAGCACTTCGGCCTCGCGCCCGGCTCCTCGCTCGACGTGCTGGCTGCCGACGGGTGGCGAGCGCTCGAGATGGCCGGCGAGGCCGCTTCGGCGGAGTACCTCTGGCCGGCGCGGAGCCGGCAGGAGGTGCTCCCGTCGGCCGACGACTTCGCCGTCGTCTTCGCGTCGGAGGCGCTCCTCGACGAGCTCGACCCGGCCGTCGTGAGGCGTGAGGCGCTCTTCGCCTATACGGACGGCGCCGACCGCGCGGCGGCGGACGCGGCCTTGGGCCGGATCGCTGCCGGGTACGGCGCCGTCGACGCCTTCGCCCAGGCCGATCAGCCGTCGAACGCCGCGCTCAGCGAGGACATCCAGGGGTTCGGCGCGATGGCGGTCATGTTCCCCGTGCTCTTCCTCGGCGCCGCCGGCATGGCGACCTACGTCCTGCTCACCCGTCTCGTCCTCGCCCAGCGCAGCCAGATCGGCCTCATGCTGGCCAACGGGTTCGGCCGTGGCACCGTCTTCCGCCACTACCTGGGGTTCGGCCTTGTCGCGGGACTGCTGGGGACGGTGCCGGGTCTCGTCGCCGGCATCCTCCTGGCGCGCTCGGTGACGCGCTTGTACACGGACGCGATCTCGGTGCCCGTCCGTGTGACCGAGATCCACCCCGAGACGATCGTCGTCGGGCTGCTCTTCGGCGTCGGCGCCGGCGCGCTGGCGACGCTGGCGCCGGCCCGTCGCGCCGCGAAGCTGCCGCCGGCCACGGCCATGCGCGGCGTCGAGATGGGCGGGCGCGGCGGGCAGAGCCTGCTCGAGCGGATCGCGCCGCCGCTGCGCCGCCTCCCGGCGCGCTGGAAGATGGTCGTGCGGGGCATCGCGCGCAGCCGCCGGCGCTCGGTCTCGACGGCCCTCGGGGTGGTCTTCGCGGCGACGCTGATCCTGACCTCCTGGGGCATGATCGACACGGTCCAGGTGCTGCTCGCGCGGCAGTTCGGCGAGGTCCAGAAGCAGGACGCGCAAGTCTACCTCGCGCCCGGCGCGACAGCGGCGACCGCCGCCGAGGTCGTCGGCGTCGAGGGCGTGCGGACGGTGGAGCCGGCGGCGGAGTACGCGGTCGCCGTGCGCTCCGCCGCCGGCTCCTACCAGACCTCCCTCGTGGCCCTGGAGCGCGACACCGTCATGCACGGCTTCTCGCCGGTGTCCGGCGGCCCCGACGGGCTACCGGCCGACGGCGTCCTGCTCGGCGCCGCGCTCCGCGAGCGGCTCGATCTGGCGGTGGGCGACGAGGTCGAGATCGTCGCGCCGGGCGCCGGCGTGAGCGTGCGGGAGCGCCTGGCGGGCTTCGTCGACGAGCCGCTCGGGACCTACGCGTACGTCGCGCTGCCGCGCCTGGCCCAGGCGCTGGGTCGCAGTCGGCAGGAGATCGTGAATTCGCTGATGGTGCGCATGGACCCCGGCGCGGATCAGGCCGAGGTGCGCGACCGCCTCGCCGCCATCGCGGGAGTGGCGGCGGTGATCGACTCGCGCGCCCTCGAGCGTGCCGCCGGCGACTACATGGCTCTCTTCTACGCGTTCGTCGGCGTCATGGTCGCGCTGGGCGCCGTCATGGCTCTCGCGCTCATCTTCACGACGATGTCGGCCAACGTCTCGGAGCGCGTCACGGAGCTCGCCTCCCTGCGCGCCGCGGGGATGGGACGGCGGGCGCTCGCCCGGCTGATCACGGGCGAGAACATGCTGCTGACCGTGCTCGGCATCGTGCCCGGCCTCATCGTGGGGTATTTCTCGGCGCGGGCCTTCATGGCGATGTTCTCGAGCGACCTCTTCTCGTTCGATCTCGCGATGCGGCCGACGACGCCGGTCTTCGTGGCGGTGGCGCTGCTGGTCGCTGCCCTGCTCTCGCAGTGGCCGGTGCTGCGCGCCGTCGACCGCATCGACGTCGCCAAGGTGGTGCGCGAACGCTCGCAATGAGCGCTCGGGCGCCGCTCGCGGTCGCCGCTCGAGCGGGACGCGGGCGAAGGCCCGCGGCGCCCCGTCAGGGCGCCTGCCGCCGCGAGAGCACGAAGCGGACGAAGCGCGACTGCAGGTGCTCGCTGGCGAGGAGCCGCTCCGCGGGCGGCAGCGAGAGGACGGCCGTAAGGACGGCGTTGGCGAACGCGGGTCCTCGGCCGGCCGTGCCGTCCACGAGCAACTCCGCCAGCCGCCCGCGCTCCAGCATCCGCCGGGTGACGGCCTCGACGGAGTTCAGCGGCACGTGAGGCGGCCGCGGGCGGCGCTCCATCCGGAGGGCGGTCTCGCGGCACACGGCGACACAGACGCCGCAGCCGAGGCAGCGCTCGAGGTCGATGCGGCTGAGCAGGCGCTTCGACGGCTCCCTCCCGTCGTTCCTCCTCGGTTCCCGGGGCACCAGGGAGATCGCCTGCACGGGGCAGGCGCGCACGCAGCGCCCGCAGCCCGTGCACTGCTCCTGCTCGCGCGCGGGCTGGAAGCCGCTCGGCTGCACGATCGGCAGGCCCACCTGGGCCGAGTGGAGCTCGTGGCAGCAGCACGCGCAGCAGTTGCAGATGTAGCTGATCTCGTGCTGCACGTTGTCGGCGATGTGGACGAGGCCGTGCTCGCGCGAGGCCGTGAGGAGCTCGAGGCCCTCCTCGCGGCTGATCGGCCTGGCGAGATCGTGACGGATGAGGTAGGCGGCCGCAGTCCCCAGGCTCATGCAGGTCTCCAGAGGGTTGTCGCAGCGGGTGCCGAGGTGCTCGGCCGCGTGGCGGCAGAAACAGTTGGTGACGCTGACGAGGTCGGCGGCCTCCACGTACGAGGCGGCGCGCTCCCAGTCGAGGACTTCGGGCACGAGCTCCTCGCTCGGCGCCGCCTCGTACGCAAGCGTGCGGCCGATGACCGTGGCGCCCCGCGAGACCTCCTCGATGAACTCGGTGTCCGCCATCATGTAGGCCTCGTAGGCCCTGGCCAGCCGCGCCTTCGGCAGCCTGTCGTCGAGACGCATCATCGAGAATTCGAAGAAGCCGACGACGGGGGGCGCGAGCATGTACACGGTCGCCCCGGTGCGCCGGTCCCGGAGGTCGAGCACCAGCCCCTTGTCGGCCATCGCGTCGAGCCGCGCGCGCAGGGTCTCCGCGCTCAGGCCGGTGCGGCGGGTCAGCCCGTCGACGGCGGTGGGGACGACGGGCAGGAGCGACGCCAGCGCCGCGTCCTCGGGCGAGAAGAGGATCTCGAGGATGTCCCGCCAGGCCCGCCGGGCCGCCGGGTCGGCGGGCTCGACCATGGCGACGGGCCCGCGCCCCAGGCGGTCGGCGAGGGCGCGATACTCGCCGCGTGCGAACGATGCGTGACCCACGATGCCTCCATCGCCGCCGCCGGCCTCCAGGTCGCTGCCACGCGGCGCCCTCTGCCGACTCACCCGGCGCCTCCGGCGCAGGCGTCATGGAGACGAGCGTACCACCCGTGGTGGCGCGTATCGTACACGCCGGACCCAGGCAGGCGGTGAGGGTGCCGCGATGCGGCCGGACGCTCGCCGACGACGTTGCCGCCGTCCGTCGGGCGGCGTTGCCGCGGTCCATCAGGCGGCGTCGCCGCGGGTCATCCCGCGGGCATGTCGGCGGTGGCCTCCTCCGGCGTGTCGAAGCGCGCGGCCACGCACCGCACCGTGGGCGCCACGACGGCGAAGGCAGCCGCGGCGGCGAGGGTCGCGGCGGCGATGACGATCGCCATCGAGAGACCGCCGACGCTGCCGCCCAAGCCGACCAGCACGCTCCCGGAGGCGCCCACCGCCAGCCGTACGGTGCCGAAGTAGGCGGATGCCGTGCCGGCGATGCCGGGGTGCAGCGAGAGGGCCAGCGCGGTGGAGTCGGGTCCGACTGCGCCCACGGCGGCGACCAGCACGAAGAGCGGGACCGCCACGGCGGCGAGCCCGAGACCGCCGACGAGGGTCACGCCCAACAACGTGAGCCCGGCGAGCACCGATGCGACGAGGCCGGCTCCGAGAAGACGCTGGGGCGTGTAACGCCCAAGGAGGCGGTGGTTCAACTGGCTGGCGGCGAGCATGCCGACGGCGTTCACGCTGAAGAGGGCGCCGAAGGCCGCGGGGGAGGCGCCGTACGCCTCCTGGTAGACGAAGGACGAAGCGGCGAGATAGGCGAAGAAGGCGACCCCCGTCAGGGCGCTGGTCAGCGTCAGACCCATGAAGGCTCGGTCCCGCGACAGTCGCCGCATGACGGCTCCGGTGCTCCTCAGGCTGAACGGGACCCGGCGCTCCGGCGGCAGACTCTCCCGCAGCCCGAAGACCACGCCCCCCGCGAGGACGAGACCCATGAGCCCCTGCACGACGAAGACGCCCTGCCAGGGGACGACTCGCAGCAGTTGGGCGCCGACGAGCGGCGCGACGATCGGCATCAGCAGGGTTATCAGGGCGAGGCGCGAGAGCAGCCGCGCCGCGGCCGCACCGCGGACGTGGTCGGCCACGACCGCATTGGCGATGGCCACGCCGGCGGCCCCCGCGAACCCCTGCAGCGTACGCAGGGCGATGAGGGCCCCGACCGAAGTCGTGAAGGGACAGGCGAGCGAGGCGCCGGTGAAGACGAGCAGGCCGGCGATCAGAGGACGTCGTCGGCCCAGGGTGTCGCTCAGGTGCCCGCTGAGCAGTTGGCCGAACGCCAGGCCGACGAGGAAGGCGGAGATGGTCAGCGCGACCGACCCCTGGCTCGCGCCGAGGTCGCGGGCCACAGCGGGCAGCGCCGGCAGGTAGAGGTCCGTCGCCAGCGGGCCGATCGCCGAGACCCCGCCGAGGACAGCGATGAAGAGCAGGCGTGCGCGGCCGCTCGGCATGGGGACCTGGGGGCTGAGGTGCACGGGCGGACCCTATCAGCCCCGGGCCGAGCTTCGCGCCCGGCATCAAGGCCGGGCGCGGGAGCGTTGGCACCGAGGCGGCCGCTCCTCTCGCGCGGGCGGGCGCGCCCGCGACGATTTCGCGGTACCGGCGCGCCGTCGCGGCGGACCGTCGGCGCGCTACGCGCGGTCGAGGGTGTCGCCGCCGGCCCGTGCCCGTGACCGCATGCGCTCCCACGTGCCGCGCGTGGCCGGCGGGGGCACGATCTCGTCGTCGGGCTTGCGGCGGAGACGCGCGGCCTCCGACGGGCAGCCGGTCACGCAGAGGCCGCAGCCGATGCAGGCCTCGCGCCGCACCACGCGCACGCCGTCGTCGCGTTCGGCGATGGCATCCACGTGGCAGCGCTCCTCACAGGTCCCGCAGCCCGTGCACGCCTCCGTGTCGATCTCGGCGAAGTAGTTGGTCTGCGCCACCGAGTCCTCGATGCCCCACTCGGTGATGCCGCGCAGCAGCCCGCAACAGCAGCCGCAGCAGTTGCAGACGTAGCCGATGCCGGAGGCGACGTTGCTCACCGTGTGCACGAGCCCCACACGCTCGGCCTCGTCGAGCACCGCGAGAGCCTCCTCGTGCGTGATACGCCCGGCCTCCTCCGCCGGCTCCGCGTACGAGAACCACAGGCACGCCTCCAGCGGGAAGTCGCACCGCCTCGTACCGAGCTCGTCCTGCTGCAGGCGGCAGACACACCTCTCGACACGGAAGGAGCTCGCCCCGGCGAGGATGGCGCGCACGTCGTCGTACGGCAGCACCCACTCTGCCTCGATGGCATCCCGTGCGGGGACGACGCGGTGGATGGCGGGCTGCGGACCCATGATGCCTCTGGCGCCGCCGCCGCAGAAGTACTCCTCGACCAGGCGCGCGTACTCGACGTCGTGCGCCTCGAGCATGTGGGCCTCGTAGAACCCGACGACGAACGGCGCGAGGCGGAAGCCGGGGTGGTCCCCAGTGCGGCCGGGCCAGATCACGCCGCGCTGCGCGAGACGCTCGAGCGGCGCCGCTACGTGTGGAGGGTCGAGGCCGGCCCGTCGCGCGACGTCTGCGGCGGTCGCGGGCCTCCCGGTCAGCGCCGCCGCCACCTCCGCCTCGTCGGGCGCGAAGACGAGGCGCAGGATACGCAGCTCGACGTTCGACTCCGTGCGAGGAAAGCCGTTGGCGAGCCGGTCGAGCGCTCCCGCCAGTCGTTCGTACACGTCGTGGCTCATCGCTGCCTCCCGCGCTCGTCGCGTCCGCGGGCGCCCGCGCCGTCGGCGCTGACCGGGCGTCCGCGAGGGTGTGACCGCAGGAGTCTATGCTTCCCTGTCCTCTGCGTCAGGGTCGCAGGCCGGCCGGCTGCCCTGGGCTTGTCGCGGCGTGTCGTCCTTCGCGCTCACGGCCGCTCCGGCTCACCGCGTTGCGAAGTGGGCCGCCACGCCGATCGTCCACACCGAGGCGGCGAGGCAGACCATGGCGAACTCGACGAGGATGCCGAGCCCCATCGCCTTGAGCGACGCGAGGCTCGAGGCGAGGGCGGTGCGCAGGTCGCGGCGGCGGGCGTACTCGCTCAGCAGCAGCCCGGCGGCGAAGCCGATGAAGAGACCGAAGAAGGGGATGACGAACAGGCCGACGACGCCCGCCGCCATCGCCACGGCGATCGAGCGACCCGGCACCCGTTGCCGCTTGAGGGTGCGCCCGGTGAGCACCGCGGCGGCCGCCCAGCCGGCCGCCGCGAGAAGGGCGGCGACCACGGCGGTCGTCCACGACGCCGCCGTGCCGAGGATCCAGCCCCAGCCGACCAGCGCAGCGACGGCCAGGGGGCTGCCGGGGAGCACAGGGTACAAGGTGCCCACGGCGGCGACGGCGAGCAGGAGACCGGCGACGACGGTGGCGAGGATGTCGGTGTCCACGGTGTCATCCTGCCACTCCGCAGCGCGGCTTCCCATCCGCTGCGGGGCCGCGGGAGACCTGCTCGTGGAGCAGATCGCTGCGAACGGGGTGACTCGACCGCGCCGGAGATGTATACAGGCGCGGGGATGATGCACCCTCGGGCAAGGTGCGCGGCGGCTCGCGCCGGGCCCGACGGCGGCCGGAAGGAGCGCGCGTGAGCATCGTCGAGGTCCAGGGCCTCAGCAAGCAGTACGACCCGCCCAAGGGCGTGCTCGCCGTCGACGACGTCAGCTTCGCGATCGAGCACGGCGAGATCTTCAGCCTGCTGGGGCCGAACGGGGCCGGCAAGAGCACGACGATCTCGATGCTGTCGTGCCTGCTCCGGCCCAGCGACGGCGATGCGCTCGTCGACGGCCACTCCGTCGTCGGCGAGCCGCAGGCGGTCAAGTCGGTCATCGGCGTCGTCCCCCAGGACATCGCCGTGTACCCCGACATGACGGCGCGCGAGAACCTCGTCTTCTGGGGCCGGATGTACGGGCTCGGGGGCGACGAGCTCAAGAGCCGGGTCGACGAGGTGCTCGAGCTCATCAGTCTCGTCGACCGCCAGAAGGACCGCATCGACAAGTTCTCCGGCGGCATGAAGCGGCGCGTCAACATCGGCGTCGCGCTGCTGCACAGGCCGAAGGTGCTCTACCTCGACGAGCCCACCGTCGGCATCGACCCGCAGAGCCGGCGGGCGATCCTCGACGGCATCCTCGCCCTGCGCGACCAGGGCATGACGGTGCTCTACACGACCCACTACATGGCCGAGGCGCAGGAGCTCTCCGACCGCGTCGGCATCATCGACCACGGCAGGATGATCGCGCTCGGGACGCACGCCGAGCTGGTGAGGATCGTCGGCGAGGAGGCGCGCGTCGACATCACTGTGGACAAGGCCCTCGAAGGCATGGTCGAGCGCTGGTCGGGGCTGCGCGGCGTCACCCGAGCCACCATCGAGGAGGACCACGCCAAGCTGCTCGTGGGCGACGCCAACGAGGTGCTGCCGCGGCTGTTCGAGGAGGCGGCCCTCGGGGGCTCGCGCATCACCTCGGTGAACGTGAGCGAGCCCAACCTCGAGCTCGTCTTCCTCCACCTCACCGGGCGCGCGCTTCGCGAGTGAGCAAGATCCTCGCCATCGCGTGGAAGGACCTGCGCAGCACGATGCGCAACGTGCCGGCGCTGGTCATGATGCTGCTCGCGCCGCTGGCGCTGGCCGGGCTGATCGGCTTCGCCTTCGGGGGCGGCGACTCGTTCCAGATCGCCGCCACCAAGGTCGTCGTGACGAGCGCCGACGAGTGGCCGCCGGGCAGCCTGCCGATGCACGGCCCGCCGGCTCTGGCGGGTGAGACCTTCGTCGCGATCCTGACGAGCGAGGGGCTCGACGACGTGCTCGAGGTGACCGAGGTGGCCGGCGCGGCCGCGGCGCGGCGGCGGGTGGACGACGGCGACGCCGCCGTCGCCGTGATCGTGCCCGCCGACTTCACGGCTGCGCTCTACGGCACCGAGGGCACGACGACCGCAGTCGAGCTGTACGTGAACCCCTCGCAGGAGTTCGGGACGGCGATCACCGAGTCGGTCGTCACGCAGGCGCTGCTCGACTTCAACGGCGCGCGGGCGGCCGCGGCGGTCGCGGCGGCCGTGGCCGGCGACTCCGCCGGCCACGAGGCCGCCGTGCAGGCCGCGGCCGCCCGCTTCGTGCAGGACGGCGGCGTCTCCACGGCGCTCGCGCTGACCGACCGCGCGCCGCACTCCCCGGCAGGGGAGCAGGGCGAGCAGGGCAGCACCATCGGGCTGGTCCTCGCCGGCATGATGATCTTCTTCATGTTCTTCGGCGCCTCCAACGTGGCGCGCACGATCCTGACCGAGGACCACGACGGCACCCTGCCGCGCATGCTCACGACGCCGACGACTGCGAGCACGATCCTCGGCGGCAAGTTCACCTCCGTGTTCCTCACCGTCACCGTGCAGACGATCGTGTTGCTGGTCGCCGGGCGCCTCATCTTCGGCATCGACTGGGGGGGCCTCGAGGTCGTCGCCGTGCTGACCCTGGTCGCCGCCGCGGTGGCCAGCGGCCTCGGCCTGCTCGTCATCGCCGTCGTGCGCACACCGGGGCAGGCGGGCGCGATCGGCGCCGGCGTGTACCTCGTCCTCGCCCTGCTGGGCGGCAACTTCACGGGCACGGCCACGACCTCGGGCACGTACGCCGTCGTGCAGGGGTTCACCCCGAACGGCCCGCTGCTGCGGGCCTGGGACGAGGCGATGCGCGGCGGCAGCCTCGCCGATGTCGCCGACGACCTCCTCGTCCCCATCGCCTTCGCGGTCGTCTTCTTCGCGGTCGCCGTGTGGCGCTTCAGGCGGCGGTACGCGTGAGCTCCAAGTGCGACCAAGAAGGACGGGTGGCGTGAACCGGGTGTGGACACTGGTGCGCAAAGACCTGCTCGAGACGCGACGCGACCGGCTCTCGGCCCTCTTCATCATCGTCATGCCGCTGGCCTTCACGACGTTCTTCGGCATCATGTTCGGCGGCGGCAGCGACCGCCTGCCCCTGGCTCTCCTCGACGCCGACGGCGGCCCGCAGGCGCAGCGGCTGGCGGCGGCTCTGGAGGGCTCCGACGCGGTGCGCGTCGTGCGCAAGGGCGCCGCCGACTTCGAGCCCTGGATGACCGACGGGCGGGCCGCCGCCGGCCTGCTGATCCCCGAGGGCTTCTCGGCGGCCGTCGAGGCCGGAGAGCCCGCCGAGCTCGTCGTCGTGAGCGACCCGGCGTCGTCGGGCGCTCAGGCCGTCGCCGCCGAGATCAGGGCGGCCGCCGGCCGCCTCGTCGCCGCCGACCGGGCCGCCCGCGTCGGCGTGGAGGCGGCTCAGGCTGCCGGCGAGGACGGAGCCGACCCCGGGCAGGATGGAGCGGCCGCCGGTCAGGACGGGCAGGGCACCGGCTCGACGGAGGTCCCGGAGATGGCCCGGGCCGTCGCCACGCGGGCCATGGAGCAGCCGGCAGTCTCGCTCGACGTCGTGCCCGCCGGCGCCGCGGCCGGCCAGATCCCCTCGGGCTTCGTCCTCAGCTCCCCGGGGATGATGGTCAACTTCATCATGTTCAGCCTGATGACCGCCGGCATCGCGCTGATCACGGAGCGGCGCAACGGCACGTTGCAGCGCCTGATGACCACGCGAGTGCGCCGCTCCGAGCTGGTCGCCGGCAAGATGGCGGGCATGTTCGCCCTCACCTTCTTCCAGCAGGTCCTGCTTATCGCCGTCGGCCAGCTCTTCTTCGGCGTCGACTACCTCAACGACCCGCTAGCCTTGCTTCTCATGATGATCGCCCTCTCGCTGGTCGCCTCGAGTCTCGGGCTGCTGCTCGCCTGCGTGCTCACCAGCGAGCAGGCGCTCATCGCCACCGTGGTCATCGTGTCGATGGGCGTCTCCGCCTTGTCGGGGGCCTGGTTCCCCCTCGAGATCACGGGCCCGGCGTTCCGGTCCGTCGGCCACCTGCTGCCGACGGCGTGGATCCTGGACGGCCTGCGCGGCATCGTCGTACAGGGCTACGGCGTCGCCGACGTGCTGCCCGCTCTCGGCGTCGCCGTCGCCTGGTCGGCCGGGCTGTTCGGCCTTGCGGTGGCGCGCTTCCGGCTCACCTGAACGCGGCGCCGACCGCCGGCCCGACCGCGGCGACGCTTGCCGACCCGACCGTGGGACCGCCGCTAGCGCTCGGTCGCCGCCTCGTAGAGCTCGGCGACGGCGTGCCGCACCTCGCTGACGAGCAGCTCCGTCGCCGGCTGGTCGTGGCTGCGCAGCAACGCTTTGCGGCCGAGGGCGAGCAGGCTGATCACGGCGCCGCGTGCGGCGCCGCGGGCCGCCTGCTCGCCGGCCCGCGCGAGGAGCGCGAAGAGCTCCTGACCTACGTCGACAGGTACCCCTGCCGCTCCGGCTTCGAGCACCATGCGGAGCCGCGGGAGCGGCTCGAGCGACGCGGCTCCGGGTGCGACCCCCTCGAGAGCCCTGCGCCGCTCGCTCTCGCTCTGCCTCGCGCCGGCGGCGATCTCGCGCCCGAGCCGCTCCGCTTCGGCCACGGCGTGAGCCTGGTCCTCGACCGGCGGCGGGATCACCTCGGGGGAGATGGCGAAGTCCTCGGGTGCGGGGAGCCGGTCCGCGTAGGGGTACTCGAAGAGGTCGTACTCGCCGCGCACGAGGGGCACGGGCACGCCCTGCACGCAGGCATCGCCGAAGCCGCAGGACCAGCAGGGGTCGGTGCCCGCGGGCGTGACGCGGCCGAGGGGTCGCAGCCCCTCCGTCGCGAACCAGGCCAGCAGACCGTCGGCGATGGGCACAGGGTCGACGGTGCCGGTGACGACGGCGACGCCGATCTTGCCGGCGCCCAACAGGATCGAGTGGCGGAGCGAGAACATGCGCTCGGGCACCGTCTTGGTGCGCGCGTCGAGGATGTTGAAGGGCGCCCAGCCGCCCAGGACGAGGGCGTCGGCCCTTACGATCTTCGTCGCCAGTGGCAGCCAGTCGTCGTCGAAGCCGGTGCAGATATTGGAGGCGGCGCAGGCGAGACAGGCCTTGCAGGGTCGGACGTCGAGATCCCAGAGACGGACGAACTCGGACTCGAGGCCGGTCGCGCTGAGGACGCGCCGCACGATGCGGTCGGTGCTGCCGCTCGCGATGGGGCTGCCGCTGATGCCGAGGACCTGCGCTGTCATGTGACGACCTCCCGGTCGACCGGTTGTCGCGGCCTGGGTGACCGCATTGTACGCGCTGCATGCCGGGACGAGGCGGCACACGGGCTTGCCGACCACGGTACCCGGCGTTGTCGGCGTATCTGCCGCAGTGTCACACTGGCGCCTGCACCCTGCGGGACCCGCAACGGGGAGGAGCGTGGCGTCGGAGTGAGCACGACCGAGCCAGAGCCCGTCATCGTCGTCGACGCGTTGCGTAAGACGTACGGCGCGACGACGGCGGTCGACGGCGTGACCTTCGACGTGCGCGTAGGCGAGGTGTTCGGCCTGCTCGGCTCGAACGGCGCCGGCAAGACGACGACCGTCGAGTGTCTCGAGGGGTTGCGCAAGCCGGATGAGGGCACGGTACGCGTGCTCGGCGTCGACCCGCTCGCCCACCCGGAGCGCCTGCGCGGCAGGGTGGGCTGCCAGCTCCAGGAGTCGCACCTGCCCGACCGTATGCGCGTGTGGGAGGCGCTCGACCTGTTCGCCGCCGCCTCGCCGCGGCCGGTGGACTGGGCCGGGGTGCTCGAGGCCTGGGGGCTGGCGCCGAAGCGCGACGCCGCGTTCGCCGGTCTCTCCGGCGGTCAGCGCCAGCGCCTGCTGGTGGCCCTCGCCCTCGTGACCGACCCCGAGGTCGTCTTCCTCGACGAGATGACGACCGGCCTCGATCCCGCGGCGCGACACGTCACCTGGGGTCTCATCGAGGCGATCCGCGAGCGCGGCACGACGGTCGTCCTCGTCACCCACTTCATGGACGAGGCGGAGCGGCTCTGTGACCGCGTCGCCGTCATGGACGCCGGGCGCATCGTCGCCATGGGCACGCCGAGCGCCTTGATCGAGGCGTCGGCCGGCGCCGTGCGGGTGGAGTTCACGGCCACGGCGGCGGCCGAAGGGCGCCCCGACGTCGATTGGCTGGCGACCGTCCCTCACGTGCGCGGCGTGGAGCGTCGCGGCGGCACCGTCACGGTGACCGGGGACGGCCCGGTGCTCGCGCACGTCGCGGGGGCGCTGCTCGCGCGCGGCTTCGAGCCGCCCGACCTGCGCGTCGAGCGCCCCAGCCTCGAGGACACCTTCCTCAAGCTGACCGGTCACGGGCTGGAGTAGGCGATGCGGCTCTGGCGCAAGCTGACCTGGCAGGAGCTCAAGCTCTTCGTGCGCGAGCCGCTCACGGTCGTGTTCGCGATCGGCTTCCCGCTCGTCATGCTGTTCGTGCTCGCCGAGGTGTTCGGGACGGCGCCGGCGCAGACCGACCCCGGGGACCCCGTCGCGTTTCGCGGGGTCTCGCCGCTGAGCTACTACGTGCCCGCCTACGTCGCCCTCGCCGCGGCCGCGGTCGGCCTGGTGATGGTGCCGGCGCACCTCGCCGCGTATCGCGAGCGCGGGGTGCTGCGGCGCTTCCGCGCCGCCTCGATCCCCGCTTCGACCGTCTTCGCCGCCCAGGTCGCCGTGCAGTACGTGCTGGCCGCGGCCGGCGGGCTGCTCGTCGTCGTGGCCGCCTACCTCGCCTACGATTTCCCTGCGCCGGAGGCGGTCCTCGGGCCACTGGTCGCGTTCTTCGTGACCGCGACGGCCTTCGCGGCGCTCGGTATCCTGCTCGGCGCCGTCGTGCCGTCGCCGCGCGCCGCGCAGGGCTTCGGCGTCATGCTCTTCTTCGTCATGATGATGCTCTCCGGTGCCGGTCCGCCGGTCGACGTCATGAGCTCGACCATGCAGAGCATCGGCAAGGCGATGCCGCTGTGGCACGGCGTGGTCGCGCTCCAGGACCCATGGCTGGGCGAAGGCTGGAACTGGGGCGAGCTGGCGATCGTCGCGGCGGTCGCGGTCGTGGCCGGCGCGCTGGCTGTGGCCGCCTTCCGGCGGCAGTCGTAGCGGGCCGGCCTGCCGGCCATCGCGCCGGCGCCACCCGCCGCACCCGCGCGCCGGCGTCACCCGCCGCGGGTATGAAGGGGACGGCCGCGGCCGGCCGGGACCGACGCCCGCGCAGGCGCCCGGGGCCTCGCGGACACGTGAAAGGAGTCCAGCATGCTGAGATTGCTCGCCGCCGTCGTCCTGCGGCTGCTGGCCAACGCCGCGGGGCTGCTCATCGCCGCCGCGGTCCTCGACGGCTTCAGGGTCACGGCGACGGCGTTCGTGTGGGTGGTCATCCTCTTCACCCTGATCGAGGTCGTGCTCGACCCTCTCGTCCTCAAGATCTCGATCCAGTACGCGCCGGTGCTCAGGGGCGGTGTGGCGCTCGTCACGACGCTTGTCGGTCTCATCGTCGTCACCATCGTCTCCGACGGGCTGCAGATCTCGGGCATGACGGCGTGGGTGGTCGGCACGCTCATCGTCTGGCTGGGCGGCGTGCTCGCGGCGCTTCTCCTGCCGCTCTTCCTCTTCAAGAAGACGATGAGTCAGCGCAGGGCGTCCTAGCGCGAGCCGGGTCGGGCTGCGCAACGGAGCCACGCGCGAGCGCGCGGGTAGAACGCGAGACGCACCCGCGCATAGCGACCCAAAGGGGACGTCATGGCTTACGAGACCATCGAGAAGGACGTGGCGGCACAGCTCGCCCTTACCCGGCGCGAGACGGTGACGATGAAGACCATCGGTGAAGGCCTCGACTCCGGGTTCGCGGCGCTCAAGGAGCACCTCGCGGCGACGGGCGCCGTGACGACCGGGCCGCCGTTCGTCTTCTCCCCCGACTTCGGCAAGGACCAGTTCGATCTGATCATCTGCATGCCCGTAGCGGCCGGCGCCGAGGCCGGCGAGGGCATCGGTCTGGAGGAGATCGCCGGCGGGCACGTCGCCACGGTCACGCACAAGGGTGCGTACACCGACGTGCCCAAGGCGTACGAGGCGCTCTTCGGCTGGATCAAGGAGAACGGCCGCGAGCCGGCGGGCGCGGCGCGCGAGGTCTACCACAACGATCCCAAGGACACGCCGGAGAGCGAGTTGCTCGTCGAGATCGCCATACCGCTGAAGTAGGCGGGCACGGGCGCGACGACCGCGGAGCGAGCGGCGCGGCCGGGGCGGCAGTGTCCAGGACACTGCCGCCCCGGCCGCCCCAAGCCGCGAGACGCCGCCCGGTACGGTAGTCTGCGACGACGACGTCACTTCATTCGACACTGCTCGAGAGGGGAGGACCGATGGCGGAGGCTCTGGCCGGCGTGCTGCCCATCGCCGTCGGCATCGTCGTCGTGCCGCTGCCGATCGCGGCCGTCATCGTCCTGCTGTTCTCGCCGCGGGCGACGGCGAACGGCCTCGCCTTCCTCGGCGGCTGGGTCGCCGGCCTCGCGACGGTGGGCGGGCTCACGCTGCTGATCGCCGACGGCAGTCACGTCGCCGAGGAGACCGGCGCCGCCCGATGGGCATCGGCGATCAAACTGCTGCTCGGCGTGGCCCTCCTCTTCCTCGCCTATCGCAGCTTCGAGAAGCGGCCGCCGGCGGGTGCGGAGCCGGCTGCACCGGCGTGGATGAGCGCGCTCGAGTCTTACACGCCGGCGAAGGCGGCGCGCCTCGGCCTGTTGCTCTCCGCCGCTAACCCCAAGAACCTCCTGCTGGTCGTCGGCGCGATGACCGGCGTGGCCGTCGCGGGGCTGCCCGTGGGGCAGGCCGCCGGCGTGCTCGCCGTCTTCGTCGTCGTGTCGAGTGCCGGCGTCGTCCTCCCTCTGGCGTACTCTCTGCTGGGGGGCGCGAGCGTGCGTGACTCTCTGGCCGGCTGGAGGACCTGGCTGGTGGCCAACAACGCCGTCGTGGTCGCGGCGGTGCTGCTGGTCTTGGGGGTCCTCGTCGCGTTCGACTCGCTAGCGGCGCTCATCGGGTAGGGCCGGAGCCGGACATCGTGACCGCCCTGTACGATCGGGGCCGGCCACCATCGTCGTCGGGAGGGTCGAGATGCGTATCGTTGTGCACGGGCAGCAGGCGTTCGGCAGGGCCGTGCTCGAGGCCCTGCTCGGGCGCGGCGACGACGTGGTCGCCGTGTACGCCGCGCCCGACCGGCCGGGAGGCAAGCCCGACCCACTGAAGGAGGCGGCGCTCGCCGCCGGGCTCCCCGTACGCCAGCCGGCGTCGTATCGCGATCCGGCCGTGTACGAGGAGTTCCGCGCTCTCGCCCCCGACCTCCAGGTGATGGCCTTCGTGACGCTCGTCCTCCCGAAGGCCTTCCTCGACATCCCGACGCACGCCACGATCCAGTACCACCCCTCGCTGCTGCCCCGGCACCGGGGGCGCAGCTCCATCAACTGGCCGATCATCATGGGCGAGACCGCGACCGGGCTGTCGGTCTTCTGGCCCGACGACGGGCTCGACACTGGGGACGTGCTGCTGCAGAGGACGACGCCGATCGGGCCGGAGGACACGCTGGGGTCGGTCTACTTCGACCGCCTCTTCCCGATGGGCGTCGACGCTCTGCTCGAGGCGGTCGACCTCGTGAAGGCGGGGGCGGCTCCGCGGACCTCGCAGGACGAGTCGCTGGCGACGTACGAGGGGCCGTGCGAGCGCGACAACGCGCGCCTCGACTGGGGCAAGCCGTGGCGGCAGGTCCATGACCTGATCCGCGGCTGCGACCCGGCGCCGGGGGCCTGGGCCACCTTCGAGGGCCAGGCCCTGCAGCTCTTCGGCTCGCAGCCGCTCCCCGCGCGCGACCTCGCCGGGCTCGGCGGGCGCGTGGGCGAGGTCGTCGCGGTGACCGACCGAGATCTCACCGTGGCCTGCGCCGACGGCCGCATCCGGGTCGCGCGCGTGCGGCCGGCCGGCGGCGCCAAGGTGGCCGCCGGCGAGTGGGCCGCGGCGGCCGGGCTCACGCCCGGCGCCAGACTGGGCTGAGCCTCGCCGGGCGTCTCGCAGCCCCACGGGCGTGCCACGCCTCCGCCCGGGAGGCGTCACGGCCGGAGGCGCTCACGACGCCCGCGGTGCTCGACCGCCGCTTCAGCCTCCGCGGCTCAGCCGTCCGGAGCCTCCGCCGCTCAGCCGCCCGGAGCCGCCGCGGCTCAGCCGCCCTTCGCTTCAGCCTCGAGCTGCGCCCGGCACTCGAGCAGCTCCGCGCGCGCCGCGTCGTCGAGGGCGGGGTAGCCCGGGTCGATCTCGGCAAGCGCATCGACGATGACGGCCGCGGCCGCGACCCGCGCGAACCATTTGCGGTCGCCGGGGATCACGTACCAGGGGGCCCACGCCGTGCTCGTCTCCGAGAGCATGCCCGAGAACGCGGCCTCGTACTGTCCCCAGTGCTCGCGCTCCTTCACGTCCCCGGCGGAGAACTTCCAGTTCTTCTCGGGCTCGTCGATGCGGGCGAGGAAGCGCTGCCGCTGCTCCTCCTTCGAGATGTTGAGGAAGAGCTTGACGATGCGGAAGCCGCTCTCGCTGAGGTGCCGCTCCCAGTCGTTGATCGCGCGGTAGCGACGCTCCCACACGTCCTTGCTCCTGCTCTCCTCCGGCAGCTTCTGCCCGGCGAGGATCGCGGGGTGCACGCGGACCGTCAGCACCTCCTCGTAGTGCGAGCGATTGAAGATGGCGATGTCGCCGCGCGCCGGCAGGCGCTGGGCGCAGCGCCAGAGGAAGTCGTGGTCGAGCTCCTCGGCCGACGGGACCTTGAAGCTGTGGACGGAGACGCCCTGCGGGTTCACGCCGCTCATCACGTGCTTGATGGTCCCGTCCTTGCCGCCGCTGTCGATCGCCTGGATCACGACGAGGAGGCCGTACGTGTCCTGTGCGGCGAGCCGCGCCTGGTACTCGGCGAGGAGCTCGACGCCCTCGGCGAGGAGCTCGTCGGCGCCCTCCTTCTCGACCTCGTCGTCCCCGGCGGCGGGGTCGAAGTCGCGCTGCAACTTGACCTTCGTGCCGGGCGAGACGCGCATCGGTGCGATCAACTTGCGGAAGAGCTCGAGCGTGGACTCCGTCATCTCCGCACTCCTCTCAAGGCCCAGACGGCGGGGCGGCGCGACCGGCGCGGCGCGCGCCTGCGGACCGCGTGACTCTATCAGCGGGCTCACGCTGCGGCGGCGGAGGATTGGCGCCCCTGACCCCGGGTAAGAC
>ENA-ORXD01000776-ORXD01000776.1-sediment-metagenome-genome-assembly--contig:-NODE-776-length-34450-cov-100.060862_pt1 | contig 34450 bp, 40 predicted proteins | sample MGYA00237862_ERZ511471 | MGnify/ENA metagenome assembly ERZ511471 | reverse complement strand
ATCGTCGCCTCGATCTCCTCGGCCTGTTCGAGCAGGGGATCGATATCGATCTCAAGTCCGTAGATGACCTTGAGCACATTCAGGGCGGCCGCCGCCGATCTGGGGTCAGGGGTGGCGACCGTCTCGCCGAGGAAGCCGTAGCCCGGAATATTCCGGATCTTGCACTCGGTGAGGACGCTCCCGGCGATCCCGGAGATGCTCCCCATCGGGAGTATGACCGTATGATCCGTGATCCGCTCCAGCATCTCTTCCTGCGTAGCGACGCCGAAAACACGTTTTTCCGGCTCGTTGGTGACGATACCGGCGATGGTGGCTACCTCTCGCACCGGAAAGGTGGAAAGCCAGTCGATGATGCCGTTTGCGACCTCATAGCAGATCATCGGGTGGATGGGAATATCGGCAACGATTGCCACGGTCTCTTCATTCTCATAGATCCTGACCGGGACGTTGATCACACCCTTCGCCATCATGGCGACGGGCGGGAAATACTTGCTCGTGATATTCCCGATCTGGTTGAACTCCATCTGCTCCACGAGGTACTGAAGAGCAATGCTCCCGACGAGGCCACTCCCGGGAAATCCCATCAGAACTATAGGATTTTCCCCGCTGAGCGGCTTAGATGTTATTTTTATCTCTGGCTCGACCGTCATTACGTTACCATAGACAGCGTATAATAAAAACATTCTTCACCGCCCGGCCTCTCCAGGAAAGCGTCCACCCACCACCGGAGGGGGGCTCGGAAGAGGGCCTGCACAAAGCGCGGCCGATAAAAATGCGCTCATGAGTATATCAATGCGATCGGCGCGCCAGGGAGGGAGGGAGCATGACAAATTTATGCAGGCGGATACAAAGAAGAAAGCATGCAGGAGTACCAGATCAAGCGGGGATTTAAAGACGGACTGGAAGAGCGGATGATCGCCTCCCTCACCGAATGTTTCGGGATTGAACCCGAGGAGCGGGACGGGCACCACATCATCTCGTTCGGTGCCCTCAAGCGCCTCAACGTCTGCCTCGGCCCGAAGGGAAACACCGTTCTCGTCGACACCGAGTCCGACCTCTCTGCCGACGACGAGACGATCCTGGATACAAACCGGCGGTTCAGGCGGTACCTCGACGCCGTCACCGGCTACAACTCCAAAGAGCGGGCAAAAAAGATGCAGAAAGCCGACTGAAAACAGGATTCTTTTTTCCTGCCTTCGTTTTTCGAACGTCGCGATCGATTGTTCCAGGATTTATGTACGATAATTCAGGAAAACAAATCGGCAGCGCCTTCCCAAACCTTATCTCTTCTTCCAACAAGGTTTCATCATGGATCCGGTGATCGCATCCATCCGCAAAGAACTACAGGAACAGGCCGACCCAGAGATTCAAAAGACCGCTCGACGGTTTTTTAAGGAGGAAATCATCTGTTACGGCCTGAAGACCGCAACAGTCACCGCCATCGCAAAAAAATACTGGCGGGAGGTGAAAGGGCGGGACAAACAGGAGATCTTCACGCTCTGCGAGGAGCTGTACCGCTCGGGTTATATGGAAGAGGCATTCATTGTCTCGACCTGGGCGCACCTGCTCAAAGACCGCTACGAGCGCGAAGACATCGCCGTCTTCAGGCGGTGGATCGACACGTATATTTCCAACTGGGCAGAGTGCGACGGCTTTTGCAACCATACGATGGGCGAGTTCATCGAACAATATCCCGAATATATCGAGGAACTCAAACGCTGGACGCAGTCAGGGAACCGGTGGATGCGGAGAGCGGCGGCGGTTTCGTTGATCATCCCGGCAAAACACGGGCGGTTCCTCGACGAAGCCCTTGAGATCGCCGATCTTCTCCTTTTAGATCAGGACGATCTGGTGCAGAAGGGCTATGGCTGGCTCCTCAAGGAGGCGAGCCGGAAGCACACGGACGAAGTCTTCTCCTATGTCATGCAAAACAGGAGGGCGATGCCGAGGACGGCGTTGCGTTACGCCATCGAAGTGATGCCGAAGGACCTGAAGGCAGAGGCGATGAGGAAGGACTGGCAAAAATCTGATGAGAAATAGGTGGCTCTTCGCCGGTTCATGGGGGTAACCCTCTCGCACACCCCTATCGATCAACCGCCTCCCCACGCTGTCCGCCAGGGTTGCACCCCATTGGAGCGGACTGAACCGGAAAGGCACACGGATAAACCGCTTTTCCTTCCGAAACACTCCCCGCCTCTCATCGCGGCCGATCTTGTAAGGTCAGCCCATCATCCCGGGTCGCCCGAGCAGCGTCAGAAGATGGTGTCATGGCTACCTGCACACGATAGAGAAGAGCCAAAAAAGATTATATCATTTTTCAGACTTCGACGGCGGTGAAAGGGAGGCTTCGTCGAACGCAGCAGGATAGACGACCGTGCCCTCGATTCCTTCGAGCGCACCCTCCACCAGTTCGAGCGCCATGAAGGCCCGGTCGGGCACGGAAAACGGGGCGGTGATCCCGTAGCCTGACGCCGGCACACATCCGAACCTGGGATAATAATCAGGGTGGCCGAGGACGATCACGGCGCCGTAGCCGATGGACGCCGCCGCGGTGAGGGCCGCCCGTATAAGGGCCGAACCGATCCCCATCCGCTGGAAGGCAGGCAGAACGGCGACAGGAGCAAGGGCAAGGGCAGGGACGTCCCGGTCAGGGGCCTGGATCACGATGCGGGAGAGGACGATATGGCCGACAATCCTGCCCTCTCTTTCGGCAACCAGGGAGAGGCGGGGGTCGAACCCCTCAGAAGACCGGATCCGCCCGACCAGTCTGGCCTCTTCGTCACCGTCAAACGCCGCAACGTCCAGATCGAAAACGGCCCCATAATCTGCCTGGACCTCGGGCCTGATACGGACTGATGTGCTCATGCTCAAGGCACGGTTTGCTGCCCGAGCAGATACATCTTGCCCATCCTCAAAAAAAGGGTGGTTATTCGATCACAATCGCGGGCTTGAACGGGAGGGCGGCGTCGGCCTTCGCCTCCATGCTCCCCTCGGCGTCCAGGATGTTCACCTGGACACCGAACTCGCGCTCCAGGAACTCGCGGGCGGCGGTAAAGACCGCCTTCTCGTCGACGTTGCCCGAGACGAGATCGGCGACGAACTGCGGCGGGAGGCGGTGGATGAACTTCGTGATCTGGCGGGCGGCGTTCACGGCTGCCTTGCCGCGGGCCTTCAGCCCCTCGTCTGCCATCACCAGACGGACGGCGTCGGTCCGGTCCTCGGCGGCGGCGACCATCTCGAAGATCTGCCGTTTCCACGCCGGCGCCACATAGAGGTTGATCGCCTTCGGCTCCATCTGGATGAGTTTGATGATCGACTCGAGGTCCTCGACCGTCCGGGCAAGGACCTCTTCGGCGATTTCGGCCGCCATATCGATCTTCGCAGCGTCCTGAACCGGCCAGGGAGCAAAGGCCACGGAACCCTCGTTGCCCATCAGGTGCCAGAGTTCCTCACAGGTGTACGGAACGATCGGGGCGAGCAGACGCACCCATGCCGAGCAGAGTTCGCGGACCGCAGCCGAACCCGGCGCGATCGTCGGAAGGCGGCGACGGTACCACTTCAGATCGGCCTCGATCCCGAAGAAGCTCTCCTGCAGCGCCTGCCGTGTCTGGAAGTTCATCATCGCACTGGTGGCGTTCTCGATCCGGTGCTGCAGGCGCGAGATGAGCCAGCCGTCGATCTCGCGGCCGTCGTTCTCCTCGACGGCGATCCCCTCCGTGACTTCGTTCCAGAACCGCTCGATCTGTTTCTTCGCCCCGATCACCAGTTCGTTCCGCCAATCAAAGTCCTGCCAGGGCTCGGCCGAGCCGATCAGGAACATCCGCACCGTGTCAGACCCGAACTCGTTCAGGGCGTCTTCCAGCAGGACGACATTGCCCTTGGAAGAGGACATCTTCGCCCCGTTCAGGAGACCCATACCGAAGATCACCATGCCCTTCGGCTGCCTGTCCTCGGGCAGGACCGCAAGGTGGTGGAAGAGCTGGAAGGTGAGGTGGTTCGAGATGAGGTCCTTTGCCGAGAAGCGGTATTCATAGGGGTACCAGTAGAGGCACTCCTGCCTGATCGCATCGAGGGTCTCTCTCGGAACGCTCGTCGGATTCCCGGTCCCGAAGACGATGTACTCGAAGACGTCGGGCGTGAGTTTCTCCGGCTCGATCTTCTTGATATGGTGGGCGATCGTGTAGAAGAGCATGTAAAGGGTCGAGTCCGAGAGGGGCTCGATGATCCATGCCGGGTCCCAGGGGAGCTTCGTCCCCAGACCGACCCGCCGGGTGCACGCCCAGTCCTTCAGCCAGTCCACCGTCCGGTCGAACTCGGCACGGGTCTCGGCCGGCACGATGCTCATCCGGTCGATCTGGCCGTGGACCTGCTCCTTCCAGACAGGGTCAGAGTACTGGAGGAACCACTGGTCATGGAGGATCTTCACATAGACGCGACCGCCGCAGCGGCAGATCACGGCGCGGGTATCGAAGTCGAACATCTCCTTCGAACCGTATTCCTCGATCATCAGGGCGGCAATCGTATCACGCCCTTCTTTGACCGGCTTCCCTGAAACGACGCCACAGGTATCGAGCAGCCTTCCCCTGAGCAGTTCTGCCCCGTATACCTCACGCGTGACCTCGTCCATTCTCGGATCGTTCTGGTTCAGGATGCCGGCTTTTTCTACGGCATCCTTCGCCGGGAACTCCCCGTACCCCTCGGTCCTGATGATCGCCACCGGGGCGATCTCCCCATACCGCCCCTCCTTCTGGAGGTCGCGGAGGGCGATGTAGTCGAAGGGCGCATGGGCCGGGACGCTCATTACAAGACCCGAGCCCATATCGGGGTCGACGAAATCCGCGGGCAGCACCGGCACCTCGCCGCAGAGCGGGTGCGAAGCCTTCGACCCGACGAGTTCTGAGCCTTCAACCTCGCCGGTGACTTCGACGGTGTGGTCCTGCATCTCAAGCTTGTAGGCCGCCTCGCGGGAGAGCACCCACTCTTCCCCGTCCACCTTCGCCCGCACATACGTGAGGCCCGGGTTCGCCCAGAGGTTCGTGACGCCGTAGATCGTCTCGGGCCGCAGGGTGGCGCAGGGGATCTTCGCACCCTGCCAGTCGAATACCACCAGGGTGAACTTCATGATCTCGGCCTTATCGCCCTCGAGCAGGTCGTGGTCGCCGACCGGGTTGTCGCAGGAGGGACAGTACTTCACCGGGTGGACGCCCCTGACCACATGCTCCCCTTCGTGGAGGTGGTGATACTGCCACTCGATGTACTTCGAGTACTGGGGGTCGACCGTGATGAACCGGCGCCGCCAGTCGATCGAGAGCCCGGCCCGGCGCATCAGCCTCTCGTACTCGCCGGCGAAATAGCGGACGATCGTCATCGGGTCGTCAAACCGGTCAAGCACATCCTGCGGCACCCGATAGAGGTCGCGATAGAGCCGGATCGTCCCGGCATCCCCTTTTGCGATCCGGCGCGATATCCCGATCACCGGCGTGCCGGTCACGTGGAAGCCCATCGGGAAGAGTACGTTTTTCCCCTGCATCCTCCAGAAACGGGCGATCACATCGGGGACCATATAGGTGCGGCCGTGCCCCACATGCATCGCCCCGCTCGGGTACGGAAAGGCAACGTTCAGGTAAAACTTCTCTCTTCCATCAGGATCTGCCTCGAATGCTGCAGGCCAGATATCCCGGTACTTCTCTTCCAGTTTCTGTATATCCCATTCAGCCACGCTTTGTCACTCCCAAGATCTTTCACGTCATACCGGTCTCAGTCTGATCGTCTCGTTGTCGTTGTATCTGCGTATCAATTCCTGTGCGATGCTGCTGCTTTTCGCAAGTTCAATCTCGCCTTTCTCATTCACCGTCGCCGTAAAGAGATACTCCTTGCCGGAGAACACATCGACGATCGCTTCCTTAAACTCAGGGGCGACCAGGGTGAGGTGTCTCTTCTCGATACGGATCTTCAACCCGCCGCTTGCAGGCACCTCTTCGACCTGATTGATCTCAGGGGGCGGGAGTTCAGATCTCGGCCTGATATCGATCCCGATCCCGAGTTTGTTCACGATCCCTGCAATATTCTTGCCGCCGCGCCCGATAGCGGCCGGGACGTCCTTGTCCTCGATATAGGCGACGGCCTTGGTGTCGCTCTTCATGAAGACGTCGACAGGGCCGTCGGTGAACCTGGAGAGTTCCCGCTGAATATCGCGCTCTGATGCATGCCACGGGGTATCTCCGGTTTCCTCCTCAGGCAGGGAGGCATACCGTTCTTCGGGTTCAGCCAGGACGGGTTCTTCGATCTGCGCCTCAAGAACAGGCGTTTTCTGAACAGGGGATGCCCGGGCAGGGGCCTCCTTCTGGAGACCGCGTGCCGGCATCACAATCGTCTCGCCCTCATATTTGAAGACCTCACAGGCGATTGCACCGGTTGAGGTTTCCCTGACCGTCGTCACCGGCCTCATATGCAGTTCAGGGTGCATTCCTTCAGGCACCTTGATCGAGAAATCAAGGTCGTATACGCCAGTGATCTCGCCGCTATCCACAAAAACGATGGTGCCGATGATCTGAGGCAGAACACCGGCTTCAATCCGCTCGATGACCCGCTGGACGGCGTCCTGCACCTGCATCGCGTGGACGACACCGATCATGCCCACACCGGCGAGGCGCATATCGGCAAAGACCCTGAAATCCTCGCTCTTCCGGAGTTCGTCAAAGATCACGGCATCGGGGCGGACCAGAAGCAGCACCTCGGCGGTGTTCGTCATGCTCCCCTCAAGGGCCGTGTACTGGGTGATGTTGTCGGGCACCTGAAGGTCCCGCGGCGCTTCCATGGTCTTGACGATAAAACCGCTCTCCGAAAGGAATGTGGCGATGCTCTGGGCGAGCGTGCTCTTGCCGGCACCGGGCGGCCCGGCGATCAGCACGCCGCAACGGTTGTCGGTGATCCGCTCCTTGATCAGATCCGCCATGGCGTACTGTTCAAGGGCGACATCAACGATCGGGCGGACGGCGGTGATCTCCATCCCGTCCGAGAACGGACGGCGAGCGATGGAGATTCTGATCGACCCGATCTGGACGACAGTGATCCCGCGGCGTTCGATCTCAATAAAGCCGTCGGGATCGCGTTTGGCTCGTTCGAGGATCTCCTGCGCCATGGTGCGCAGTTCGTACTCGGTCATGGGAGCGTCCCTGATCTGCACAAGGTGCATCTCATGCATGGTTCCTTTCTTTGCCACGGGAGGAACGCGCTCTTTGAGATGTACGGCGATCGTATTTTCGTCGAAGAAACCGTCAAGAATGAGCGGGGTCGATTCACCGATCTGGGGTTTGAGATAGATGACGTCGAGCCCTTTCGCCTTCGCCACCTCGGACTGCACAACATCGCTGGTGATGAAGGTGGCGTCATATTCAAGAGCGACGTTCCGGATCAGGGCGTCGATCTCCCCACCGCTCGCCAGCTTCACCTGATCAAGGCTTGGGCGCACGCCGACATATCTGAGTTCAACAGTTCCTTCGGCCGCCATCCGGGAAAGATTCTGAAGTTCTGTCAGTCCGGAAAAGCCGATCTCGCGCCCCTGGTTCGCCTGGGCTTCGAGCTCGGCAACCACTGCCTCCGGAACGATTATTGTGGATCCTGTATATTCCCCGGTTTTTATCATTGAGGTGATGCGTCCGTCGATGACGACACTCGTATCAGGCACTATTTTCATAAAAAATTCACCATATTTTACGTGTCTTTATTCCTTATTAGCATATACTTCTGATGGATCGATAAGAGGGCGGGCGAGTTCCCCACCGTCGATATCACGGTAAAAACAGGAGTAATGACCCGTGTGACAGGCGGCACCCTGCTGTTCGACGAGGTAGAGAAGTGTGTCCTCATCACAATCGACCCGAATCTCACGCACAACCTGAAAATGTCCGCTCTCCTCGCCCTTTTTCCAGAGCCGTTTCCGGCTGCGCGACCAGTAGTGGGCATACCCGGTCTCCCGCGTCAGCCGCACTGCTTCCTCATCAGCCCATGCAAGCATCAGCACCTCGCGGCTCGCCTGATCCTGCACAATCACCGGGACAAGTCCGCCGGTATAGTTCAGTTCCATTGTTCTAGACTCCTGCAAGCATCTTCATGATCATAAAGACGATATCGCCAATAAAGAGTGTCCAGAGGAAGCCCGCGGTGATCGGAATGATGAAGGGGACGGCATAGGAGATCCAGACCGTTCCTGCCCGTCGGTACAGGGCGAGCTCCTTCCGGTAGCGCTCGGGGTGCTCACGCAGGTCTTTTGTGTACATCCGCCGCTCGCCCCCGCGCACCGTCCGTTTCAGCATCTCTCGAAGACGCATAAACCTGCGAACGAGCGTTCCGTTCTCGTCCTCCCTGATCTCCTCCATCACAAAGCCGAAGTGGCGCTGGATCTCACCGCCCTCCACCGGGTAGCCAAGGAACATAAAGGGGAACGGAGCCCTGTTGCCCCGAAGGAGATTGTAGCAGAAGAGGATGAGCGGCGCCGCAAGGTTGAGCAGAAGGGCATTGACCAGCACGGAGAACGGGAAAAATCCCGTCGGCGGGACGCCCCACAACGGTTCGAGGGGGAATGCCGGGACAGTGATGCAGAGGAAGATGAGCGCCCAGGCGTCGGCCCCGCCGAAGAGGTGGAAGACCCCAAAGGCGTAGAAGAGAGCAGAAATGAGCAGGGAGAGGGCAATCAGGTACAGGGCCGTCCCGCCATTTCCTCCCATGACCAGACCGGCATAGAAGAGGCAGACAGACGGCACGGCGACGGCGAGCATCGGATACCAGGTCACAAACGGGACCCGGCGATCGCGGTGGTCGAGGACCGATGCATACAGCAGCGTCAGGCCCACTGCAGCCGAGGCAATGGCAAGCGGAAGCGATATCATCTCGATTTCTCCATTTTTATCATGTTATAGGAGCAAACAATTATCAATAATTATTAATACTGGTGAATAGGACAGTTGATGTATCCTGTACTGTATCTGGTGGTGTGAGTGATAGAGATATCTGTCGATGCTGCTGCCTGCAACGGCTGCGGCCTCTGTGTAAAAGACTGTCCGATGCGGGTTTACGAGCTCAAAGATGGGGTCAGCGTCCCGGTAAGGCCTGAAAACTGTATGGGCTGCCTCTCCTGTCACGAGATCTGCCCGGCCCAGGCGCTCGAGCATCGCGGCGTCTACCCCTCGAAACGTCATTATATCGATATACGCGTCTGCGAAATGATCAACCGGGTGTTATGATGACAGAAATGACCGTTGACGAAATGAACCGTCAGTTCAAGACCGGTACGGTCTTCCGTGCCGAAGACGTCCCGATGTCCTGCTCTCCGAGCGCAAAGGACATGGAGCAGACCCTCCACGGCGTCATGAAGATGAACGGACTGATCATCAAGTCCCTCGAAGAGATTGCCGGACGGGGCGCGAACGCCGTCACCTACCGGGCGGGAAAGAAGTTCGGTCATGAGGTGGCGAAATATTTCCGGAAGAACGAGGACATCGAAGAAGCACTGCGCGAACTCTCCTACATCCTCCACGGCCAGTACACCTTCGAACTCTGGAAACCCGAGGACAAGGAAAACTACGTCGTCACCGAGAACGGCGAGACCTTCATCTATCTCGTCTTCCACGACTGCATCGTCCGCCAGACCCTCCGCCGCAACGGGATGGAGCAGGGCGGCCCCCTCTGCCAGACACTGTACGGCTATGTGGTCGGAGCGATCGAGGAGATCACCGGTCGGCGGGCGAAACTCGAGATCGTGCACACCGGCCCGAACGCCTGCCTCAAAAAACTGATCCTGAAGTGATTGGCCATGAAAATCGCAATCGAAGAACTGGCCGGGTGCTCGGGCTGCACCATCTCCATCCTCGACCTCCATGAAGCCCTGCTCGACGTGGTCGCTCAGGCCGATATCGTCTACTCGCCCGTCATCATGGACACCAAGGAGCCCCCCGAAGGGATCGACATCGCCTTCGTCACCGGGGCGGTAAGGAACGAAGAGAATGAAGAGCGCTTGAAACTGCTCAGAAAACGCTCGAAGAAGCTCATCGCCTTCGGCACCTGTGCATGTTACGGCGGAGTGTCAGGCCTCTCCATGCTCGGGAAAGCGGAAGATCTTTTTGCCTGCGTCTACCAGGGCGTGGAGACCGCAGAGAAGGGGAATATCATACCAAAAGACGTCCCCGCATTCCTGTACCGGGCGTTTGCGGTCGGAGACCTTGTCAAGGTGGACTACTATATCACCGGATGCCCGCCAAAGGAGAAGTTCCTCAGGACGATCCTCCCGGCCCTTATTGCCGGGGACCATATCGAGCTCTCCAAGAAATCGGTCTGCTCGGAATGCGACCGGAAGATGGGGGACGTCAAAAACTGGCACCTGAAACGGCGCTACGAGGAAACGCCCGATCGAGAGCACTGCCTCCTCGGGCAGGGCTATCTCTGTCTCGGCCCGGTCACCTTCGGCAGGTGCGGGGCCGCCTGCCCGCACAACAACGTCCCCTGCCACGGCTGCAACGGCCCGTCCCTCGATATCCTCAGGGAGCCCTGCCGGGACATCCATAACATGATGGTCAGGCGGATCGCCGACCTCACCGATATCCCTGAAAAAGAGATCGAAAAACAGCTCTACGACGTGGCGCACACGATGTATCCCTTCACCATCGGGAGCCTGATCATGGAAGACAAGGAGATATCAAAGATACGCGACCTCGTCAAGGGAGGTGGCGCATGACCCGCCTGACCATCTCGCCGGTGACCAGGATCGAAGGGCACGCGCAGGTGCGCATCGACCTCGACGAGAAAGGCGAGGTCTCGTCCGCTCACTTCAACGTCGTCGAACTCCGGGGGTTTGAGAAGTTCCTGATCGGTGCGGCCATCGAGGAGGCGCCGCGGATTACCCCACGGATCTGCGGCATCTGCCCGACCTCCCACCACGTCGCAGCGGCACGGGCAACCGATCAGATATTTGGCGCCCAACCGCCGCAGACCGGCAGGATGTTGAGAGAACTCCTGATGGCCGGGCAGTTCATCCACTCGCATGCCCTCCACTTCTTCATGCTCGCCGCCCCGGACTTCCTCCTCGGCGACGCCGCCCCGGAGGAGCGCAACGTCATCGGGCTCGCGAAACGCTCTCCAGAGATCGCGAAGAAAGCGATCGAGGTGAGAAAACTCGGCCAGCGTATCACCGAGGCCGTCGGCGGCAAACCGATCCACCCGTCAAACGCCATTCCCGGCGGCATGTCCCGTCCCCTCACCGCCGATCAGCAGCAGACGCTCCTCCAGTCTGCAAAGGCAGGCCTTGTGATCGCCGAAGAGGGATGGGAGATCGCAAAAGGCATGATGGACGGCTTCGACCCCTCCTTCGGGGCCGTCGAGACCGCCTTCATGGGCATGAGCGAGAACGGCACCCATGCGATCAGCGGCGGCGAGGTGCAGATCGTCGGGAAAGACGGCAAACCGCTTGGATCTTTCACCGGCGAGGACTACCTGCACCACGTCAGGGAGTACTCTGAGGACTGGTCATACCTGAAATTCTGCAAACTCGCATCAGGGGAGTACTACCGGGTCGGCCCGCTGGCGCGGCTGAACATCGTGGAGAGGATGGGCACGCCGAAGGCCGACGCAGCCCTTGCCGAATACCGGAAAGCGTTCGGGCGTTTCTCCCAGGCAGCTCTCGCCTACAACGTCGCCCGCTACGTCGAGTTCCTCTCCGCATGCGAGCGGACGGTCGAACTCCTCGAAGACCCCGGCATCACCGGCACCGATGTCCGCACCCGGACAGGCGGCGTGGTGCAGCGGCGGGGTGTCGGGATCATCGAGGCACCCCGCGGCACCCTCATCCACGATTATTCGGTCGATGAGAACGGAATCATCGAGCGGTGCAACCTGATCGTCGCCACCTGCCAGAACAATTATGCCATGGACCGGGGCGTCGAAGACGTTGCCAGAAAAGTGATTAAAAATGGCGAGCTCACGGAAGAGGCATCAAACCGGATCGAAACTCTCATCCGTGCCTATGATCCATGCATCTCCTGTGCGACCCATGCGATCGGCCGGATGCCCATGCGGATCGAAGTATGCCGTCCAGACGGCAGAGGGGGTACAAAAGTCATGATAAGAGAGGTGAACTGAGGAATGGAGATACTCAAACAGATACTGATGGAATTTCTCAGGCTGGATGGCGTAACAGCTGCCGTCGTCGTCGGCCGTGACGGTTTCGTGATCGAAGACGCCATTTCAGGCGATATCGACACCGACGCCCTGGGCGCCATGGCATCCACCGGCATGGGCACGTCAGAGGCGATGGGTGCCGAACTCGGCAAGGGACAGCTGAACCAGATGCTCGTCGAGCTGGAAAACGGCCCCATCCTCCTCTCACCCCTCTCAGAGGACGAGATGATCGCGATCGTCGCAAATGACGGCGTGAACATCGGCAGGATACGGTACGAACTCAAAAAGAACAGGGAAAGGATAATTGCAGCACTCTAACATGAATCTGCCTGAAGGAAAGAATTTCGGGAGCATGAAAGCACCGATCGATGAGGTGCTGCCCTTCACCGAAGCGTTCTATGCGATCGTGCGGATCCAGAGCGGAGGAGGAGAGGGGTTTGTCCTCTCAGAGAGAGGCAACCCTGTTGCCGCCGGATTTAAAGACAGAACACGCGATCTTGCCGCAGACCGTGCGATCTCGTTCCTTGCCGATGAAAAGTCCCCGGCATGCATGCTCTTCAGGTACGACGAGAACGAGTACCAGGAAGCGCTCCAGCTGTGCAGAGAGAGCGGGCATGCCCTCATAAAAGAGTCCGAGGCCCCGTCCTGCGCCGTCCCTGAAGAGAGATCTGCCCCGTCCCTAACCGACGGAGCCCTCGACCTGATCCTCTCGCAGCCCGGCGTGATCGCCGTCTCAGCGTTTTTTGAGGGGTTCGCAGTCCAGTCTGCCGGGGCCGCAGACTTCGATCGGATCGCCGCCGTCGCTGAGGATCTGCTCAGGGCAGGGTCGAAGATCGCCAGGGACCTGGAAACCGGAGATCTTGACCAGATCATTCTTGAAACGCCTGGCGGAAAGCTGATCATCGCCCCGTTCGGCGACCTCTCCATGTGCATCCTCACCGCCTCGAATGCAAACCTCGGGCTGGTCAGGCTTGCTCTCAGGAGCATACGATGGGGTGAATAAATGCGCCTCCCCATATCCGGCCAGCCTGCCCATTCCCTGAGGCTTCCTCTAAAAGAGATCGTTTCACGGTGCCGGAGCAACGGCTTCACAGGAGCGCTGGCCTTTGGCGCCGGCGATCTCAGGGGCGCGGTGCTGTTTAAAGTCGGCGTTCCGGTCTGTGCAGAAACCGGCGCCCTTGCAGGTCGGCAGGCACTCAGGGAGATCGAGGCCTCGACCGTCGTCGTCAGGGCCGGCCTCCATGCGTTTCCAGCACATGACATCGATACGCTCACCCTGTTCAATGAAGGCATGAAGATTGAGGATGAGGAGAATGGTCCCGGGGGAATGACCACCATAAAAGCGGTCAGAATAGGTCACAACACACGGAACGCCACCATACGGATCATAAAAGCAGATGAAGCCGAGAAAAATACTGAAAACCGGGTACAAAAACACGATATCTGCCATGAAAACGATAAAAAACAGGTCCTGAATACATCGTCCATAGAAGCCCTCAAAAAGCTCTCTGAAAATTTCGAGGCCGACGCATCTGACCTGCTCAGGGAGATGCATATGGAGCACCTCATCTCCCGGGAGAGAAAAGAGGACCCCTGACCCTTAACCCCTCATTCTAAAGTTCTTTGCTCTAATGTTAGATTAATGGACAGTAGCGGCCAGCGACAATTTAAAAATTTTTAAATACCATAGTTCACAATCAATGGAGTAGAAGGTGTCGGATTGATCAGGGCATTTACCATCGCATCCGGGAAAGGGGGGACCGGGAAGACAACCGTAACCGTCAATCTCGGGACTTCTCTTGCCCAGCTCGGCAAAGAGACCTATATTCTTGACGCTGATATCGGAATGGCAAACCTGGGGCTGGTCCTCGGGCTGGAAGATGCACCGGTGACGCTGCATGAGGTTCTCGCCGGCAAGGCAAAGGTTGAGGACGCCATCTACGAAGGCCCGAACGGAGTAAAGGTTGTGCCGAGCGGAATCTCTCTCCAGGGCTTCCAGAACGCCGACCCGGATCACCTGCGCGACGTCATGCGTGACCTTGTCGACCGGTGCGATTATCTTCTCGTGGACGCCGCCGCCGGTATCAGCAAGGACGGCGTCGTGGCGCTGGCCATCTGCGACGAGGTGATTCTTGTCGTGAACCCGGAGCTCTCCTCGATGGCAGACGCGCTCAAGACGAAGATCCTCACCGAAATGGTGGGAGGAAAAGTCTACGGCGCCATCATCAACAGGTCGGGAATGGAAAACACCGAGATCAGGAGACACTCTGTTGAAGACGTGCTTGGCGTGCGGGTCATCGATATGATCCCCGAAGACCCCAATGTCAGACGTTCGGCCGCGTACAAGACACCCGTTGTCGTCAAATATCCAGCATCGGAATCCTCACGGGCCTTCAGGCGCATTGCCGCAGATATTGCAGGCGTGGAGTATGCCGAGGAGACCGAGGAGAGAAAACAGAACTTCATCGACAGGCTTGCCCACACCCTCTTCGGAGGGGGCCATTAAAGGGCCCGGCCGAATCTCCGTTTTTCCGCAGGAGCGGGCACACGTAAAGCCTCTGCCAGGAGCAGGTCGGCGATAACGGAGTGGTCGGGTATGATCCAGAACAGGGGAATGGACCATGGAGATCATGGACGTTATCAATGAAATCCTCGGCCAGTCGCGTTATCTGGGGTCATACCCCTATTTTGCCACGGTCAAGCAGGGAAAGAGCGAGGGCGGCGCAATTGCGATCGTCGTCGACGGCGACAGGAGCGCCGTGATCCTCTTTTCCCGCGGTGAACCGACCGGCGCGATCTATAAGGACAAACTGGGAGCGCTTTATGGAGATTCGGCAGTATTGAAAATATCAGACCAGGACGACTACGAACTCTACGCGGTCGACAGGAAGGCCGTCGAGATCGTGGTCGCACACTGCCGGGTATTCAACCGCGGCCATTTCCCTCACCAGTTATCCGCAGATATACCGGAGATAGGCGCGAAGAGAAGAATGCCCGGCGTGCTCTCACTTTTCATCGTCCGAAACGATCTTCAGCAGTCAGGGGTTCGGGTATCGATCAGAAAAGGCCGGCAGGTCATCGCGAGCGACGTGACCACCGGGGACGGGAAGGTCTCGTTCAGGCTCATTAACGGCCCCTATGACGTCGTGGTCGCCAGCAGGACAGGGGAGACGTATTCGTTCCTTGTCGATTTCAACGGAAAGAGGAGTGAACTCATCATAGAACTGGACGGTATGACCGATGACTAAGAACACAGGCTCAAGAAAACGGTTGCACGACATCCTGACAAAGATAAACCGGACTGAGGAGGACAAAGCGGCACCTGCCGATACCCCGGAGCAGAAACCTGCTGTGGGCGGAGGGGACGATTTTGATGTGCTCAAATCCATGGTCGGGAGAAAAGATCAGTTAAAGATCACCGACCTGATCAGAGACCCGCGCGAGATGGGCCCCATATCAGACACAGGGCCAGAAGAGAGAGAGGCCCAGCAATACCAGGATATCTCCCCTGAAGATGCCGGAGAAGAGCCTGAAAGCCAGGAGACGCCTGTGGGCGCCCCGGTGATCGATCCTCAAAACCTTGAGGCGCTGAAGTCGGTCGTCGACGCCCTCTTCAGAGAAGAAAAAACCGCGGAGATCCCGGCCGCGCAGGAGGGGGGAATTGATCCGATGCCGGCGTTGTCAGGCGAGGCCCTCAAAAGCGTATGCGCCGCCCTTCCCGGAGCCACCGCACCCCGCTCCCGCACCACCAGGTGGTCAAAAGGGTCGGCAGATCTGCCGGCCGATGCCGCACCCGGAATCGCCGATGCAGATGACATCGACTCCCTCTCCGAACTCATCTTGCCCAGAGCGGCGACCTTCGACGTCGAAGAACTCGCCCTTGATTTTGAGACACGGACCCATACCCCGGGCGTGAGCGGCGTTCCGCCCGAGATCGATAGCCTCTGGAACAAAAATTTCTCGAATATTACCGATGAGGCCAGAAACGTCGTCATCGGCAGGGACGACGAAGATACCGGCGGTCTTCTCAAGAAGTTCAATCTGTTCACCAAACTCCGCCACAGCGTCGAGGAGTACAACCCCCGTCTCCATGGCCCCCTCGTCGACCTCACCTTCACCCCGGCGCCGGGGATCGAGGAGATCGAACTCTATCCGGTCAACGAGCCCTACGCCTACGTCAGGATCGTCTACGACAACACGTCGCACGAATACACCTACGAAGTGATCGAGCCCGAGATCACAGAGGCCGAGAAGGAGTTGCTCGGCGAGATCAAGGACCGCCTCTTCGAACGCCTCGACGTCAACACCAAAGAGGTTTCTCGTACCGAAGCGCAGAACCTGCTCCGCACCTATTCGGACGAGATCATCTCGGATTACGGCATCAATCTCACGCCAGTCTCCAGAGAGAAGATACTATACGCAATCGATCGTGATTTCCTCGGCGATGGACTCATCGATGCCGTCATGCACGACAAGTATATCGAGGACATCTCATGCGACGGTCTGGACAACCCGATCTTCATCTACCACTCGGGCTATGAGTCGATCAAGACGAACCTGATGTACACCGACGCCCTTGATCTCGACTCATTCGTCACCAAACTCGCCCAGCGCGCGGGCAAATACATCTCGATCGCAGAACCGATGCTCGACGCCACGATGTCAGACGGGTCGCGTATCCAGATGACCCTCGGCAAGGAGGTCACCGCCCACGGTTCGACCTTCACGATCAGGAAGTTCAAGGATGAACCGATCTCGCCGACCGACCTGATCGAGTGGGGCACCTTCTCGCCTCTCTCCATCGCATTCCTCTGGCTTGCCGTGGAGTCGGGGAACTCCGCAATCTTCGCGGGCGGCACGGCGTCAGGTAAAACGACGTCTCTCAACGCCATATCGCTCTTCATCCCGCCGCAGGCAAAGATCGTCTCTCTCGAAGACACCAGGGAACTCAAACTCCCGCACCCGAACTGGATCCCCTCGGTGACGCGGGACTCCTTCGACACCGGCGGCAAGGGCGAGATCGACATGTACGAACTCCTCCGCGCCGCTCTCCGTCAGCGTCCCGAGTATATCGTGGTCGGCGAGGTGCGCGGCAAAGAGGCCCAGACCCTCTTCCAGGCGATGTCAACCGGCCACGTCACCTATGCTACGATGCACGCCGATTCGGTCGCCTCTGTCGTCCACCGGCTTGAAAACCCGCCCCTGAATGTACCCAGGAACATGCTCAACGCCCTGAACCTCGTCTGCGTCCAGGTGCAGGCGCGCGTCGGCGGTCAGCGGATCAGACGGAACAAACACATGATCGAGATCCTGGACATCGACCCGAGGACAAACGAACTCATCACGAACGAGGTCTTCTCCTGGCACCAGGCGACGGACGAGATCAGGTACTCGGGCAAATCGTATGTGCTTGAGGCGATCATGGAGACGCGGGGATGGAGCGAGGCGAGGATGCGAGAGGAACTGAAACGGCGGCAGGAAATCCTCGAATGGATGCGCATGAAAAAGATCAGGCACTACCGCGACGTCTCGAAGATGCTCATCTCCTACTTCCGCGACCCGGACGCAGTGATGAAGATCGTCAGGGGTGATCTCTATGAATAGCTTTGAACGGTTCAGTTTCAACCTTCTGGGAGCGCGGGCGAAGAGCAGAAGGGACGATTTCGTGGAACTCAGGAGCGACCTGATGCAGGCGCGGATAAAAACGCCCTTCGAGGCATATCTCTCCACAGCCTACCTCTCGTCACTCATCGCGGGGCTGGGGATGGCCCTCCTCATCGGCACCATCACTTTCCTGCTCAACATCCCGTCGATGATCACCTACCGGGGAGCGGTGCCCGGCTTTCTAACCGGCCTCTCTGATTTCAGGCTCCTGATCGGGACATCGATCGCCGTCGCCCTCTCCCTGCTGATCTTCGGCGGGGTCACCTATCTCTCCTTCATGATGTACCCGAAGGTGGTGGCCGGAAACCGGCGGCGCAACATCAACGCCACCCTTCCCTATGCGATCAACTATGTCACCGCCATGTCCACGGCCGGTATCACGCCGGCCGAGGTCTTCAGGCTGCTGGGCGAGAGCCCGATCTACGGTGAAACCGCTGTCGAGGCGCGCTTTATCACGCGCGAGATCGACATGTTCGGCAAGGACCTCATCGAAGCGATGAGGATCGTATCGACCTTTACCCCGAGTCCGCGGATGAAGGAGTTTTTGCAGGGGGCGATGGCGACGATCTCCTCAGGCGCGAACCTCACCAATTACTTCAGGAACAAGGCGACCCAGTACACCCAGGAGAACCACCAGGAGCAGAAAGGTTTCCTTGAAACCCTCGGGCTTATCGCCGAGTCCTATGTCACGGCGATGGTGGCGGGCACCCTTTTCCTGATCATCCTCCAGTCGATCATGTCGATCATCGGAGGGGACGCAAGCCCGATCTTTCTGATCATCATCATCTACCTGATCGTCCCGTTCGGGAGCATCATGTTCGTCATCCTGATCAGTTCCATGACCCCGGAGGTGTGATATGAGTTTTCGGACGCTGGTAAACGACCTTTTTAACCGCGGGGAGAGAGGCAACGCCCCGGTGCAGCCATCTGAACTCGACCGCTACGAGCGGCAGGAACAGGAGATCATCGCCAGGATCGATACACGGCGGAAGATGCAGAGCGGTATCGGCCGGTTCCTGAAACACCCCTTCGAGGTGCTCACCGAGACCCCGACAAACAGCCTGATCGCCACGCTCCCCCTGGCCTTCCTCGTCTTCATCGTGGGCTTCTCCTTCATCATCGTGGATTACGGCTGGTGGGCCCTCTTCAACACCACGATGATCGACGACGTGATCGTGATCACCGTGCTGATCCCGGTCGTTCCGCTTGCAGCTCTCGATTTTATCGAGGCAAAACGGGAGAAAAGCCTGGAAAACGCCCTGCCAAACTTTTTCAGGGACGTCGCGGGTATGAACGATTCCGGGATGACGCTCCCGAACGCCGTCCATATCGTCGCCAGGGGCGAGTACGGAACGCTGACGCCGTACATCAGAAAACTCGACGTGGACATGTCGTGGAGCATCCCGTTCGTCGATGCGATCTACACCTTCGGCAAACGGCTCGGAACCCCTCTCGCCGAGCGTTCAGTCGACCTGATCGCAAAAGCGAGCAAGGCCGGCGGCGACGTTTCCGAGGTGCTGAGGGCAGCCGCTGTAGACAGTTACGAGTTCATCAACCTCAAGACCGAGCGGGCAAACAACATGATCATCTATGAGGTGATCATCCTCGTCTCCTTCTTTGTCTTCCTCTTTGTGATCCTGGTCCTGGAGTCCACCTTCCTGACCACCATGGCAGAGGCCGGCGCCGCATCGGCGGCGTCGGGGGCGGGATCCACCTTCATGGGCAACGTAAACATAGACCTCTACAAACGCCTGTTCTCCCATGCGGCAATGATCATGGGGTTCTTCTCCGGTCTGGTTGCAGGCCAGATGGGCGAGGCCAGGGCGACCGCAGGGCTGAAGTTTTCGGCGATCATGCTCATCATCGCATGGGTGACCTTCAGGTTCATGGCCTGAAGAGAGACGAACTTTTTTTGCTCTGCTCCCTTTCGTCTGACTGCACTCAGGCAAATCGAGATGGGGGGGATGACCCCCCCGATAGAGTGCAAAGATGTTGAGAGCGTTTCAGGGCTTTTGCGCCCATAGCACGAACAGAAGGAGTGCCGCGGATGGCAGGCGATCTCTCCTTCGCTTCTATTCTTTCCCGTTCACGCCACAACAATGAGGCGAGATCCCCGGCGCGTGAGTCTTGGGGAAAGTAACATTAATAAAAAGAAGGCATTCCAGCACCGGGCCGAGCGAGAAAATCAGAAGCAGATCGATGACACCAGATACAGAAAAATAGCAAAAATAGGGGAGGAGGTTAGTTTATCTGCTCCAATTTATACCCCTTTTTGGCAAGCAGTTCCTTAACACGCTCTTTGTGATTGCCCTGAAGTTCGATGGACGTGTCCTTCACCGTCCCGCCGCAGGCAAGTTTTGCTTTAAGGAATTTGGTGAGGTCGACAAGGTCGATATCATAGGGATCAAGGCCTTCGATGACGGTGACTTCTTTGCCGTACCGACGTTTATTGATCTTCACCTGGATCCTCTGCTGTTCTTTCGCGACCTCCTCACAGATGCACAGTTCCTTTGGTAGTCCGCATTTGGGACAGATACCACCATTCATTGATTATACCTTCAAGTTCTCGTTATATATTTCTTGGCATGAATTATCGCGTCCATCAGATGGGCCGAAGCCTCTTCGAGGGCGATCGGTGCTGGATCCTTCCTGACCGATCGCACTCGTTATCCGTCTTGACGCTCAAACTCTCACCCTGATGTCGCTGATGGTACTCGGGACAGCATCGCATGTCGGAAAAAGTACGGTCGTTGCCGGCCTCTGCCGCGCCCTCAAAAACCGGGGGATCACAAACGCACCCTTCAAATCGCAGAACATGAGCCTCAACTCATGGGTGACGGAAGACGGCGCGGAGATCGGCATCGCCCAGGCAGTTCAGGCAAAGGCGGCAAAAGTCGAACCGACAGCCGAGATGAACCCCATCCTCTTAAAACCCAGAGGAGACTCCATTTCCCAGATCGTGCTCCTCGGCAGGCCGTACCGGGACGTGCACATTAAAGACTACTATTCTGAGACCGACACCCTGCTTGAAGAGGCCCTGAAGGCCTTCAGAAACCTTGAAGAGCGCTACGGCACCGTCGTCGTTGAGGGAGCAGGCGGGGCGGCCGAGGTGAACCTCTATGACCGCGACATCGCAAATATCAGGCTCGCGAGGGCACTACGCCTCCCGATCATCCTGGTCGCCGACATCGAGCGCGGCGGGGTGTTTGCCCAGGCCTACGGCACCGTCAGCCTCCTCCCCGAGGATATCCGACCTCTCGTCGCCGGCATCATCGTGAACAAATTCAGAGGGGATCCCGACCTCTTCTCTTCAGGCGTCGGCCTGCTGGAAAAACTCTGCGGTGTCCCGGTCCTTGGCATCCTCCCGTACGCCGACCTCGCGATCGCCTCAGAAGACTCCCTCTCCATCGGCGACAAGCAGGCTGGCGGGAGCCCGATCAGGATCGCCGTCATCAGGCTCCCCCGCATCTCGAACTTCACCGACTTCGAACTCCTTGAACGCCACGCCTCTGTCTCCTACGTAACGCCCGGCAAACCCCTTTCAGGCTACGACTGCATCATCATTCCCGGGACCAAAAACACCATCGAAGACCTCAACGTGCTCCGCAGTTCAGGGATGGCAGACGAGATCTGCCGGATGCGGGCGGCGGGCGTGCCGGTGATCGGGATCTGCGGGGGGTTCCAGATGCTCGGGCAGCGCCTTACCGACGCCGGCTACGAGTCAGGGGAAGCGGAGGAGGCCGATGGGCTCGGTCTCCTCGACGTCAGGACCACCTTCTCCGCCTACAACAAAACCACGCGCCGGGTGCGGAGCCGGGCGGCAGACGCCCCGCCCATCCTCTCGCGGTTCGGGGAGGTGGAGGGCTACGAGATCCATATGGGCGAGACAGAGAACAGGGGGTGCACCCCGGCTTTCGGAAACGATGGAGCGGTCAGCGCCGACGGTCTGGTCTTCGGCACCTACCTGCACGGACTCTTCGCCAACCCTCAGGCCACAGACGGGCTGCTCTCGTACCTTGCCGGAAAAAAAGGTCTCCCCTATACCGGCGCCGCCGGCGAGGGCGACCCCTATGACCGTCTTGCCGCACTGCTGGAGACGCACCTGGACATGGAGACGATCGCCGCCCTTTCCCGGCAGGACGGCACTGCCAGCTTTAAGACGGCAGGGGGCCCACCATGATCAGAATGCCGGCAGGCAACGCATGGAGTGAGACCGCATGGTGATGAGATGCTCCTTCACCCTTGACCCGGAAATGCTTGACAGCATTGACACCTTTGCAAAGAAGCACAATATCGAGAGAAACGAGGCGATTCTCGAACTTATCGAGGCGGGATTCGCACGCTTCCAGGAAAACGGCGAGGTGGAAATAAAAACGCAGCGTACGTTCGAGGAGTTCGCCACCATCAGGAAAGACCTGGATGACCTCAGGGCCCTGGTACAGAATATGCGGGACGAGGTCCGCCTCGTCCACCACACCCTCGAGTCAGATTACGAAAAGGAGGCCCGTTGCGTGCCGTACCAGAGCCGCTATCCCTGGGAGTTCTGGAAACGCGATTAACTGATGATCGACATCATGCTCCTGAACCCCTCGCTCCCGTCGTCGTCGCACTCGACGGCGGTCACCTTCGCAAGATCGACCTCGTCGGTCGATCGCGAACGCATGCAGTAGGCCCGGGCAGGCGAGGCCACCCATCGCCCTTTTTCAAAGAACTGTCTGGAATGGACACAAAACCGGCAGTTCTCCAGGCTGCGGGGCACACCCTCCTGGCAGGAAACGCGCCCCTCTTCTACCTTCAGCACCCTCATCGATCATGATGGCGGCGCCGTTCCGGTTAAATCCTCTGCCTCGACGTACCAGACAGGATCATAGCCCGCCCCCTCAAGAATCCGGGCCGCTTCGGCACGCCCTTCCCTATCCTGCAGGTCGAGGTGGGCGATCCGCCCCTCCCACAGGGCCGAGAGGGCGGCGTCTTTGGTCTTCAGGCCTGTCTTCCCCCGGAGTTCCCCGACGGCGGCGGCGCCCTTCTCCACGCGCATCCGCACGCAACGGTACTCCCGGCAGAACGGCGGGCGGGAGGCACGGATCGTGCAGAGATAAGTCTCCCCGTCCTGCCTGAGAAAGGGGCACGCCGCCGGATGCGTCCACTGCACTGACGGCCGCGCAAAGAGGGAGAGATGGCGGTCCTCGACCCGTGCGGTGAACTCCCGGCGGGTGATCGTCTCCCTGCACCTGTACTCCCGCGGGCCGGTCTGCTTCAGAACGGCAATGTAACGGCCAGACCCCATGCAGCACCGGCCGCAGAGTGTGCAGGAGAAGGGTTCCTCTCTCATGGCATGATCCTCGCCCGGTGCATACATAGCCTTTGTGCCCGTCGCTCCTCCGGCAGGATACGCTCTGCCCCACACGCCCCCCACAAGTTAAAATCCCAACGCACGCCACTATTCTCTATGAAGGTCTGCATCATGTGCGGCGGCGAGGGCACGCGCCTGCGCCCCCTCACCTTTGAACGCCCGAAACCCTGCATTCCAATCGTGAACCGGCCGTCGATCACCCACCTCGTCACCCACCTCGCCGACCTCGGCTTCACCGAGATGGTGGTCACCCTCGGCTATAAGGGGGACGACATCGAGCAGGCCCTCGGCGACGGATCGCTCTTCGGCGCCGAGATCACCTATGTCCACGAGGACGTCAAACTCGGCACCGCCGGCAGCGTCAAAAATGCACAGCAGTTCCTCAACGGCACACCCTTCCTGGTCGTCGGGGGCGACCACGTGGCAGACTTAAACCTCCTCGAATTCTATCGTGAACACTTAAAAAGCGACGCAATCGCCACCATCGGACTCATCTCCATCGACGACCCCTCGGAGTACGGCATCGCCGAGATCGATGTCACCTACGCGATCAAGCGCTTCAAGGAAAAGCCCGGCCCTGGCGAGATTTTCTCGAACCTCGCCTCGACCGGGATGTACGTCTGCAACCCCGAGATCTTCGACTATATACCGGCCGGAGAGAAGGTGGACTTTGCACGGGACGTCTTTCCCCGCCTCCTCGCCGAAGGGAGAACAATCAAGGGCTGGCTTGCCCGCGGTAACTGGACCGACGTCGGCAGCCCGCGCTCCCTGCGGCAGGCCGAGCGCTGGAAACTGCAGGAGATCACGACGACGAACATCGCCGGCGACCTTCATGTCAAGGGAGCAAAGATCATCGGCCCGGTCTCCCTCGGCGGCTCCCTCTCCCTGGGCACCAACTCCCAGATCATCGGCCCGGTCTCGATCGGGCGCGGCACCACCATCGAGAGCAACGTCCTGATCGGCCCGTACACGAGCATCGGCGAAGACTGCGTGATCAAGAGCAATGCAAAGATCTTCTCCTCCTCGATCTACAACCAGGTGGTCATCGGCAACCGCACCACGGTCTCAGGGGCGATCATCGACAACGACACGATCATCGGGGATAACGGCTCCATCGAGAACGATACGGTTATCGGTCCCAGAGTGGTCATCCAGAACAACGTCACCATCCACTCGGGGACGCGGCTGTGGCCCGAGGTGATCGTGCCTGACGGTTCCGTGGTCAAGGAGCACGTCCTCAACGAAAAATATGATCTGCGGTGTGAAGGATCCTAGTTCTGCCGCACAAGCCTGTGGGTGATGGCGACAAGCGGGTGGCGGGCATAATCCATCACCTTGATGTCGTCGAGGGTCCTGAGGTTCTGCGCCTGCGCCGTCCGTTCCATGCCGAGCTCCAGGTTCTCCGCGATCAGGATGATATAGGCGTCGAGCGTTTTGTATCCAAGCCGTTTCGCCGCGATCGCCCGGTGGTGGCCGTCGACCAGGATATACCGCCCCGGGCGCTTCACCACGATCAGCGGTTCGGCGAGCCCCTTCTTGATCTCGTAGATCCTGCCCTCGAGTTCGTCCTCGTAGATCCGCGCCTGCGTGGGGAGGAGTTCGTCGATCGGGACATAGCCGCGTTTGACCGTCGGCTCGATCCCGTGGAGGCGGCGGAGGGTGTCCATGAAGTTGTACACCTTTTCAGGGGAGACATGCTCGATCTGCGACCTGATCACGTCGGCATTCGAGATGATCCCGATAAGACGGTTGTTCTCGTCCACCACCGGCAGCTTCTGGATGCCCGACCTGAAGATCACCCGTGCGGCGTCGTTGATGCTCATCTCAGGATCGGCAACGATGAGGTGACGGCTCATGATCCGCTCGACCGGCGTTCCCGGATGGACTGCAAGGAGGTCCCGTGCCGCAATATATCCTACAACCTCTTTCTGGTCATTCACCACCGGAAAACCGTCGTGCTTCGTCTTCTGGATCTTCTCAATGACATCGCGCCCGGTCGCCTGCACACCCACCGTGACGACATCGTAGGTCATGTAATCTTTGACCCGTTTTTTGTCCATCATCATCTGTTTTGACCAACGCTACTTGAAGGATTCGATATATATATACTTTTGGAGAAAAGCAACGCCCGCCCGGCCGGAGAAATAGCGAGGGGGCGGGCAGCCCTGAAGAAAAAAGAGGAGTGCCCTCACTCGATAGAGATGACCGATCCCTTCTGAGCCTCAGCCTTCTTCAAGCGGACTTCTAAAACACCGTTCTTGAAGCTGGCATGGGCCTCTTCCTCTTTCACGTCCACCGGCAGGGCGATCATCCGCTTCATCCGGCCGTACACCCGCTCGCGGACATAATAGCCCTCTTCAGAGTCTTCCTTCTCTCCTTTCTGCACGGCGGAGATCTCAAGCATCCGCGGTGTGACAAGCCGCAGAGAAATGTCTTCTTTCTCGGCGCCCGGCAGGTCAGCGACCACGACCACCTCTTCTTCATGTGCGCAGACGTCCACCCTCGGCCCCTCGGTGCGGAGCGCAGGAAGGTACTTGCCTGCCCCGGTATCGGTCAGCATGGACTGGAACCGGCCTTCCATCTCGGCCCGCATCTCGTTCATCATCTCGTCGAAATCGCTCCAGAACGAATGAAATCCACCTCTCCGTACCATTTCAGTCTCATCTCCCGGTGTCCGGAACCGGACACTAACAGAGAGTAAACATATCCACAATATAAAAATTTCGGATATGTCGAACCAGAGTCCTTATGGGTTCAGGATGCCATTGAGTACATAATGGTTGCAAAGCCTCAGAAACGCACCCCCGAAACAAAGAGTTCGGGAAAGAGGACGAGAACCCAGCTTGCCATGCTGGTCTTCGGCGTCCTCTTTGCCATCGCCATGGTGGGCTCGTATCTCGCCCCGGCGATGGGCATATTCAAGAGCGTAAAGCCAGGAGATTCCGCCATCATCGACTACACGATCAGGGACGCCGCCGGTGTTGCGGTGCTCACCACAAGCCAGACCGTCCTTGTCGACACCTACAACAGCGGCGACGTGAGCTTTCTGACCTCACAGATGAGTCTCGTCGGCGGGGCAAACGCCTCCTCCCGCGTAACGGCCGTACCCATCTACCTGCCGGACGGCACAACCGCAGATTTCGCCCTCCTCGAATCTGACGTGACCGACCTCACGAACGCCATCCTCGGGATGCATGAGCAGGAGTCGAAAACGATCCCGCTCACCCTCTCAGATCTCCCCCAGCAGATGAGCGCCACCGGCGCCGACCAGATGGGCATCAACTTCACAGAGTCGCAGGTCGGCGACCGCTTTACCATCGCCATGACGATCACCGACGATCCGACGATCTTCACCGACCCGGAGAACGAGATCTCCTATGTCCGCGTCGGTACGATTACCGGAAAGACGAACGACACGCTTTTGGTCAACTTCGGGTATTCAACAGCCGAAGTGAAGGTCCTGAGCATCGCACAGGCGTAAACCCGGTGGGTATTTATACCGCCCCTCCTTCTTTTTACCCATGCCAGTACGGATCCTCTGCTATTACCAGGAAGGCTGCATGGGGTGCATGGAGCAGGAGCCCATCAACCGGCAGGTGGAAAATGAACTCGGGGTCACCATCGAGGAAAAAGACGCCCTCGAACACCCCGACGATATCGCCGCCTACGGCCTGAAGGTAACGCCGACCATCCTCGTCATCGTCGACGGTGCGGTCAGGGAGCGCTTCGAGGGCGTCATGCACCGGGAAACGCTGGAGAATGCGATAAAAAAGTATCTATAAGCGGGCTCCGTAGATCCGCTTGATTTTTTTTGCCACGGTCTTCCACCCTTCCTTCCTGAGCACCTGCCCCTCCCGCATCTTGATATGGGAAATCCTGAAACGGACGTTTCCGAAGGTGTACACGCCGTCCACGGCGAAGGGTTCCTCACCGTCGCAGAGCTTGTACAGCGGATAGGTCTTCCAGCCCTTATGGACCGAGGCGCGGACGACGACCTCCTCGATCACCCGTGTCCAGAGGGCCGAGATCTCGGGTGCGGAGGCCCTCTCAACCCTTTTGTCCCGGGACTCGATCGAGGTCACCTCGACCGACAGCCCTTCGTCGCCGCAGTCTGCCACCATATAGTCGCCCACCGAGACGACGTCCTCCTCGAGGAGTTCAACGGTGCAAACCTCAGACGAGGCTTCGCGGCTCACGATCGCCTTGACGGTAAGGAGATTTTCCTTCGGTATCGGGATATGATGGACTGCCCCGCACGCGGTGCAGCGGACCAGGAGGTCCCCGCTCTCCTTGAGCACCTCATGATCGCTCTCTTCGCCGCACTGCGGGCAGATGGTGGTGATGTACATTGTATAGAATAGCGTACATAGATATTTAAGATGAAGGCACGGGATGTCATCCACTGTTCTGGTCATCCAAATGTGAGAGCCCTCCACCCCACCACCTTTGAGGTGACGACGGAGCCCTCGCTCTCTCCTGCCGGCGACTGCATCATCGGGGTCTGCGCGGACCGGGGGGCTGCCGACCTCGATCCCGACCTGAAAGCCCTGCTCGCCGACGACCGTGCGATCGTCACCACGCGCCTGAGCGTAGACGGGGTCGAAGCGGTCGTCATATCCCGGGGCAGCGCCGGTCTCACCCTCGACCACCCCACCGACCTGGTCTGGCGGCGGAGCGCCTTCGTATGCGGGAGAACGGTCGCCGTCGGATCGGACACCGTGGCGCGGACCATCGACCGCCACCTGATCGAGCTCCTCACCGGAGGGGCCGAGCTTGTCGTCGAGATCGAGGCCTCTATTCCTGAGTGAGGGTGGCGATCGTCAGCTCGGCCTCGGCGAGGAGGCGTTCGCATTCCCGGATCAGGGCTTCGCCCCTCTTGAAGAGGGCGATGCTCTCCTCAAGTCCGGTGTCGTTGTCCTCGATCGTCCGCAGGATCTCTTTTAATTCGGTTATCAGTTCCTCATAGGTCTTCTGCATCATACACATCCTCCACAACAACCGTGCACCCGCCGTCGGCAAGCCGCAGGGCGATCCGGTCGCCGGGCAGGAGGCCGCGCGCCGACCTGACCACCGCCCCGCCCTTTGTGGCGAGAGCGTAGCCGCGCTGCAGCGGGGCAAAGGGATCGTCTGCCCTGAGCCTTGCCTTCATCTCAGAGAGGGCAAGGCCGCGGCGCTCGACACCCTGCATACATCCCCGCACGATCCGCTCCTCAAGGTCGGAAAGACCCTGCCGCTGCTCGGCGATCCGCCGCCGGTATCGAACAGGCCTCAGGCGCAGGCGGAGATTTTCGAGTTCATCCCGTCGACGCTCGATCTGCCTGAACATCCCATCGGAAAGCCGCATCCTGTCTCGCCCCAGCCCCGCAAGAAGGTCGACGCGGTCGGGGACGGCGAGTTCGGCCGCGGCAGAGGGTGTCGGCGCCCGCAGGTCGGCGGCGAGGTCGGTAAGGGTGGTGTCCACCTCGTGGCCGACGGCGCTGATCACCGGCGTCGTGCAGGCGGCGATCGCCCGCACCACTTCCGGCCGGTTGAACGGGAAGAGGTCCTCGAAACTCCCCCCGCCGCGTCCGACGATCATCACGTCGGCCTTCCCGTCGGCGCGCCCGATCGCCGCCGCGATCTCGATATGGGCGAGATCGCCCTGCACCGCCGTCGGCGAGAGGATGACCTCCACCGGGTACCGGCGGGAGAGGACATTGGTGATGTCGTGCAGCACGGCGCCCGTCGCCGAGGTGACCACGGCAATCCGCCGCGGGAAGGCGGGCACGCTCTTTTTTCTGCCGGGATCGAAGAATCCCTCGACGGCGAGTTCCTTCTTCCAGCGCTCGACGAGAAGGTGCTTTTCCCCCTCCCCGGCGCGGCGCAGGTCCTCGACATAGAGCTGGCACTTCCCCTGCGCCTCAAAGAAGTCCACTGTCCCGAACGCCAGCACATCCATGCCGTCGGCAGGGTCGAACGGGAGGGCGGCAGCGTTCCCCCTGAACATCACCGCCGGGATGACCGCACTCTTCCCGCCCCTGGTTTCGGAGAGGGAAAAGAAAAAATGGCCGGCTGCGCTCCGTTTGCAGCCGGTGACCTCCCCGCGCACCCAGCAGCCCGCAAGAGCCGGAATGTCGAGCGCACCCCTGATGATCCCGGTCACCTCGGTGACCGTGAGGAACGCCGCCTGCCCGTCGACCGGCAGGCCCGGGAACAGACCCATTGAATTTATCGTGCGTCGGCGTCCTATATCAACCTGATACCATGGTCCGTCTCGCCGTATCGAGCATGTTCTTTCATGAATATCCCATCGACGAAATATTTGCATCAGTCGACGAAGCAGGCCTCACCGGCATCGAGTTCTGGATAGAGACACCCCATTTCTGGCTCCGCGACCTCCCGACAGGCGACCTCAACGCCGCCGTCCACGCCCACCCCTCCCTCGCCCCGATCACCGTCCATGCACCGGTCCTCGATCTCAACCCCTGCTCCATCAACCCACGGGTGGCCGCCGCTTCCCAGCAGTACGCCGTCGAGGCCGTCGCCCTCGCCGAAGAAGCAGGCGCAGAGGTGGTGACGGTGCACCCGGGCCGGAGGACGGCAAAAAGAACCCCGAGCGCCTACGACTATGAACGCTTCGAGGCCTACCTTGCCAGGCTCCATGAGGCCGCAAAAGGCAGGCGGGTGCGGGTGGCGATCGAGAACATGGAGCCGAAGGTGAACTCCCTCCTCTGCACGCCCGAAGGGGTGCGAGAGGTGCTCGACGCCAACCCCTGGCTCGATTTCACCTTCGACGTCGCCCATGCCATGAGCGTCTCCGCAGGAGAGGTATGCCGGTACATCGATCTCTGCATCGACCGCATTGTAAACGTCCACCTGAGCGCGGTTGAAAACGGAAAAATGCACCTCCAGGTCAGGGGAAACCAGGAGGCCGCCGCTGTCGTCCGCGCTCTTACCCGTGCAGGCTACGACGGCTGCCTCACCCTCGAGATCGAGGACCGGAATTTCACGCACCCTCTCTCCCTGGAGGAGAAGATCACCCTCCTGCAGGGGGAGCGTACCTTCCTCGAAGGCTGCCTTTCCTGAACGCTGGATTTAATACCTCTCAACACAAACGCCAATTAACAAACATTTATGAACGATAGTTGGAATACAAGCCGGAGCCCGGCGTGGCGGCGATGACACCAGACGAGATCTTTCTTATTGGCCTGTTCGTCGTCTGTCTGATCCTCTCAGGTTTTTTCTCCAGTTCTGAAGTGGCCCTCATATCGATCAGCAAGGCCAAGGTCAGGACCCTTGTCAACGAGGGAAGAAAAGGAGCCGAAGCGCTGGCGAAACTGAAAGAATATCCAGAACATATCCTGATCACCATTCTCATCGGCAACAACGTCGTCAATGTCGCGGCGGCGTCGATCGCCACCGCAATCGCCATCGAACGGTTCGGCGACGCGGGGGTGGGGATCGCCACCGGCCTGGTCGTGATCCTGATGCTGATCTTCGGCGAGATCGGGCCCAAGACCTATGCCTCGCGCTACACCGACCGCCTCGCCCTCTTCACCGCCCCGGTGATTCTCATACTGGCACGGGCACTCATGCCGATCCTCTGGGTCTACGACCGCCTCGGCGAGCGCTTCTCCCTCAGGACCGGCGTTGCCGAGCCCTCGATCACCGAGGAGGAGATCAAGGAGTGGATCGATGTCGGCGAAGAAGAGGGAACGATAGAGGAAGAAGAGCGGCAGATGCTCTATTCGGTCTTCAAGTTCGGCGACACCACTGCACGGGAGATCATGACACCCCGCGTGGATGTGGTGCTGATCGAGGACACCAGTTCACTGGAAAATTCAATCACCCTCTTCAACGAGACCGGCCTCTCCCGCATCCCGGCCTATCACGACCAGATCGACAACATCGTCGGCGTCCTCAACATAAAAGATGTCTTCGCTGCGGAGTTCTCGAAGAGGGATGCCACGATCAGGGAGATGATGCATGACGCCTATTTCATCCCCGAATCCAAGATGATCGACGAACTCCTCAAGGAGATGCAGGTGCGCAAGGTGCATATGGTCATCGTCCTCGACGAGTACGGCGGGTTTGCCGGTGTGGTCACCGTCGAGGATATCCTGGAGGAACTGGTCGGCGAGATCCTGGACGAGTTCGACGAGGAGGAGCCCACCATCCAGAAACTTGGCGAGGGAGTGTACATGGTCGATGCACAGGTCTGGGTCGAGCACCTCAACGAAGAACTCGGGACCGCGCTCCCTATCGGCGAGTCCTACGAGACTGTCGGGGGCCTGCTCTTCACCATGCTCGGTCACATCCCGCTCAGGGGGGAGGTCGTCAAACTCGATGGCGGCATTACCCTTGCCGTCGTGCAGATGCGAGGCAGGAGGATCATCAAGGTGAAACTGATCCTGCCGCAGGCCCAGGACTGAAGATGAGAGAACCGTTAATACTGTGCCGGACCGACGTGTGAACATGAAGCGCATCGCAGTGCTGGCATCGGGCAGGGGATCGAACTTTCAGGCAATTATCGATGCCATTTCGGCCGGTACGCTCAGGGCCGAGTGCGTCCGCCTGATCACCGACAACCCCGGGGCCTATGCAATCACGCGGGCAAAAGGTGCGGGGGTGCCGGTGACGGCCCTGGACTACCGATCGTACGCCACCAAGGGGGCATACGAGGCCGACCTGCTTGCGGCGATGAAGGACTGCCGCGCCGACCTGTTTGTGCTCGCAGGCTACATGCGGATCATCGGACAGGCAATCACCGACACCTTTGCCGGAAAGATGATCAACATCCACCCGGCCCTTCTCCCAGCCTTTGCCGGCCTTCATGCCCAGCGACAGGCGATCGAGTACGGCGTGAAGGTGGCCGGGTGCACCGTCCACCTCGTTGACGGCGGCATGGACAGCGGCCCGATCATCCTTCAGGTCTGCGTCCCGGTGCTCGAGGACGACGACGAGGATAGCCTTGCAGAACGTATCCTTGCTGAAGAACACCAGGCCCTGCCGGCGGCCGCCGCCCTCTTCTGCGAAGGGCGGCTTTTTGTCGAAGGGCGGCGCGTACGGATCCTTCCGCCAAGGGACTGACATGACAAAGACGACGCGACGGGGGAGTTCACGCACGCCCGACACGAACAGGATCGCAAAAGAACGGATCGAGTGCCTTTTCGCCCTCGCAGAGGAGGTTTCCGGGACGGATCCGGCCCGTTCAAAGCGATATGTGGCGCTTGCCCGCCGTATCGGAATGCGCCAGCGCGTCCGCATCCCTGCGGATCTGCGGTTCCGGTTTTGCCGGCGCTGCTCGGCATATCTCGTGCCGGGCGCCAGCGCCAGGGTGAGGGTGCAGCACGGGAAGGTGATCGTCACCTGCCTGGTCTGCGGTCATCAAAAACGATATCCGGTGGTGAAAAAACATCGAAAAGAATGAGTTATTCCAGGAGATCAAACCGACTATCTGGATCGGGAAACGGGGCTATTCAGAGACGCTGATCGATGAAATCAGGGCCCAGTTGAAGGTGCGCAAATACGTGAAGATCAAATGGCTTCGCACCGCCGAGATCGATCCCGAAGAGATCGCACGCCGTGCCGGCGCCGACCTTGTGGGCGTGCGCGGACGGACGATGGTGCTTGCCGAACGAAGCAGCGGCGGCCGGAAGGCCTGATCCCTCCCTTTCTTTTGCTATTGGATTTCCGGCCAGATTGCCGGAAAAACGGCAGGATTCGTTGCTCGAAATATATAAAAACTGCCATGTCAAATAGATACAGACTGGTAACAATCGATCGTTACCGTGAGGTTAACCAATGACAACTGTATATGACATCCCGGCAGAGATGCTGATCCCGCAGGTAGCCCGCGAATTAAAGGAGCTCCCTGCCATCCGGCCTCCAGAATGGGCGGCTTTTGCCAAGACCGGGATCCACAAGGAGATGCCCCCTGAAGATCCCGACTGGTGGTATGTCAGGGCCGCGTCCATCCTCCGCCGCATCTATATCGACGGCCCGGTTGGCGTGGAGAGACTGAGGACTGCATACGGCGGAAACCGCGACCGCGGCTCGAACCCGAATCAGTTCAGGAAGGGGAGCGGCTCAATCCTGAGAAAGGCGCTCCAGCAGCTCGAAGCCGAAGGCTTTGTCGAAAAGGTCAAGGGCGGCAGACAGGTCTCTGCAAAGGGGCAGTCTTTCATCGACGGCGTGGCGCACAGCCTCAGAGAGGCAGCGACAAAGGCCACCCCTGCGCTCGCGCAGTACTGATGCATGTGAGGGATACTGATGGGTGACGACGAACTTTCTGATATCAGACGGAAGAGAATGGAGCAGCTCCAGCGGCAGGCGGCCGAACAACAGGCGATGCAGGACGATATGGAGCAGCAGAGAAAACGTGCTGAGTCAGAGTTGCAGCTTGCGCTCATGCAGATCCTGGAACCCGAGGCGCGGGAGCGACTGAATACGATCAAACTCACAAAGCCGGAATTTGCCCGGGCAATCGAGCAGCAGCTTGTGCAGCTCGCCCACAGCGGCAGGATCCGGCAGAAGATCACAGACGAGCAATTGAAGGCTCTACTCCTGCAGATCGCCCCGCAGAAAAAAGAGTTTCGCATAACACGGAAATAGATGAAGGCCGGTCTTCTGTTCAGCGGAGGAAAGGACAGCGCACTTGCAGCGGTGATGCTCGCCCGCGACTATGAGGTCGAACTCAATACCTTTGTATTCGACCCCGCGCGGGAGGTTCCTTCGGTCAGGGCGGCAGCTGAGGTGTTGGGGCTCCCCTGGCAGAAACGGTCGTTCGGCCCTGACCTCCTCGAGGAGGCGGTCCAGATGGTGATCGCCTCGGGCTACCCGAACGACGCCATCACCATGGTCCACCGTCAGGCAGTGCGCCTGCTGGCGCAGGAGTATCGCGTGGTCGGCGACGGAACACGGTTCAACGACCGCGTCCCGATGCTGACCAGGAGCGACGTGCTGAGCCTTGCCGACCGCTATGGCTGTTCATATGTCCGGCCCCTCCTGGGATACGGAAAAACCGAGGTGGAACGGCTGGCAAAGCGGCACCTCCTCGTCGCCTACGGCGAGACCGGTACCATCGAAAACGGTGATTATGAGTATGAGATCAGGGCCGCCGTCGAGCGCGCCGGGAAGAAGTGCGCAGACCTCTTTCCGATGCACCACGAGCAATCCCTGGTCACAGGTGCAACCGGCACCTGAGAAGAACCCACGGTGATAATCATGAGCAAGCTGACAAAGGGCCGGAAGATCCGGCTGGCAAAGGCATGCATGCAGAACCGC
>ENA-ORXD01000775-ORXD01000775.1-sediment-metagenome-genome-assembly--contig:-NODE-775-length-34487-cov-70.429613_pt1 | contig 34487 bp, 36 predicted proteins | sample MGYA00237862_ERZ511471 | MGnify/ENA metagenome assembly ERZ511471 | reverse complement strand
CGCATGGAGAACGACGAGGTGGTAGGGGAGCTGGCGGAAGGTAACTATTTCGTGCACGTACGGGCGGTATCCCTGCATTCGGGTCTAGCTGCCTGGCAGAACTTCACGATATCGGTCGATGTGGACGAGGAGGCCCCCGAGCTGGTCATCGAGGGCATCGTTGACGGGGCGATGATGAACAGCACCGTCCTGAACCTGAACCTGTCCTCCCTGGACCTCGGCTCGGGGAAGGTGGACATCTGGTCCAAGATAAACGAGGATCCCTGGACATTCCACGGCCAGGTCAACCATCTGTCCCTGGAGGTACCGCAGGGCGAGTCCCTGGTGCAGATAAAGGGGGTCGATGAGGTCGGGAACGAGAGGGTCATGAACTTCACCGTGTCGGTGGACACCGTGGTGCCGGAGGTAGTGGACCGCGGTCCCCACGGTCAGCCTGTGCCCCCGGGAACGGCCCTGAAGGTGAAGTTCTCCAAGCACATGGACCACGGCAGCGTTTTGATAAGGGTGAACGGGGCGGAGGTGAACATCACCTGGGAGGACGAAACCGCCCTCTTCGTTCCGGAGGGAGGCTGGGAGGAGGATGCCGAATACCAGGTGACGGTGAGCGGAAAGGACCTTTACGGAAATCACCTGCTCGAGGTCACATGGACCTTCCATACCGGCTATGCCATTTCCATAATAACCGGGACGGTTACCGACGAGCTCGGACGTCCGGTGGCCAATGCCACATTGAGCATTAATGGGACGATCATCGCCGTCACCGACGTCCACGGCAACTTCTCCTTCCAGGTGCGGCCTGGAGCCTACAAGATCATCATAAGCGGGGATGGGTTCGAGGACCGCGAGGTCACGCTGGACGTACCGGGATTGGAACCGACCCAGCTGAGCGCGGTCATGACCTGGGGCTGGAAGCCGTCCTGGATAATGTGGATGCCCCTGCCGATAATCCTGGCGCAGGTGCTTTTCATCGTATACTTCCGCCGTCTGCGCCAGCCTCGAGAGTAAGAACGACCCCTGTACCGACCGATTCCTTTCGACTTGGACAACTCTATTACTGAATGAGGGACAGGAAGAACAGGCATCGGCAAGTGAATGTCCGCGTCCACGCCGGTCACGAGCTGAAGGAACCCGATTTCGTTATGACCAACCTCGGCGATCAACTGAAGACCGAAGCTGCGGCGGAGGCGGTTCGCAAGGCGATAGCCAAGCGATGTCACATCAATATAAATTCTCGAAAGCCCATACAGGAAAGAGGGTGAAGATGGAGAGGGCTAGGATCAGAACGTTCGTCAACGGTCTGGACGAGAACCTGTCCGGTGGTATACCGAAGGGTAACATCATCCTGGTGTCCGGCGCAGCTGGCACGATGAAGTCCTCTCTAGCTTATTATATCCTTCATCAGAACGCGGTGAAGGAGGGCATTAAAGCTCTATACATCTCCCTGGAGCAGAACAAGCCCTCGCTCATGCGTCAGATGGACTACCTGCACATGCCCGGCAATCCCGAAGGTCTCGTGGAGGTCCTGGACCTGGGGGAGATACGCCTGCAGGCGCAATCGGGCGGGTGGTTCGATACCTTCCGTTTTGCGGTGGAAGAGAGCAAGAAGCGCATTAACTACGATATCTTGGTCATCGATTCCCTCGGCGCCCTGGAGCTCATCGCCAAGTTCGAGCAGCCCCGCGAGGAGATATTCCGGCTGTTCGAGTGGCTTCGTTCCACGGAGGTCACCACGTTCATGATCGCCGAGATGCCCGTTGGGCAATACCAGTACTACGGTTCCGGGGACACGGACTTCCTGGCGGACGGCATCATACACCTGAAGATGGTGGAGGTCGGGGAGATCGAGGTGCAGAGACGTCTGCGGGTGGTCAAGATGAGAGAAACGGACCACAGCTCCAGTTACTTCTCCTTCTACTTCAAGGACGGCACGTTCTACGTGACCAGGGCCATCACTGATTTCTGATGATGTTAGTGATTTAAATTAATGTAATGACAATAAATATTCCTGGAGATTGTACGTCATCACATCAGATCGGGTGTAAAATATCAGTGGATCAGAAGTCGAACAGATTGGTCTGCCTTTTCCTCGGCTCTCCCTTAGGTTCGCTCTTGACCTCTGGCGTCTCCTCCTTTCTCGGACGGGGTTTGACGCTCTTACTCGGCACGAAATCAGGATCGACCTGCTTTTTTATCCGTTCCGCCAAGGTATCTCCGATGCCGATGACCGCGGAAATGGAATGAACGTCAGCTTCCCTGATCTTCTCCCAGGAGGTGAATCCCTTCTTATAGAGCGAGCGGGCTCGTACGCGTCCTACGCCCTTCAGCTCCACCATCTCCAGGAGGTCCTCGCGGACGCCGTAGCGCATACGGGTCATGAGCTTCGTCAGAATAGGATAGCAGTCCTTGTTGAAGATGTTGCTCAGCTCGCGCATGGAGTAAAGAAGCCACTCCCCGATCTCCACCTTGTTGTGTATGTCCCCCGGACCGGTACCGAACGCCCGGTGCATCTCCTCCTCGTCCTTCTCGGCTATCCAGGAATCGAGAACGAGAGCAGTCTTCACTTCGGACAAGAAGTACTCGTAATCGGGGGTCTCCATGTCCGGCATCATGAAGAGCATCTCCGCCTTCCGTTCCAGGACGACCTCGGTGAGGTTGTCAAAGTCATCCCGCTTCAGGTACAGGTTGAGCATGTCCGGGGTCGAGCACACCGCGTGCAGGAAGCCCAGTGTCTTTTCACCCGGGACATAGGCCAGCAGACCGTCCCTAAGCTTCACCGCGGACATCGGGTCGATGTACAGGTCGGAGACGCGCCTTCCGAAGAAGGTGGCTTTCAGATCGGCCTCCGGCTCGAGCGCCAGGAGCTCCGTTCCAAGGCAGCGGACCATGCCCTCCTCCCAGAGGAAGCGCACGATGTTGTCCACCGCCTCCTCCATTCCTTCCTCGCCCTTCTGATGGGCGTAGAACGTCCGGCGCAGGAAGTCCAGGATGGCCGCCCTGGTGTTCGCCGTGTCCGTAGCAATAAGCGCAAGGACGTGAGCGCGCAGCACGTGCTCATTGCCGACCTTGGAGATCACATCCTCCGGTTCTCCCAAAAGATAGTTCTCGAACAGCATGTGGCTCTGCTCGACCGTTTTGGCGATCAGCACCGCTTCCCCGTACGGATCGTAACGGGGACGGCCGGCCCGGCCGCACATCTGCTTGACCTCCATGACCGGCAACGGAACGTAACCGCCGTCGTCGAAGCGGTTGACGTCCCTAACGATGACACGTCTGGCAGGCAGGTTTATTCCCGCGGCAAGCGTAGGCGTGGCCACGATGCATTTGATCTTCCCGGCCTTGAACAACCTCTCCACCAGGGTACGGTGCTCGTTGCTCAGAGCGGCGTTGTGGAAGGCCATTCCGTTGCGCATGCAATCCTTGAGCGACAGGCCTAGCGAGGTATGCTCGTCCTGGAAGCTTTCGTTGAGCTGCTTTACGACCGCCTCGTCCGGCTTCTCCTTCACCAGCCGGGCGAACTTGCCGGCGAGCGTCTCCGTCGAACGCCGGGTGTTGACGAAGACGAGCGCTTGACCTCCCTCGTCGATGGTGTCCTTGACCAGCGACCACACCTGGTCCTCCAGGCGCTTCACCTTTCGTCTGGTGTTATCCGTGAAGTTGATGGTGTCCTCCAGCAGCACGCCCTCTTTGAGCTTGACCGGCCGCCAGTCCATTGCCACGTGCTCAGCGTTCAACCACTCGGCCATCTCCTTGCTGTTGCCGACGGTGGCGGATAACGCAATGACTTGCACATTAGGGTTCAGCATCCTGAACTTGGCCAACGTTATCTCGAGCGTCGGACCCCGCCCGGGGTCGTTCATGAGATGAACCTCGTCCGCGATGACCAGGGACATGGAGCGCACCCATTCCGAGCGGTGGCGCATGATGGCGTCGGCCTTCTCCGATGTGGCGACCAGAATGTCCAGGCGGTCGATGTCCCGGTCGCCGTCGTCGTAATCACCGATGGACATGCCGACACGTATGCCAAGCTGCTCGAAGCGACGAAGCTCCTCCAGCTTTTCCGCGGCGAGCGCCTTTAACGGAACGATGTACAGGACCTTGCCGTGGTCCTCCAGCACCCGCTTCACCGCGGCCAGGTAGGCCACCAGGGATTTGCCGGAGGCGGTCGGGACCGCCAGGACCAGATTCTTGCCCTGCAGGACCAGCGGCACCGCCTTCTCCTGAGGCGGGTACAGCGACGTGATGCCGTCCTCCGCCAATATCTCCAGCACCTTCGGCGGCAGCATGCTCTTCCAGTCTGACATGGGCGGTGGAGGATGCCCTGAGGGGTTATTACAATTATCATTGGAAGGGACGAAAACCATTAGTTCCGTTCAGCGAGACCTTGGGGGCGAAGTATTAAGATTCAGCTACCGACTAGATTAATTGAAATAAGAGTAGCTGGCCAAACGTGCATTCCGCTGATTGCGAGGAATTTATTTATATAGCAGCGCTTGCATGGGATGGTTTTGAGACAAGGTGAAGCATGGAAGAGGATGTTAAGGAGAAGGCGGTGAACATACCGGACGTGGAGACCTGGATCGAGACCCAGACCTTCACCAGCACCGCCGACATCAAGATCCCGGAGAAGCTTTCCGACCAGGTCATCGGTCAGGACTCCGCGGTGGAGGTCGTTCGCAAGGCCGCCGAGCAGAAGCGCCATGTCATGCTCATCGGCGAGCCCGGCACTGGCAAGTCGATGCTGGCCAAGTCCATGACGGAGTACCTCCCCCAGGACGAACTGCAGGACGTCATCGCCTATCATAACGCTGACGATCCCAACGAGCCTAGGATCCGCACCGTTCCGGCCGGAAAGGGCAAGGAGATAGTTTCCGCTCAAAAGAAGGAGGCCATGGCCCGCAAGTCCCAGAAGTCCTCCATGATAACCGCCATCGTCATGATGGTGATGGTCTTGACCGTAATACTATACTGGCAGGCCGGGGACCCCATGATCCTGCTGTTCGGTATAATGGCCGCGGCCATGATATTCTTCGCTACGCGCTACGTAGGTCAGCGCCAGGAGAACTTCATGATCCCCAAGCTGCTGATCACCCACGAGGAAGGGGCGACCATACCGTTCATCGATGCCACCGGGGCACACGCCGGCTCCCTGCTGGGCGATGTCAAGCACGACCCGTTCCAGTCTGGCGGATTGGAAACACCGGCCCACGAGCGCTTGGAGGTCGGGGCCATTCACAAGGCGTCCAAGGGCGTCCTGTTCGTGGACGAGATCAACATGCTGAGGATGGAGTCCCAGCAATCCCTGCTGACCGCTCTCCAGGAGGGCAAGTTCAGCATTACCGGTCAATCGGAGAGGAGCTCCGGGGCCATGGTGAAGTCCGAGGCCGTGCCTTGCGACTTCATCCTGGTCTGCGCCGGCAACATGGATGCCATTCAGGGCATGCATCCCGCCCTCCGTTCCCGCGTCCGCGGCTACGGTTACGAGGTGTACATGCGCTCCACCATGGACGACACCGAGGACAACCGCACCAAGCTGGTACGCTTCGTCGCTCAGGAGGTCGCCAAGGACAAGAAGATCCCCCATTTCGACCGCAAGGCGGTGATGGAGATCGTCAAGGAGGCCCAGAGGCGCGCCGGAAGGCGCGGGCAGCTGACGCTGCGCCTCAGGGAACTAGGCGGTCTCATTCGCGTCGCCGGCGATATGGCCAGGGAGGAATCCGCTCCGATCGTTACCCAGGAGCACGTCATAAAGGCCAAGAAGGTGGCCCGTTCGCTGGAGCAGCAGATAGTGGACCGCTACATCCAGGCGCACAAGCTCTACCCCACGTTCAACACAGAGGGCGGGGCGGTCGGCATCGTCAACGGGCTGGCGGCCATGAACTCCTCCAGCAGCATGTCCGAGCTGTCCGGCATAGTCCTTCCCATCGTGGCCGAGGTGACCCCGGCGCAGACCAAGAACGGCGGTCAGATCATAGCCACCGGGAAGCTGGGCGAGATAGCCAAGGAAGCGGTCCAGAACGTCTCCGCCATAATCAAGAAGTACACCGGCGAGGACATCAGCAACCACGACGTGCACGTGCAGTTCATCGGAACGTACGATGGAGTGGAAGGCGACTCGGCCTCCATATCCATCGCCACGGCGGTCATCTCCGCCCTGGAGGATGTTGCCGTTGATCAGACGGTCGCCATGACCGGTTCCCTGAGCGTCCGGGGGCAGGTGCTTCCCGTCGGCGGAGTGACGGCTAAGATCGAGGCCGCCGCGGAATCCGGGCTGAAGAAGGTCCTGATCCCCAAGGCCAACCAGTTCGACGTGGTGCTCGAGGAGCGCTACATCGGCAAGATCGAGATCGTGCCGGTCACGAACATGGGCGAGGTACTTTCGCACGCTCTGGTAAGCGGAAGCAAGAAGGACGGCCTGCTGAAGAAGCTGGCCGCTCTGGTCAGCGCTCCCCTGAAGCCCGCCGCCAAACCGGTCATCCTGTAAACCCCTTAATTTTTACATATTTTTTTCATGGCAAGGATTTTATCAGCATAACCGGATTGACGTGCCGCTATGAGCGACCTAAAGCGCGTGGACTGCCTTCTCATCGGACGCTTCCAGCCGTTCCATCTCGGGCACCTTGAAGTGGTGAGGAAGATAGCCAAGGAGTGCGACGAGCTCATCATAGGCATTGGCAGCGCGCAGATCTCCCACACCTTCGATAATCCGTTCACCGCCGGGGAACGACACCTCATGATCTCCCGCGCCCTGCGCGAGGACGGCATCAAGGACTTCTTCCTGGTGCCGATAGTCGACCTGAACCAATATGGCGTCTGGGTATCGCACGTAAGATCGATGGTGCCTCCCTTCGAAAGGGTGTACACCAACAATCCGCTGACCAAGCGCCTGTTCTCCGAAGCTGGTTACGAGGTATCCGCTTCACCGATGTTCAACCGCTCGCAGTACTCCGGAACGGAGATACGCAAGCGTATGGTCGAAGGGGATGACTGGCGCAGGTTCGTGCCCAAGGCGGTGGCCGACGTCATCGACTCCATCGACGGGGTCAAGCGCCTGCGGGACCTGGTCGCCCAGGGTGGGGCCGATGCTGGAGACTGACGTCCTCGCCAAGCTGGGAAAGGCCGGGCTTACTCTGGCGGTAGGGGAATCGTGCACCGGCGGACGTATCTGCGACCGTATCACGGACGTTCCGGGCTCGTCGGAGCACTTCAGGGGCGGCATCGTGGCCTACAGCAACGATTCCAAGATCAGATTCCTAGGGGTGTCCCACGCCACCCTGAAGGCGCACGGGGCGGTGAGCGAGGAGTGCGCCAAGGAAATGGCCATGGGCGTCGCCAAAGCCTTCAATGCGGACGTAGGTTTATCCGTCACAGGCATCGCCGGTCCGGGCGGCGCCACTCCGCAGAAACCGGTCGGGCTGGTGTACATCGGCATCTCCTGGAAGAAGGAGCATGCGGCGTTCCGATATCTTTTCGACGGCGACCGGAAGGGCATCAAGGCGCAGGCGACGGAACAAGCGCTTCAGTTGGTATTGGACTTCATCCCTTGATCCGGGGGAATATGATATATCGGTCCGAAATGATGCCCCTTCGGGTTCCGCATGGAGCATGCCAAGGTCATCAGGTCGATCATCGTGGCGGTTTTCATCACCGCACTAGTGGTCAGCACCGCTTTTCTGGCCGCCGGCGCTCTCAATGACTACCTGGGTCCAGAGGAAAAAGGTCCGGCAGCTACCGTGACCCTTGTGGCCATAGCCACTGACGGTCTCGGAGGGACCGATGAGCACCTGCCGGTGCCTGCCACCTGGACATCTGGCGGCGAATACGACATCGGGGTCAGGGTGGTCGGTCTAAGAAGCGAGACCGGGGTGTTGACCAAGTTCTCCCTCACCCGCCCCGGCATATCCAATGAGGACGTGAGCGTCTTCTACTACGATACGATAAGCAGCTCCTGGCGCACCCTCGCCCTCCAGGACCAGGGCGACTCCCTGGTGGCCACGTTGGGACTTACCGGAGGGATAGCTATGTACGAGGGGTACGATTTCCTGCACCGGCTGATAATCCACTCCTATATCGAAGGGGAATGTCAGGTGAGAGCTTGGGTCGAGGTCGTTTGAGCTTTCGAACGTCCTGTGGACCGCTCCGCGCGGCGGCCCACCATACAATTATAAGGTCATATCCCTATAAATGCCCAGTCAGGTGCGGGAATGGATGCCACGGTGAAACGGATACCAAGCGGTGTCTCCGATTTTGATAGCATAATAAAGGGCGGGATACCGATAGGTTCCGTGATCCTGCTCATGGGCGACCTGGGCGCAGGCCAGCAGGAGTACGCGCTGACCTCCGCCTCCAAGATCTCCCTGGTCAAGGAGAACCCATCGGTGTCCGATTACTATCTGGGACACAGGGTCGGCCAGAGGATAATGCCCAAGAAGATATGCTACGTGACTTTCGCCCGGTCCCAGGAGGACATCCTGCAGGAGATTAAGACGTCCTTCAATCAGGACTTCTACGGAGCGTTCGAAAGGAACGTGGCCTTCAAGGACTTCTCCAAGCAGTACTTCCGCAACACGCTGGTGCCACGAAGCTGGACCGGCGAGACGTCCTCCGGACTGTTCTCGGACGACGGGGAGCAGAACACGCTGGAGGCATTGGTGGACTACCTGGACGCCAACGCCCACGACAGCATGGTCATCATCGATTCGCTGACGGACCTGGTGGTCAACAACCAGATCGAGGAGATGGACCTGGTGGCGGTCATGCGCGGAATGCAGAGAATGGCCAAGCGCTGGAAAGGTGTTATCTACCTGTTGCTCACCAAGGGCATAGTGGACGCCAGGAAGGAGAAGCTCATAATGGACTCGGTGGACGGTGCGCTCGTGTTCGAGTGGAGCAAGTTCGCGCAATCGTCCCGAAGGCAGCGGTACATGTACGTGGAGAAGTTCATGAGCATACTGCCGCACCTGGACCAGCAGCGCATCGCCAGGTTCGCCACCATCGTGACGGCGCAGCATGGACTGGTGGTCATCGACACGGAAAGGATAGGGTGATGGGAATGGAGAAGGTCAAGACGGGGATAGACGGTCTGGACGAGATGCTCTTCGGAGGCATCCCCAGAGGGTCCACGGTGGTGGTCATGGGTTCCTTCGGGACCGGGAAGACCACCTTCGGGCTGCAGTTCCTCAATCAGGGGCTGGCGGAGGGCGAGAAGGGCATCTACATCTCCTTGGAGGAGGACAAGGAATCGATACTGGCCGACGCGGAGGCGCACGGCTGGGAGATGCGCTCCAAGCTGAACGACAAGATGCTGGAGATCGTGAAGCTGGAGCCCAACGATGCCAAGGTGACCATCCAACGCATAAAGAGCGAGCTGCCCGACTTCATCAAGAAGTTCGGGGCGTCTCGCATCGTGGTGGATTCGGTATCCCTGCTCAACTTGCTGTTCGACAACGACCACGATCGCCGGACGAACCTGTTCAACCTGTCCCAGATGGTCAAGAGGACCGGGGCGACCCTGATCATGACCGCCGAGGTCAAGGACGACAATCCCTTCGCCTCCCGGGACGGCCTTATCGAGTACGTCGCCGACGGCGTCATCTCACTGCGCTATTTGGAGATGCAGGCCAGGAACGAGCTGATGCTCTCCGTCCGCATAATCAAGATGAGGAGGACCGAGCACTCCCGCAAGATAACTCCGTACTCGATAACCAACAAGGGCCTGGAAGTGCACGTGGGCTCCGAGTTCTGAGCAATCTTTATTCGTCGTTCCGCCATCACTCTAGCGATGAAGCTCTACCGGGCCGGCAAGGTCAAGAAGGTCTTTGAGGTCGACGACAGGACGTTCGAGTTCCACTTCACCAACAACATCTCCGTGTTCGACAAGATAATTCCCACGGAGATCCCGCACAAGGGCGAGGTGCTCTGTCGCACGTCCGCATATTGGTTCAACCTTCTGGAAAAGAACGGCGTACGCTCCGATTTCATCAAGCTCAGCGGCAAGGACCGCATGCTGGTGAAGCGCGTCAACGTCATCCCGGACTATTCGAAACTGGACAACAGCACCACCAACTATCTGATCCCCTTGGAGTTCATCTGCCGCCACTACAACGCCGGCTCCTTGAACGACCGGGTCAAGGAAGGGAAGATGACCGTGGAGCAGTTGGGGTTCCCAAAAGGGCACCAGCTGAAGTATGGGGAAAAACTCCCGAGACCTTTTCTAGAGGCCACGACGAAGCTGGAGGAGACCGACCGCAACCTCACGGACCAGGAGGCGATGCGCATCTCCGGTCTTACCGAGAAGGAGTACCAGGAGGTCTTCGACACCATAGCCAAGATCGACTCTCTTATTGCCGAGAGGGCGAAGAATGCCGGGCTCATCCACGTGGACGGCAAGAAGGAGTTCGCTTACGATAAGGACCGGAACCTCATGATCGTGGATACCTTCGGAACCTTGGACGAGGACCGCTGGTGGGACCTCGCGGAATACGAGAAGGGGAATTGCGTCGAGCTCTCCAAGGAAATGGTCCGGCAGCATTACCGCGAGACAGGTTATCACGAAGCTTTGTACAAGGCCAGGAAGGAGGGCCTGCCGGAGCCGGACATTCCCGCTCTGCCCGATGAGGTACGGGACCGGGTGAGCAGGCTCTACATCGACATGTACGAGAGGATGACCGGGGAGAGGTTCTGAAGGAACTTTCGTGAACTTACCATCCCTTCCCGAAAGGTCAGAGGAAGCGCAACCTTAATGCTCGCATCCCTTCATGATTTCCAGGGGAAGTTGGAATGAAATGCCCCAACTGTGGAAAAGAAATGGAGCCTGGCTACATCAGAGGGGGAATGCCCTATCTCACCTGGACCGATCGCAAGAGGATGAGCGACATAGGGAGCGACAGGCTGGAAGGAGGAAGCTTCATCAGGGGAGCGCATCTGCCCGCCTTCAGATGTATGGAGTGCAAGCTGTTGATGGCCAATTATGAATCCTATGACGAAAAGGCGAGTAAGCTGTTCTTCGGACCGGGTTCGACCAGCGATCAGAAATAGGACCCGGGCCTCGGTCGTTCTCGGTCACCCGCCCACCTTTCGCCGGAAAGGGCCGTCATCGGTAACTTTCACGTTCGTAGAAACGTTCCCAAACCTTTAAGCACGGACAGATGGACCATCCAATCCGGGGGAAGTAATGGTCTCGGAGGAGGAAATGGAACTGCTGAAGAGGAACAGCATGTCGCCCGAGCGAGCGAGGCTGTGCATCCTCATCTTCGTATGTCTGGTCACCGCCATGCTGGCCGGATTCACCGCTATAGCTATGAACGGCGACATCGATTGGACCGCCCATCATGAGTACCTGGGAAGCGAATGGGATGAGGAAAAGGTCATTCACATCGGATGGGCCACCCAGGGCGTTCTCGCCTTCAGCACCATGGCGTTCTTCCTGCTGTCGATATATCTGCTGATGATGCAGGCCGTAGAGAAAGGGAAAGGTCCCAAGTGACCGATCCCCAACCGGCCTCGCCATCGCCTGCCATCTGGAACATCCAGCCTGACCGCATGGTCGGAAATAGGTCCGAATCACCTCTTCCCGCGCACCTTCCAGGCAATGACCACTGAGGCCACCAGGACCAAGGCGACCGCGCCTGCGAAGAGCCATCCTTCTATGTTGATCCCCACTCCCTCGTACATCGCGAACTGAAGCACCACGGTGTTCGAATAGGACACGTTCCCATCATCATAGACCGCCGCCACGCGGTAGATCAGCATCTCTCCGAAAGGGTGCAGCTCATGGAAATAGCTCCTGTCGTCCAGTCCCTTGTCCAGGGCGAGGGTGCGCATCTCCAGTCCGTCAATGTAAAGGATGTACCCGGTTAGGTTCTCGTTCCCATTCCCTGGGGAGGACCAGCTCACGGAGATCTCGAAATGGCCGAAGCTCGTCTCATCGCTGACCACCGTGAGCCAAGGCGACGGCATCGGTTTCGCGGAGACCACCTCGCTCAGGTCGGAAGCGCCAACGGGATTGATGGCCTGTAAGGCGAAGAAGTAGACCTGGCCGTTGGTCAGGTTGCGGACCGTGCACCCTTCGTCGATGTAGTTATAATTGCTCCTCACGTTCATCAACGGTTTCAGGTCCGAGGAGTTGCTGCCCATGTACACCGTGTAATTGTACACGGAAGCGCCACCGTCGTCCAGGGAGGTCTTCCAGGTAAGGTTCACCTCCGAACCGCCGGCCTCGGCCTTCAGCTCATAGGGTGCGGAGGGGGCGACCGCGTCGGTGCGTATGGAGAGCTCGGTGCTCCACCAATATTGGTAATACGAATGGTCCACGTCGGAAAGGACCTGCAGGCGGTATTGGTAGGTGACCCCCGGCGTGACGTTCTGGTCCAGGAACGAGGTGGCCTCCGGCGCCAGTTCGGCAATGACCGTCCGGTTCATCCAATCCATCTCCCTCATCCTCGTCAGGTTCAGGCCGTTAACGCCGTACTCCTCGTCCAGAGGGACCGGGGTCCAGGTGACCAGGACGTCGTCGCCCTGTACGGACACCATGAGATAGATGGATGGCGGAGGAGGCCGCTGTTCCACCGCCGCCCCCGAAGGGGCGGCTATGCAAAGGACCACGGTGATCATGGAAATGGCCAACAAGATCGCTAGCGGTCTCAACACGCCCTCTCTCGAAATGGACACCATTCTTCCCCGGAAGAAGTTCGTTTGCCGAATATTTAAGGGAGTTGGAACTTTTCGCTGAACGATAATGGGTCACGAATGTTCCTGTGGGAAGGTGAGCTCACACCACTGGATATCTGCGTATCATGCCCGCAGCTATCATCCGAGATTGAACTACTCCAGGACCACCCTGACCAGCTTCTTGCCCTCGGAACACTCCACGTCCCCGACGATCTTGGCTATCCTGGCCTTATGCCCCTTGTCTATGCCGAGGGGATGGCACAGGCGGTAGCTCTGGCAGCCCAGGTGGTCGCACTTTATCACCTCGTAGGTGATGGTGGTTCCCTCCAACGCTCCCTTCTTGTTGATGATCCCCTCCATCTTCTCCTTCTCCACCTTGATGACCCTTACGCCATCCTCATGCACCCGGCAGTCGTGCTTGACGTCACGAACCTCCACGATGCGATACAGCGAACCGGCGTCCAGGTTGAAGCATACGCCCTTGAGCTTGCACTCCTTGCACTCTGTCAGCGGCCCCAGGTAGATGAAGTGACCATCTACCTTGGCCTGTCTCTCCCCGATTACAGTGATCATTAAACCGTCCTCCCGACTCAGATGACCCGGGTGATGGTGGCTATGCGCTCGGCCGCTTCCTTGGTGAGCCCCATGCCCAATATGGTGAAGCGGTCCTTGCGGATCTGGTGCGCGGTCACCAGAGCCTCTATCACCTGCTCCTTGCTGACCCCCAGCTCCTTGGCCGAAGTGGGGGCGCCTATCTTGGTCAACGCCTCCCGGATGCGCATCCAATCGCCTCCGTGGAGGTACATCATCATTATGCAGCCGACCCCGCACTGCTCCCCGTGCAGCGCCTTGCCCGGCGCTATGAGGTCTAGGGCGTGCGAGAACATGTGCTCGCTTCCCGAAGTGGGTCGTGACGACCCGGCCACGCTCATGGATATCCCGGAGATGATGATCGGGCGGATGGCTATCCACACGCTCTCCTCCAGGTTGGGCCGGATAAGATCAGCGTTCTCAATGATTGTCTGCGCCGTATAACTGGCCAGCGCGTATGCCGAACGGGAGAACTCCTCGTAGCGCAGCCTGCGGGCGAACTCCCAGTCCATCAGGGCGGTGGCGTTGCTTATGACGTCAGCGCACCCCGCGGCCAATAAGCGGTATGGTGATTTTGCGATGATTCCCGTATCGGCGATGACCGCCAACGGGACCCTTGCCTCGTGCGAGATCGGTCCCGTACCGGACCGGATGCTCGCTCTTCCGGACGCTATGCCGTCATGGGAGGCGGATGTCGGGATGGACAAGAACTCCTTGGCCAGGTTGGTGGCGGCCATCTTGGCCAGGTCTATCTTGGAACCGCCTCCGACGCCTAAAAGGAAGTCGGCCTTGCACTCGTGCGCGGCCTTCATCACTATGTCCAGGTTGTCGTTGGTCGCTTCTCCAACGTTAACGATCTGCACCTCGAAGCCGTTGGCGACCAGACCGTCCCGAACGGCGTTGCCGGCCACCTTCATGGTCTTATCGCCGGTGACGATGAGTGCGATGCCGCTGAGCCCGAAGTCCCTGCAGGAATCGGGCACCGTGCCTATGACGTCATGACCCGCCAGAACCTGCCTCGGAAAAAGCATCGAGCGAGCCTTGGTGAAATCTCCATCGTCCAATCCAAGCACCCTGGTATCGCCTATTATCTCGATAGCAGTTTTTCTAGTTATCGGTATTCTGGTGATACTTGGCCATGCTGGACGCTCAGCCCCTCAGGCGTTGGAGCGCTTCCTTGAACCCCGCCCCTCCGTTAAGGTGGCCGTCCCAAACCTCCAGGAGCACCGGCAATCCCCGCAGGTAGGGAAGGAAGGACATGTCGACCTCCCCGTCGCCGATCATCACGCCCTCCACGTCCGGGCTCCTGGCGTCGGAGAGGTGCACATGACGGACGGCCTCCCCTAGCTCCAGGAACATCGCCCGCACGTTGGCGTTGCCGTTCTCCTGCACGCCAAGATAGGCGTGGGAGACGTCCACGGTGAAGCCGGCCACCAGCTCCTCGACCATTTTCATCTCCAACGGTGTGCGCATCAGGTTGGAGCGAAGCTTGTGTCCGTGGTGGTGGTAGTGCAGCGGCATGTTCTCCAGCCATGTATAGTCGGGGAGCATGTCCAGGGACCTCCGGAGGTTGGAGAGCATTTCTGAGGTGTCGTCCACCTCCACTTCCGTGATGCCGCCGGGATGGATGACCACCGGGCGGGCGGTGCCCTCCCCGGCCTTGGTGACCTCCCGCACCCGGCGCACGCTCGCCTCCCTCCATGAAGGATCGAGGGAGCTCAGGTCGAGAAGCCTTCCGTCCGGGAGCTCCTCCGGGGCGTGCAGGATCAGCTCGCCGTCGAAGGTGTCGCAGAACTCCCGTATCTGCGTCATACCGTCCCCGGGTAGGACCAGCAGCTCCAGGAAGTCCAATCGGAGCGCGGAGATGACCTCGTGGTCCTGGAGGGTGGCCATGGCTCCCAGGCGCATGGGGGAGTACATGATCGGTAATCGCGGCCGTTCTAGATAAATGAGGTGACAGAAAAAGAGGCCCGCCAAGGGATGCAAGGTGGAATGTTACTATTCTTTAGGAGGAGAATAGTGGGGGGGTCCCTTGCGCGGGTCCTCTCTGAGCGAAGGAATTATGGTGTTATATATAAAGATTATGATTCATATGAGCATAGTCCCGATGGATAACTATTCATTTCAAAAAATTATGTATTAATATATCTGGACATTTTCATATTTTTCGTTTTATAGCGGCGTTGGGCGACTCATCATTTGGAAAAAAATTCCTATCGGACATCAACGAACAGCGAACCCCGCGTACGTCGATCATTTTTCTATCCATCCAACATTCATAGGCAATAATTCATAACCGAACAATCGATAGTGTACCGGAAGGAAGAGGGGTGCGTAGTTCAGCATGAGCGCGGGAGAGGGCAGAGGGGCGTTAGGCGACAGGATAGGTCGGACCATTATTTGCACCTTGGACCTCAACGGCCGCCTCAAGTACTACAACCGCACGGTGGAGACGCTCCTGGCCACCGACGAGTCCCGGCTCCTGGGCACCACCTTGATCTCCCTGCTCCAGAACGGTTCCTCCCCGGCCGTGGAGGCGGCCTTGCAGGAATGCCTGCGCGGCAAGAGCAACCGGGAGCGCCTGTCCATGGAACTGGGGCAGGCCAGCTTCCTGGTGTCCATGACCCCGGTGAAGGAGAGGGAGGAGATCGTCGGGGTAAGCCTGATCGGCTTCCTGATGGACGACGACAAGCGCGAGCTGACCCTGGAGATGGTCCTGGACGTACTGCAGGACCACGACCTACTGGTGATGGTCTACTCCCGGGACGGGGAGATCATCGGCACCAACTCCCCTTTCCAAAGGTTCCTGGAAGTGGACCGCGAGGTCATGGAGGGAAAGGACCTCACGTTCGTGCTCCACGGGGATGAGGAGGAGGCAAGGAAGGTGACCAAGGCGCTGGTCCAGCCCGATCTGCCGTCCTTCATCACCCTGGCCATGAAGGTGCAGGGCCGCCCGGCCAAGCTGACCTGGTCGCTCCACCCCTTCCTGCGGGACGGCAAGGACCTGGTCCTGGCCGTGGCCGACCCGCCGATAATGCGCGGCCGCCTGGGCACGGGGAACGATGCGCTGATGTTCCTGGCCGAATCGTCCACCGACCTGGTCTCCGAAGGCAATCCGAACGAGGTGCTGCAGACCGAACTGGACAACCTGCTCCGGCGGGAAGGCCTGGACTTCGCGGTGATGAGGCTCCTGGGCTGGGACGGGAGGCCGCAGCTGTTCTGCTCCGGCATCGATTTCAAGCAGGCCCGGGAGCTTTTCGACACCCAGGTGGGGGAGAGCACCCTGGCGGTGAAGATGGCCAAGGGGGAGAACTGCACCTGCTCGGCGATAGATTCCGATTGCTGCCAGGTCACGAACGAGCTGGGCTTCCAATCGCTGGTCTGCCTGCCCCTGCGCTTCCGGGGCGATTATGTTGGGGCGGGGCTCTTCGGAAAGAAGGCCCCCATCGAGGACCTGGAGACCCGAAAACTAACGCTGCAGGTGTTCTCCAACCAGATGGCCATGATCTACTTCTACTCCCTGCTGAACCAGCATTACCAGAGGGTCGGCTCGGAGTTCCAGACCCTCTTCGAGATATCGCGCCTGGTCTCCAGCACCCTGGACTACCGGGAGGTGCTGGACATAATCCTCTCCAAGTCCAAGGAGCTGGTGGACAGCGACAACTGCATCATCTACGGCTTCGACCGGGGCGGCACCCGGCTGGTACCCCTGACCTATCTGAGCAAGTACGACGTGGACCCCGAGGCCCTGGCCATAGAGGTGGGCGAGGGCATCTCCGGAGACGTAGCGCGCACGGGAAAAGGGGAGCTGGTGGAAAGGGCCGACCTGGACGAGAGGGCCAAGCAGGTGAACGGGACCCCGGAGGAGCCATCATCCCTGATCAGCGTCCCCCTCAAGATCGGGGACGAGATGCTGGGCGTCATGACGCTGGAGAAGGTCCCTGGAAAACCGTTCACGCAGGACGAGTACCGGCTCATGGAGCTGTATTCCCTGCATGCCGCCATGGCCCTGAAGAACTCCGGGCGCTTCCAGGACATCAAGTCCAAGGTGTCCGCGCAGAAGATCTACAACATCCTGCTGACGCACGACGTCGCCAATTACAACGTGCCGATCCACGGCTTCCTGGAGATGTTAATAAAAGATCCCAAGCTGGACGAGAGGCAGCGCCGCTACGTGAAGAGCGCTTTGGCGCAGTCACAGAACATCTCCAACCTTATCACCGACGTCCGCAAGCTGTGGAACATCCTGGAGTCGGACTCCTCGGCGGAACTTATGCCGGTGGACATAATCCCGCTGCTGCACGACATCCTGCGGGAGATCAAGACCTCCTATCTGTTCTCCGACATCCCGTTGGACCTGCAGTACCCGGAGGGCAGCGCCCTGGTCATGGCCGATCCCTTGGTCCGCGATGTCTTCTACAACGTCATAAACAACTCCGCCAAGTACGGGGAGATGAAGAAGGTGGAGGTCGTCGTTCGTCCGGACCATATCAGCGATGCTGACTACTGGAGGGTGGAGGTGCGCGATCAGGGCAAGGGAATACCGGAGGAGCGCAAGCCGCAGCTCTTCCAGAGGTTCGAGAACCTGGACACCGGGATAGCCGCGGAAAGCCATGGCCTGGGCCTCTCGGTGGTCAAAGCTCTGGTCGACCGCTATCAGGGCAAGGTCTGGGTGGAGGACCGCATCAAGGGCGATCACGGCAAGGGCTCGATATTTGTGATAATGCTCCCTAAGGCACGATAATGATAAATATCCAGGAATATTAAACGGTTCGAAGGTGGATGGATGAGCGGAAAGGCCAGATTGTCCGTGCTGATGGTGGAGGACAATGCGGACCACACCGAGCTGTGCCGCGAGCACCTCTCCCCCGAGGAGTTCGAGCTCTTCTTGGCCCGCTCAGGCTCGGAAACATTGACCCAGGTGAAGAAGCGTCCCTACGACGTCATCCTTCTCGATTACCTTCTTCCGGACACCAACGGCATGGACCTCCTGCCCCGGATCAAGGAGTTCCAGCCCAATTCCCTCATTCTTTTCGTAAGCGCCGTGGACGATCCGGACCTCAGCTACCAGGCCATTCGGGCCGGGGCGTCCGACTACGTCATCAAGGGCTTCGGCTACTTCAAGAACCTGAAGGACCGCATATACGAGGCGCTGGAGGAATGACCCCCCTGGTGGTCGGTCTGAACGGTTCGCCGCGCCGGGGCGGGAACTCCGCGACGCTCCTTGATGAAGCGTTGCGCTCCGCGCAAGGTTCCGGCGCTCGGGTCCTCCGCTTCGACCTGGCCTTCATGGACATCTCTCCCTGCAAGGCCTGCGAGGACTGCTTTTCCGACGGGGAGTGTATCATCCGGGACGACATGGACCGCTTATACGAAGCGCTGGAGGAGGCCGACGCGGTCATCATCGCCTCCCCGATCTACTTCTCCGGTATGAGCTCCTACGCCAAGATCGCCGTCGACCGCTGCCAGGCGCTCTGGGCCCGGCGCAAGGTCCTTAAACTCCAAAGGAAGCGCGGCAGCGGGGCGATCATCCTGTGCGCCGCGCAACCCAATGCCAGGTTCGAAAACGCCGTCTCCGAGCTGAGGGCGTTCCTCATTGGCATCGGCATTGATCCCGCAGAGGTCCTCAAGGTCCCCGGGGCCGACGGACCCTCCTACGCTTCGCTTCACCCGGAGATCATGGCCCAGGCCCGGGACCTAGGGGAGAACATCGTCCGGATCATCTCCGGTCCATGACCAGCAGCCGGCGGCGCATCCACAGGAACATCCCGATCGCCAGGACGGAGGCGGATATCAGCCCGATTAACGGTATGGCCTCATGGTCCCAGACCTCGCCAGCAACAGCGAAGGCATTGAACAGGCCGTGCAGGACGACGGCCGCCAGATAATAGGGAAGATAGCCTACCTTCCTCCCCCTGGCCCCGTACAGATACTTGCGCGCTATTCCGTAACCGAGGACGGCGGAGGCGGAGGCGTGCAGGAGGGTGGAGGCGATCGCCCTCGACAAGGCGGTGGTGAGGAAAACGTCGAAACCGCTCAGCAGGGCGGAGCTGTTGTAGAAGATGTTCTCCATGGCGGCGAAGCCCAGGCCGGCCGCGGCGCCGTAGATGAAGCCATCCTCCGGCTCCCGCATCTTGTTGCGTACGGTCATCACGCCCCACCCCTTGGTCCACTCCTCCACCAATGGCGCGATGACCACCGCCAGAAGCACGATCTCCAGCGTGGGGTCGTAGGGCTCGTAGGACCAGAAGCCCTGCGAGAATATGGAACCGGGGGCATAGAACACGCTGATGGCCACGCTTTCCAGGAACACCGCGGCGATGACCGAGATGATCATGCCGAAGAGGTAGACGGAAAGGACGTGCATCCACCGCTCCCGGTTGTAGCGCTCGGAATTGCGTATCCACACCAGGTAGACCAGCGAGGGCACGACCGCCGCCAGGATGACCACGACAAGCTCCCAGATCTCCATCCTCAACTCCACTTCGCCAAGACCCTTATGGCCATATCAAAGTGTTGCTGATTTTCTCAGCCGTCGATGCCGAAGCCGCGGGGGCTCTCCCTTTTCGTTGGCGAAGGCAGCGGCACGTCGTCCGCCGGCACGCCCGGCGTGGCTATCAGGTCCCTCAGCACGGGGGTGTAGGGGTCCAGCAGACCGCCTATGGCGCCCTTCTCCCGCAGCTCGGGAAGGTCCGGCTCCCTCACCCCTCCGCCGAACAGAATGTCCAGCCCCGAGGAAAGGGCCTCATCGGCCAGCTCGGCGTCGTAACCGTCCCTGCCCCCCAGGCGACGCAGGTCCAATACCGCCGCCTTCTCGAAGCCCAGGTCCTCCAGCATTCTCAGGGATTCCGAAAGACCGGAGGGAAGCCTCTTCCCGGACCACAGCACCTTTCCGTCCCAGTACAGCAGCGGTACGCTCATGTCCGAGAGCTCGTTTATCTCCTGCAGCATCGATCTGGAGGAGACGGTGAGACTGCCAAGCAGCACGTTCTGCGAGCCCAGGGTGAAGGCGTCGAACAGGTCCTGCACCCCCCGCACCCCCATTTCCAGCCAGACGGCGTACTTTCTTTTCATCAGCGCCTTCAGCGCCTCGAAGTTCGGCCTGGCGTGCTGCATGCCCGCCAGGTCCATCAAGAGAACGTCCTCCGCCCCGTAGCGCTTGGAGCCGACCGCCCGCCAATAGTCGGCGAAGGGCACGCCGCCGGGAAGGATGTTCCATCCGTTCCTCCACTCCACCTCCACCACCTTGGCCACCTGGACCAATGGGATGTCCAGCAAGGGCAGGTTGAAAAGGGACCAGGTGTCCACCGGGACGATGGGGATGTGCAGGAAGTCCTTGCCGGCGACCTGCGCGTGGGCCACGAAGTCCTGCCGCTCCTCCTCTCCCGAGAATCCCAGGGGCACCAGCTCGCGGCCGCAGTCCAGACAGACGTACGTCCCGTCCTTGTTGTCCACCCCGGCCATGGGGCCGCCGACCAGCACCTTGGGCACCACCCGGCGGGAGCCGCAGTGCTGGCAACCTACCACCTCTTCGTCCATTTCACTCCGGGAAGAGGTAGCTCTCCATCTCCTTGAGCGTCTCCTGCGCGTAGTAGTTCCCCTCCAGGTCCACCCGGTTCTTCATGCCGGGGACGATGAACGTCTTGGCGTCCTCGAAGCCCAGGTCGCGTCGCAGCAGCTTGTCGTAGCGGCCGAGCATGTAGCCGTAGACCATGTGCCCGTCGGTGAGGCCGCAGGTGAACAGGGCCGCCGCCCTCTTTCCGGGGGCAAGGCGCTTCTGCGCCATAAGGTAATAGAGCCGATCAACGAAGCACTTGGTCATGCCGGTCTCCACGCCCATATAGATGGGGGAGCCGATGACCAGCACGTCGGACGACTGGATGAGCGAGTACGCCTCGGTCATGTCATCGTCCTTGCTGCAGAGGTCCTCGGTGTCGCAGCGGTAGCAGCCGTCGCAGTCCTGGACCTCCTTGTCCACGATCTCGAAGTAAGCGACCTCCGCCCCGCGCTCCTTGGCCTTCTTGGCAAGGACCTTCATCATGCTACCGGTGTTGCCGTCGGGACGGGGGCTTCCGTTGACGAATACGAACTTCATGCTAGCCTCCCGGGTGCATGGCCGATCACGGACATAATCCTTCCCTCTTGCTGGTCCCGCGTCAAAGTATTTGTTCCCTCGTTCGCATTCCTCATCATGCACCGGGTGATGATCATCGGCGCCTCCGGACTACTTGGGCAGCACATGATGAGCGCCGGCGCCGATCTGGGGCTGGCCATGACCGGGACCTACAACGGCACGGTGCCCGAGAACACGGTGGGAACCATCCAGATGGACATCACCGACCCCGATTCCGTGTCCAGGGGTCTTTTGGCCGCCAGCCCGGAGCTGGTGGTGCTCTGCGCGGCCATGACCAACGTGGACCAGTGCGAGCGGGAGCCCGATAACGCTTACAAGGTGAACATGGAAGGGACGTTCAATGTGGCCTCCGAGTGCAGTTCCGCCGGGATCAAGCTGGTGTACGTCTCCACCGATTACGTCTACAACGGCCTCAAGGGCGGAAGATATCATGAGTTCGAACCTCCCGACCCGCTGAGCGTGTACGCCAGGAGCAAGCTGGAAGGGGAAAGGGTCACCCTGGACGCCGGCCGGGGGAACCTGGTCTGCCGGGTCTCGGTGGTGTACGGTTGGAACCGGGTGAACCCGAAGAACAACTTCGTCACCTGGATAATAGACTCGCTGCGGAAGGGGCAGGAGATACGCCTCTATGACGACCAGTTCGTCTCGCCGACCTACGCGCCGGCCGCGGCCAGGGACATACTGGAGCTGGGTCTGGGGAAGATAAAGGGCATATGCCACACCAGCGGCCCGGACTGCCTGAGCCGCTACCAGATCGGTATGATGGTGGCCGAGGCGTTCGAGCTCGACGGTTCGCTGATCAAAGCGGTGAGCACCGAGGAGATGCCCCTGATGGCGGCGAGGCCGAAACGTTCCTGCCTGGGGGTGGACCTGGCCGAGTCGGAGCTGGGCCGCCCGATGACCGACCTGAGGAAGGGTCTGGAGATGATGAGGGAGAGCGAGCCTTGATGCTCAGTTCTTATCGATGAGCGCCAGGCACTCCTGCACCTTTTCGGAGGCCGGTCCTTCCCCGGACTCGTCCTCTAGAAGCTGATAGTAGACCAGGGCGAGGTGGTAGTTGCCCATCTCGAAGTGCTGCTCCGCCTTCAGGGCGGCGGTGCTCTCCGCCTCCTCCCTACCGAGCGGCCTCAGGAAGTTGAAGATGCCGATCTCCACCTCCAGGTCCTGGTGGAAGGTCTCCTGCAGGAACGTCAGCACCTTCACCAGCGTAGAAAAGTCCCATTCCCGCATCAGACGCTTGCGCGCCTCGTACATGATGTTCAGGATGCGGCGGCGGTTCAAGCCCAGACCGAGGTTGTCCAGGAAGATGTCCGCATAGTTGTCGATGATGTAGAGGGCCTGCTCCACCACCCCCAGACCATCGAAATCTACCTTGCCGCCCATCATCTCACCTCACCACACGATACACGATGCCAGTTTAAGGCCATCGCTATTCCATCAATTGAACGTTTCCCCGGCACCCGGCCATGCTTTCCGGACGAATGGACGCAATCCATATATCGGTGGTCCGGCCATTCCAAGCAGAGTGATCATATGAAGAAGACCATAGAGAACCTTGCCAAGGCCTTCATCGGCGAGAGCCAGGCCCGCAACCGATACACCTGGTACGCCAAGGCCGCCAAGGCCGAGGGATATGAGCAGATATCCGCCGTGTTCCTGGAGACCGCCGAGCAGGAAAGGTCCCACGCCAGTTCTCTCTGGAAGATGATCCAGAACATCAAGAGGAAGGAGAACCTGGACTTCGAGGCGCTGCACTTCGAAGCGGAGTTCCCGGCCGTGCACGGTTGCACCGCCGACAACCTCAAGGCGGCCATCGCCGGAGAGAACTACGAGACGGAGCGAATGTACCCGGAGTTCGCCGACGTGGCCGAGAAGGAAGGGTACGCTTACGAGGCCAACCGGCTCCGGGCCATCGGAAGGGCGGAGAAGCATCACGAGACAAAGTACCATAAGCTTTTGGCCATGGTCGAGTCTGGCAATGTCTTCAAGGAACAGAAGAGCACCAAGTGGGTGTGCCGGGAGTGCGGTTACGAGCACGAGGGTACGGAACCTCCGGAGAAGTGCCCGTCCTGCGAGCACCCCCGCTCCTATTTCCAGCGGCGCTGCGTTGATCTTTAAACGACGAAACCCCGAACCTTCGCGGATACGAAGGTTCCGGGGAAATCTATTTAACAATAGAGCATGACTTTTCTCCCCTCGTAGTTCTGTCTGGAGGATCATCAGATGAGCAAGGGTTCGCAAAGGATGGGCATCTACATCTGCCGCTGCGGCGGCAACATCGACAGCAGCCTGGACACCGAAAGGTTGCTTGAGGCGGCCAAGAACATGGTCAAGGTGGCGCACACGGCGGTCGTGGACTTCGCCTGCGCCCCGGTCACCCGGGAGCGCATCGCCAAGGAGGTCAAGGAGCACAGCATCGACCGGGTGCTCATCGCCGCCTGTTCGCCGAAGCTCTACCTGAAGGAGTTCCAGCAGACCCTGGAGGACGCCGACCGCAAGGGATGCATGCTGGAGATGTGCAACATCCGCGAGCAATGCGCCTGGATACACTTCGATGACCGCGAGGCGGCGACCAGCAAGGCCGAGGACATGCTGCGGATGTCCCACGACCGATTGCAGAACCAGACCATCACGGAAAAAGCGAACGTATCGCAGGTGAACAAGTTCCGCTGCACCGGGTGCGGCATATGCGAGTCGGTGTGCAACTTCAACGCCATTCACCTGGCGCCGGACAAGGATTACGACGGTCACAAGAAGGCCAACGTGAACGTGAACGCCTGCGAAGGGTGCGGGGCCTGCGTCGCGGCCTGCCCGACCGCGGCTCTAGACCAGACCTGCTTCTCCAACCTGCAGATGATCTCCCAGATCGAGACGTTCCTCAAAGACACCAGGATGAGCTTCCCCAAGGTGGTGGTGTTCTCCTGCCACTGGTGCTCCTATACCGCGGCCGACGTGGCGGGCCTGAAGCGCATGGCCATGGACCCCCACTTCTGCGTCCTGCGCACCATGTGCTCCGCCCGCGTGGACCCAGAATGGGTTCTCAAGGCATTGTCCAAAGGAGCTGACGGGGTCCTCGTTCTGGCCGGACACCCGGGACGCTGCCATTACGAGATCGGCAACCTGCGCACCAGGAAGAGGATGACCCTGCTGCACAACTACCTGGACCAGATGGGCTTCCACGCCGACCGCTTCGCCATCGATTACGTCGATTCGGAGGAGGTCGAGGGGTACGTCAAAGCGGTCAACGATTTCATCGACAAGGTCAAGTTGCTAGGCCCCAACCCCATCGACCCGCACACCCGCATTTCGCCGAAGCGCCTGGAGATGCCCTGGCTGGACATCAAGGCCGAGAAGAAGTGGAGCGACGACCTGAAGCTCTGATCCGCAGGCCAAACGCCTTTCTTCTTTCTTACTAAAAAAAGGAAAAGGTAAAGGGTTTTCTCACTCGGTATTGCCGTGGGCCTTGCGCATGAAGTTCTCCACGTCCCCGACGTCCTTGGTGAGCAGGCTAACCACCACCCCGGTGACGATCGCCGCCGGAAGGCTGTACAGCGCCGGGTTCACCAGCACCGGCAGGCCCAGGACGCTTTCGACCTCCGCCAGGGTGGCGACCACGAAGACCACCGACACGATCAGGCCGGCTATCATGGTGGCCAGGGCGCCCTCCCGGGTGTAGCGCTTCCACCAGATGCTCATGAAGAGCACCGGGAAGAAGATGCTGGCCGCCATGCCGAAGGCCAGGGTCACCAGGTAGGACACGTTCTGATCGGCCATGCCCAGGCTTATGCCCACGGCCATGATGCCCATGGCCACGATGGCCAGCTTGGCCACCAGCACCTCCCGGCGGTCCGAGGCGGTCTTGTTTATGACCTCCTTGTAGAAGTCGTGGCTTACCGTAGTTCCAATGGTTATGAGCAGCCCGGCCACCGTGCTCAGGATGGCGCAGAAGGCGCCGCCTATGGCCACGCCCAGCATTATCTCGCCGCCGGTATGCTCGGCCAGCAGCGGCACGGCCATGTTCTGGGCGATGGATGATTTCCCGCCCAGGAAGTAGCCCATGAGGTCCGGGTACAGCACGTACATCGCGCCGAGTCCGACGAACACGGTCATGATGTAGAAGGTGCCGATCATCAGCAGCACCCCGATGGTGGAGGTGCGGGCGTCCTTCGGCTTCCTTACCGTGTAGTACCTGGTCAGCACGTGCGGCAGCCCCGCCGTACCGAACACCAGCCCCGCGGCCAGGGCCATGGTGTTCATCCAATTGGGCGCGAAGGTTCCGGGCGTCAGCGCCGTGTTCTGTCCGGTGAGCTTCCCGCTGACGAAGGCGATGGCCTGGTCGGCGGTGAGCGTGGTGAAGTCCGGGACGCTGGGATCGTTGGCCAGCAGCACGGAGGCCAGCTTGGGCGGGACCATGTTGTCCGCCTGGGCCAGGACATCCCCGGGGTTGAACCCGAACACCGAGCCCAGCATCAGTATCATGATGATGAACATGGCTCCCCACAGCACCAGCCCCTGTATGATCTGGTTGTAGGTGGTGGCACGCATTCCGCCGGTGGTAACGTAGGCTATCACCAGCACCCCTATCACCAGCACTGAGAAGGTGAAGTTCCAGCCCAGCAGCAGCTGCAGCAGGGCGCCCGCGCCCACGATCTGCGGCACCACGTAGAACGTGGATATCACCACCGCTCCCATCATGCCCCCGAAGCGCAGGGATCTGCTTCCCTTGAACCGGGTGGTCAGGATCTCGGAAGTGGTGTACTTGCCCACCTTCCTCAGGGGAACGGCCAGCAGCGCTAGCAGCACAATGTATCCGCCGAAGTAGCCCAGCCCGTCCCAGGTCTTGTCTATGCCGAATATGGCTATGGCCCCGGCCACGCCCAGGAACGAGGCGGCGCTCAGGTAGTCGCCCGTTAGCGCCAGAGCGTTCTGCAGCCAGCTGATGTTCTGTCCGGCCACGTAGAACTCCGAGGAGGTCCTGGCCGAACGCCTGGTGTACACCGCCACCCCCAGGGAGACGGCGATCAGCGCCACCACTATCAGTAGCGTGATGACGCTGGTCATGCCTCAGCCTCCTTCCTGCTGGCCATGCGGTGGAACACAATCGCCGTGACCCAACCTATGGGGAACAGCAGCAGCACCCATATGACCGTCACGTTGGCATCGCCCAGCACCTTGGCGGTCGCGGTGTCCGCGGCCCAGGAGTTCAGAGCCCCCAGCCCAAAGTAGGGTATGAGGAAAGCGAGGAGGGTACCGAAGGCCACCCCGAGCTTGCGACCGATGTGGAGCTCCTCCATGGGGACCATGGAGACCTCCTCCATAACCTCTTCCGGAAGCCTGATCTTGGCCAGGGCGATCTCCAGGATGTCGGCGATGTAGGAATCGTCATACCCCCGGGTCATTATGACCGGGTAGGGGGAGTGCTTCATTACCCCCTCGGCCACCGACCCTAGGGCTATCTTCTCCCATCCGCTGCGCCCGGCATGTCCCAGGACCACGTAGGTGGGATCGATCCGCCGGGCATAGTCCAGGATGGCGCCCACCACCGGGCCGGCCTCGTAGGTCTTCAGCACCGCCGGGACGGAATTGCGGGCGGCCCATTCCATGGCCACCTCCCCTCCCTTGGCGTGAATGCCCATGAGCTCCCTCTCGGCCACCTCTTCCCCCATCATTTCCAGGGGCATGCGCATCAGGTCCTCCTTGACGCACACGATGTGCAGGGTGGCACCGGTGACCTTGGCCAGTTCGACCGCCCTCTTGGTGGCGGTCAGAGCGGGCTTGGAACCGTCGGTGGCCAGGAGGATGATGTTCCCCTCACCGGCCTTGCCGTTCGATCGGTTCAGTATGTTCCCTAACATCCAGGAGCACCTCCCAGGGACGCTCTGAGGTCACGGCCCGGACCATTCCTGGTCCATAGCCAGAGCTGCAGTTCAACTGAAGTCCAGCTCAAACCCTCTCCTCCCCCGGTCTCCTCATCCTCTTGCGGATGGCGCTTTCAAAACTCCTTTTGTTCTTGACGTGGTCTATACCACGCCCGTCCAGAAGGTCCGCCCAGGCAACCTCTTTCTCTAGCCGATCGAGGCCGGCACCGGCGGAGCAGTGCCGTTTGGTGCTTTCGCATGGATGGGATCTGACATCCATGAAGGAAGCCATTTTTTCATTGATACTTAAATCTATTTGAAATATCTACGATTTACACAAATATATTGAAAGAATACTGCTGATATTGCAGAATAATTACGATTGTAATCAGTATACCGCCAGAAAAGCGACGTTCCTACGGGAGCTGTCGTAAACCCGAGCGTGCTATTGTCAAGCATTCTCCTTTAGCCAGTATAAAAACAGAACTATTTTTCTTCGTACATATACGAAGTAATTGGAAAAATATAATCGGCGTTCGCCGTTGCCCGGCGATTCCGATAGGCACCTTAGATTCCGGTGGACCTCACTTCTTCAGGTGACGGCGGATGTAGCCGTTGACGGCGTCCCGCACGGTTCCCTCCTCGTCCATTATCATCCGGATGCCCAGGTCCTGCATCTTCATGCGGCCGTGCTCTCCGGCGTATCCGGTGAGAACGACGTCCGGCTTGAGCTTGGCCACGTTCTCCGCGGTCATGATGCCGTGGCCCATGTCGGTCTGCTTCTTGATGTTCTCGTGCGCCTGGAACTCCCAGGTCTCCGGGTCCACCACTATGAGGAAGCGGGCGTGACCGAAGTCCTCCTCCACCAGGTCGTCCAAGGTCGGGCCTTCCGCGGTCACCAACAGCTTAACCATCTACCTGCCCCCGTTCACTTTGGCCAGCACCCTCTCCACCATCTCGTCGAAGGCCTTGGAGGCGGGGTTAGACTTGTCCTTTAGCACGATGGGCATCCCGTCGTCCCCGCCTAGCACCACGTTCGGGTCCAGAGGGACCCGTCCCAGGAAGGGCACCCCCATCTCCCCGGCCGCGCGCTCTCCGCCGCCGACCTTGAACAGGTCGATGGTGTTGTGGCAGTGCGGGCAGATCAGCCCGCTCATGTTCTCCACGATCCCCAGGACAGGCAGCTTCAGCGCCTGGGCGAAGGTGACGCTCTTACGGGAGTCCAGTAAAGCCACGTCCTGAGGGGTGGTGACGATGATGGCCCCGTCGGCGTCCTCGATGAGCTGGGCGATGGTCAAGGGCTCGTCCCCGGTTCCCGGCGGTAGATCTACGATAAGGAAATCCAGGTCGCCCCACTTGACCTCGGCCACGAACTGCCGTAACGCACCCATCTTGATCGGCCCGCGCCAGACGACCGGTGTATCAGGGTCCTGAAGCAGGAAGGCCATGGACATGACCTTCATGTGCGGCGGCACGAGCACGGGCATGAGACCGTCCTCGTCGGACATGATGTCCTCGTGCTCGATGTTCAGCATCTTGGGGATGTTCGGACCATGTATGTCCGCGTCCAGTATACCGACCTCATAACCGCGCATGGCCAGAGCGGTAGCGAGATTCACCGTGACCGTGCTCTTTCCCACCCCGCCCTTGCCGGACATGATCACGATCTTGTGCTTTATCCTGGCCAGGGACTTCTTCAGGCGGTAGTCCTTCTCGTCCATGGTCGTCACCTCAATCTTGTCAGAATCTTCCATATCGCGCACCTCACATCTTGGTCCGGAAGTACTCCCGGATGATGTTCCGCTCCCCACGCTGCAGTATCTCGCCCATGGTGGAGGCGGTGACCCCGAAGCCCTTGGCCAGCTGCTGCAGGTTAACTCCCCGGGGATAATCGTAATAGCCCTTCTCCAAGGCGGCGCGCACCGCCACCTCCTGCCTCTTGGTAACGAAGCTGCTATCGTCCAGCATCTTCTTGGAGAGCAGGTTGATAGTGCACCCGCTCTTCTTGAGCTCGTCGATAAGGTCGCCCAGCGCCCTCTCCTGGCTGGCGATGATCTGCCACTCCACCAGCCCGTTGCCCATGGTCTTCGCGGAACGCAGATAGCAGTCGGAGCGCATCATGGCCTTGCATGCCCGGCACTTGGTGAGCAGGGCGATGCCCCTCATGCGGCCGTCCTCGGCGATGGCCGGCTCCCACTTGCACACGTCCGGATGCTTCTCTATCGCCCGTGACACGATCTGCTGCATCTCCGGGTCGTTGCATTCCAGCTCCACGAAGGAACGGGCCCCCTTGTCCCCGAAGGGGATGCAGTCCAGGATGCGCACCGGCACGTTGAAGTTCGCCGATATGTCATGGACCCACCCGTCCGGTATGTCCACTTCCAGAACCGCTTCGATCATCCTTCGGCCTCGGACCAGCCAATAAACGGGGGTATAGAAAAGGTTACCTCTGTTTCGTTCGCTCTTGGCATATGCCAACGATCCTTTCGCCGGCGCCCCTCTCGCCCAACGGGCAGGCCCAGCCTCCCTTCCTGGCGAGCATCTCCCGGACCCCTGCGATTATTCTTCCTGGGTCGGTGCCGGCCACCACGTTCGCCCCGACCTCCACGGTCTCCGGCCTTTCGGTGTTGTCCCGCAGCGTTACGCACGGTACGCCGAGAATGCAGCATTCCTCCTGCACGCCTCCCGAGTCCGTCAGAGCCAAAGCGGCCCCGCCCTCCAGCTGCAGGAACTCCAGGAAGCCGAGCGGCGCTATCGCCCTTACGTTGGAGGGGAGAACCAACCCGAAGGCGCCCAGGTTCTTCCTGGCCCGGGGGTGCATCGGCCATACGATGTCCAGCCCCGTCTCCCGGCCGGCCTCCTCCAGTCCGCGCAGGACGTTGGCCAGCCTCTCCCGGGAGTCCACGTTCTCCTGACGGTGCATGGTGGTCAGAATATAACCGCCCTTGCGCAGTCCCAAGGTTCCTAGGGCATCGCCCTTTCCGGTGGCGATCTCCAGGTTCTCCCGCACCGCGTCCACTATGGTGTTCCCGGTGATGAAGATGCGTTCCTCTGGCAGCCCCTCGGCCCTGAGGTTCCCGGCCGACACTTCGGTCGGCGCGAACAATAGGTCGGAGACGTGATCGGCCAGCACCCGGTTGATCTCCTCCGGCATGCTGCGGTCGAAGGAACGCAGCCCGGCCTCCACATGGCCGACGGCAATGCCCAGCTTGACCGCTGCCAACGCCCCGGCCAGCACGGTGTTGGTGTCCCCCTGGACGAGAACGACGTCCGGCCGGGTCTCCTGGAAGAACCTCTCCAGGCCGGTGAGCATCTTACCCGTCTGCGCCCCGTGCGGACCGGAACCGACCTCCAAGTTCACCGTCGGCTCGGGAAGCCCCAGGTCCCGGAAGAAGACCCGGTCCATCTCGAAGGAGTAGTGCTGTCCTGTATGGGCCAGGTCAAAATCGAAGCCGCGGCGCTGCAGCTCGCGGACGATGGGCGACATCTTCACTATCTCCGGCCTGGTGCCGAGAACCACGCTGAACCTCATTTTCTCACGCACTCCCTGAACTCCTCGGCCTTACGCATGATGCGCTCCCCGTTCTCCCGGGGGAACAGGCGCATGACCTCCGCCCTCCTCTCCAGCAGATCTCGGCAGATAACGAAATCGTGGGCCATCAGGGTCCTCTGCTCACTCCGGCGGATGTCCAGCACCGTCACCGGATAGATGTCCGCAATCTGGACCAGCTCCTCCAGCCCCCTCCCTTCAGGGTAGTTCCATCCGATGAGGTTGATGCCCACGCACTTGGCGTAGCGCACCACATCGCTGGAGAACTTGGTGTTGGTCACCAGCCAGGGGGCGTTCACGCCGTTGCTGTCCTTCAGGTCCAGGAAGCGTCCGTAGGTGTATAGCGCCTCCTGTATGGAGGACTTGATGGCTTGGGAATTGTGGAACTTGCACTCCACGGTCCCCTTCACCCCGTCCTTGCTTATGACCACGTCGACCTCGTGGGTGACGCATTTTCCCTGCAGCACCTGGCGCACCTCGGCGTGGTACCCCAGCTCGCTGAATATGCGGGCCATTATCGTCTCGAAGGGATGCCCGTCCGGGCCCAGCAGGATGAAGGCCTTTTTGAGCGAGAACTTGCTGGCCTCGCAGCTGCCCATATGGGCGCGTATCCGCCTGTACAGCTCCTCGGTGGTCATCCCGTCGTACAGGTGTGGTTTCACGGATTCCAGTATGGCCTGCGCTTCCTCGGGGGAGGTGCCGACCCTGAGAATGGCGTTCAAGGCCTTGGCCGGATCGAATTCCTCCACTTCCCCGGAACGCTTGACCACGCGCATGTCATAGGTCAAAGTGCTGGCGGCTAATCAACCTTACTAGCCCTCAGTCCTGAAACGCTTCCTCGACGACCTCGGCGGTCATGGCGTTCACCGAAGCGAAGGCGCATCCGTCCGCGGATTGAGGCGCAAGGTCCCGGCGGAACTCGTCGGAGGTGCCGTTCTTCCAGGTCACCTTAAGAACGACAGCGCTGTTCCTCATCTCCAGGTGCATCTCCTTGAGCACCGAGGTGTAGGCGGCGGCCTTTCCCCTTCCGCCATTGCGCCCATTGCCGCAGAACGCCACCAATCCCAGCTTGTCCATCTGGTAGATCAGCTTGTAACAGGTGGCGGCGGGGAGGTTCACCGCTGGTGACATCTCCGAGACGGTGAGGCAGCGCTTGGATATCGCGGCGAGGATGAAAAGCACCACTGGATCGATCAAGAACATCGCTATGCGATCACGTTCCACCCCGCGCATGGTATTAAGAGCGGTGTGGACGGCCGTCTCTACCTGTAGTTCGTTCCCCGCGAACAATTGCCATTCCCCGCGCCGGGATAATGATGCGGGAGATTAAAACTTTGGTAGTAAGGTTTGATAAAATGTAATACGAAAAGGTTTGCCTGGCCATCTCCCTTAGGAACCCCGCACGTCGGTCTCCTGCAAGGTCTTGTCTATCTCCGCCTTGAGGTGGTCCGGGATGCCGCGTATCCCCACGTCCAGGAAGCCGCGGACGATCATGCCCACCGCCTCCTCCTCGCTGAGGCCGCGGGACATCAGGTACTCCACCTGGTCCTGGGCTATCTTGCCGACGGCGGCCTCGTGGGTCATCTCCACGTCCGGCACGCGCGCCTCCAGCTCGGGGATGGCGATCTGCACGCCCTTCTCGCTTAGAATGAGCCCCTTGCACTCCAGGTGGGCCTTGATGCCTGGGGAGTTGCCGACCAATTGGCCTCTAGCGATCACCGTCCCGCCGGTGGTGATGGTCCGGGAGATGAGCTCGGCCTTGCAGCCCGGGGCGTTGAGTATCGCTCGGGAGCCGAGGTCCATTACGCTTCCCGGATGCGCCACCGCCACGGAATTGAAACGGCATACGCCGTTCGGCCCGTTCATGTGCGCCGTCGGATAGGTCTGGATGGTCTTGACCGGTTTGAGGGCGACGTAATTATTGATGTAGGTGGCGCCCTCGTCCATTACGATGCTAGTACGCGGACGCACGCCGATGAACTCCGACCAGTTGTGGACCATGGTGAAGGTCAGCTTGGAGTCCTTCTTCAGGAAGAACTCCGAGATACCCAGGTGCAGTCCCTTCTCCACCCCTTTGGTGGTGGCGCATCCGGTGACGACCTCGACCTCCGAGCCCTCCTCAGCGATCAGAACGTTGTGCACGTACTGCTTGGTGTTGCGGTTCTTCAACAGCAGGCAGGTCTGCACCGGCATCTTGATCTTGGCGCCTGGCATGGCCCGGATGAAGTAACCGTCCGCCTCCTGCAGGTACGTTTCCGCGGTGTACTTATCGGTGTCCGGCTGCACCGCCTTCCAGACGTAGTCCTTCAACCAATCGTGCACCTTGAGCGCCTGCCGCAATGGCATCAGCTCTACTCCCTCGCCCATTATGGCCGAGTGCACCACGCTGTTGTCCATAAGCAGGAAGTTACCGGAACGGCCCTTGCCCGAAGGCATGATCCCGGAATCCAGCATGGCGGTCTTCGTATCCTTAGGAAGGTCCTCTAGGGACTCCATTTCAGCGATGTCCCTTTTCCCCTCGTCATAAGCGTCCAGGTCAATATCTTCGCCGAACTTCGATTCCTTCTTCAGAGCATCCTTGGCCCTTTTCTCCTCGTTGCTGACCATGTTCAACCCTCGGACTCGATGTTCTCTTTTATCAGGCCAGGCTGGTTGATCTTACAGTGGATGCACTCCTGGTATCCCATCTTCCGAATTTCCGCCAGAAGCTCACGCGGATTTCCCGTGCAAGATACGGTGCCATTGCACATGACGTAGCCGCGGTCCGCCTCCACGTAATCCAGTATCTGCCCGGTGTGCGTGATGATAAGCGCTGCCTTGCCGCTCTTCTCGCGCCATCCGGCGCAGTGCGTAGGGCCGGTCAGAAGATCGTGGACCTTCGTTCCAAGCTTTTCGATGGAGACCATGTCCACCCCGCTCTCCGGCTCGTCCAGCAGGATGAGGCAGGGGTTCTGGGCGGTGAGCTGCAATATCTCGGAGCGCTTGATCTCCCCGCCGGAGAAACCCACGTTGACATCCCGTTCCAAAAAGCGGGCCATGTCCAGCTCCTCGGCGACCTTCTCAGTGTCCACGTTCCCCTTGCTGGTCACCCGGACCAGGTCCTTGAGCTTTATGCCAGTAAGGTTCGGCGGCCGCTGCATCATCATTCCGATGCCGCGCTTCGCTCTCTCGTTCACCGGCAGGTGGGTGATGTCCTCTCCGTTCAGCAGTATGCGTCCGCTCTTGACCTTGTACCCCGAGAATCCCATTATGGTCATCAGCAAGGTGGACTTACCCGAGCCGTTCGGACCGAACAGGACGGTGGTATAACCGGTCATGACGTTCAGGGACAGGTTGTGCAAGATCTCCCGTCCCCCGACCTCCACGGTAAGGTTCTCTATCTCCAGCATTGGCTCCTCTCCTCCCTGCGATTGCTAACCATGGTAGTTAATGATATCGAGTTTCATTTCCGGTAGCGGTCAGCGTGCTCCAGCACCATCAGCTCGTTCCCGTCGGGATCCAGGAACACCGCCATCAGCCCGCCCCAGGGCTGCTTCTCCGGTTTAACTTTAAAGATAACGCCCTCGTCGACCAGACGCCGGTGCACATCGTACATGCTGTCACAGGAGAAGACCACGCCGCTGACGCCGCCTGGTTGTCGCTCCCCCTCTCTCGGGACGTACAGCGCCACCTTGCCCATGGGTTCGCC
>ENA-ORXD01000774-ORXD01000774.1-sediment-metagenome-genome-assembly--contig:-NODE-774-length-34517-cov-4.395238_pt1 | contig 34517 bp, 35 predicted proteins | sample MGYA00237862_ERZ511471 | MGnify/ENA metagenome assembly ERZ511471 | reverse complement strand
TGATGTGTTAGCTTCAATCCAACCCGAGGCGGTTTTATTAACGGGGTTATGCAACCCTCAGGTTGTCCGCACCGCTGTGATGGCAGATGTTGCCGCAATTATCATGGTTCGGGGTAAAAAAGTTCCCCAGGCAACCATTGATCTTGCAAACGAAGAACAAATCCCCCTGATCTTATCCCCCTGTGGCATGTTTGAACTCTGCGGTATGCTCTATAACGCCGGGCTTCCTTGTTTCGAAAAACCAATATCAGAAGATGAATGTATCTGTGATGAATAACTGATCAAAGCGAGGTAAGATGTCCCCCACCAATCCCAGCAGAACGACAGTAATTACAGATCAGGTTGCCGAAAACATTACACGCGTCGAAGAGTTGGGGTATGAAATTAAAGTTCGCGAGGTAATGACTGAAAAAGTCAAATGCCTCAATCCCACAATGACCATGCGGGAAACTGTTGAGATGTTCCGGCAGGAAATGATTTCCGGTGCGCCAGTAGTCACTGAAGCGGGTAAATTGGTCGGAGTGGTCAGCATGGAAGATCTGATCCATTGTCTTTGTAAATCAGATCTGGACGCCACCGTTGAAAAGTATATGACCCCTGACCCAATCTCTGTTCACGAATATGAATCGGTGGTAGAAGCCCTCAAGACCTTTGTCGACAGTAAGGTGGGAAGGCTTGTGGTTCTGAATCTCGCAGGCGATTTAGCCGGGATCCTTACCAAAGGGGATATCACACGCGGTTTTCTCAAAGCCCTCCAAAGAGATTATGAAAATGAAGAACTCAGAAAATACCGTGCCCGTCACCTCTTTGAAGATATTAATTCAGACCGCACAAGCCTGATCCTGCGTTATACCATTAAAGCCGGCGACTTCACCCACGGCGGCCAGGCTTCCAGCAATATTAAGAGAGCGTTACTGCGTCTTGGCGCTTCACCTCAACTGGCCCGCAGGGTAGGAATTGCGGTTTATGAAGCTGAAATAAATCTCATTATCCACACCAATGAGGGTGGCATCATCCGTGCCGAGATTGAACCGCACCGGATATCCATTCGCGTGTTTGATAATGGGCCGGGGATTGAAAATGTTGAGTTGGCTATGCAGCCTGGCTATTCCACCGCCACTGAAGAGATCCGTGAACTGGGTTTCGGCGCGGGTATGGGGCTGACCAATATTGCCCGCTGTGTGGATAATATGGCACTCGAATCCGTTCCCGGAAGCGGAACCCGTCTTCGAATGAAATTCTTCCTGGATGAAGAATCTGTTGGAGAAGGACTATCACGAAATAAGGAGACCAGTTAGTATGAACCTTCAGCAAATTATTGACAAGCTTCAACTCAAGCTATTAACGGATCCCAAAAATTTTTCTGAAATTTCTCCAACAGGTGGATACACATCGGATTTATTGAGCTGCGTAATGACCGGTGCGAAGAACCAGAACCTGTGGATCACTTTGCAGGCTCACATTAACATTGTGGCAGTGGCCGCCTTGCTCGATCTCAGCGCGGTAATCATTACCGAAGGTGCTACCCCGGACGAAAAAACCATTGCCAAAGCCAACGAAGAAGAAATTATTCTTCTTTCAACCACAGATTCAACCTATTCCATTATTGGTAATCTTTGGGATATGGGTATTAAAGCTGGTTAGCCAAAATCCCAGAGGAAATAGAAGAGGCATGTGAAAAAATATCGGGCAGACTTACATGTCCATACGGTTTTATCTCCTTGTGGAGGCATTGAGATGATTCCCCCATTGATTGTTCGGGAAGCCCTTGAACAGGGAATCAATCTTATTGCGATTACCGATCACAACGCCACAGCAAACATTGAATCTGTTCAGAAAGCCGCTGAAGGAACTGACTTAATAGTTTTGCCAGGGATGGAAGTCCAGACGGTTGAAGAAGTGCATTGCGTTTGCTTATTTGATATAATAGAACAAGCTCATTCGTTCCAAAAAATTGTTGACGCTGCACTTCCATCCTTCAAAAATGACACGGATTTATTCGGCGAACAATTTGTAGTAGATCAAACAGGCGATTTCATCCGGCGGGAAGAACGTTTATTACTGACCTCAACCCGTTTAACCATCGAGGAAGCCTGGGAACATGTTACCGGTTTAGGTGGGCTCTTCATTCCTGCACACATTAACAGGAAAGCATTTGGTTTGATCGAAAACCTGGGTTTGATCCCAACGGATATTCCTATAGAAGTCCTGGAGATATCACGTCATATTACACCCGAAGAAGCCAGAAAAAAATTTCCTCAAATAGGAAGTTACCCCCTCATCCAGGCTGGTGATGTACATTATCTCTCAGATTTTCTCGGGCCCATGATTTTTTATCTTGAACGACCTGTCATCTCTGAATTAAGACTGGCGCTGCAAAATAAAGAAGGGAGAAGCTATCAAATTATCTGATCAGATCGTGATCGAAAATATGAGATGAACGTTTTCGCCCACAAAAATCCTCCCCCATTTTGACTTTTTACTATTAAATCTATGACATTTGGATATTGCCGTTTGCGATGAGCGGGTGTAAACTTTTACAGGGCAAATAGTGTATTTTTTCACAATTTGTGTCTGAATTTTAGAAAATATTGGAGTCACCATGGCAAATTTGTTTGGGAATAACAAAAATCAAGATCCGCTAACAAATCCTGAACAGAAGAAGATTATTGATCAAATAATTCTCAGCAACAAGAATCGACCCGGTGCTACAATGGTAGTACTCAACCAGATTCAAAGTGAAATCGGGTTCATTTCTGCATCTGTTCAAAATTATGTCGCTGTTGAATTGAATGTTCCAGCCAGTGTGGTTCATGGAGTAGTTACCTTTTATTCCTTTTTCACCACCGAACCACGCGGGAAGCACACTATCAAATTCTGCATGGGAACAGCCTGTTATGTGGGCGGTACCCCCCAATTGATTGAAAAAGCCAAGCAAGTCCTTGGTATTGAACCCGGGCAGACCACGGAAGATGGGATGATCACATTGGAGCTCTGCCGGTGTGTTGGAGCCTGCAGCCAGGCACCAGTCATCACGGTCGATGAAGAAATTTACGGCCGTCTGCGTCCGAATAAATTCCCGAAAATCATTCATGATATTCAGGAAAAAGATAAAGCTGAGACGGTCGCCGCTTGAGAGAACTAGCGCTTCACCTGTTAGATATTGCCGAGAACAGTATCTCAGCCGGGGCAAAAAATATTGCCATTCGAGTTGAGGAAGATACTGAAACGGATTGTTTGCGAATGAGTGTACAGGATGATGGCAGGGGTATGGATCCGGAAATGGTCGCCAGAGTCACCGACCCTTTCACCACAACCCGGACAACCCGCAAAGTTGGTTTGGGAATCCCGCTCCTGAAAGCTGCCGCAGAAGCATGCAATGGATGGCTTGAAATCCAGTCTACACCCGGTAAAGGCACCCATGTACAGGTTGAATTTCAACGCAGCCATATCGACCGCATGCCTCTTGGAAACCTTGCCGATACATATCTCAGTCTGGCACTTGGAGCGCCACATGTCCACTGGTTGTTAAGCTATCAGGTAAACGGGAATGAGTTTGTTTTCGATGATAAGCCTATAAAAGAAGAACTGGATGGCATTTCTCTTACAGAACCAGCGGTAATCAGTTTCTTGCGCGATTATATTGGGGTTGGAATCAGCAATATCCAACTTGAAGAAAATTAAAACATAAACCCTTTGACATCCCATAATGGAGAGGAAACTCATGAATAAGATTAAGTCCCTCGAAGACCTGAAACGAATACGTGAAGAAGCTCTGAACAAACGTCAGATCAAAGCCGCCAGCGGCCAGAAAGAGATTGTAGTCGGCATGGGTACTGTTGGTATAGCGGCAGGAGCCCGTGAAATCTTGAAAGCGATCCTGGATTATATCGAGGAAGAAAATCTCGAAGGCATCGTTGTCCGGCAAGCCGGCAACATCGGCCTCGATTCCTGGGAGCCTGTTGTTCAGGTTACGATTGGTGAAGAACCCAAAGTTACATATGGAAAAGTAACCACCGCGATGGTCAGTAAAATTATGAAAAACCATGTTGTTGGTGGTGAAGTTGTTAAGGAATACGCACTCGAACTCTAATCATCTGAGCTTGAGTGTATAAAATATAATTTTTTATACCACTCCAGAAGGTGAGATTATGGCGTTTTTTCGCTCACATATATTGGTGTCGGTCGATCCGGTTTGCCTGGAAAAAGGCGCGCACGACATTATAGACACACTTACAGACGAACTTGTAAAGCAAGGGTTGATTGATGAGATCCAGGTTTTGGAAACCTCTCGCATCGGTGATCCGGAAACTCTTGGACCAGACCTGATGGTCTATCCTGAAGGGGTTCACTATGTAAATCTAACCCCATCAGATATTCACTATATGGTGGAAGAACACTTCCTCAAAGGCCGGACCGTTGAAAAACTCCTTGCCGGAGAAAGTAAAATCGCGGTAGATGAAGAAGTCGCTCCTCCAAAACCAAAAGAAATTCGTATTGTGCTGCGAAACAGCCTGGGTAAAATCGACCCGCTGAATATCGAAGACTACATCGCTGAGGACGGCTATGCCGCACTCGCAAAGATCCTCTCTGAAATGACACCAGATGAGGTCATTGACACGATTTTAAAATCTGGCCTGCGCGGTCGTGGCGGCGCTGGTTTTCCTGCTGGCAAAAAATGGCAATTTGCCCGGAACTCGCCCGGAGATGAGAAATACCTTATCTGTAACGCGGATGAAGGCGATCCTGGCGCGTTCATGAACCGCCGCGTTTTGGAAAGTGACCCACATTCTGTTGTGGAAGGCATGATCATTGCTGCCTACGCCATCGGCGCCGGTCAGGGCTATGTTTACTGCCGTGCGGAATATCCCGATGCGGTACGCACCCTGAAAGTTGCCATTGAACAGGCCCGTGAGTTTGGTCTTTTGGGTCAGAATATTCTGGGATCAGATTTCTCCTTTGAGCTTGAGGTTCGCATGGGAGCTGGCGCGTTTGTTTGTGGTGAGGAAACCGCTCTGATGGCCTCCATTGAAGGCCAGCGCGGGCAGCCCCGCCCACGTCCGCCTTTCCCTGCCGTTAAAGGCCTTTGGGGTAAACCCACCAATATCAATAATGTCGAAACCTACGCCAATGTGGCCCAGATCATCCTGAATGGTGCTGACTGGTACGCCAGCATCGGTACAGCTGACAGCAAAGGGACCAAAACTTTCGCGCTGGCTGGCGATGTCAAAAACACCGGTCTGATTGAAGTTCCTTTTGGTACCACCCTGCGTGAGATCGTTTACGACATTGGTGGTGGAATCAAAAATGACAAGGCTCTCAAAGCAATTCAAACAGGCGGCCCAATGGGCGGCTGTATTCCAGCCTCACAGGTTGACCTACCGGTAGACTACAAAGCTCTTACCGAAGCCGGCTCAATTATGGGTTCTGGCGGTCTGGTTGTCATGGATGAGGACACCTGTATGGTTGATATCGCCCGCTTCTTCATGGACTTCATCCAGGATGAAAGTTGTGGAAAATGTGTGCCCTGTCGGATCGGCACCAGACGAATGTTGGAAATCCTGACCCGAATCTGCGATGGCAAAGGGGAAGATGGTGATATCGAACGGTTAGAAGCCCTGTGCTACGAGGTTGGTACAGCCAGCCTGTGCGGTCTTGGTCAGGGTGCGCCAAACCCGGTTTTGAGCACCATCAAACATTTCCGCGACGAATACGAAGCGCATATCTATGAAAAACGATGTCCTTCGAAGACTTGCCGCTCGCTGATCAACTTCGTCATTCTTGAGGATATCTGTACTGGGTGTACTGTCTGTGCCCGCAACTGTCCTGTCAATGCCATTTCAGGCGAACGCCGCATGGCGCATCATATCGACCCGGATATTTGCATCCGCTGTGGTATTTGCGCTCAGGTATGTAATTACAATGCAATAGAAATTCAGTAACCTCGCTTATTGTTATGCTTATTGGTAACTTGAGACTTTCTCCCATCCCCAGATCGCATCAATGATTTGGTTTATTTGTCAAAAGTAGTCAATGGAGGAGGAGTATGACCGATAGAAGCAAGATAGATAGCACCGCTGTATTGGACGTTGTTCACTCTGCCGTGAAGCGTCATGGGAATAAACGGGAAGAGCTGATTCCCATTATGAACGATGTCAACCGGGAGCTGGGGTACCTGCCCTCGGAGGCATTATCGGAAATCAGCAAACTGCTTGAGACTCCCACCAGCAAGCTGCTCTCAGTAGCTACTTTCTACCACATGCTGTCAACAAAGCCGCGCGGAAGGCACGTTATCCAGTTCTGCGAATCGGCTCCTTGCCATGTGGTTGGCGGACGCGAAGTCTGGGAAGCCCTGAAACAAAGCTTAGGGCTCGAACCGGACGAGACCAGCGAAGATGGTAAATGGAGTTTGATTACCACCAGTTGCCTGGGAGTCTGCGGGATTGGCCCGGTAATTATGATTGATGATGATATCTATGGGAATGTCAAACCCGGCGACGTCCCAGACATCCTGTCCCGTTACAGCTAAGCGAGGTGTGTTAATGAATGCTTATCGATCTATGGTTTTAGTCTCAAGCGACCCTCTGAGCTTGGAACGCGGCGCGAAAAAGGTTTTTGCCCGTTTACAAAAAGAAATCTCATCCTTCGGGTTGGAAAACGAAATTTCCCTGTCTATGGTGGGAGATGTGGGTCGTAATGATGCAGCCCCTATTGTCATCGTCTATCCCGAAGCAGTTGTTTATGGCCCCGTCAAGGAAGAAGATGTGCCTTTCCTGGTTGAAGAGCACTTATACAAAGGGCGTGTCGCTGCCGGTCTGCAAGCTGCTGCCAGGGAATTAAGTGGCCGGATTGCCTGGATTTCTGCCCGTAAAGGAACCCTGCCCGCTGAGTACCGCATTGTTCTGGAACGAGCCGGTCTTATTGACCCCAATATCGAAGATTACATTACCCACGATGGTTACTCTGCGCTGGGCAAAGCTTTGACCCAAATGACTCCTCAAGACGTTATCGCGGAAATCAAAAGCTCTGGACTTAAAGGCCGCGGTGGCGCGGGTTTCCCGACCGGACTTAAATGGGGTTTTGTTGCAAATGCACCCGGCGAAAAGAAATATGTAATCTGCAATGCCGACGAATCCGAACCAGGAACCTTCAAAGACCGTGTAATGCTTGAAGGAGATCCTCACAGTATTGTTGAAGCAATGACCATTGCCGGGTATGCGGTTGGCGCAGATGAAGGCTATATCTATGTCAGAGGCGAGTATCTGCTTGCTCAGGAAAGGCTTACAAACGCCATCCAGCAAGCTGAAGAAATGGGCTTTCTCGGAAATGGAATCTTTGGGACAGACTTCAGTTTCAAAATCCATATTCACAGTGGCGCAGGCGCGTATATCTGCGGTGAAGAAACCGCTTTAATCGAATCGATTGAAGGAAAACGCGGAGAACCTAGATCGCGCCCACCCTACCCAACCACCAATGGTCTTTGGGGCAAACCCACCCTGGTGAATAATGTCGAAACACTCGCCAATATTTGCGCGATCCTGCGCAATGGCGCGGATTGGTACCGAAGTTTTGGTACACCCAACAGCCCAGGGACTAAAGTTTACACGGTCTTGGGACATGTGAACAGCACAGGTCTGATCGAAGTTCCAATGGGCATCACCCTGCGCGAAGTCATTTCAATCTACGCCAAAGGCATGAAAGAAGGCAGCACACTCAAGCTGGCCCAGACCGGTGGATCAAGCGGCTCCATTATCCCGGCAGTCCTGCAAGACACGCCTATGGATTTCGACTCCTTTACCCGAGCCGGTGTCTCTCTGGGCTCTGGCGCGCTTTTGATCTGTGATCAGGACACCTGTGTGGTGGATCTGGCAAAAGTGCTGATTAACTTTTTCCGCAATGAGAGCTGTGGGAAATGCAATCCCTGTCGGATTGGCAACCAGCGAGCCTATGAGATCCTGACGAAAATCTCTCAAGGTCGGGGAACTTTAAGCGATCTGGATGATTTACAAAACATCAGCGATAACCTGTGCGAGCTTTCAAACTGTGGCTTGGGCCAGACAGCCGGCACACCTTTGCGCGATATATTGAAGTATTTCCGGGCTGAAGTAGAAGCCCATGTTCGATTGGATGTCTGCCCCTGCGGCGTTTGCCCGATGAAATAGGGCAATAACATCAAGAAAATGCAGCTTTAACTAAACTTTGAAATTATAAGAAGAGAGCTGATTATGATCAAAATTACTATTGACAACAAAGAAATTGAAGTTCCGCAAGGAACCACTGTTTTGGAAGCAGCAAAAGCTGCTGACATTCATATTCCAACGCTATGCTACCACCCAGAACTAACACCCTACGGCGGATGCCGGCTTTGCCTGGTTGAAGTAGAAGGCGCCCGAACCTTGCAACCATCCTGCACCCTTCCGGCAAACAATGGAATGGTTGTACGCACTGATACAGCTCAAATCCATGAAGCCCGCAAATTTGTCCTCAATATGATCTTTAGTGAGCGCAATCACCTGTGCCCCTACTGCCAGGTTAGCGGTGGCGATTGCGAATTGCAGAACGCCGCTTACGACGAAGGCATGACCCATTGGTCCTTCCAGCCAACCTGGAAACCTTACCCCATGGATGCATCACATCCTTATATCATCATGGAGCACAACCGCTGCATCCTTTGTCATCGATGTGTGCGCGCTTGTGGCGAACTGGTTGGCAATTTCACTCTGGGTGTTCAGGAGCGCGGCTCAAAAAGCCGGATCATCGCGGATCTCGATGTGCCTCTGGGAGAAAGCACCTGCATCTCTTGCGGCGCTTGTATACAGGTTTGTCCAACCGGCGCCTTGATCGATCGCTGGAGCGCATACCGCGGTAAAGAAACAGACGTAGAACATAATGCCTCCATTTGTGTCGGTTGCAGCATTGGTTGTGGGATTGATGTCGAAACTCGTAACAACAGCCTGGTCAGAATAGAAGGCGATTGGGAAGCAGCAGTGAATGATGGCATTCTTTGCGAGATTGGTCGCTTCCATCCGGTGGATGAAAACCGCGAACGGATCAATACTCCCATGGTACGCAAAGATGGTAAATTAGTGCCAGCTTCTTGGGATGAAGCCCTAGACTTACTGACCGCCAAAATAAAACCACTGGTGGGCAAAGAGGGTGATGGCATCGCAGCTGTTATCTCTAACCGGCTTCCTGCTGAAGCAATTTACGCCTTCAAACAAGTGTTCAAAGACGGTTTCAAAAGTGATATGGTCACTTCAATGGAAGAAGGCATATTCACAGAACTCCCCACCCGTCTGGCTGCTGAACTTGGAAAACCATTTGAAGGCAAGATTGACTGCCTTAAAAATAGCGATTGTATGATCGTCATCGGCGCCGATCTAATTAAAGATCATCAGGTGGTTGGTTTCTTTATTAAACGAGCTTTGCCCGAAGGCGCGAAAATGGTTGTGGTGGATCCAAACGAGAACCCGCTGGATCACCTGACAAATTCCACCCTTAAAGCAAGCAAAGGTGCCGACCTGGACTGGGTGAAATGCCTTTCAGCAGCTGTGGTAAAAACCGGTCTGGCGAAAGTAGCTTCCTCTCTGGACCCAGATGCTGTTCTCAAAGCGGCCGAAGAAACTACCGGTGTCACAGAACAGGAATATCTTGAGCTTGCCCAATTAATTGCGTCTGCTGAAAAGCCAGCAATTGTGTACGGTAAGGGAATCACTGAAAAGAACTCTACTCAAACCCTGAAAGCTTTGGTAGAATTAGGAGAGTTAATTGGTGCAATTGGAGAGGATTTCTCCAATATTGTGAGTACCAAAGGTGACGCCAATAGTATGGTTGCTGCCCAATACCAACTCGAAAGTCCATTCCAAATGAATGCACACCAGGCTGTTTTTGTTGCATTGGGTGATGAAAAACCTTCGAAACGCTTTGAGCTGAAACTCGAAAAAGCACCTTTCCTTGCTGTACAGGCCAGTTTCATCTCTCCACTAACTGCGCAGGCTGATGTTGTACTACCCGTAACCATGTGGACAGAACAAGAAGGTCATTACTTGAATCTGGATGGACGAATTCAGAAGGCAGTGAAAGCCCTGGAACCTGCAGAAGACACCTGGACCAACGTAAAGGTATTGGGTGCGATTGCTGAACGACTCGGGTTTGAAACTGATGACAACTGGAAAGCCGAACTTACAAAGCGCGTTTCTCCGGTAGCAATTCAGGGTTGATGGTACTTATTGGGTAGACTTGACGAATAAGGAGTAAACAATGGCAAAACCGAAAGTAGCATCAGATTGGATGGCAGGATGCTCAGGCTGTCATATGTCTTTGCTTGATATGGATGAACGGATCGTGAAAATCGCAGAACTGGTCGATATCCGCGCAACGCCTATAACCGATCTCAAGCATGCGGACAAAGATGGCGTAGATGTTGGAATCCTTGAAGGGGGTGTCAACAACACCGCCAATGAGGAACAGGCGCGTTTAATGCGATCCCGCTGCAAAATCCTGGTCGCCCTGGGTGATTGCGCGGTATTTGGTGGTGTACCAGCAATGCGCAATTTCTTTCCCCTGGAAGAGTCACTTCGCCGGGCTTATGTTGAAACCGAGAGTACAGATAGCGAGGGGATGATCCCCAGCGATCCGGAACTTTGCGTTCCCACCCGCGTGAGAGCGCTCAGCGAAGTTGTCCCCGTGGATCTTTTTGTGCCAGGCTGCCCTCCGGACGCAGATACAATTTTCTATGTCCTCAGCGAGCTGGCGCAAGGCCGCATCCCGGATCTGAAAGACGAGAAACTCCAGTGGAACTAGTGAGCGGAGGAAAATAATGGTTGCTCAAAAAATAACAATCGAACCAGTAACTCGCATAGAAGGTCACGCCAAAGTCACCATCCATCTTAAGGAAGATGGCAATGTTGAGCATGCGTATCTGCACATCAACGAGTTCCGGGGATTTGAAAAATTCTGTGAAGGCCGCATGGTCTTCGAAATGCCTACAATTACCCCACGTATTTGTGGAATTTGTCCCGTAAGCCATCATCTGGCAGCCGCCAAAGCTGGTGACGCGGTAGTGGGCGCCCCCCCACCCCGGCCGGCATCTTTGCTGCGTGATCTGATGCACATGGGCCAGGTTATCCAGAGCCATGGCATGCATTTCTTTGAACTGGCTGGACCCGACCTGCTCCTGGGCTTTGATGCGGATCCAGCAACCCGCAACGTGGTTGGGCTCATCCAGACCAATCCTGAACTCGCCTTAAAAGCAGTAAACCTGCGAAAATATGGACAGGAAATCATCCGGATTCTGGGCGGCCGCCGGATACACCCCAATTTTGCAATCCCGGGAGGTGTAAACAAGGCACTTAAAGCCGATGAACGTGACACTATCCTTGCCGGAGTAGATGAAGCAATCGCCACCACTCAGGTGGGTGTTCAAATCATTAAAGATTGGGCTGAAGCTAACATGGAAGACATCAATAAGTTTGGCGTCTTTCCCAGTGGTTATATGAGCCTTGTAACACCAGAGGATTCGCTGGAATTATATGACGGCAGCCTTCGCATGGTTGACCGCAATGGTGATCTGCTGGAACGGTTCGACCCCTCCGATTATCTGGATTATATCGCCGAACACGTTGAAAACTGGTCTTACCTTAAATTCCCCTACTACAAGAAAATGGGTTACCCCGCAGGGGTTTATCGTGTAGGGCCGTTGGGACGGTTGAACGCAGTCAAACAAATTGACACGCCACTGGCTAATGATGAATTCAAGATATTCAAATCGCTCAATGGTGGGAAACCGGTTGAAAACACGTTGTACTTCCACTATGCGCGTCTGATCGAAACCTTATTTGCCCTCGAACGCGTCAAAGTCCTCTTGGATGATCCCGATGTTCTCAGCAACGATGTCCTCAACACAAAGCACAACTTCCAGGGTGAGGGTGTTGGTGTTATCGAAGCGCCGCGTGGTACTTTGATCCACCACTATTGGACCAATAGCTACGGCCAGCTCGAACGCGTCAACCTGATCGTCGCTACCGGCCACAACAACTGGGCCATGTGCGAAGCCGTAGACAGCGTTGCCAAAACCTATATCAATGGGAACGAAGTCACCGAAGGCTTGCTGAACCGCGTTGAAGCGGCAGTACGTGCACACGACCCCTGCCTTTCCTGCTCCACACATGCTGTTGGACAGATGCCGATCATCATTAATGTGGTCGATCCGGAAGGCAAGACTGTCAAGACCTTACGTCGAGACAGTTAAACCAATGTTGGTCCTGATATAAATCAAAAGGGTTTTGGTGATAAAGTTTCACCAAAACCCTTCTCTATCTCATCACAAAAACATTTGAAACATTTGAGAGGTTGCACTTTGAAAAAGACATTGATTTTAGGATACGGAAATCCGGATCGTGAGGATGATGGTGTATCCTGGCATATCATGACGATGATCTGTGAAAAACTGGGCAGAAAAGCGCCCGCGACCTATCAGGAAGAATTCCCCGTTTCAGAGCAGTCCCCAGATTTTCTTTTCGCCTTACAGCTCACCCCCGAATTCGCGGAAACCTTAGCAAACTATCAACGTGTTTGTTTTGTTGACGCTCACACCGGCAGTGTTCCCAACGATGTAAACTTCATCGAGATCACTCCGGAATTTCAATCCTCGCCTTTCACCCATCACATGACACCCTCCACCTGTCTCGTCCTGGCAGAATCGCTTTACGGAGCTGCTCCCAAAGCGGTTTTGGCCTCTGTCCGGGGATATCAATTTGGATTCAACCACACCCTTTCCCCCAACACGCAGGCCCACGCTAAGGAAGCTGCCGACATCATCTTTGATTGGTTGAAATCAGAGGACTGATCCCGCGTCATAAACGCTGCTATCTCATGGAAAACTAGACACTAATCTTTCTCAGGGGCACATTGATATGACACAACTTACTACCACAAACGACTCACTTTCCCCTTCCGATATGGCTCGAAAAGCTGAGGCCATCAGTATAAATAAAGTGAAAATGGATACCGCTTCCATGTTCGTCCTGGCCTTTCTGGCAGGTGCATACATTGCCTTTGGGGCTGTAATTGCCACCACAGTTGCCACGGGTGGTTCTGAATTGCCCTACGGTATGAATAAACTCCTGATCGGTCTGGTATTTACCCTTGGCCTGATCCTGGTTGTAGTTGGTGGCGCGGAATTATTCACCGGGAACAATTTAATCATCATCGGGTACTTGAGTGGAAAAATCACCCTGCGCGGTATGCTTCGAAGTTGGGTAGTGGTTTACCTTGGCAATTTTGCCGGTTCGGTATTCATCGCCGTCCTGATGCTGATCGCCAAAGAATATACTTTCGCCAATGGGGCAGTCGGTCTGACCGCCTTGAATATCGGTGCCGCTAAAACTGGCTTGGGATTTATCCAAGCGATTGCCCTGGGTATCCTGTGCAATATTTTAGTCTGCCTGGCAGTATGGTTAACTTTCAGCGCACGAACTACTGGCGATAAAATCCTGGCAATCATCCCACCCATCGCCGCTTTCGTTGCGGCAGGTTTTGAACATAGCGTTGCCAATATGTATTTTGTGCCCATGGCGTTATTCATCAAACACTCAAAAGATATCGCCTTTTTCAACCTGATTGATAAAGTGCCTGCGGATTATTCCAGCCTGACTTGGGGCAATTTTCTGTTTGGCAACTTACTTCCGGTAACAATTGGAAATGTGATCGGTGGTGTTGTTTTTGTTGGTTTGCTTTACTGGTTCATTTATCTGCGCCGCTCCAGTCGCCCCAAAAATCGTCATGATTGATTCTGAGATTAAAAAATCCAATTAATATTATTTTTATCTTAATTGTCTAATCATTGCGCAACATCTCCCAAGGGATTATAATTACCCAATGCATGAACTGGCTGTAACAGAAAGTATATTAAATATTGCCACCAAACACGCCCGTCAATCTGAGGCAAAACGCGTCACAGATGTTCACCTCGTAATAGGTGATCTATCCAGCATCGTGGATGATTCTGTCCAATTCTACTGGGATATGATTACGAAAAACACATTATGCGAAAACGCCCGGTTGCATTTTGAGAGAATCCCTGCCAAATTGGAATGCAGAGATTGTGGTCATCAATTTACTATCGTGGATGGCCTGCAACCCTGCCCAAAGTGCAACAGCGTCCGGGTGAAAGTAATTGCTGGCGAAGAATTTTTAGTAGACAGTCTCGAAATCGAAAAATAAATTCAGGAGAATTCCCTTATGACTTCAAAAACCGTTCCTGTCGTCGAAAAAATTATGGATGCCAATGATCAGGTCGCTGCTGAAAACCGCAGAGTATTGGATGAAGCAGGCGTGTTTGGTCTTAATATGATGGCCTCTCCCGGCTCTGGAAAGACCAGTGTAATCTTGCAAACCATTAAAGCGCTCACCCCTCAACTCCGGATCGGTGTAATTGAAGGAGACACCGCGCCGGTCACGATTGATGCTGACAAGGTGATGGCAATGGGGATGCCCGCCGTTCAGATCAATACCGGTGGGTCCTGCCACCTCGATGCGCCAATGTTAAGCCGGGGTTTAAGTGCGATTGCGCTGAAAGATCTCGACCTTCTGATTGTGGAAAACGTCGGCAACCTGATTTGCCCGGCTGGTTTTTCTCTGGGAACGCATGCCAATGTGGTCATCGCCAGCATCCCCGAAGGGGATGATAAACCCTATAAATACCCAAACATCTACCGCGGTCTCGATGTCCTGATCATTAATAAAATTGATCTGACACCTTATATCGATTTCGATATGGAGTACTTCCGTAAAGGAATTGAAATTCTAAATCCTGGATTGGCCTCCTTCTCGCTTTCCTGTAAAACCGGAGAGGGTGTTGAGGATTGGGCAAACTGGCTTTTAGAAAAAGTGGAAAAACATAAAAAATAAGCATGTCCTTGCAAATGGTAGGTAAAAAGATTTGGATACGAGGGATTGTTCAGGGCGTTGGGTTCCGGCCCTTCGTTTATACTCAGGCTGTTAATCTTGATCTTACCGGATGGGTCCGGAATACTTCAAGCGGTGTTGAGCTTGAAATCAATGGCACCCCGGATAAAATTACCGCTTTCATTCGCACCCTGGAGAACAATCCTCCCCCCTTATCCCGTATTGATGAACTCAGCATAGAAGATTGTCAGCCCAATGGATATGCTGGCTTTGAAATCATCGCCAGCCAGCCCCAACCCGGAGAATTCATTCCAATCTCACCGGACATGACAATCTGTGAAAATTGCCAGATAGAACTCTTCACGAAAACAGATCCCCGTTATCGTTACCCCTTTATCAACTGCACCAACTGCGGGCCACGTTACACCATCATCAAGGATATTCCCTACGACCGGCCCAATACCACCATGGCAGCTTTCCCAATGTGCGAACGCTGTAAAAATGAGTATGATAACCCTCTGAACCGTCGTTTTCATGCCCAGCCAGTTGCCTGTCCGGATTGTGGTCCGCATATCTGGTTTGAAACAAGTGACCAGGCACAACTCGCAAAGCATGAAAATGCCCTCCAACTGGCTCGCGATTGGATCCGTCAAGGAAAGATTCTCGCGATCAAGGGATTGGGTGGATTTCATCTTGCCTGCGATGCCACCAATACTTCCGCAGTTACCGAATTACGCCGTCGTAAAAAACGCAGTGACAAACCCTTCGCGTTGATGGCTTTTGATCTGACCAACATAGAAAAACACTGTATTGTCACACCTGAAGAACGCGTACTTTTATCCTCAAAGGAGCGCCCCATTGTGCTGCTCGAGCGGCGCAATGGTTCTACCATTGCTCTGGAAACCGCTCCCGGGCAGAACACCCTCGGTTTCATGATAGCCTACACCCCATTACACCTTCTCCTGCTGGAGCCAGCTCCCGGGTACCCGGAAGCACTTGTGATGACTTCAGGAAATATCAGTGAAGAACCAATCGCCTATACAGATGGTGATGCGCGCAGCCGATTACGCGACCTTGCAGACGGTTTCTTGATGCACAACCGCCCCATTCACATCCGTGTGGATGATTCGGTCACGCGAGTTTTGCACAACAAAACACAGATCTTGCGTCGGGCACGGGGTTACGCGCCCAATCCTCTAACGCTTTCCACCTTGCTCCCACCTATTCTGGCCACTGGCGCGGAATTAAAAAACACTTTCTGTCTCACCAAAGAGAAATACGCCTTCCTCAGCCACCACATTGGCGATTTAGAAAATTTTGAGACTCTCCTTTCTTTCGAAGAAGGCATTGAACATTATCAAAGACTTTTTCGGGTGAAACCGCAGTTGATTGCTGCCGACCTGCATCCCGACTATTTGGCTACACGATACGCCGAGCACCGCGCAGACCAGGAGGGCATTCCGCTGATCCAGGTACAGCACCACCACGCCCATCTGGCCGCCTGTCTGGCTGATAACAACTGGGGTTCAGATGAACCGGTACTGGGTTTGTGTTTTGATGGTACTGGCTTGGGGACTGATGGTGCGATATGGGGCGGTGAGTTCCTGCTGGGCAATTACCAGGGTTATACCCGGAAATATCATCTTGCTTACACCCCACTTCCGGGTGGTGACCTGGCAGTAAGGAAACCAGCTCGAATGGCACTTGCCCATCTCTGGCAGGCAGGATTGGAATGGGAATCAGACTTACCAGCCGTTGGAGCACTTTGCTATGAAGAGCGGACGTCGCTGCATGCCCAATTGGAGCATCAAATCAATTCACCTCTTACTTCCAGCATGGGCCGGTTATTTGATGCTGTATCTGCGTTGCTCGGCATCCGTTCATCAATTAATTACGAGGGCCAGGCCGCCATTGAATTAGAATCGCTTGCCGCGACAGATGAAACCACCTGCTATGAATTCGATATCCAGGAATATCAAATTGACCCTGCGCCGCTCTGGCAGTCCTTGATAAGTGACTGGCGCAAAGGTGTCAGCATCTCTGTGCTTTCAGCTCGATTTCATAACAGCGTTGCCGCGCTAACGCTTCAGATTTGTCGTAAAATCCATCAGGAAACAGGATGCAGCCATGTTGCGTTGAGCGGCGGTGTCTGGCAAAACCGTTATTTATTTGAAAATGTAATCAAAAAATTGGAAAAAGAAAACTTTATTGTTCTTACCCACCATCGCATACCAACCAACGACGGTGGAATCGCGTTGGGGCAGGCATTAATTGCGGCCAATTATTCAATTAACAGGTAGTGGAAAAGGATCCTCTCATGTGTCTTGGAGTACCAGGAAAAATCACAGAAATATATCATCGCAACGCGTTGCGCATGTGCAAAGTTGACTTTGGCGGTGTCGTCCGTGAAGTTTGCATCGAAACCCTTCCAGAAGCTAAAGTTGGGGATTACACCATAGTCCACGCGGGTTTCGCTCTAAATCTGCTCAGCGAGCAGGACGCTCAGGAAACTCTGGAAATATTGCGTGAAATGGCAGTCCTGGAGGCTGAACTGGATGAAATACATTCCAGCGGAGACTGAAAATGCGCTATGTAGATGAGTTTCGGGATGCCGAACTGGCAAAAGGCTTGCTCAGTCAGATTCACAAAACGGTCACCCAGAATTGGGTGGTAATGGAAATTTGTGGCGGGCAGACCCATGCGATCATGCGGTATGGCCTCGACGAACTTCTTCCACCGCAGGTCGAACTGGTTCATGGACCAGGTTGTCCGGTTTGCGTGACCTCACTGGAATTAATCGATAAAGCGCTGGAAATTGCTTCCCGCCCGAATGTAATTTTCACCTCCTTCGGGGATATGCTTCGAGTACCCGGATCTAAAAAAGATTTATTCTCTGTTCGTGCTTCTGGCGGGGATGTCAGGGTGGTCTATTCACCACTTGACGCGGTCAAAATCGCCCAGGATAATCCGGAGAAGGAGGTGGTTTTCTTCGCAATCGGTTTCGAAACCACCGCGCCGCCTAACGTAATGAGTGTTCTGCAGGCAAAAGCATTGGGGTTGAAAAATTACTCCATCCTGGTATCCCACGTTCGTGTTCCTCCCGCCATGAACGCGATTTTGTCTTCTCCGCACAACCGCGTTCAGGGATTTCTTGCCGCCGGTCATGTGAATACTGTTATGGGCTATTGGGAATATCCTGAGATCGCGCAAAAATACAAGGTGCCCATTGTTGTCACGGGATTTGAACCCATTGATTTACTGCGTGGTCTCCTGATGGTTTTGCAACAGCTTGAGAATAAACAATACGACGTTCAAAATGCTTACTCCCGTGTGGTCTCTTATGAAGGCAATAAAGCAGCTCAGGAGATGATCAACCGTGTATTTGAACCGGTTGATCGCCAATGGCGGGGAATTGGGAGTATTCCACAAAGCGGTTGGGGCCTGCGGGAGACCTTCAAAGATTTTAACGCCGAAACACGATTTGAAGTAGCCCACATCCAGACTCGGGAATCTGAAATTTGTATCGCTGGACAGATCCTTCAGGGTCTCAAAAAACCCTATGACTGCCCCGCGTTTGGTATACAGTGCACGCCTCGTAATCCATTGGGAGCCACCATGGTTTCCTCTGAAGGTGCCTGTGCGGCCTATTATCAATACGCCAGATATCGCGGTGAAGAATAAAGGAGCCTGTCCATGAACAATGAAAATCATCTTCCCACAATGGAAGGTCCGGTTTGCCCTGTCCCGCTCCAGCACTCCGATCAGGTTGTGATGGGACATGGAAGTGGTGGTAAAATGACCATGGAACTGATCCGGGATATATTCATGCCCCGTTTTAAGTGCGCACCCCTGGCTGCCGGGAACGATTTTGCCGCTGTGGGTTTACCCAACCTGGCCACGCTTAAAGGACAGCTTTCTATATCCACTGATGCACATAGCGTTGCGCCGCTCATCTTTCCTGGTGGTGATATTGGCAAACTGGCTGTTTGTGGAACAGTGAATGATATCTGTATGGGTGGTGCGCTGCCGCTGTATCTCACGGCCAGTTTCATCCTGGAAGAAGGTCTTTCCATGCCTGTCTTGGAAAACATCGTCCAATCCATGCAGGCAGCAGCGGAAGAAGCGGGTGTCCAGATCATTGCGGGTGACACGAAAGTGGTTGAGAGAGGAAAAGCGGATGGGGTTTTCATTACCACCACAGGTATTGGTTGGATTCCCGACGGCCGAAGAATTGGAGGGGGCGAAGCCCAAAATGGAGATAAAGTATTGATCTCAGGTTATTTAGGCGATCACGGTATTGCGGTTCTGGCGGCCCGCGGAGAATTGGGGTTTGAAACCGCTGTTCAATCTGATGTTGCGCCTTTGAACCACATGATCCAGGCTTTGCTCACAGCCGCCCCCAACACCCATGTCATGCGCGATCCTACCAGAGGAGGACTGGCTACGACGTTAAACGAAATCGCCCACCAGAGCCAGGTGGGGATTGTGTTGCAAGAAATCAACATTCCCATTCAACCCGCTGTTCAGGCCGCCTGCGAAATGTTGGGGTTTGATCCATTATATGTTGCCAATGAAGGCAAACTGATTGCAATTGTGCCCCCCGATGAAGCGAAAGACGCGCTTGAAGCCATGCAGCGCAGCAAATACGGCGAAAATGCTGCCATTATCGGAGAAGTCACTTCAACCCCCATAAAGAGAGTTCTGCTTCACACCACTATGGGGTCTAACCGTATTCTGGACGTCATGGCAGGAGAAATGCTGCCCAGGATTTGTTAACCCCGCACAACATCACAATACACTAATACTTCCGGGTATAATCATTTAGATTTTAGGCAAACTTAAAAACGACGAGGGACAATGAAAATTAATTATCAAGAAACAACCAGTGATTTGAAAACACGTATCGATATCCATAATCAATACGGTGGACGTGATATTGATGAATGGATGCTGGAAACCTTATCGCTCAAACCAGGCATGAAGATTCTGGATGTTGGCTGTGGCGCGGGAAAACAATGCTTTTCATACTTCAAAGCGCTTGAAGGAAATGCTGATATCACAGGTGGCGATGTTAACCAGGAACTGCTGGCACAAGCCAGAAAAGAGAACGCCAAGATTGATCACAAAGTTAAATTCATGGAATTGAATTTCAATGAGCGTTTCCCATTTGAAGATAACAGCTTTGATCTGGTATCGTGTTGTTTTGCCATTTACTACGCGGAGGATATTCCCTTTACAATTAAAGAAATCCATCGCGTCTTAAAACCTGGTGGACGCATTTTTACTACCGGCCCGATGCCCGAAAACAAACAACTTTTCTACGAAATCATCAAAGAAGCCACTGGCAAACCCATTCCCCCAATGCCCGGCAGCTCAAGATACGCTTCACAAATTCTTAGCTCGGTGAAAGAGATTTTTGCGAAAACAGATTTAAAAATCTTCGAGAACCCCTTGACCTTTGAAAGCGCAGAACCTTTTATTGCCTACACCCGGGCTTCACTGAACGAAGACCGCAAAATATGGAATAGTCTTTTCCAGGGCAAAGATGAATTTGAAGAAATGATGGCTGCAATTACCCTGGCCGCCAATCGCCGGCAAAAAGCTGATGGCAAGCTGGTAATGACCAAAGTTGTCGGTGGCATTCTGGCAATAAAGTAAACTTATGATAAAACAGGGCATGATGTTCTTTGGACGCCGAATTGTCTTCCTTGGCGCCCATCCAGATGATATTGAAATTGGTGCTGGGGCGCTGATTGCTCATATCGCCCACAACAAACTGGCTGAGCTTTTGTGCGTAACACTTTCTGACAACCAAAAAAACCCCCAGCTCCAAAATTTGCCTGTCGAACATCGTAAAAGCATGGAGGTTTTGGGTGTGCCGCCCGAAAATGACATTGTGGGCGAGTTTATCACCCGTCGATTCCCTGAAGCCCGCCAGGATATTCTCGAATACATGCTCCATATCAATCGCACCTTCCAGCCGGATCTGGTTTTCGTTCACACAAAAGCGGACCTGCACCAAGATCACCAGACGGTAACTGAGGAAGCCTTGCGTGCGTTTCGTGGCATCACAGTATTGGGATTTGATGTGATCCGCAGCAGCTACGGCTTTTTTCCAAATTTTCTAACCGCTGTAACGGAAGAAGATGTAGAAATGAAGATCAAAGCGCTGTCGCAATACGCGACCTACGCCGACCGCTATTATTTCAACGCTGAAATCACCCGCTCCACATTAATCCGCAATGGTGCGATCGCTGAACGGCCTTTTGCAGAAGGTTTTGATACCCTTCGGATCGTGGGCGCATTTGGTGACAGCTCCAAATGCTGAAAACGACAACCTTTTAATACAAAAAACTCCGGTTTTTGCCGGAGTTTGCTTTTAATCTCAAAGGCTCAGGATTTCTTTACCCCTATTTCAACCTGTCCATCGACCACCCGCACCGGATAAACCGGCGCGTCCAGCACAGCGGGCAGGGTCAACGCCTTTCCCGTCCGGACATCAAACCGCGCTCCATGACGGGGGCAAATGATCTGATGATCATCCAACATACCATCTCCCAACGGGCCGTCGTCATGCGTGCATACATCTGCCATAGCAAAGAATTCGTTCCGGATATTTAAAATCACAACCGGTTTATCATTAATGTCAACAAAAAGGCGTTCACCATCAGGAATCTCATCCACAGGAACAACTGGATAAAATTCGTATTCACTCAAATCAAATTTTGTGGTTTCGGTCATTATTTTCTATTCATCCCCTTCAACCAGCCTGTCGCTGGCCTGATCCAAACCATACACCCCGGCCTTCAACACTTTAAGTGGGAGCAAAGCGCATTTCAAACGAACCGGACCAAGCTCAATTCCCAGCAATTCAAGCACATCGTCTTTCGTCATTTTTTTAACTTCTTCAACAGAGTGCCCAATGATGGATTCAATCAACAAATCGGCAGATGCGGTTGAAATCGCGCAGCCGTGCCCGCTGAAGACAGCTTCGGTGATCATGCCAGACTCATCTGTCCTGACGTCAACCCGAATATGATCACCACAAAAAGGGTTTTCATCTTCAAATGAATAATCATACGGCTCCAGAGTCCCCCGATGGTGCGGGTTCTTATGCCTTTCAATAATCACTTCCCGGTATAAATCATCCATGATTTGTATTGCTTTCCAAAATTATCTAAAAAGCTGATTTACGCGTGATAAGCCTTCGACCAGCCTGTCCACCTCATCCAGCGTGTTGTAAAGATAAAAACTGGCACGGGTTGTCGCTGGCAGACCATATTTCTCGTGCAGAGGCATCGCGCAATGATGCCCGGCCCGAACAGCAATACCCAGATCGTCCAATACCTGCGCAACATCGTGTGGGTGCACATTTTCCATGGTGAATGAAAAAACAGCCCCCCTCTGCAACGTATCGGTTCCATATACTTTCAATCCGGGTACTTTTGCCAGCTCATCCAATCCATAGCGCATGATTTCATGCTCATGGAGCGCAATCTGCTCCATGCCAATCGCGTCCAGGTAATCCACTGCCGCGCCCAGTCCAATCACTTCCGCTATCGCAGGAGTTCCAGCCTCAAATTTATGGGGCAGATCATTTGGGGTAAATGAGCGAAGGAAAACCTTCTTGATCATATCCCCACCGCCTAGAAATGGCGGCATACTTTCCAACACAGTTTCCTTGCCGTACAGCACGCCAATACCTGTCGGGCCGCACATCTTATGCCCTGAAAAAGCCAAAAAATCCACATCGAGATCCTGCACATCTACCGGAAGGTGCGGTACAGATTGTGCCCCATCCAGCAAAACCAGTGCGCCAGCTCGATGAGCTGCGCTGATCATCTCTTTGGCAGGGTTTATGGTACCCAACACATTTGACATGTGCATAAACGCGACCATTTTTGGACCCTGCTCCAGCAAACCCTGATACACTTCCAGATCCAAAGTCCCTGTCAGATCAACCGGCACAAACTCCAGGCGGATACCAAGTTGCGAAGCAAGCAATTGCCATGGAACCAGATTAGAATGATGCTCCATCTCTGTCAGTACAACCAGATCACCAGCCTGAAGCCTGCTGCGCCCCCATGAATTCACAACCAGATTGATCGACTCGGTTGTGTTACGGGTAAATATAACCTCACGGGAACGGCGCGCGTTGATAAATTTTGCAATTCGCTGGCGTGCATCCTCATACTGTGCTGTAGCTTCCTCGGCCAGCGTATGAATACCACGATGGATATTGGCATTGGACAGTCGGTAATAGCGATCCATTGCCTCTAATACCATCTCTGGTTTCTGAGAAGTTGCCGCAGAATCAAGGTAGATCAAATCAAAACTTGATCTTACCTTACGATTTAATGTTGGAAAATCAGCCTTAATCTTTCTGATATCCGGCTTTGATGCTGACTGGTCCATAGAAACACCATTAATACTTTAACTAAAAGTCTGGAAGTCGTGGTTTCGAACTCTTTTCCAGAGGCATTCGAATATGTGGTGAATTGGATGGGTACCACAGAATGTGGTCTGGTACCATCCATCCATCTGTCAGGTAAACACTCACTTGAAACTGCACAGCCACCATCTTAGAATCCACTTGAACCACGATGCCCTGAACCCAACTCCGAACGCGCTGATCTTCCAGATCGTGATCACAAAACACTTCGACGAGATCACCTACCTGATAGGCGCTTTCTGGGTCAGGAGCTTTCATAAAGGGAACTGATGCCATATTTACATCTCCAAATGCATAACATACAACAAACGCATATCTTTAAATTTTATCACGTCCCATTAATTTTCCACAAAGAAAATCATCCGCTAAAGCTTGCCATCTTCTCATGAATGGCTTTTTGGAATCGCTCTCGCACCCCATCAAAGGGAATCCGCTGCATAATGGGGTCAAAAAAGCCTTCCACCACCAATCGCTCTGCTTCCTGTTTGGGAATACCCCTGCTTTGCAGGTAGAAAACCGGTTCAGGGTCGATCTTCCCAACCGTCGCCCCATGCGTGCAGCGCACATCATCTGTTTTAATTTCCAAACCCGGGATAGAATCAGCTCGAGCTTCATTGCTCAGAACCAGGTTTCGATTTGCCTGGTAACCATCTGTCTTGGAAGCGCCTGGAGCGACATAGATCATCCCTTGCCAAACTGAACGGCTTTCTCCCAAAAGAGCACCTTTGAAAAGCAAATCACTGGTTGTGTTGGGCGCCAGATGGTTCTGCTGCGTGTCATGATCCAGATGCTGGTCATGATCAGTGAAATAAAACCCAGACATCCTGCCAGTGCTTCCCCGCCCAACCAAATCCAGGTCAGAGAAGTTCTTGGTGAGGTGAGAGCCCACCGCGCCAAAAATCCAGTCCAGGTTTCCATCCCTGTCAACTTTCACCCGTTCATGGCTGAAATTCCAGACATGTTCCCCCCAGGATTGCAACTCAACAAACCGTAAATTCGCCGCTGGACCAACATAGATTTCCACAATCCCTGCATGCATGATCTGTCCATCCCGCTCTGTTGGGGAGGCTGCCTCATGAACATAGGTTACAGAGGAATTCTCCTCCAGGTAAACCATGATATGGGAAAAATAAGATAAGGCTTTTCCGGGCCCCCAAAGCAGGCTGTGGAGTGGTTTATCCAGATGCACACCACGCGGCACGTAAAGCAATACGCCTTCCTGAACCAGAGCGGATGTCATCGCCGCGAACTTTCCATCTTCCGGAGACACCACTTTTCCCATAATCTTGCTTAATATTTCAGGATGCTCTTCTTCAGCCGTTCTCAAATCCGTAAAAACCACCCCTTGGGCTTCAATTTCCTCATCAATTTCAACCTGTACACCACCCGGCATCATTACAACCTGACCGCCATGGCTGTCTCCAGTTAAGGGCTGAAGTAAGTCTTCAGGAACTTCCGGATAATCCAGATATGCCTTCTCTGCCGGGATCCGGAAAGATTCTCGTTCTAACAAATGCAAATCTGTTCGACGCCAGGGTTCGTCCTTTATGTTAGGCATGGGGAGCTTCTTATAAAGATTCCACGCCGCTTTTCGATAATTCGCTACCAATTCATTCTCAGCAGGGAGACGCATCATCTCAGGGAGAAATACAAAATCATTCTCCTCTCGCGCGCCGCGCTGCCGTCTTGAAACAATCACAGGTGTATTCGCCATAAGATTGCTATTTCCTTCTCTAAAATATCCTGATTCTATAATTGATCCAATGTGTATTCCATTTATCCAACAGAGCCTTCCATCTGGAGCTGGATCAACCGGTTCATTTCAACCGCATACTCCATCGGCAATTCTTTCACCAATGGTTCAATGAAACCAGACACAACCATTGTGGCAGCTTCTTCCGCAGATAAACCGCGGCTCATCAAATAAAAAAGCTGCTCCTCGCCCACTTTGGAAACCGAAGCTTCGTGCCCGATTGTGACATTTTGTTCTTCAATTTCGATATAGGGGTAAGTATCCGATTGGGAATCCGGATCCATCAAAAGCGCATCACACACCACATTCGAGCGGACATTATCGGCGCCCTCATGCACTTTGAGAAGCCCGCGATAAGACGCCCTGCCACCGCCTTTGCTGATGGATTTTGAAGTGATCTTGGAGCTGGTGTTAGGCGCAAAATGAAGCATCTTGCCGCCTGCGTCCTGGATCTGCCCCGGACCGGCAAATGCCATTGAAAGGATCTCACCATGTGCACCTTCTCCCACCAAATAGCAGGAGGGGTATTTCATGGTTACCTTTGAGCCAAGATTCGCGTCCACCCATTCCATTGTGCCGCCTTCATGAACAATCGCCCGTTGGGTCACCAGGTTATATACATTGTGCGACCAGTTCTGTATGGTGGAATAACGCACGCGGGCATTTTTCTTCACGACAATTTCAATCACACCACTGTGAAATGAATCGGTTGAATATTGGGGCGCGGTACAGCCCTCCACATAATTCACCTGCGAACCTTCATCGGCAATGATAATTGTGCGTTCAAACTGACCGATGTTTGCCGCGTTCAAACGGAAATATGCCTGCAACGGGAGTTCTACCTTAACATTCGGCGGGATATATACAAAAGACCCACCCGACCAGACAGCGCTGTTTAAAGCCGCAAAGGAATTGTCTTCTATTGGTATCACTTTCCCAAAATATTCCCTGAACAAATCAGGATATTTGCGCAAGCCATTCTCAATACTTTCAAAAATCACACCTTGTTTTGAAAGATGCTCCAGCACACTGTGATACACCATCTCCGATTCATACTGAGCGCCAACACCTGACAGAAAGCGTTGTTCCGCTTCCGGGATACCAAGACGATCAAAGGTGTTCTTGATGGTGTCGGGAACATCATCCCAATTGCGGCCTTCCATCTCTGTTGGCCTTATATAGTAGTAAATTTCATCCAGGTTCAGGGTGGATAAATCTGGGCCCCAGGTGGGAATTGGTCGTTGTTGAAAATGTTTCAAAGCCCGCAGCCGGAACTCCAGCATCCATTCCGGTTCGCCCTTTTGCGCAGAGATCTGTGCCACAACAGTTTCATCAAGACCCTTGCGTGTTTTAAAGACAAATGTTTCTGGATCCTTGAACCCATAACGATTTTGATCTAAATCATTGAGGAAATCCATAGATTTCGGATTTTCACTCATGAGAACCTCCATAATCCAATAAAGTTGCTAAAATCCTTATTGCGTTCTTGTTTATGTGTGCTTCTCACGCACCGCTTCGTAACCATGGTCTTCCAGGTAGAGCGCCAGCTCCGGACCACCAGATTCCACAATCCGTCCATCCAGCATAACATGAACCACATCGGGTTTAATGTAATTCAAAATACGCTGATAGTGCGTAATAACCAGCGCGCCCATTTGAGGCCCACGCAAAGCGTTCACGCCTTCAGACACAATTCTCAAAGCGTCAATATCCAGCCCGGAATCAGTTTCATCCAAAATCGCGATTTCGGGTTCCAGAGTGGCCATTTGTAAAATCTCAGCCCGCTTCTTCTCCCCACCCGAAAAACCATCATTTAGATAGCGTCCGGCAAAGCTGTGATCCATTTTCAATAGATCCATTTTCGCCTTTAACAACCTGCGGAACTCAACAATCGGAATACCTTTATCTGCGGGATTGATTGCCTGCCGGCGCGCGTTTAATGCTGAGCGCAAAAAATTTGCTAATGAGACACCAGGAATAGCCACCGGGTATTGAAACGCCAGAAAAATCCCCAACCGTGAGCGTTCATCCGGCGATAAATCCAGGATATTCTCACCTTTAAACAAGGCTTCCCCGTTCATTACTTCATAAGCTGGATTTCCCATTAAAGTGTAAGCAAGTGTAGACTTTCCAGTCCCATTAGGACCCATAACAGCGTGCACTTCACCCTTAGGAATAGTCAGGTTGACACCCTTCAGAATTTCGTTTCCTTCAACACTGACTCGCAGGTCTCGAATTACCAGTTCGGACATTGAATTAAATCTCCTTACACAGTTTATTTCTGTTTATATTATCTTTATCGGTTAATACTGTTGAGATTATAACATAGCGAAAGAGCATGGTCAATATTTTACATAAATATATAATATATTTTCAGAAATAGATAATCTATTATCCGAACCTTACTTAACGTCTTTTAGCAGTTTAAACTCATTCAAAATCCTGTTTTAACGCTAAAACGATTCGTTTTTCATATTTTTTGGATCTTTTTCTTTCTACTAACAAAATTGGCCCAATCAATAAGAATATTTAGTATAAAAATAATAAATATTGACATTTTTATAATATCCATGCTATACTTCGGTAAATAAAAAGTCCAGTCGAAAAGTAAAATAGTGAGATCAATGATGAAAACCACTCGCGAACGAATTATTCAAATGCTGCTCAAAAACCCACGGTCCAGTATCAATGATCTGGCCGATGAGGTTGGAATCAATGCGATTTCGGTTCGCCATCATCTCTCAAACCTGCAGAGAGATGGCCTGGTCATTGCGGAAGAAGAACGTCATGGTGTTGGTAGACCACGTCTGGTTTATTACCTTTCCGAGAAAGGTCTCGAACAATTCCCTACCAGCTACCTCAAACTTACAAACCGCCTGCTGGACCAGATGAAAGAAAAACTTGGGGAACAAACAATAAGAACAATTTTTAACGATATCGCCATAGACCTGGCATCTGAGTACAAACAAAAAGGTCAAACACTCCCCATGGAGCAGAAGCTTGATCTTGTCAAAGAGCTCCTCAAGCAGGAAGGGTTTTCAGTGGAATGGGAATCGGATGGTAATAAGTACTACATCCATGAAATCACCTGCCCTTATTACCATATTAGTCAGAGCCATCCCGAAGTCTGCCAGATTGACCAATCTTTGATTTCAAGCGTGTTGGCAGTGCCTGCCGAAAAAATCAAATGTGTTTTGCGAGGTGACAAACACTGCACCTATGTTATCTCTAAACAAAATCCAATGGAGCGTGTAGAATGAGCGACTCTTCAGAAAATCGCCAGCCCATTTGGGACGCGGAATCTAATGCTCCCGAATTGTGCGCCACTCTTCGAGAAGGGCTTCGGGAAATTGTTGACCCTGAGTTGGGTTATGACATCATCCAATTGGGTCTCATCCGCAACGTCCATATCGAAGAAGATCAGGCTGTCATCAATATGATCCTAACCACACCATTCTGTCCATACGGCCCAGCAATGCTGGAAAGCACTCGCGGAAAAGCCGAGGAAGTGCTGAACAGGCCAACTCGGATTGATTACGGCACTGAACAATGGGATTTTTCCATGATGGAAGAAGGTCTCGAGCCCGACTGGGGAATGTTTTGAGTCCAACATTACTTATAGATACAGAAAACAGGCCGAAACAGAGCCTGTTTATATTTTAAAAAAATCGCCTACGTGGCTGTGCGCAGCCGGTGGAGGAGTGCTTTATAATTTCCGCTCTACAACAACCCAGGCGATACTTCCTTCCGTCTCCACAGTCACAGAAGCCGGTAGCCCCTTGAACACACCCGCAATAACAACCGGCGAAATGAAATGCGAACGCATCATTAAAATCTTTTCCGCAACCGCCAAAATCTTCACCCCAAATTTGCGGATATCAGGCTCCTCAATCACCAGACGACCACCCGCCTTTAATACCCGGAACAAGTCCAGCAGGGTCTTTTCCTGGTCCAAAACGTGGTGCAATGCGTCTACAATGACGATCCGCTCAAAACTTTGCTGATCAAATGGCAAATCTTCCGTCTGAGAACAGACCGGGTGCAAGCCTGTTTTCTTTCCAGCCTCACGCAGCATTCCCATCGACAGATCAGCCACAAAAACTTCACAGGTTCCACATTGGATCATTTTCGCAACTCGTCCTGTCCCCCCACCAGCGTCTAAAACCCGCCCCTCAACCGGCAGTTTCAATAAACTGTTCCAATGCTCAATCTGGTTGGAACCAAAAATCCGGTCATACCAGGGTGCTATCCAACCGAAATGATCTAATCTCATTTTATCTCCAAAATCCTGCCAATTAAAATTTCAGAGCAGCCTTGATGGCGTGATTGACATCAGGGAATATCTCAGCACCCAACTCCTTCAAAGCCGCGACTTTTCCGGGATGAGAAGCAATCCCCCAAGCATGAAAGCGGATTCGAGCGCCGCACTTCTCCAGGATTGTAACCGCATTTCTTGCTGAAAGGATTCCCGTTGTAGAGTCTTCAAACACATGCAGCTCAATTTCATCTGGCAACCAATCGAATGAGGTCTTTGTCAGCAGTCCTTGTTTGTCTAGTTCTGTCAAATCATATGCCCATTCAAGAGAAGCGCGCTCTTCCCCGGTCAGAGCGGCCCGGATCGCGGCCAATCCCTGAACTGGAGATGGCTTAAGCAAATGATCCGCTTGCTCTCCAACTTCATCTGCCAGATAGTTCATCCTTCCAAAACTCATCAAAGCAATTCCCTCCAAACCAATCATTTGCAGAGCCATTTCAGCTTCGGGGGTGTAATTCTGGTTGTAGGTTAAGATTTCTTTTGGGGGCAACGAAGGTCGGGCAGTTAATGTAGATAGGAATAATTTTCCCTTGGCCATGCCAAGATTCAATTCCTGGCAAACTTCTTGTTGGATCAGAGGTTTGTCATACTTTTTCAAAAACGATTCTGTCTGGATCACCGGGAGAACATGATAGGTCCTGGTATACGCTTCTGCGCCCAACACAATATTCTGGAATACGCGAAAAGTGATCGATTTATGGATATTCCTGGTATAGCCCAGGAGTTCTTCCAGAAAGGGTTGCCGGCGAATATGTTGCAATATTTCGGGGTTTGTTTCACCTTTGCACACCTCCAGCAACGACTCAGACGGTACCGGGGCCAGTCCAAAAAACGGCCTGAAACGACGGATACTGTTTAAAAAATCAATTTGCTTTGCTGGCAGATGCTGTTCTCTGATAACCTCAAATGCCTTTTCTAGGGTATCCGCTTCATGCCACACTGGGATTTGCTCCCAGGCCGCGTCCAGAATTATTGCCAGGCAAACAGGCACCATATCCCATTCACTGGATACGCCATAAGATTCCAGCAAAGGTGGAATATCTGCGCCCGGAGCGGGAATTTCCCAGTCCAATTGATCGATAAAATACTTCATTGCCGCTTCTCGTGCCGCCCAATATCCACCTGCTTGAACCAGCACTCCATCCATATCAAACAACATTACTGTAGGAAGCAATTCAACCCTCCGGCGCATTCCCCCTAAATCAATCCCATCTGTTTGCCAACTTCAGCAAAGATCTCCAAAACACGGTTTAATTGTTCATCAGTGTGGGTGGACATATAACTTGTGCGAAGAAGCTGCCTTCCGGGGGATACCGCTGGGGAGATTACCGGATTCACAAACACACCTTTTTCAAAGAGCAGCTTCCAGGTCAGAAAAGTTCGCTGATCATCACCAATGATGATAGGGATTACCGGGGTTACTGAAGCCCCAATATCAAAACCCAACGATTGAAAACCAGCGCGCATTTTCTCTCCATGTTGGATAACCCGTTGAACCCGATCCGGCTCATCTTTCATCACGTGCAGCGCTGCCAGGGCCGCCGCGGCGTTGGAAGCCGGAATGCTCGCCGAAAAAATCAATGCGCGTGCGTGGTGCTTAATATAATTGATCACATCCGCTTCACCAGCCACAAAACCACCTAGAGAAGCAAAAGATTTGCTGAACGTGGACATGATCAAATCCACCTTGCCGGTTAGGCCAAAGTGCGCCGCTGTCCCATGACCTGCACCCATAACTCCCATCGCGTGAGCGTCATCCACCATCAAACGCGCGCCATGTTTTTGTGCCAATTCGACCATTTCAGGCAAGGGCGCCAGGTCACCTTCCATACTAAACAAACCGTCCACAACAATTAATTTTCCACCTTTTTCCGGCAGGCAAGAAAGTACCCTTTCAAGGTGAGCCATATCATTATGGCGGTATCGCTCAATCTTTCCACCGCTTAAGAACGCCCCATCTACTATGCTGGCGTGGTCATCTTTATCCAAAATTACAAAATCTCCGCGCCTTACTAACGCGCTGACCGTGCCCAGATTAACCTGCATGCCCGTCGAAAAGGTTAAAGCAGCTTCCTTTCCTACCCACTCCGCCAGTTCCACCTCAAGCTGTTCATGCAACTCTAAAGTCCCATTAAGAAAACGGGATCCAGTACAACTGGTGCCGTAGCGCTTCACGGCGTCAATTGCCGCCTGCCGGACTTTAGGATGGGTGGTTAATCCCAGGTAATTGTTAGAACCACACATGATCAAACGATGATCATGGAACATTACTTCAGTGCCCTCATTTTCAGCTAAAGGAATAAAATAGGGATAGATCCCATTTTCCTTAGCATCCTTAACAACAGTGTACTGACTGCATTTCTCAAAAATATCCATAAGAGCAACTCCTCAAAAACCTTAAGTACCGCGGAAATAAAACCAAAAATTAAACAAATATGTATTATATCGCCAATACAGCCATTCACAGAAAATTCTTAATTAATCAATGCTCAACGCGTTATTGGTTGATTACTATTCATTTTAAGTAAATGTGATCGGATTTCTCAATGTTTACGGTTCAGGAGCAAATTGGCTAGCTCCCGCAATACTGTAGAAGCTTCATTTGCCGCGCCAATTTGTTCAAGCGCGTTTAGAGCTTCTCCAGTCAAACGATCAGCCTCTCTTAGGGTATATTCTTTAGCCCCTTCTTTTGCCAGCAAATCCGCCAATACAGGAACATCAACTGGATTAATTGGACCTTGCATCCAACGCTGATAAAACTCACCTCTTAAACCCAAGCCATATAGAATCGGCAGAGATTTCTTACCGGATACAAGATCGCTGTCCGTAGATTTTCCTACAATAGCAGCATCACCCCACACGCCAAGCCAATCATCCCATACCTGAAAAGCAAGTCCCAGATTGTAAGCAAACTGCCGGTAGATCGAACGCCGGGCATCATCACAACCTGCCACCACCGCCCCCAGCTCCGCACAACTAGCCAGTAGTGCCGCGGTTTTGCCACTCACCATTGGCCAGTAAGCATCAATTGTCAGGTTCTGATTTTTTTCATAAGCCATATCCAGATATTGTCCTTTGGTAAGCTGCACACAGGTTTCATTAAAAATACGCGCAGACTCTAGAGCCTTCTCCGGAGAAACCATTTCTCCGAGCTTCAGGATCGCCAGATTAGAAAGTGTAAACATCAAATCACCGGCATTAATCGCCTGCGCTTCCCCCCAAATTTTCCATACTGTTGGGCGCCCGCGACGCATTTCGCCTTCATCCTGAACATCATCATGGATCAATGAGAAGTTATGAAGAAGCTCTACAGCCGCAGCCGCAGGCAGTGCTTGCCTCCATTTTCCACCCGCAGATTCAGTGCTGAGCAACACCAGTAACGGGCGAATTCGTTTTCCCTGAGCTTTCAGGCCTGCGCCTTCCCCTTCCCACCCCAAATGATAAGCCAGCATTTGCTTCAATTCCAGGTATTCAGAAGGGAGATAAACATCAACGATCTCTCGCATGGATATTTCTATTTCCGGACGCATCATTTCCGCGTATTCTTTGAAATTCATTGCTCACCTTTTTATTTGGATTAATTTAGACTGGTCAAGTTCTTTTAAAGTTTTCGCCCCTGTCGCAAACATACAGATGCGGATTTCCTGCGCAATCTCCCAAACTAACCGATTAACTTCATCCAGAGAAATAGATGCCGCTTTCAGAAACCTGCCCGCCATCCCCCCCATTACAGCCCCAAGCGCGATACACTTCGCAATATCCACACCGCTCCTCAATCCACCAGAAGCAATAACCGGCAATTCCGGCGCGCTGCTCCTGACAGCAAGAATGGAATCAGCAGTTGGTATGCCCCAATCACGAAACGCGGCTGCGATTCGCGCGCTGCTCTCATCTTTCATTCTGAACATCTCAACCTGTGACCAGGAAGTTCCGCCTGCCCCGGCTACATCAATCGCAGAGACACCCACTTCGGCCAGTGTAACCGCGACATTCGGGGAAATTCCCCAACCGACCTCTTTGACAATCACCGGTACAGGTAAATTCCGACAGATCTTTTCAATTCTTTTTATAAGACCCGAAAAATTAATATCACCTTCGGGTTGAAGCGCCTCCTGCAAGGGGTTAAGATGAAGGATCTCTTCAACCTGGTCATTCCAGAAGTGGCCGACATCATGCGCATCCAACGCTGCGCCCTTTTCTCCGTCATGGAGGACCGCCAGAACGTGATCCTCGAAGCCGGATTCCCGGAAGAGCAACACGGAATCGGAACCGTCTTTTCCGTAAGAGAACCTTACATCGACGCGGTCGTGAATCCGAAAGGCCCCTATGGCGAGTTCGAGGATGAAAAAATCTACCCTAATTATATTCATATCCACAATCCGGAGAAGAGCCGTCTGCTCACCCCCGCCTTGAGAGGATTCCTCAAACTTCAACAGATCCACTCGGTTCTTTATATCCCGCTGAAAGTCGAGGACGAAGTCAAATATTTCCTCGTCTTTGATGCGCAATCCTATCACCGGCGCTTCACCGACGAAAAAATCGAAATTTTCACTTTCCTGGGCAAGGAACTGATGAAAGGATTGCGCCTGGAGAAGATGGATGACATCCTCCACGACTTCAAAAATCCGGCCATCGCCGTCTCCGGTTTTGCCCGGAGGGTCCGGAAGTATCTCGAAGACGGGGACTATCTCGGGAAGCGGGATAAAATCGATCAGGCCTTGGAGATCATCCAGCAGGAAAGCGCCCGGATCCAGGAATTGGGGCTCACCCTCTACGAGGAAGGGAGAGAGACCGCGATCGATCTGAGCGAGATCCTCCGGAAACGATTCCGAATCAATGAAGAAGCGGTGCGGGAGCTGAAACGAGCGAATATCCGCCTTGAAGAAAAAGGAATCGAAAACCCTCTCCCGATCCGCGGAAACCTTCTCATGGTCGAAAGGATAATGGACAATCTTTTCAACAACGCCTCCAAAGCCATCCCGGAAACCGGAGGAGAGCTCAGCATCCGCTCCTGCCGCAAAAACTCCTGGGCCGTGGCGGAGATCTCCAATACCGGGGAGATTCCCGCCGAAGACCGGGACCGTTACCTT
>ENA-ORXD01000770-ORXD01000770.1-sediment-metagenome-genome-assembly--contig:-NODE-770-length-34780-cov-4.393885_pt1 | contig 34780 bp, 28 predicted proteins | sample MGYA00237862_ERZ511471 | MGnify/ENA metagenome assembly ERZ511471 | reverse complement strand
GCACCGACTCGGGCCGCCGCGCCGTTTCCAGGGTGCTTTCGGCACTGACCCGGTCGAGCATGTCGGACAGTTGATCGAGCACCGCTGCGAAGGCTTCCACCAGCACCACTTCCATATCCGCTGCAGTCCAGCGCTTGCGTTCCGGGAAGCGAGCCGCCAACTCTTCCAGCATAAAACGCCGGAAACCGTCGAAATCGCGCACCAGCCAGTCGAAGTCATCGCCGATCTGCGGCAACGGCGCCGGCAACTCGACGCTGCGCTCAGCGCAGTCCGGGCACCGTCCGCCGAAATTCAAAGTGCTTTGGGGGTTATCCGCCATATCGGAACGCCTCTCAACTCACGACAAATTCATGTTGTTCGCGATGGCCAATGGTGGCCAGACTGTAAGCGATGTCGACGATCAATTTTTCACCCTCGCCACGCACCTCGACCTGCAGCGAGCGAGGATCGACTTCCCCCTGCAGCGCCTCAGCCAGGGATGACATGAGCCGTTTGCGGGTCAGTTCCCACAAAGCCGTGGCATTCGGTTCGAAGATCAGCTTGCGCACCCCGGCCCCGAACTCGGGACGAAAGACCCGTTCCGCGGGATTGGTGAACAGGACCTGTTCGATCTGCTCCCGCACATGCCGTACCCGGCTGCTGGTGGCCGCACCTTCGCTGTCGATACGAAACGGAAAGGCCAGATATGGAGGGTCGCTCAAACGCTGCATAGAAATCCTTTTTTCAGATTTACGGAGCCCAAAATACATACTCCATTTTCAGGGCTGAGCAAAAAGGGTGAGATGCAAGGCGCCTGAAATCGTTAGGAATAAGGCGTACCCAAGGGATGTACGTCGTTGACTAACGATGAAGGCAACGCCGCAGATCGCCCTTTTTCATCAGTCCTTTTCAACCCGTCATCACTTTCATGGACAGCGTACTCATCTCCCCTTGCGGGATCGGCGGCCCCGTTGGCCCCATGGCGCTCGGATGCATATGGGTCATGAACAAGGTCAAAAAACTCTGCCCTTTGATGATCGGTTCGCCGCCGGCGCCGCCGAGCATCACCTGCTGTCCTTCCACCACCACCTGCTGTCCCTTGACCGTGATGCCGGAAGCGGTCATTTCGATCTTGTTGCCATTACTGTCCACCACCGAGGTCCCCGAGGAGTTGAGGGTGATGGTATTGCCGTTGGCGTCCTCCACCACGATTTCGCCGCTGTCGGCATTGAGGGTGAGAGTGTTCCCCTGGGCGTCGCGGATGATGACGGTGCCGTTCTCGTCCACCGTAGTTTCGGCGCCGGCCGGATGGGCCAGCCGAAACTTTTCCTCGCCGTCCTTGTCATCGAACTGCAGAACATGGCCGGAGGGAGTTTTGAGGACCCGCGTGGTCGGCGGGCTCTGTGCGGCCTCGGCCGGCGGATCGCCGCTTTGTTGCCAGAAGGTGCCGGTCCAGATCGGCAGGTTGACGTTGCCGGCTTCGAATTCAACCCACACCTGGGCGCCGACCTCCGGCACCATGAACAGCCCCTGGTCAGCCAGTCCGCCGAACGGCAGACTCGGCAGGGCCCAGCCGGTCTGGGCTTCGCCAAGGACCGACGGCACGGTCACGCAGATTCGGCCGCGCTGTTCAGGGTCGTCGTTATCGGCCACGAAACCGCGATATTTGCCGAAATATTTGTTCTGGTACTGGCGGGCCAGTTCCAGCAGAAGATCATCCATTTATCCTCCCAGTACCCCGGCCAGAAGACCGCTGCTGCTCGCAAGGTTGTCGCCATAAGCGTTGCGCAGCAGGGCAAAGGTCTGACGATAACCGTCGCTGCTGAACTGATGCCGCACCTGGTCGACAAAATAGATGCCGGCGTAGCGTTCGCCGATGCCATCCACTCCGACCGGCAGGCCGACATTCAACACATGGCCGTAAAGACTTCCGTCCAGTTCTCCCTCGGCATGGACCCGCAAGGAAAGTTCATTGGCCCGCCGCTGGGCTCGGGCCCGCCACTCATCCTCAGGGATCTCCCCCTGGCGGCTCATGCGCCAGGCGAACTCACTGAGTCCGCTGCCGGCGCCGCTGGCCGCTTCGTTACCAAGGAGAGGCAGATCGGGTTCGATGGTCTCGGACAGGGTGCCGCTGCCAGCTGTTTCCGCCCGGTCGAAGGTCACCTGGTCAGCCTGATGAGCGTCGTCACGGACATTGAAACGCTGGCAGTTGGTGGCCGGGCCGGCATAAACCATGATGGTCGCCTGCGGATCGGCATCGAGCCGCATCGGCCCGAAATAAACCAGTCCGGCGCTGAACTGCAGATCGTAGCCGTTAGCCTCAGCCCGTTGGCGCAGAAAAGAGATATCCGTGGCATCCTGATTCATGACCAGATTGCTCTGGCCGCTACCGCTCTCCAGGTCGAGGGTCAAACCGTACCCGCCCAAAATGGTTGAAACGATCACCTGATCGGTGGTCGGCGCATCGCCGCCGAAGGTCTCACGCACATGACGCCGGTCGAGTTGCAAGGAGTCGTCCTGACATTCCACGGTCACGGTCGCGTTCCCTGCCTCTTCCGGGTAGTCGGCGCGGACTTCCCGGATAAACCCGCGCATGATCTCCTCGGTCCTGGCGCCAAAGGCGGCTTCGATTACAATCGGTTCCCAGGGGAGGAGAATTCCAGCGTCCTGCACCAGCCACTCGCCCTGCTCATCCCGCCGGCTTTCAAAGGTCAGCGTGGCAATGGCAGGCTGGTTGCGCCGGCAATCGACCTGCAGATCGGTCAGGAAGGGATAGAGTTCGGTAATCTCCTGCTGACCGCTCCCCACCTTGATGATGCATTCGGCCGGTTCCCGGAAGGTATCGGAGAACAGATCGAGAAACCCCATCTATTCCCTCCCCTTGGGTATCAGAATGACCTCGCCTTCCCGCCCGGCCAGCAGCATGTCGCCGCCGTAGATGATGTGCGGATTGGCGTCCACGATGCGCCACCAGAGGCGGTCGTCGTTGTAGTAATGCCGCGCCAAAAGATCCAGCCGTTCGCCAGCGCTGATGATGTGTTCGATGACCCCGGTGGCCTCACCGATGATTCGGGGCCGAATTCCTTCAAAAACGGTCGTGCCGTCCGTTGCCGAGGAAAAGATTGGCATTTTTTCGTAGCGCGAACCTTTTTTGAACATCAGAAGATTCCTCCGGCGATGGTTCCCACGGCATTGAGGGCTGCTCCCAGCACTTGGCGGACTTTCTCGACCATGTAAAAGGGATTATTCCCTTCGATGACGCGCAGGCTCAAAGTAGCGCGGGCCCGGTACGGAGTCAGATTGGGCAGATGGGCCTGCTCGGTGATCTGGGCGCTGGTCATGAAGACCGGCAGCAGGTGATTCCCCCACAACAGCAGCAGCACCGATGCCGATTCATTGCGCTGAAAGGCGCGCTCGCCTCCCAGGCCAAGGCTGGCCAGTGTCTGAAGTCCGGCCGGTCCCTGCGCCTTCGGTTCCACCATGCAGCGCAAGGTATCAAGTTCCGGTTGAATGCCAAACTCGGTGGCGATGGCATCGCCACTGTTCATGCGGTCTGTGGCATCGAGCAGAATATCCAGGGAAAAGCTCTCGGGCTGCACGGTCACCCCCTGGCTGACCCGGGCGGTTTCCGTTGGCAGGGTAAAATCGTATCCGCCACGGGTCCCCGGGGCGTTACCGGTACGCAGGGTAATGGTGCGGGTCCGGGTCAAACTCTGCGGATTGAACTCGAACTGCAGCACCAGCGGGGGCAAGGCCAGAGCATATTCAACCAGCATCCCTTTACTTGTGTTGAGCATGGTCACCTCGTTTGGGAGCTCAAACCGGCCTGGACCCCGGCGGCGATACTGCGGGCGATCTGTTGATCGCTGGCGCCGGGCAGGACAGATACCGGCGGCAGCACCAGTTGTTCCAGCCGCAGACTGGACTGTACCGGCAACACTGCCAGTTCATCAGCCAGCAGCCTGGCGATCCCAGCGGCCCGATCGGCGTATTCCGCGGGAAGCTGCAGACGTAACCGATCGATGCTCAGCATGTCACCCCCGCCGGCAGGAACGACGCCAGGGCACCAAGTGCTGCCGGCGCCATTTCCCGGCCGTCCTTGCCCAGTTCCCGCCACACGGCCAGGGCGATATGTTCCAGGGTCAATGCCGAATTGCAACCAGCAGCCAGATAAGCGGCATGCAAAGCGGCGTTGCGGATATGCCCGCCGGTCAAATTCACCGCTGCAGCGAGAAAATCGACATTCACTTGCGGATCACGCGGCGCCCGCGGCGGCAGCAGGCGCTGCCAAAGTTTGGCGCGGGCCTCGATATCCGGGCGCGGGAAATCGACCACCACCTGGAAACGCCGGGCAAAGGCCGGGTCGAGATGCTTTCGCAGATTGGTGGTGAGGATGACCGGCCCGTGATGCGCCTCGATTCGCGCCAGCAGATGGCTGACTTCCATGTTGGCGTAACGGTCGCGGGCTTCCTTGACTTCGCCGCGTTTGCTGAACAGACTGTCCGCCTCGTCGAATTGCAGGATCATCGGTTGGCCGTGCACCGCATCAAACAACCGGTTGAGATTCTTTTCCGTCTCGCCGATATATTTGCTGACCAACCGCCCCAGATCGACCCGATACAACGGCCAGCCCAGTTCGGCGGCGATGACGGCAGCGGCAAAGGTCTTGCCGGTCCCGGACGGGCCTGAAAAGAGCGCGACCGGCCCGCCGCAATCCTCCCCACCCCATTCTTGAACCACCTTGGCCTTCAAGTTGATCCAGAGCAGAAATTCGCGCAGGATCGCGACCCGGTCCGGGGGAAGTATCAGGTCGTCCCAAGCGGCATGGGTTTTGACCAGGGTGGCTCCCGGCACCTCGGCACACAATTGCGGCCGCCCCAGCAGCCGGGCAGCCACACCCGACACCGGGCGGATCGGCTGATACGGATCGCTCCCTTCCAGATCGAGCAGATTGCCGCGGCGCAGCATGGCTGACGGCGACAACGCCGTATAGAACAGGGAGGTTTCGTCGGAACCGATAGCCAACAATTCCTGCAGCAGGGCCGGGGTCGGGTAAGGTTGTGGCACGCCCGGCTGCAGATGCTGAAACAGCCAGCCGAGGCGCGGTTCGGCTTCCGGAGCCAACACGCAGGCCAGGATGTCCAATTCCAGGACCGTCAATAACAGTCCGGCCGCCCCTGCCAATCCCCTGCCCTGGCTGCGGTCCTGATCGACCTCAAGTTGAACCTGCTGCAGCCGCTCCAACACACTGCTGGCCGCCTGGCGCCCCTGACGTGACTCAACCAACAGGTGCGCCAGAAGTTCGATGCGCTCCCATTCCTTGTTCAGGGCTTGTGTCAAAGCCAGGTTTTGGGCATCCATTTTCATGGGGCAGCCTCATAGACGGTGACCAGCAACGGGTTGCTGCGCAGGGTCAGCAGCGGTTCGCCGGGCAGGCGTTGATAACTGCGTTCGGCATACAGCATGGCCTGACCGACGCTCCCCGCAGCCATCGGCCAGGGGGCCGCAACCGGCACGGCGGTCGAACTCGCCTCAGGATCGATTTGACTGGTGACTGGAACAGCCACCGTGGAGCCGGGTTGACGCACCCAACCGGCTTCGGCGGTCCAGCATTCCCACACCAGATTGACGCTGCTGCCGACCTCGCCTGCCACCCAAACGCTCGGAGAGAAAGCTGTCAGCTCTGGGCTGCCATTGGCAAAGGCCAGGCTCCGAACACAGGCTCCCTGGTAGAGGAAACAAATCGCCGGAGCCCAGTCGAGGCGTTCAACATCAATCGCCACCGGCAGCACCGGCGGCGTTGTGATGTCCCCTGCGAACGGAGCCGTGCGGGCGGTCATGGTGCCGGCCACCGTGGTTCCAAAAGCGCCAACCAGAGGTGCAGCAGGGGTACGCTGTAACGGGATCACCGGAGCCAAGGCCATCTCGTAGACGACTGAAGGCCGATAATTCACATCCCCCTGAGTCGACCAGATGTGATTCAGGTCATCCGGAGGCAACGGCTGAAACACCACCTGCAGACGGAAGGTCTCGTCCCCCACCTGCAGCGTATCGAGTACCGGATGTTCATGGAACAACCGCACCACTTCACCAAGCAGGCGCAAGTCGTTTTCCCCGCAACTGACCTGGTCCTCGCTCACCCCGAAACCGGTGATCAGGCAATGCAGCCGCATCCACCAGGTTCCGCCAGGACCGGCATCGGGGTAAAACCCCGACGGTTCCAGGCGATAAAAGAACAGGTTGATCCGATGGTCCGTATCCGATTGGCCAGGAACGGCATCGATCGGATTGCCGATCAGGACCCGGATCGAATGACTGCTGGCCTCCAGCCCCGTGCTGATGAAATCAGCGATGGAGCGGCACACGGCGGATAAAGATGAAATCGGCAAAGCCATGGGTCACAGATTCCGTAGATAGTGGCGGCTGCTCATGCCGGCCGGGCTCACGGACTCGCGGCGCGTTTCGCTGCGTCCGCCATCGGGACTTATAACGACAACTTCCAGCAAACCGATATGCACTGCCGGTCCGTTTTCCGCTGAATTACGCGGCGGCTCCTGGCGTTCCTGAATCGGCCGGCGCATTTCCATCGGGGCTGACGGGACAGCCCGGAATTGAGGTTCGCTGCGAAACGCCGGGGCAGCCGAAGGTTGCTCAGCGGCTGGCGAGGCCTGAGCATCAACGGCCTGGGAATTTGCAGCATTTAGCACATTGACCGGCAAGGCTTGAGGGTTTTCTGGTTCCTCAATCGGCGCAGCAGGCGCTGCGTCGACTTTAACTCGCGGACCATGATTGTCAGCTGACGCCGGTTTTAGGGTTCCTGTAAAATTTTCTGCAGTTTCACGGACCATCGCCCCCACCGGAGTCGAATCCGCTGAAACAACAATGGTAGCGGGCATCGTTTCAACTCCGTAAAACACCTGCGTATGGCTGGGAGGGGTGGTGGCGCCCGCACGGGTCTCTACATCTCCCGCTTGCCTGCTCCCCCGGGTTTCCACTGACTTTTCACGAGCACTTTGTACCGAGCGTTCAGATTGAGGCTCCACAACTTGAGTGTCGACCGAATCTAATAAAACCGTTTCGAACGAACCGCTGCTGACAGATGCACTCTCCTGATGCGCTGACGGATCTACAGTTACTGCGTGATGGCTTTTGAGGCCTGTCTGCTTCCGTATCCCGGGATTGGGATGAGCACATAACCCTACTTGCGTCCCCGGAAGCTCTCTCCGCAGAATGTGTTCCGAAGACGAAGGGCCCACCACCTGGCGGGAAACAGGCACGCTCACCGGCGCCATGGACGGCGCATCACATGCTGTCCTGTCCCCCTCCTCCCTAGCTGTTGAACTCGACGGACTTGAGGAATCCTCCTCACCGAACGTCCCGCCAGTGCTTTTTTCTAGCAAAGGGACCGTCTCAGTCTCTACCACGGCGAACGGATTTATCCGTGGCGAATCTACAGCCGCCCGCAACGGCCGCTGGCTGTCTAACAGAATCTGACTGAAATAGCCCACGCTCTCCCTTTCTAAATATGAGGATATTGGTAATGGCTATTGTCTCCCCAGCCTGTCGATAATCACGGCTAGTCGCCCATTCCTCTCGATTGATCGATAAGTTGCAGATAGCGTTTGCGGCGCGCTTTGGGGAGCGCCAGAATCTCAGCTTCGCTCCAATGATAGGTGGAAGCTAAGAGATGGATATCCTGAGTAAGCTCATCACTGCCGAAGGCGAACCCTAGATAAGGGTCAACCTCCACCGTGCCGGCATAGTGGCAATCGGGACAGGTCACCTGAACAGAGGTGGTCACTTCCGGAGCGACCTCTTCCACCGCCGCCTCGATTTTGGCAAGCTCCTCGTTGGAAAAAGCGGGCCTGCCGTTTGGCGACGAGTCGGGTCGAGGTGTCATATCAACCAAACAGTGATGGACCAGAAGTCGAACCCCGTCTATCCCGCTGGCCCCCCCCAGGATCTTCTGATCATGACCCGTAGGGACCCGCCAGCGGCCGATCCCCCAGGAGGTACTGACTTCCGCAAACGGATAAGTCGCCCCGGCTTCCTTAACAGGCAATTGCCGCAGATCGAGATTAAAATCGAACCGCGCACCACAGCGGCTGCAGGGAGCACTCAGCCATACCTCATCATGCCCAAGGATCCCGGCCAGACGTCGCGCCAGGAACTGTCTGTCCCCAACGCTCAGTTCTTCGGCGAGAGCCGGAGTCACCGGCAATGGGCCGATGGTCTCCAGACTTGCCGCCAAGGCTGCCGTCACCACTTCCGGCAAAGTGGAAAAGGAAGCCATCGCTTCGCTGATCGCCAGTTCCAATTTCCCGGTCAACGGCCGGAAGGCGAAACTGCGATAGCGATGGCCCTGGTGCCACAGACCGCCGGGGAGCTGCATCAGGATTCAGACGGTTCCGAAACGCCGGTGTCGCGCTCCCACCCTTCGTGCTGCAGAGTGATGGTCTGGATGCCGACGGTGTTCATGCTGCCGGCATCGAGGTCCGGCAGGGCCTGATAATCGGACACCCAGGCCCGGTACAGTTTGTAAGAGATCGCCACGGCTCCCTGCAGATTGAGGACATTGATGATAATGTCCTTGCGGAAGTTTTTCAGGGACATGGCGCTGGAGCCCTGGATGTTGTTCACTAGGTTGGCCCAGTTCTCAAAGACCGGGTCATGAGTCAGCCCCTGTTCAAGGGTGACCGGCTCATAACTGGTGCCGCCGGGCATGATCCGTTCATGAGACGGATCGTTGGAGGCGCGCCATTTGACGGCCTCGGTTTTCTTTTTCAACGCCCCCATTTTTTTCAGACCCGCTACCACCTGGCCATCGATGACCACCTGAAACTTGAAGGTGCGATACGGATCGTGCCGATGCGCGTTGACCGGGAAAAGAGGTGCAGCCATCCCTATCCTCCTTTATTGCTGAGCAACTTTTTGCTGAATGCGAACGATGACGAATTCGGCCGGCTTCAACGGCGCGAAACCAACGATTACGATGACCTGGCCCCGATCGATGTCCCCCTGGGTCATGGTGTCGCCCAACCCGCAGCGAACAAAGTAGGCATCGGAGGCTTTTTCGCCCTGGAAGGCGCCGGCCCGGAACAGGCCGTCCATGAAGGAGCCGATGTTGGCGCGCAACGACGCCCACAGGTTGTGGCAGTTCGGCTCGAACACCGCCCACTGAATGCCGTTGTAGATGCTCTGTTCGATCATGATGGCGGTGCGGCGGATCGGGACGTAGCGCCATTCCGGATCGGCCTTGGTCGCCAGAGTGCGGGTTCCCCAGATGACCGGGCCGTAGCCGGGCATCTTGCGCAGGCAGTTGATGCCTGACGGGTTAAGCTGGTCCTGCTCGCCGTCTTCCACCACATATTGCAGGCCGGCCACCCCCAGCAGAGACGTCTCGACCCCGGCCGGAGCTTTCCAGACGCCGCGTTTGCCGTCGATTTTGGCCCACATGCCGGCAGCGAAACCGCTCGGCGCAACCAGCAGCGTGGCAGGGACGCCGGGGCGGGTTTCCGCGTTGTAGTAGGGATTGGCGACCTTGATCCAGGGATAATAAACCACCGAATAGGTCTTGGCCTTGAACCCCAGTTGATTGACGTCGTTCTCCGTCACCAGCTCGGTCCCCACCGGAGGATCGATGATAACCATGCGGCTGCGCATCTTCTCCGCATGAGCCACCGCGGCATCGATGACGGCCTGTTCGGCGCTGGTGTTCCAGGTCTGGCCGGGGAGACAAATGATGCTGATATCACGGAACTTCTCCAATGCAGCAAAGACATCATCGTAGGCGTCCTGATCAGGGGCCAATCCGTTGCTGCCCCCTCCCAAGGAGACGCTGCCCGGCACGCCGGACAAAAGCAGATTCAGGGATTGCTGGCCGGTCCGTTCGGTACCGTCGTTCGCCAACCCGAGGAGGAGGTCAATGCTCGCATCGGTGCCGCCGCCTGGGCCGCTGACCACCACGGACGAGGTGACCAACCGGCTTCCCGAGGTCAGGACCAGCTGGTCGGTATCGACCGCGCAGGTGAAGTCGCGTACTGCGGCGTTGGCGGTTACCGAGCCTCGGACCTGAGTCTGGATGACAGTGGCCACATCGGCCAGGGTAGAGGTGTTGCTGAACTCGGAGGCACCAAAGGCCACCGCGCGGGCCGTGCCATCGACAGTCACGGTCATCGTTTTGCCGTTGACCACGCTGAGATCGGCTACGCCGGAAAGATCCTGGCTGATGCTGACGCCGAGCAGATAGAGCGCAAGATCCTGGACCTGCACTCGGATCAGGTTGGAGGCGTCATTGACTTTGCTCTCGATATAATCGTCAGCCGCGGCATAGGCTACGGTCAGGTCGGTATGACGCTCCGATTCTTTGAAATTCCCTTCGCTGTCAAGGGAGCCGACCCGGAGTAAAAATTTATCGGTGCTGCCATCTTTAAGGGCGAAACGCAGCTCCAGATCATTCCCCCAGGTCCCTTGGTTGATGGCACTGAAACGGAAAATCTGTGCCGCGTCGGCCGGGTTGGTCAAATAGCCGCTGGCAGCAACCGCACTCCCCTCCTGGGCAATTCTGACGATATAGGCGGCAGTGCCGCCGTTCTGGAAGAAGTTGTAGACCGCGAACCCCAGGGGGTCGCCATTGGCTCCGCTGCCAAGGTCGCGGATGCCGCCGAACTCATCGGCGTAGGAATCCCATTTGAAAATCAGGGTCGGCGTCGCCATCGGCCCCTTTGTGGCGTAGCCGATAAACACGGCGGTTGATGTTCCCACTCCTTCGATCGGTTTGGAACCGCTCGGGATTTCTTCCACATACACACCCGGGTGAAGATAACTGGGCATAGCCTTCTCCTTTCACTGACCCATACGTCAATATGCCGAATTCACTCAGACCTGAGAGAATGTGTTGCCAAGGAGGATGACCGCCCCGCCTGTTGCATGCGGCAGCCGTCGTCGCCAGAAAAATAGCAGGCTTAGAATTTATCAACAGTTGTCTGACAAATCTTTGCCGATCTGCTCTATTTTTTATCCGATTTTTCCAAAGGGGAAGAACCGCTGGAGAAATGCGAGGATGGCTTAAAAAAACAGGAAGAGATTGAAAACAGGGGAGGAATCTTTGAGTCTCAAAATAAAATCCATCCCAAATTGCGAAACTCACGATTCTAAAGAGAAATTCGCCTTTGAATTAATTTTCACCAACTCACAACATCTCAAAATGAGAATCAGGCGGGCTGGAAACAGTCGCCAATTTTTTAAATTTACTCAATAAAAACAGAGCGTTGCCTACTTAAAAGAAATTGGCATGAGCTTAGCAAAGACAACGTCGATCGATTGTTCACTGTAACAATTCATTCCGTTAGCGTATGGCTATTGGCTCCCTCAGAAGAAACATCGCTCGCCATGACCATCGAACCCTAAATGCATAAGTCCTTAATTGAATATTTTCAAAGCGGGTTCTTTTACGTGCAGTCCCTTGTTTGGATAAGCCGTATGAGCCAACCACTCATCAAATGAACATCTCGTAACCGGAAGCACTCTCTTATCAAATCAACACCGCGCAGGATATTTACAACAACACCTGAAATAAGATTTCAGGTTGAAGGTGTATTCATAGTCAACCATCCAAACCTGAAAAATTGTCATCTAATTTTCAGAGATAAAACAATGGGACAGGACAAAAAAGAGGGGGAATCCATGCACTTCAATCTTAAAAACCGATTACTGTTGCCAATCTCGTCTGCTGTCGTCATCGGCATGCTCGTTTCAACATTCATTTCATTTTCGTATTCAAAACGAAGCATCCAGGAAGAGATTGGCAAGGATATGGTTATGACAACCAGAGTCGGCGCGAACCAGATCGAAGCCTGGGTTAAAGACCTGCAATGCGACCTTGATACATGGTCGCGTAGCCCACTGTTTAAGGATTTAAGCGGAAACCCTGATCTGCAACAACAGATAAACCAGGAGCTGACCGCCATAAAAACCGAATACCCGTATTATGAAAATCTTGGGATGCTGGATAGTGACGGGATGGTCGTCGCCGGGAGCAATCCAAAGATTGTCGGCAAGCTCTCTTTAAAAGAACGGGACTATTTCAAGTCAGCCATGGCAGGCCAGAGCGCTCTCTCAAAACCAGTTTTGAGCAAAGATACCGGGAACCCAATCTTCGTCATCGCAACCCCCATCAGGGAGGGCGACGCAATTACCGGCGCCCTGTTTGCGGCCATCGATCTGTCGAAATTCTCTGAAAAATTCATCGACCACATCGTTATCGGCGAAAAGGGCTATGCCTTCATCACCGATACAAGCGGCATGCTATTGGCTCACCCGGATAAAAGCCGAATTCTCAAGGTCAATACCAGGGACTACGAAATCGGCAAAAAAATGGAAATAAATGCAAACGAAGGCAAGATGGTTTCCTATCAACTGGACGGAGCAGAAAAGATCCTGGTCTTTGCCAGGGAGGGCATTACGGGTTGGACTTTAGGGGTGACAGCCTCGCCGGACGATATCTTTTCCCAGGTTATCACTATTCGCAATATGAACCTGACCGTGACCCTGATCGTCGTCCTGATTGTCTCGTTGCTGGTCTATTTCCTGGTGTTGCCGGTGGTCAAGGCGATCAAAAAAGGGGTTGATTTTGCCCATGCAATCCGCCAGGGAGACACCTCCCTACGGCTGGACCTGCACCGAAAGGATGAGATCGGTGCCTTGGCCGATGCCCTCAATGATATGGCGGACAGTTTGAGTGACAAGGCCACCCTCGCTGAACGCATCGCTCAAGGCGACCTGACGGCCAACGTCGAGTTGTCTTCAGCTAAGGATACTTTAGGCAAAGCCCTGCAAAAAATGGTCGGTAACTTAAATCAACTGCTGGGCGAGGTTCAAACCGTTGGTGAACAAATTGCCTCAGGCAGCGCCCAGATTTCTTCATCAGCCCAATCCTTGTCCCAAGGAGCAACCGAATCTGCCTCGTCCTTGGAGGAAATATCCGCCTCCATGCACGAAATCGCTGAGCAAACCCAAACAAGTGCCGAGAGCGCCGGCCAGGCCAACAAGCTCTCAGCAGCGGCACGCACGGCCGCCGATGCTGGCAATACCAAGATGCAGAATATGGTTCAGGCCATGGGGGACATCAAAACGTCCAGCCAGAATATCTCTAAAATCATCAAGACCATTGACGATATCGCCTTTCAAACGAACCTTCTGGCGCTGAATGCCGCCGTCGAAGCAGCGCGGGCCGGGCAGCATGGCAAGGGCTTTGCGGTGGTGGCCGAAGAGGTCCGACGTCTGGCTGGCGCCAGCGCCACAGCAGCCAAGGAAACGGCGGAATTGATCGCTAATTCATCTGTTCTTACCCAACAGGGGGCCAAAATAGCCGATGAAACCGCCCTGGCACTGGAACAGATCGTTGATGAAATCGGCAAAGTCTCAGATTTAGTGACAGAGATTGCGGCCTCTTCTAACGAGCAGGCCCAAGGGATTGCCCAGGTATCGGTCGGCCTGGGCCAGATCGATCAAGTGACCCAGTTGAACACCGCTAATGCCGAAGAAAGCGCAGCAGCGGCTGAAGAATTATCTCAACAGGCCGTTCAATTACAGGGGATGCTGGGGCGTTTTAAACTGCGCGACCGTAAACACCAGTCGGCGGGTCGTCAGGTCATGACCGTGTCACAGGAACCAGTCGAGGCTGAGCCAGTTCATTCTCTGGCTTGGGAGCCTGCAATTACCGAGCAGCTGGACGACGCGGAGTTCGGTCGCTATTGATTTTGGAGGAAGAAGATATTGGAGGGATTATTTATCCCACCCTTTCCGGTATTGGCCAGGCGTCATTCCGGAGAATTTCTTAAAGACCCGATTGAAGTGTGCCTGCTGACTGAACCCGCAGGACAGGCTGATATCCAGGAGAGAAAGACGGCTGGACTTGAGGAGCTTGCAGGCGTTTGAGATGCGCAGGCCGTTGACGTAATCGACGAAGGTCATGCCCGTGCATTGTTTGAAGCGCCGCACAAAGGTGGAGATGCTCATACCGGCATCCTCCGCCACTCGCGACAAGGTCAAGGACGCACGAAAATGGGCATGAATCGTGGAAAGGGCCTTTTCCAATCCGCTCGCGGAAGGGGTCGGGAGAGGTTGTTCCAAAGCTTTAAGAAGGGCCAGAATCGTTCGCAACACCCGTTCAAGTTCGTCAAGTTGCAACGGCTTGGGGAAATAATCACGGGCGCCCTTGCGAAAGACATCCACAGCCAACGATTCTGAGCCCTGTTCAGCCAGGATCAGAACCGGTACAGAAGGCTTGCTATTTTTGAACTGGGATAAAAGCTCGAAACAAGGCATCCCAGAGCCATGATGAAGCAGCACCAGGTCTATAGGACGGGCCAGAAACAATTCGCGGGCCGCGTCCGTTTCAGTGCGGTGGTGGACGACACAATCCTCCAACCGCTCCCGCAGCTGGGGCAACCACGTCGAATCAGGGTCAACCACCAGCACTGAAGCTTTCGGGGTGATCGCGGAAGACGGTTTTGTCTCCAATTTGTGCAGCGGGTAGTGAAGGCGCTGCAGCGTCGATTGATCGTTAGGGTATGCAGCCACGATATTATCCTCGGAGGATCTACGAAGAAGGCTCCTGGGTTCTCATTACTAAACTCAATAGCAGGCAGAACATTAACTAATAATAATTCACACTTCAAGCTGGAAGTATGCCTCAAATTGAATAGCTGTCAATAAATTACATAAATTTTCCCGTTATTAAACAATTAGTTAAGGTGTCTCCTTTAGAATACACCTGATCAATTTCGATACCGACATCCTCCCTCTTGGACAACGAACGAATTCATGTTACGTTCACAATCAGATTCTTCAATAACAATGACGCGCTTTTACGATGCGGCCTATGTGTTAGAATTTTTGTAAGATCTTTTTCTTCGGTCAACCAAGCCCCACAGACAATCGAAAGCAACTGCCGGCAACGGAGCCATGCATGCCCAATGTCATTGATTTCTGCCGTACCCTCTTCGACAATGATCAACATGCCGCGTTCCTGTTCGATGCCCAGAAATTAATATTCGATACGGGCAAAGGTCCTGCCTACCAATTTCTGCACGACTTTCTGCGCAACCGAGTTTCTTCCGATATCAAAGTCTTTACTCCTGATGAGCAACCGACAGATATCTATCATCTGATCGACCGAACGGTTTTTCAGGACCGGGCAGTATTATCGGGACAGTGTTTTTTCATTTTCGATCCTCAGTTCCGTAAGATCTGGTTTCAAATACGTGGTTTTCCCCTCCAGGGAGAGCATTATGTTCTGCATGTGGCCGACGAGACGGCCCTGCACAGAGCACAGGAACGGATCCGCGATGACCAAGACCGTTTTGCAAGCTTGCTGCGCATTGCCCAAGTGCAGGAAGATTCGCGATTCAAAATCCTCGATTTGGCTTTACATGAAGTCATCACCTTGACCAAAAGCCGCTACGGCTTCATCTTCCATTACGATGAAGCGAGCCAGACCCTTTCTCTCAACAGCTGGTCTCGTGAGGTGATGGATCAATGCAAGGTGGACACCCCTCCCAGTTATAACCTTGTCAGCACCGGTATTTGGAGTGATGGCATCCGTCAGCGCCGCCCTGTCATCGTTAACGACTATGCCGAGGTTCTGGAAAAACTAGGAATTCCTTCCGGGCATGTCGACATCGTGCGTCAAATGAGCATCCCGATTTTCTTCGATAAGCGAATCGTGGCCCTGGTTGGCGTGGCCAACAAAGCCACACCGTACGACCATGACGATGTCGTACAGATTCAGTTGTTGATGGATTCGGTTTGGAAAATCGTTGCCAGAGAACGGGACCGGGCGCAAATTCATCGCCTGACAGCCGCTCTGGAAAACAGCCCCAATGAAATATACATGTTTGATCCGGAGACTCTGGCCTTTGAATACGCCAACCGGGGAGCCCTCGACAATTTGGGGTACTCAATGGATGAATTGGCGGGGATGACCCCCTATGAATTGAAACCCGAATACTCCAAAGAGGAATTCGTCAAACTCCTCGACCCGTTAAAAACCGGCCAAAAACGGGAACTCCGTTTCGATGCCATTCATCAACGCAAAAACGGAAGCACCTACCCGATCCAGGTTTTGCTGTCCTTGGAAGAGGCCGGCGGGAGGAAGTCTTTCCTCGCCGTCATCATGGACATCACGGAACGGAAAGTGTACGAGGAGCGCCTCAACTATCTGGCCAACCATGACCCTCTCACTCACCTGCCTAACCGAAACCTGCTCAACGAACGTTTTCGCCAGGCTTTTTCTCTGCAGAGACGTAATGCGCAGAAGATCGGCATTGCTCTGTTTGACCTCGACAACTTCAAAATGGTCAATGATACCCTGGGGCATTCCTTGGGCGATCGTTTTTTGCAGGCCATCGCCAAGCGCCTCCAAAGTTGCGTGCGGGAGAGTGATACGGTCGCGCGTTTCGGTGGAGACGAGTTTGTCTGCCTGTTTACCCAGATCAAGAACAACTTTGACTTGGCTCGTCTGGTCAGCAAAATTCTCGTTGAAATCGGCCAACCACTCGATATTGAAGGAAATAAGATCTTTACTACGGCCAGTGCCGGAGTGGCGGTATGTCCCGAAGACGGGGATACGCCGGAGTTGTTGCTGAAACGCATCGATACCGCCATGTATCAGGCAAAAGCGGATGGCAAAAACAATTTTCAATTTTTTACGCCGGAAATGGACCGGCGTGTTCACCAACGCCTGCAGTTGGAAACCCAGTTACGTCAGGCTTTGGATAAAGAGGAATATTTTCTGGCCTATCAACCAATCATGGACGGCCGCAAGTATCGAACCGAAGGACTCGAAGCCTTACTACGCTGGCGCTCCCCGACCGGCGAGATCATCGGTCCTGACAAATTCATTCCGGTTCTGGAAGAAACTGGTTTGATTGTTCCTGTAGGAGACTGGGTCCTGCTCAACGCTATTCGGCAAGCCAAACCACTCTTAAGTGCGTCCCCCCAACCGTTGCGTCTGGCCGTCAATATCTCTCCGTTGCAGTTTTACCGGGGAAATTTCTTCGACAGCCTGCAGACCATCCTCCGAGAAACCGACTGCCCGCCCGAACATCTCAAAATTGAAATCACCGAAGGCATCCTCATCAAGGATATTCACCAGAGCCGTAAAATCCTCAAGAAGGTCAAGGAACTGGGAGTGGCCATTGCCATTGACGACTTTGGGATCGGCTACTCTTCGCTGAATTATCTGAAGACCCTGCCCATTGACGAACTGAAAATCGACCGTTCCTTTGTCGCTGGAGTCATCGAAGACAACCACGACGCCACGATCGTCTCGACCATCATCCGCCTGGCCGTCGGACTCGGCATCACCCCGGTGGCCGAAGGGGTAGAAAACATAACCCAACGCAACTTCCTTCTCGATCATGGTTGTCAGTTGATGCAAGGCTACCTGTTCAGCAAACCTGAACCCATCAGTCACTTCTGCTGAAGAATCCGTCAGCGGCCTATTCCCTGGTAAAATTAATCTATAACTGGCAATAACCAGACCAAATTCAGCCCTTTAACCCAAAGGATGCTCTTATGCGTGTTGAAACCGATATCAAACTTGGCTTCAAGGATGTGTTGATTCGCCCCAAACGTTCTACCCTGAAAAGTCGCAGCCAGGTGGTGTTGGAACGCAACTACACCTTTTTGCACAGTAAGAAGGAATGGTGTGGAATTCCGGTCATTGCCGCAAACATGGATACGGTGGGGACGTTTGCCGTGGCTGAAGTCCTTGCCGACTTCGGTATGCTGACCGCCCTGCACAAGCACTACAGCATCGAAGACTGGAGCGGGTTTCTGGCCGGCCGCCAAGCCGATTTCTATGATCACATCATGGTCAGTACCGGCACCAGCGAACCGGATTTCGAAAAACTGGGCAGGATTCTGGCCAACCATCCGCAACTGCAGTTCATCTGTATCGACGTGGCCAATGGGTACGCTGAAGCTTTTGTGGAATTCGTTTGCCGAGTGCGGGAAGTTTTTGCCGATAAAACCATTGTTGCTGGCAACGTCGTAACAGGCGAGATGGTGGAGGAACTGCTGTTGTCCGGGGCCGACATCGTCAAGGTCGGCATTGGTCCCGGTTCGGTCTGCACCACCCGGGTCAAGACCGGAGTCGGCTACCCACAGCTGTCAGCCGTTATCGAGTGCGCCGACGCAGCCCATGGGCTGGGCGGCAGGATCATCTCAGACGGGGGCTGCATTTGTCCCGGCGACGTGGCCAAAGCCTTCGGTGGCGGTGCGGATTTCGTGATGCTCGGGGGCATGTTAGCCGGCCATGATGAAAGCGGCGGAGAATTGGTGGAACGTAACGGTGTCCACTACAAACTGTTCTATGGCATGAGTTCATCTACGGCCATGGAAAATTACTCCGGCGGCGTGGCTGAATACCGGGCCTCGGAAGGCAAAACCGTGGAAGTCCCCTATCGGGGACCGGTGGCTGAAACCGTCAAAGACATCCTCGGCGGCATGCGCTCGGCTTGTACCTATGTCGGTGCCGGAGCCCTCAAAGAGCTGACCAAACGGACGACCTTCATTCGCGTACTGGAGCAGGAGAATCAGACCTTCTCCAACTGAATCGTATAGAAAACGATTTACGAAGAAGATGTCTGGACCGATTTAAAAAGCTCTGTTCCTATCAGGCAAATTCGCTTCGAAAGGTTGCGGCCATATCATCAGGGATCGTTCCGACAACGATGCTGTCGGCGCGTATCACCTCGCGTGCGAAGCTGACCCAGTCGCTGCCACTGCCGCTCCAACTTATTTGCCATGGGGGAGTGGTAGTGGCGAGTTTATCCAAGGCCAGGATATAAGAGACCAGTGCCTTTTTCAGTTGAGCATAGTCTTTTTTGGTGGGGGTATAGCTGGTACTGAAGTCCGCAAGGATCTTGGTCCGAAAATCTTCGGAATTCGTATCAACCACTGCTCCCGAATTGGTTTTGATACTGGTCGTGATTTTTTTGATCTTGGCCCCTGCCGAAGCAAAATTTTGTCCGACTCTCTCCAACGCATCGTAGCTATAGAGGTGTTTACTCTTCAGACTGTCACTGCCGGTTGTCGCGGACGCAACATGCTTGCTGTCTGCGAAAATTCTTTCGATCGTAGTCGAGGTCGTTGCCGCCTGTTGATTTTTAGTGATGTGTCCTTGCCCGAAAGATGAGGGGGTATATCGACCGGCGAGGGCGGTAAGGATGTTGAACAACGCAATCGATGAAGGGCATTCACGAATTGCCATTTCATAACCATATTCCAGGATGGTCCACATATTGTAATTCAGTTTTTTGTCTGCCGCACCGTAACTGGAATAGTTGACGGCGTTGTTGATCTCAAACAGGGCGGTTTCAGATAATTCCTTCAAATCCTGATGACATTCCCCCCAACCCAATTCCACCTGAGTCTGGCTGACAGCGTGGCAGTGCCCGGCGTCTTTCACTTCGATTTTCAAGGCATTCCCGCTTGCCTTGGTGATCAAGTCTTTTGCTGTCAAGTTATTATCAGAAAACCACTTCAACTGGGTCGCCAATTCACTTGCCTGCGTGCCGGTAATATCAACATTGGTTCCAGTGATCTTGGGCATGACTTTCTCCTTTTATGCAAGTGCCTCAAACCGCCCCGCAAACAAAACCGCCTTTCACCTCCAAGGGCAAAAAGCGGCTAAAAAATTCTTCATTTCTTTGCGAAACATGTCATTCCTGCCTTCCTGCCACCCTAAGCAAACGAATAGAGCTTAGCAAAGGAAACGGCTATGACAAACATAGATGTTCATTTCACTCTCTTCCAGCAATCCTTACGATAAAACAATCTCCCCTTTGGCGAACAGTACAGCTTTGCCGCCGATTCTCACACGTTCCCCCCTCGCCTCGCACAACAATAGTCCTCCTCGCGCAGACATCTGCCTGGCGCTGAGGCGGTTCATTCCCAGTTGCCTGGCCCAATAGGGAATTAAGGTCGTATGAGCCGAACCAGTCACAGGGTCCTCAGGGATGCCGGATTGCGGGGCAAAAAAACGTGATACGAAATCGACTTTGCGCGAAGGGGCAGATATGATGACCCCTCGGGCCTGCACCTGGGCAATGAAATTCAAATCGGGCCGCAGGTTAGCGACCAGGGCCTCATCATCGAAGATAGCCAGGAAATCATCCCTGCCCCGGTAGACCTCCTTGGGAAGGACCCCCAAGCCACGAATCAACATTTCAGGCGGCTCCAAAGCCGTTAATGAATCTGTCGGAAAATCCAGGAATAAATTGTTCATTTCCCGAATCACCGGAAGAATGCCGCTCCGCGAAGAAAAGGAGATGGTATGTCCCTTAAAATCCTTTTGTTTAAACATCACATATGCTGCGGCCAGGGTTGCATGTCCACAGAGATCGACTTCGACCGTTGGAGTGAACCAGCGCAGATGGTAATCAGCCGATTCGTTGTCCAAAGGGACAAGAAAGGCCGTTTCGGAAAGATTGAATTCAGCGGCGATCGATTGTAATGCGCCATCGTCCAGCCAAGCTTCGAGGAGGCAGACTGCCGCTGGGTTACCACCAAAGATCTGATCCGTAAAAGCATCAACGTGAAAAAAAGGGATATTCATGACCCGCCCCTCTCCTGAATACAATGTTTAAGGCTCCCCTGATGTTCCGACCAAACAGAAGAAAAAAACAGACGCAGATTTACAGAAAATCTACCAGAACAGGCGAAACAGACAATGACTCATCGGCATATTAAACGACCGATAGGCATGACGAGATAAGAAAAAACCTGGAGACGACTGAGAGTCAGCGGGAACTGGCTGCCAGCAAGGACGGACTCTGCTGATTCTGCAGATAGCGGGCAGCACTCAAGTCCTGGATCTCCTGGGTGGCCTGACTGATGGAGAGGAGACGAATGTCGGGTTGGGTTCCGAGCCAGTCCAAAAGATTGGCAAACTCACCGATGGTCATTCTGCCGCGTTTTTGATTGATTTCCTTAAAATCATATTCGTGGAACAACACAACGACGAGAGGCTGGAGGTCAGAGCTGTTGCGGGCAGCAACAATCGCCTCCGGCAATTGAAACAGGCTGCACGACGCCGGCAGAAAATTGAGGCGGGAATCGTGGCTTGCGACCCCACGCCGGTTGGCGGACAGGGTTGAGAAGCCGAGCTGTTCAAGAGCCTGCAATGTGTTCAAGTCATACTTGTTCCAGGGTGGAACAAAGGTCGTAACTGGCGCATCGAGCAGTTGTTCAAGGAGTTGCTTTCCCTTGGTCAACCTTTCCAGTTGGCTGGGGAAATCGAGGTCAGCAAATTCCGTATAACGTCCCGGCTCAATGGTCTGATGGGAGTACCCATGCAGGGCGACGTCAACCACACCGTTTCGGAATGACTCTTCCAACAGATGAGCTTTTGCGGTGGACAGCGGGATGACATCCTGGGGCGCAGGATCGTGGATATCGCCGGCACAGGCAAAAGGAATGACGCCAAAGGTCACGGCTGCTTTATGCTGTTGGAAAAGACCGATTATGGTCTCTTCAAGGGTGGTTGCGCTGCGGGCAGAATAATCATCGAAACGAAAAACAACATTGACGTGTTTGGCGTCCATGGGCCGACTGACACAACCTGTAAGGATTGTGATACCAGCCAAAGATAGGGGCAGCAGGAGATTTCGAAAAAAACCGACGCTTCGCATTCCACTCAAATCTTTCCATTGAATCAATCAGACCTGACAATAACAGGTCGATAATGACCAAAATCAATAATTTTGAACCTCAGTCTTTATCAGGAGCTCCAACCAACACATCAGCTACGGCTTCATCCAAGGAACGCAGGAACGCTTCTACCGCTTTGGTATAAACCGGGTCCTTTCCGAGCAAAGCATTGATTTCTCCGTGAGAAAAATCTTCTTCCAGGACGCTCGCACTGCGATCAAGTTTTTTGGCCTTTTCACTGAAGCGATGGGCCGTTGCACATGGGTTGTCTTTTCTTTGGCTGGAACAGACCGCAAGCATTGGCGGCCCCTCTTCACTCATCACATGGTAGGGGGAAACCATTGCCCAATAGGCAGGATCACCTCCAAAGGCTCTATCGTATAGCGGCAAGTGCCTGCTGCGCATGACCTCTACCACGTCCAGGGCTGCGCTGTCGAGAAATACCGAGCCGAGCCAGGGAACGACGCCCAAACCATAAGCATCTTCGGGCGAGGCGGTCAGAAACGCGACCAAGTGTGCACCGGCGGAATGGCCCATCAGAATAAACTTGGAGCGCTCACCTCCCCAATTGCCAATCTGCTGTTGCGCTACAGCCAAGGCCCGCGCCACATCTTTCGCCTGTTCCAAAGGATCGGCATCAGGCAATAAGCGATAGTTCACTGAAATGAAGATGAACCCTTGTGGCAGCCAGCGATCCACCTTGTTTGCGACCACCCGATCGTTCGACTTGTCCCCGTGCCGCCAGCCGCCGCCATGGACCATGAAGATGACCGGGGCGGATTTTGCACCCTCGGGAACATAGACATCAAAAGTCTGAAGAGGGTCCGTGCCGTAGGGGACATCAGGAATCAGTCGACTCTCCCCAGGGAGAGGTATCGCTGCCGAGGTGCCAGCCTCATCATCGACACCCTGCCCTGCCGGTGCCCGTCGTGCCTTGATCAGGTCAAGTAAGGGTCCTCCCAAAACAGACTGTGCCGTCAGCACACAAACCATGGCAACGAAGCAAACACAGAGGTATCTTTTAACACTTTTAACTGGCATGCGCACTATCCAATGGTCAAGGTTGCGTGGCCTACGGCTTTATTTCAATGGGAGTTCCGTCAGGGACGGCGCGCCAGATTTCTTCGATTTCAGCATTGGTGACGGCAATGCAGCCTTGGGTCCAATCGCAATACCGATGCAAGCTGCCAATCCAGCCCAAGCCATTGCGCATGCCATGGATCATGATGTCACTGCCGGGAGAAATCCCTGTTTGACTGGCGCGTTCGATGTCCTCCGAATTCGGATAGGAAATATGCAACGCCAAATGATAACGGCTGTCCTCTTTACGGTAATCAATGATGTAGAGCCCCTCGGGCGTTTTCTTGTCCCCCGCCTGCTGTTTCGGACCCACAGGATTACGCCCAAGGGAAACCTGATAGGTTTTCATTTTGACCCCATTGCTCCACAGGCTGAGTTGCCTTTTGCTCTTTTCGATAATTATTTTTTCAGCCTTAACTCCTTCAGGTAAAGGCAAGCCTGTCTGACCAGAACAGGAAAGAGTGAATAGACAACCTAAAACCAACAAACTAAGAAAACCCACTTTATTCATTTTTGATTTCATTGTTAAACCCTTGACCATTTCCATTGGACATAACGAGCTATCGAATCAACCCCGCCTTACAATAACGGTAGACCTTCGACAAACATTCTCAACTGAGTAGATATTTCTCCCAGTCCCGTGCCGAGTGCCTTCATTTCAGCTTTTTTACGCGTCTCGGTGAAATTGAAATCCTGCTCGCTTTTCTCTGCAGTGAATTCATTCGTAGCGATTGCTGTAAAAGGAATAATCCCTGACCTCGTGTCTATGACCACGGCTTCCACAGTGCAATACGCCTTGTTTTGATTCGGGTTGAGAATATTGTACTTTTGGAAGTCCTCACACTCGCTACGATAGGTCAATAACAGATCGGCCTGGTAGCGTGCCGCTGCAGCACGAAGACCATCGATCGTTTTCTTTTTGGGAACCAGCATCGAGGGTAAAAAAGAAGCATCATAGATCCTTGGTGAGTCATTAAGCTGAGCGACGAACCCCTTAACCATTTCTTTGTCAAGATAGACAAAATCACTGGAGTAATAACTCCATGATTTTTTGGGAGACAAATTTAAAATCGCCACCCGACATTTGGCGGGGAGAATCATACGATAAGAAAGGTAGTTATTTATATCTCCCTCGTTGAATACTTCACCGTCTTCTTCAGCCAATAAATTCCGGTCTGAAGAAGAAAGGCTGTTCTGGCTTGGTACATAATCAACAGGACGTTGATTTGAGGCAACCGTGGTACAACCACCCCAAATTAAAAACTAATCAGAAGAACTAAAATCCGCATTTTATCCTCCTTCAATTTGTCAGGCCTCCAGTTTCCAAGGTACCATCCGACAAAAAAGCCGCTACGGGTTCCCAAACCTGCAGCGGCTTATTGATAAAGCACTTTCCATGGACATTGGCATCATTCCCCCCAACCAACACGGCAAACATCGTAACCCAGGACATAATTAACATGCCTTCATCGATACGACAAGAATGATCTGAACCGACCAGAAGCAAAAGGTCTGGCAAATTCGCAGCACTTAAGGCCAATCGTAGCAAACCCGAAAATCAGCGTTATAGTCAAAGGGCTAATGTATTTAATAAAGGAGTACGCTATGAATCTAGATAACGCTTACGGCTTTGGCAAAACCGTCACCTTGACATTTGACGATGCAGTCGATCGAATCACTCAAGCCCTGGCCGAACAAGGATTCGGTATTCTGACCGAAATCGACGTTGCTGCAAAATTCAAAGAAAAGCTCAACATCGATCATCAGCCCTACCGAATTCTCGGTGCCTGCAATCCGAAGCTGGCCCATAAGGTTTTAAGCATGGAACCAACGGTCGGTGTTCTGCTGCCATGCAACGTGATTGTTTATGTGGATCGACAGGGTAAGACCAATGTGGTAGCCATGGACCCGGCAAAGGCCATGCAGATGATCGGCAATCCGGGGGTTGCCGAAGTGGCCACTGAAGTTCGTCGCCTGCTTGGGGCTGCACTGGATAAGCTCGCTTAGCAGGTCAGTGGATTCTTAACTCAACAATTCCACCCTTTGTCAGGCAGCCCCCCACTCGATAGGGAACCAAAGGGTTCAATGGAGCGAAGGGAATTTATGTTAAATGAGCTCAAAGCATAAAATGCCTCTCGTAATAATCAGAGATAATCAATCGAGAATTGAGACGACTTGACCGTGATTGAAGACTAAGTTAGATTGAAGAGCCTGTATTTTTATGGAATTTCAGGAGGGGAATTGTTGGGGACCGGAATTTTCTATGTAAAAAAACATGGATTTCAAAATGAACGACGATTTTTCTAAGTACTTTTCAGGCGAATGGTTATATGGCGACAATTTTTCAATCGAGGAAATCCAGGAATGGTACTCGGATGAAGCTGAAGGATACGCGGACTTAGGTGCAAAGCAAGAAGAAAAATACCATTACGCTTATCACCAACTAAACATTCAACTTGCTTTCAAATTCCTCCACAAAACCCACTTTAAAGAAGCGTTAGGAGTAGGTAGCGCATACGGGGAAGAGTTTAAGCCGATTGTGCACCAAGTCGGTCACCTAACCATTCTTGATCCTTCTGATGCATTTTCTCATGTAAAAAAAATTCTTGGGACGCCGTGCGATTATATTAAACCAAGTTTCGACGGAAAAATGCCCTTCGAAGACAACAAATTTGATTTAATAACAAGTTTGGGCGTAATGCATCATATTCCAAACGTCAGCTTTGTTATGGGCGAATGCTATAGGTGCCTAACTAATGGCGGAGTGATGCTTTTGCGTGAACCCATAGTTTCCATGGGTGACTGGAGAAAACTTCGAAAAGGTTTAACGAAGAGGGAACGTGGCATTCCCACTAAAATTTTAGATGAAATTATTCATAATACTGGTTTCAAAATTAAGCATAAGGAGCTATGCATTTTCCCCCTGGTCCAAAAACTAGCAGATTCACTTGGGATTTCAGCCTATAACAATTCTTCTCTGACAAAAGCCGATACTCTTTTGAGTAAGTTTTTTTCTTGGAATGTTAAGTATCACAGAACTAAGCTACATGAGAAATTTGCACCGACTTCAGCATATTACGTTTTGGAAAAATAAATGTTTTCAGTGGAAATACATTTATCCCTGAAAAATATTTTCAATCTGAATCGCCTGAACGTTGGGAAACGTTTTTGAAGGTTATTGGCGGATCAAAAGAAAGGGGCTTGCAGAGATATCTGCAAGCCCCTTTCATTCACTAGCCCCAAATAAATATTAGGCCAGATTTCGCACAACAAAAGCGCATCAAAACGACCCCAGGGTCTTTGATTGTTCGAGATTTATGGATGAGATATCCAACCTATCATTCCCAAACCCTGAATATTTACTCTCGTTCTTTGATCAGTAACCATTGCGTTCTTTATTGCGTGCCGCCAGAACACTTCGACAAAGTTTGCCAAAGTTCTTTTCCCGACGACGCCTCTCGGCAATTGTTTCAGCGTTGCGTTTCTGCTCTGCCATAAGCTTCTGGTAATTGGCAAGGCGCCTAGGGTTAAGATCTCCCCACGCCACGGCCGCTTTTACAGCACAACCATCTTCGTGCAGGTGAAGACAATCATTGAAACGGCAGCTTTGAGCCAACGCCTCAATATCTTCGAACAGAGAGGACACCCCGTCTTGGCAGTCGCTTAGTTGAAGTTCTCGCAAACCGGGACCGTCGATAAGCAGACCACCGTCCGGGAGCAGGTGCAAGGTTCGTGATGTCGTGGTGTGGCGCCCTCTGGCATCTGCTTCGCGGATTTCTCCAGTCTCCTGTTTGGGCGCGCCCAAAAGGGTGTTGATCAGGGTTGACTTACCAACCCCGGATGATCCGACCAAGGCGACTGTTCGGCCATTACAGCACCAAGAGACAAGCGACGCGACCGAGGCTGTATCCAATGCGTTGACTGTTTCAACCGCCACATCTGGATTCAGGCTCATCGCCTGTCGCTGATATTCGGATATGTTATCCACCAGATCAGTCTTGGTCAGCACCAACACAGGTTCGACTTTTGACTCAAAAGCTAAGGCCATATAACGCTCCAACCTCGACAGGTTGAAATCCTGATTACAAGAAGTAACGATAAACAAGGTGTCGACATTGGCCGCTAACAATTGCACTTTGGATTCACGGCCTGCTGCTTTACGCCGAATAAGACTCTTACGTTCCAGAATCCGTTGCGCCTGACCAGTTGATGGGTCAAGAAGCAACCAGTCTCCAACAGTGGGCAGCTCTTCCGAATCAGTCAGATACCAATGCCCTGGCAGGGTGATCATCTGGCAACCCACCTCGCTGGCAACATCGATGATGTTGCGATGAACGGCCAGGACGCGGCCAGGAGTTGTTGATTCCCACTCTTCAAGACTCATTTGTTGTTGAAAAAAATGACTCCAGCCCAAATTGGGCAAGGAAAGGGATAAGTCAGACATAGAAACCCCCTTCGAATTAGGAATTCGAAAAGAAAAATTTTTGGCAAACTCAATGCCAAACCGTCTTGGTGGGTTTCTTGATTGGTGAAGAAACCCGGTATCGATACCGGGCAAAGAAAGGATTGGGGGAGGGAAAAATGACCCTAGTCCGCCAGCTCCTCCTTTGCCTTATTGCACGTGATCACAAGCTCCATAACGATCTCCTTTCTTGAGGTTAAAGTATCCAAAGGCTATCAGCTGTGGAGCATACCTGTCAATGGGTGTTTATCGCTGTCTGGAGTGCCGGTAAAAGGAGGACAAGTCAGTCGCGGAATTCCTAGAAAGCCGGGCAGAAAACTGATTCATCAAAGATGTCCCAAGCCGCTGAAACAGTCCTATGGCCAAAGTTTAGCAATAGAAAAGGCCCACCCCGGATTCGGGGTGGGCCTTTAAATTTGAATGGCTGAAATTGTTTAAGCCATTTTAGAAGCCAAGGCCGGAGTTAAAGAAACCTCTGGAGACTCCGTATCGAGAATGAAATCCCACAGTCGATGGCGGATTTCGTCCTCAAGCCCTACGAAGCTCACGCCGATGGTGGCAATTTCACAGGAATCCTTTTTGTTTTGTTTTCGAATCCAGATAACCCTGCCCCTGACAGACATTGGCTCGGAGTTATTCGGCAATGAAAATTTTAATAATAATTCAGCATTGGCTCTGGGTAATTTATCAGCACATAAAAGGGAAATAGAGGCCCCTTCGGAACTCAAATTGGTTAATTTCGCTTCACAGCCGATTGCACCGGAGGCTATCTCGATGGGCATATCAAACGGCACAGCCAATCGAAAATTATTCCTGGCGCCAGCGAGAAGTTCCTGCAACGTCACATAAAACTGGGAGACGCTTCGCTTGGTTGCGTCCGAGACGGTACGATCATTCTCTAACATCGACTGCTCTTTTTCGACTTCGCGTAGAAGGTTCCGGTAGCGAACAATTCGCTTGATCAGATCGTCCCTGTGGATCGTAAAACTCTTGGTTTTAACAAAGACATCGACAACCTGGACATTCTCCTTGCAATGGCAGCACTCGATGGAGGCAACCTCCGCCAGGAATGGAGAGCTTATGACACTCTTACAATTCGGGCAATTCATCTGCAACATGGTTGGCCTTTCCCTCCTGGAGCCCTTTTCCCTCTAGAAATGATCACATAATTTTTTTCAGAAGAGGCCCGGACGAATATTTTGCATTCTTCATGCCTGAATTTCGTTGCAATTTTCAAAAAACCTTCTAACAACCTTATCCAAAGATTTTTCATATTATTTTTTGAGTGGTTACAACCAATATACAATTTTGTGGACAGGTTTTTAGTCATTTCAAAATCAACCAAAGTCGGAAGACCGACCAGACGGTTTCTGGACATATGTGACAGCAGTCCCAAGCGGCGCATAACCCGAAGCTAAAATGGAACGGGAAGCATATTTTTGACACCCACCGGCATAGGCTACGCTTTCAGAAACAGGGTTTTTCCCTATCCGCGCTGACGAATTCTCTAATCCGTGTTAAAATCAGGCCCAGGTTTCTGCCTGAGCTATGACGTATTTGGCCGGGTATCCCGTTATTTTTCTATCGCGATCGTCCAGGACCGGCCATTATTGCCTGTGGGAGGGATTATTCATGAAACAGTTACTGGCATTCTTCAGTGGGCTATTACGATCTCTCTTTGGAAGCCTGAGCTGGCAGCCCCCACACTGGCTAGCGGGGCTGGGACAAATACGCCGGGCCCGTCCCAAACCCTTTTGGACGGGACTATTGCTCCTCGTTTTGATTGTAACCGCTGGGGTCGGAGCCTGGCTCTACTACCAAAGTCTACCGCAACCGCGCCTGTTAACAGCTCAGCTGGAAGCTCCCGGTCTCACCCCCAACGACGAAGTTCTGCGACCAGAGCCGCTGCGCATAACCTTTAGCTACAGCCCAACTCAACCCGAGAGTGAACCCGACGAATTTTCATCGCCATCGGTAGCACGTCTGGACCTGATCGATAAACAACTGGAGCGTGGCGTAATGCTGAGCCCCACGCTAGCTGGCACCTGGTTCTGGCAGGGAGACACGACCCTGGTCTTTCAGCCGGAGCAGGACTGGCCAGCCGGCACCGAATTCGAGGTCGAACTCAGCCAGGACATCTTTGCCCCGGAAATCCAACTGAAAGAGCGTAAGGCGCGGTTCTCAACCCCTCAATTCAACATCACAGTTCAAGACTTGGTTTTCTATCAGGACCCCGAAAACCCCAAAGTACACAAAGGGGTAGTCACTCTGGAATGTACGCATCCAGTCGATCCGGCCAGCCTGGAGCGCCACCTGCACCTGTCCATGCGCCCATCCGAGGCGGATATCGACACCGCACCGCAGCCGGTGGCCTTCACCATCGACTACGATAAAAATCACCGTGTCGCCTACGTCCACAGCGCGCCGTTGGATCTGCCGTCCCAGCCCAACTACCTTTGGTTGAATCTCAGCGCCGGCATTGCAGCGTCCAGCGGCGGCAAGCCGACCGAAACGGAACAGAAGGAACAACTGCTGATCCCGGACCGCTACAGCTTCCTCAAAGTCAAGCGTGCGACCACCATGATCATACGGAACCCGGATGAGGAACCGGAACAGATTCTGACTCTGGAATTCACCGATTTCATTGACGAAGCCGAACTGCTGAGCAAATTGGAAGCCGTGCTCCTGCCAAAGAGCAACCCTCAGCGACACTCGGAATACTGGAGCAGCCCGCGCGAAATCACCGATGCCATTCTGGCCGACGCAACGCCGGTACAGCTGTCCTTACTCCCTAACCCGGGTGGCAACTCCCAGGTTTTCAGTTTCCGCTACAGCGCCCCGGAAGACCGCTTCCTGTATCTGAAAATCCCTGCCGGGTTACAGTCCGTGAACGATTTCTTCACCGATTCGCTCTACGACAACGTCCTGCGCATTCCCCGTTATCCCCGGGAAGTGAATATCATGGGCGACGGCTCGCTGCTGACCCGTTCCGGCAGCCACAAATTGAGTATGCTGGCCCGGGGACTTGTCGCTTTGCGGGTCAGCGTAGGACGACTGCTCCCCAACCGGTTGAATCACCTGGTCAGCCAGACCAGTGGTGATATTACCGATCCTTATTTCAACAACTATAGTTTCGATGCCGATGATCTGGTCGAGTACAACCACACCGTCATTTCCTTGAAAGAACAGCCACCCCAGACGGCAAATTATGTATCGATCGATTTGAGTAACCAGCTCCCCGCCGACGCGGAACGCTTCGGATTGTTCTTCGTTCGAGTGACCGGCTGGGATCCACGCCAGCATCGAGAAATCAGCGGCACTGAAGACAAACGGCTGATCCTGGTGACCGACCTTGGCCTGGTGGTGAAGGATAATGCCGATCGCACCAATGATGTGTTCGTGATGTCTTTAAACAGCGGAAAACCAGTGACCGGTGCTCAGGTGGAGTTGCTGGGACGCAACGGGCAACCGCTCTTTTCCAGGGTCAGCAATGCCGAAGGCTATGTGCAACTACCAAGCACTCAAGGGTTTGAGCGCGAGCAACAGCCCATGGCTTATGTGGTGCGGTCCGGCGCTGATGCATCATTCCTCCCCTTTGAACGTTCCGAACGACGCATAGATTTCTCTCGTTTTGACGTGGGTGGAGAGTGGAGTGACGGCAGCGACGAGCTGAATGCCTTTTTATTCAGCGATCGTGGCATCTATCGTCCCGGTGAAGAGATCGCCATAGGCTTGATCGTCAAGGATCGAAGCCTGACCTCGCAGGAAGGGATCCCGTTGGAGGTCGCCGTGTTCGGGCCGCGCGGCAACGAAGTCGCTTCTCACAAACTCACCTTGCCGGCCAAGGGGTTCTTTGACTATCGTTTCTCCTCAACCCAGACCAGTGAAACCGGTACCTATGAAGTGTCCCTCTATCTGGTGAGGGATGGGAAATATCGAGACCGTTTGATCGGGGATACGGCATTCCGCATCGAGGAATTCCAGCCCGACACCATGAAGATTGAGAGCACTCTGCTCGGCGTGGACCAGCTGCGCTGGGTCTCCAGCCCCAGCCTGCAGGCGCGGATCAAACTGCAGAATTTGTTCGGAATGCCGGCTCAAGATCGCCGCGTCACCGGCCGGATGAGCGTACGCAGCAGCCGTTTTTCCTTTGCCGAGTACCGCGACTATTTGTTCGCGGACCCCTACTACGATCCCAAAGTCGAGCCATTGCGGGTCACTGAGGATCTTCCTGAGCAGCGCAGCAATGCCGATGGCGAAGCCGTCTTCACCCTCTCCTTGCAACGATTCGAACGCGGCACCTATCTACTCACCTTTGACAGCCAGGGCTTCGAACCCGGTGACGGTCGCAGCGTTTCGGCTCACAACAGCATACTGCTGTCGCCGCTCGAGACGCTGGTCGGCTATAAAGCCAGTGCCTCTCTCGAGTATCTCAACAAAGATGCGCAACAAGTTGTCGATCTGCTGGCCATCGGCCGAGATCTGCAACCCCGCGAGATAGAAAATCTGCGCCTGCGGCTGATCGAAGTGCAGACCCTATCGACCCTGATCAAACAACCGAACGGGACCCTCAAGTACCAGTCTGTCCAGCGGGAGAAAGAACTGCGCAGCGAACCGTTTGCCATTGCCGCTGCAGGCACCAGTTTGCCACTACCGACAGCGGAACCAGGAAATTACCTCTACGAGGTGGTTGATAGCCAGGATCTGCCACTGGCGCGGATATCCTTCAGCGTGGTTGGCCACGGCAACCTGCTCGGCCGGTTGGAAAAGAGTGCCGAGCTGCAGATCAAGCTGAACAAGGCCGATTATAAAGCCGGGGAAGAAATCGAACTGAACATCGTGGCTCCCTACAGCGGAGCAGGACTGATCAGTATCGAAAGTGATAAAGTGCACGCCTTCCGCTGGTTCCGGACTACGACCACCAGCAGCATGCAAACTATCCGCATCCCGTCCGACCTGGAAGGGAACGCTTACGTCAACGTGGCATTCGTCCGAGCGACCGATTCCAAGGAGATCTTCACCAGCCCGTTGAGCTATGCCGTAGCTCCCTTCACTATCGATCGCGGCAAGCGCACTCTGGCAGTCAATCTTCAGATTGCCCCTTTGGTGAGGCCCGGTGATGAGATGCATATTGGCTACGCGACAACAGCTCCTGCGCGCATTGCAGTGTTTGCAGTCGACGAAGGAATTCTTCAGGTTGCAAAATATGTTACGCCACAACCATTAAATCATTTTCTGCGAAAAAAAGCGTTGCAGGTCTCTACCCAGCAGCTGCTAGATTTGGTTCTTCCCGAGTTTGCCCTGGTCAAGGAGATGGCGGCCAGTGGTGGTGGCGCCGACGCGCGTGAGGCATTGGCCCGCAATCTCAATCCGTTCGGGCGCAGGGTTGATCAACCGGCCGTGTTCTGGTCCGGAATCATCGATGCTGACAGCCAGTCCAAAGACCTCAGCTTTATGGTGCCGGACAGTTTCAGCGGCAAGCTGCGGGTCATGGCCGTCGCCGTAGGGGATACCGCCATGGGCGTGGCTGAAGCGACGACTCTGGTGCGCGGACCGTTTGTCCTCACCCCGAATGTGCTCACACAGGCTGCCCCAGGCGATCGATTCCAGGTGTCGGTTGGAGTAACCAACCTGGTGGAAGGCTCGGACGAGAGTGCCGATATCAGCGTGCGCCTGCAACCTTCGGAAACCTTGGAAATCGAGGGGCCGGCGGAAGTCCATCTGGCCATCGGTGAAGGCAATGAAAAACGCGCCGATTTCATGGTTAAAGCGGGCGCGGGGCTTGGTCCGGCAGAACTGCGCTTCACGACCAGTCTCGGCCAAGTTCAAAGTCATCGCAACGTTGGCCTGAGTCTGCGGCCAGCAGTCCCCTATCGAACCACCCTGGTCAGCGGTTTTACCGACCAAGGACAAATGGATTTGTCATTGCAGAGGCCCTTGTTTGCTCCCCTTGCCGAGCAACGGGTCGCTGCGGACCGGACTCCGCTGGTGGTGGTGGACGGCCTGTCAGCCTACCTCGAGCACTTCCCTCACGGTTGCACTGAACAGGTGGTCAGCCAGGTCTTTCCAATGATCGGTCTGTTCAGCCATCCGGCCTTTCAAAACCGCATGCCGGACAGCCGGCAACGCTTTGAACTCCTTATTCAGCGCCTGCGGGAACGCCAACTGGCCGACGGTGGATTCTGTTTTTGGCCGGGCGGAAGCGATGTGGCTGAGTTTCCCACCGTGTACGCCCTGCACTTTCTCATCGAGGCACAGCAGCTCGGCTACCCTGTGCCCCAGGACCTTCTTGCCAGAGGCCGTGACTATCTGCGCGAATTTGTCGGTGTCAGCAGCGAGGAAATGGATCAAGCTAGAGTGCGTGCCTACGCGATCTACCTTCTGACCCGGCTCGGTGACGTGACCACCAATTTCCTGGTCGATCTGCAGACCCGACTGGAAGATGTCGCCCCGAAAACCTGGCGCAAAGACCTAACGGCCGTGTACATGGCGGCAGCCTATCAAATGCTCCATAAAGACCGGACCGCTGTCGACCTAATCGAGACGTACCCGTTCGGGATCGAGGGGCGTGAGTCGTTTGGGGATTTCCTCTCCCCCTTGAGTCGCGATGCCCAGTACGTTTACCTGCTGGCCAAACATTTCCCGGAGCGGGCCCAAAAGCTGTCAGGGGATGACCTGCTGCGACTGATCGAGCCAATATTCCGCGGCCGCTACAACACCATCTCCGCTGCGTACACGATTCTTGCGCTCGGTGCCTGGAGCCAGTCGCAGGCCAATCTGCCCGAGGCGCAGATCCAATTCACCGCTCAGGATTCGGCCGGTCAAAGCCAGCCGATAAACCAGGTCTCCACCCCCTTCCCTGCCGCTCCCCTGCCGGTTTCGGTCCGCCAGGTACGGATCAAGGCGGATCAGGCGATCTTTTACCTGTTGACCCAGGCAGGCTTCGACCAAGAGATGCCAACCACAGCGGAACGGCAGGGTTTGGAAATCATCCGCGACTACCTGGATGAAGCCGGCCATGAGATCACCAGCCTGAGGCAGGGAAGCGAAGTCACAGTCCGCCTGCGAGTTCGCGCTCTTGAGCACCCGGTGAACAACGTCGCGGTTATCGACCTCCTCCCGGGCGGCTTTGAAGTCAATCGCGATTCTGTTCCCCGGACTGCCGCGGGCTGGCAAGCGGCCTATGTCGACATCCGGGAGGACCGAGTCGTCTTCTACGGCGATTTCGACACGTCGGTGCGGGAACTGCGCTACCGTGCCCGACTCACCGCTGCCGGCAGCTTCGTTGTGCCGCCGGCTCTGGCCGAATCGATGTATGATCGGGCCGTGCACGCCAACACCCTGTCCGGGCGCTTCGAGGTGACTGCAGTGCAATGAAACGGCTGCTGAGATTCTTAGCTTTCGCTCTGCTGGCGTTGATTCTCGGCTGGCTGGTTATCCCCTGTCCGAATCTGGCTCCCCGCCACGGTTCCTCCCGCGCGTTTTTCGACCGGGGGGGGCGCCTGCTGCGTCTGACGCTGGCAACCGATGATCGCTACC
>ENA-ORXD01000768-ORXD01000768.1-sediment-metagenome-genome-assembly--contig:-NODE-768-length-34807-cov-4.477973_pt1 | contig 34807 bp, 26 predicted proteins | sample MGYA00237862_ERZ511471 | MGnify/ENA metagenome assembly ERZ511471 | reverse complement strand
GATTCGGGCGCCTTGCCTATGGAGCTTTTTACTTTGCCGTTCGAAAAAGTGTTGATTTGGTCTTTTTACGATTTCGTCAGGTTTGCTTCCGTCAACGAACAGCCCTTGGTTGTTTCCGAATAATCGAAAAACCGTCATCAGAGAAGGATTTGGGAGGCCATATGAAATATATCGACCAGCTGGATCTCAAGGGAAAGCGTGTGCTTTGCCGGTTTGATTTCAACGTCCCGCTCGACGAGAATTCCCATATCGTCGACGACACCCGGATCCGTGCGGCCCTGCCGACGATCAACTACGCCCTCGACGAGGGGGCGCGGATCATCGTCATCTCCCACCTCGGAAGACCCAAGGGAAAAGTGGTGAACCGGATGAGTCTCGCTCCGGTGGCGCGGAGGCTTTCCCGGCTCCTGGGAAAGGAAGTGATCATGGCCGGTGACTGCATCGGCGATGAAGTGAAACGGATCGTGGAAAGCATGCGTCCCGGATGCCTCGTTCTTCTGGAGAATCTCCGGTTCCATCCGGAGGAGGAGAAGAACAACGACGAATTCGCGAAAGAGCTGGCCGGCCTCGCCGACGTCTACATCGACGACGCCTTCGGAAACGCCCACCGCAGCCACGCCTCCAACGTGGCCATCACGAAATACGTGAAGGAGTGCGCCGCCGGGTTCCTGATGAAGAACGAACTCAACTATTTCAACCGCGCCATGGGCGAACCGGCCCGTCCCCTCGTGGCCATCATCGGCGGCTCCAAGGTGTCCGGAAAGCTGGAAGCCATGGTGAACCTGGTGAAAAAAGTGGACAAGATGATCATCGGCGGCGGCATGGCCTTCACCTTCCTGAAGGCCCTGGGTTACGAGGTGGGCCGGTCGATCGTCGAGGAGGACCTGCTCCCCCGGGCCATGGAGGTCATGAGCATCGCCAGGGAGCAGAAAGTCCGCATCTATCTTCCCGTGGACTGCGTCATCGCCGAAAGCATGGAGGACAAGGCGGAGACGAAGATCGTCCCCGTGCAGGAGATCAATCCCAACTGGATGGGCCTGGACATCGGCCCCGCAACGATCACCCTGTTCAGCGAGGCGCTCGGAAACGCGAAAACCATCGTGTGGAACGGCCCCATGGGGGTGTTCGAGAAGGACGCATACAGCCGCGGGACGTTCGCCCTGGCCCACAGCGTCGCGAACTCGTACGCCCTGACCATCGTCGGAGGCGGGGACACGGACGTTGCGATTCACAGGGCCAAGGAAAGCGACAACATTTCCTACATCTCCACGGGGGGAGGGGCCTTCCTGGAACTGCTCGAAGGAAAGAGACTTCCCGCGGTGGAGGCCCTGAACAACTGCTGACGGCTTCGGAAAAAGTTCCTATGCGGCGTTGCCCTTCCTCCCTCCTCCCTGCGGCGTACCGAAAGTACGCCCCGGTCGCCGGGAGTCGGGCGCCATACCGGCGGAGCTTTTTCCCCCGCAGTTCGAAGAAAGCGTTTTTTAAACGCGTTACGGGGTCGTCAACACGGAACCGTTACAGGAGTGCCGGCAGGGAGGGGGCGTGAATCCGGGCCGCGGGGGTCAGGAGCGGCCCGGGAATTTCATGAGAAACATCCGGCTGTCGATCGAATACGACGGTACGGCCTACCGGGGATGGCAGCGCCAGCCGAACGGGCCTTCCATTCAGGGAACCCTGGAAGAAGCCATCGGGAAGATGACCGGGGAGACGGTGGCGGTCATCGGGGCCGGAAGGACCGATTCCGGGGTCCATGCCCTGGGGCAGGTGGCGAATTTCCGGACGGAAACCCGGATCCCGGCGGAGAACCTCCATAAAGGGCTGAACAGCATTCTTCCCCCGGACATCGCCGTCAGGGACATGGCCGACGCGGATCCCTCCTTCCACGCCCGGTACGACGCCAGGAGAAAGGTCTACTTCTACAGGATGATCCATCGGCCGTGGCGGCCGGCACTGCTCCGCAATTACGCCTGGCACCTGCGGGGGTCCCTTTCCCTCCCCCGGATGGAGGAAGGCGCCTCCCTTTTCATCGGCACCCTCGATTTCACATCCTTCTGCGCGACCCAGTGCGACACCCGGGGCCGCACGCGGACGGTGTTCCGGAGCTTCCTGACTTCCGGCGGAGACGGGGAGATCCGGTATACCATCGAGGCGGACGGATTTCTCAGGCACATGGTGAGAAATCTTGTGGGAACCCTCGTGGAGATCGGAAGGGGGAGATTCTCCCCCGGGGACATCCCGGAGATCCTCGACGCGAGGGACCGCCGGCGGGCGGGCGCCACCGCTCCGTCCCAGGGCCTTTTTCTGAAGGAGGTCATTTACGAATGAGAATTCTCGTGCTCGGCGACCGGGGGATGCTCGGTTCCGATCTCTGCCGGCTCCTGGCGGTCTCCCATGAGGTGACCGGGGCCGATATCGACGATTTCGACCTCACCTCCTTTTCGGACTGCCGGAGCATCGTCGCGGAGCGTGATCCCGAGGCGGTGATCAACGCGGCGGCCTACACGAACGTCGACGCCTGCGAGACGGACAGGGACCGCTGCTTTCAGGTCAACGCCGAGGGCGTGGGCCACCTCGCCCGGATCTGCAGGGAGCGGGGGGCCCTTCTCGTCCACTTCAGCACCGACTATGTCTTCGACGGGACAAAGGGGACCCCTTACGAGGAGGACGACCCCTGCCGGCCGGTCAGCGCCTACGGGTCTTCCAAGCATCTCGGGGAATGCCGCCTCCTGGAGGAGGGGCCGGAATTCCTCCTTGTCCGAACGGCCTGGCTGTACGGGCTGAATGGTAAGAATTTCGTCGAAACCATTCTCGCCAAGGCGAAACGGGAAAAGGTCCTCCGCGTGGTCGACGACCAGGTCGGGTCTCCCACCTGCACGACGGACCTGGCGGCGGCGGTGAAGATCCTCGTGGAGGGAGGCCGCAGGGGAATCTTTCACGTCACCAACCGCGGGACCTGCAGCTGGTACAGGTTCGCGGAAAAGATCCTCGCCCTTTCGGGGATGAAAGACGTCGACCTCTCTCCCATGACCTCGGAGGAACTGGGACGTCCGGCGCACCGGCCGGCATGGTCCGTTCTGTCGACGAGGAAATTCACCGGGGCAACGGGAAAAACGCTCCGTTTCTGGCAGGTCGCCCTGGACGACTACCTCCGGTCCCGCCGGGAACCCGCCGGGAACTGAAGACGCCGGAGGGACGTCCCGCATGTCTCCGCTCGGAACGGCCGTTCACGAAATTCCCCACACCGGTTTCGCCCGGGCGTACCTCATCGAGGGGGACTCGGGATTCGCGGCGGTGGACGTGGGAAGCCGGGGGAGCGCGCTGGACGTGGCGGACCATCTCACCGGCGTCCTCGGGTCGTCGCCGGAGCGTCTTCGCCTCATCGCCGCCACCCACTTTCACATCGACCACATCGGGGGGATCGGGTTTCTCCTGCGCCGGTGTCCCCCGGAGACGACAGTTCTCTTTCCCGGTCCGGTCCGGGGATACCTGAACGGAACGGAGCGGATGTCCGTCATGCGCAACTGGTTCGTCGGGCTCACGCCGGCCACCCTTCTTTGCACCCGTTCCGTGAAGCGGGCCGCCCATTTGCGGGTCATGACCCTCGCCGGAATCCCCCTGCCCGGATTCCGGAGGCTCGTCCGCCTGCCCTACCGGGACCGGGTCCGTTTCCTCGACGGGTCGGGGTCAAGATACCCCATGGGGCTCGGCGAATGGGAAGTCATTGAAACTCCCGGTCATTCCAGTGACTCGGTGAGTTTCTACAACGGGAGGACGAGGGAATTAATCTGTGGAGATCTTATTCTCAATGTGTTAAGAAAAAAAGGTGCGTTCCTGAACCGGTTCTACTGGGACAGGGGACGCCTTGAGGATTCTTTTCAGTACCTCCTCGAGAACACGAGACCGCTCCGGATCTATCCGGGCCACGGGGCGGTTGTCAACGACGAGGAAAACGCCCTGCTCAAGGTCGCCGGCTTCCGACGGGGGAGGAACGGCAGGGGGCGTTGAAAACCCTGTCAAGGAGGGCCTATGACGAAGAGACTGAAAGGGACCCTGTTCCTTCTCTCATGGGTGGTCGTTCTTTCCTTCCTGTTTTTCGGATGCGTTCTGTCCACAAAAAAAACCGGCGTCATTTCGGAAGTGCGCAGTATTTTCGGGGGGACCTTCAAGGTGGACCCGTACATGGAGAAGCACCCGCCCCGGTCCGTGGCGATCGTTCCGTTCATCGACCAGTCGGGGAGCAAGGAAGGCTTCGAAATCGTCCGGAAATGCTTTTACAACCACCTGAGCTCCCTGCCCTTCAGAGATATGGAACTTTCCCGGGTGAATCATCTTCTCCAGAAGGCGGGGCTGACCGATCCCGAGGAGATCCGGAAGAAGGGCGCCCGGGAACTGGGAAAAATCCTTTCCGTCGATGCCGTCGTCTTCGGGACCGTTTCCAACTTCGACAAGCTCTTCGCCGTCATCTATTCCCAGGTGTCCGTCGGCGCCCAGATCGAGATGTACGACACGAAAACGGGGAATTTCCTGTGGAGCGGGGAGCACACCGTCAGGAGCCACGCGGGCGGGATCTCGACGACTCCCGTGGGGATCATCGCCACCGTCGTCGCCACGGCCATGAACGTTCGGGACATCCAGCTCCTTCGGGCCTGCGACGATCTTTTCCGCGACATGGTGAAAACCATCCCGACCCCGAAGCTTGCCGAGGTCGCCCAACCCCCGGTCATTACGTTTTTGGCCCAGGATACAAAGGGGCTTCCGAAGAAAGCCGGGGACGAGGTGAAGGTCGTCATGAAGGGCAGCCCCGGCCTCAGGGCGTGGTTCGGCATCGGCGATTACCGGAAGGGGATCGACATGAAGGAGGTGGAGGAGGGGGGCTATCTCGGCGTGTACCGCGTCGTTCCCGGGGATAACGTCGCCGGCGCCGTGGTCACGGGTTTCCTCTCCGACGATTCCGGGAACACCTCCCAGTGGATCGACGCCATCGGGACGGTGACGCTCGACACCACTCCGCCCGCCGTTCCCTCCGGCTTCAACGCCGTCGGGAGAAACACCTACGTCCTTCTCGACTGGGCGAAAAACACCGACAAGGACCTTGCCGGATACCGGGTCTACCGGAGCGTGACCCCGCTGAGCGGCTACGAGGAGATCGGGAAGACGGAATTCAACGAACTCAAGGACAAGAACCTCGAGAATCTGCGGAAATACTTCTACCGCCTGTCCGCCGAGGACGTCGCCGGGAACGAGAGCGGGAAGACCGATCCCGTCGAGGGGATGCCCATGCCTCCCGGCCCGACGGCCGTTTCGGGGACCATCGAGGCGGACACGACGTGGTATTCCGGGGCGAGCCCCTATGTCCTGGAAGGGCCCGTCGTCGTGAAGGACCGGGCGCTTCTGACCGTCGAACCGGGAACGGTGATCCACTCGAAGGGCGCCGCCCTCGTCATCGAGGGCCGGCTCGTCGCCCCGGGGGATGAAAAAAGGCTCATTCATTTCGAGGGCAGCGGGGGCTGGCCGGGGATCCATTTCGCCAACGTCCGGGAAAAGGACAATGTCCTGCGCTATTGCAGGAGCCGGGGCGCGGAGACGGGGGTCCGCTGCGAGGCGTCCTCTCCGAAGATCGAGTCCGTGGAAATCACGGGCAACGCCGTCGGGCTCAGGATCGAGGGAAGCTTCTCCCAGCCGGAGATCCGCAACTGCTCGATCCACAAGAACAAGACAGCGGGGGTCGTGGTCGAGTCCTCCGCAAGGCCGGCGATCCGGGAAAACCGGATCGAAGGGAACGGCGGTCCGGGGATCGAAATCCGGAACGCCGACGCCCTCGTCGAGGGCAACGTCCTGTCCCGGAACGGGGGATCGGGGATCGCGCTCCACGAGGCCCGGCTCACCGCGGTGAAAAACAGCTTCTGCGAGAACCGGCCCTACGACCTCGCCGGGGAATCCGGTGGAGACACGGCGAAGGCCCAGGGCAACTGGTGGGGAACGACGGATGTCCTCCAGATCCTCTCGAAGATCCGGGGACGGGTCGACATCCGCACCGTCCTGGACGGTCCGCCTCCCGAGGGGAAACCGAAAACGGTCAACGTTCAGCCGTCGACCCTGGAAGGAACGGTCCTCGCGGACGGCTATCTCCTTCTTTCCGGGAGCCCGTTCCGGGTGGCCTCGGACTTCGTGATCGACGGCGGGGCGACCCTGTTCGTCGAGCCGGGCGTGGAGATCCGGTATGACCAGAAGACCGCCATCCTCGTGAGGGACGGGGGGATCCATGCGAGAGGAACCAGGGAATTCCCCATTGTCTTCACCGCGTCGGCCGCGTCTCCGTCGGCCGGTTTCTACGGGAGCGCCGTCCGGTTTTCCGGGGCCTCCAAGGTGAACAGTTTCCTGGAGTTCTGCGTGGCCCGGTACGCCTCCACCGCCTTCGACATTAACGGGGGGGCGCCGGAGATCACCTCCTGCTACATCGCCGACAACGCCCAGAGCGGGATCGCCTGCCGCAACGACGCGTCGCCGAAGATCACCTACTGCACCTTCCAGCGGAATTCCGGGGAGGGGGCGATCACCGCCGTGGGCATGTCGAATCCCTTCATCGGAAGGAACAATTTCGCGGACAACGCCGTCGCCGTTCAGTCCTTCTCCTCCATTTACATCGACGCCCGGAACAACTGGTGGGGTGAAACCCCGCCGAACCGGGACAGGATCTGGGGGACCTCCATCAACATCGAACCGTGGCTGACGTCCCCTGAAAGCCGGGCCTTCGCGCCGTAGGGATCATTCATGGACCGCAGGACATTTCTCCATCTTCTGGGAAAGGGCGCCCTCGTTTCATCCGTCGCCGGGCTCTTTCCCGACCTGCTCTTCGGCCAGAGCGCCTTCGATCTCGGGCTTCAGGGCCAGGAACTCATCCAGAACGGCGAGTACGCCAAGGCCGTGGAAGTCCTGCAGAAGGCGGTCGCCATGGATCCGTCGAGCGACTGGGCCTACGGCCTTCTGGGCAGGGCGTACCGTGGTCTCGGGAAGACGGCGGAGGCGGTGGACGCCTTCCGGCAGGCCCTCCGGATCAACCCGGAGGACACCTATTCCCGGTGGATGGTGGAGATGATGACCCAGAAGCCCATCCCGAAGCTCCCAAAGAAGGAAAAACCGCGCTCCCCCCTGGAACTCCAGGCGGAGGAGGAGGAAAAACGGGTGCTGGGACGGCTCGCCTCGAAGGAAAGCCTGGAGTATCAGGTCAAAAGGGTGGTCGTCGACGCCGGCCACGGCGGTTTCGACTCGGGGGCGGTCGGCCTTTCGGGGCTGAAGGAAAAGGATGTCACCCTGGAGCTGGCCACCCGGCTCCACCGGCGGCTGGAAGCCGGGGGCAGGGTGAAATCCTTCCTGACCCGCACGGGGGATTACTACATCCCCCTGTCGGACCGGACGGCCGTCGCGAACCAGTACCAGGCGGACCTGTTCATCAGCATCCACATCAACGCCAACGAGAACCGGAAGGCGAACGGGTCCGAGACCTATTACTGCGCCGAGAAGGCATCGAACCAGGAAGCCGCCCGGGTGGCCGAGTTCGAGAACTCGGTCCTCAAGTTCGACGAGGAGTTCAAAAAGGAGGAGGGCTTCATCAGCATCGAGGAGATCCTCTTCCATTTCGAGCAGAGGATGTACTGGAAGGAGAGCGGATCCTTCGCCGGCAGGTTCCAGGAAAAATTCAAGACCGACCTGCCCTTCCGGAGCAGGGGCGTGAACTCCGCCAATTTCTTCGTCCTCCGCAGGGCGAAGATGCCCTCCATCCTTCTGGAAACGGGGTTCATTTCCAACCCCGAGGACGAGTCGAAACTGAAAACGCCGGCCTTTCTGGACCGGGTCGCCGACTCCGTGTTCCGGGGGATCGCATGAGAACGCTCTTGGGCCGTCTGATTCTCGCGGCGACGATGTTCGCGGTGTTCGCGGGCGCCGCGGCATGGGCCGCCGACGTGAACGACCTCCTGTTCGAGGGGGCGGACCACCACTTCCGGGGTCTCGTCGATCAGGCCATTGTGAAATTTCAGGAGGCCCTCCGGCTGGACCCCGAAAACGAATACGCCCACAACCAGCTCGGCATTCTCTATGCCAAGAAGGAACGTTACGACGACGCCTTCCGCGAGTTTTCGAAGGTCGTCGAGATCGACGGGCGAAACACCTTCGCCCACCTGTGGCTCGGGATCCTCTACCTCAGGAAAAACGACCTCGACCGGGGCTTTACAAAGTTCAACGAGGTGATTGCCCTGGATCCGGGGAACGCGGACGCGTATTACTTCATCGGCGCCATTTACAACATCCGGCACAATCCCGTGAAGGCCATCGAATACCTGAAAAAGGCCCGGGACGCCGATTCGGAGGAGGCGGAAACCCATTACCGGCTCGGCACCGCCTTCAGCAACCTCGACATGGTCCACAACGCCCTGCTCGAATACGACCGGACCATGGCGTTGAAACCCACCCACACGAAGGCCATGAACGACATGGGCTGGATCCTGTACAACCAGGGCAAGGTGGATGAAGCCGTCGACGAATGGAAGAAAGTGCTCGAAACCAACCCGAAGGACCGGGATGCGCAGTCCAACCTTGCCAAGGCGTACGGGGACATGGCCCTGAAGCTCCAAAGCGAGGGAAAGACGAAGGAGGCCGTCCGGTACTGGAAACAGATGCTTTCCGTCCAGCCCGGCAACAAGGCGGCCGTGTACTACCTCAAGAAATACCAGTGACGCTTTTCCCCCGGAATACCGGACGGCTGGAAGGGATCGTGCATTTTTTCATTGACAGAGGGGCGGGAAAAAACATTTAATACACGGAGAAATGTCCCGTTACGGGCTCCAACGTCCAAAATCAGCGCCCCCTCTCCGGGGGATGGGGATATGAGGACAGGGGGAAATTGACATGCGCGGAAAATTCTTCTGGAATGCAAAGGAGGTAAAAAGGGATATGATGAGAGGAAAGGGTGTGATGCCGGTTGTCTTGATCCTGTCTCTGTTTTTCATGCTTGCGGGAGCCTCCGGGGTTGCCGCTCAGACCGCCGGAGCAGGGCAGTATGTGGAAATGATGGGGACATCGGGGAGCGTCAACTGGACGACCGGAGTCATCGAGGCCGTTGGGATCGGTGCGCCTCCCGAGCGATTCTACGGAAAACCCCAGGCCCGTCCCATGGCCATGCGGGCCGCCACGGCCGACGCGTACCGGAAACTCCTCGAAGTGACCCAGGGCGTCCGGGTGAATTCGGAAACGCTGGTGAAGGATTTCGCAGTGGAAAGCGACATCATCCGGACCCAGGTGGAAGGGATGGTCAAAGGAGCCCAGCTGGTCAAGACGGACTACCTGTCCGACGGGACGGTGGAAGTGACCGTCAGGATGAACCTCAACGGGGGGCTCACCCAGATCATCTATCCTACGGTGATCCAGTCCGTGCCCGCCGTTCCGGCGCCTCCGGCACCGGTTGCGCCTCCCCAGGCCCCGCCGGTCGCCCCGCCGCCGGCCCCGGCCGCCGTTCCGGCGCCCCCGGCACCGGTAGCTCCGCCTCCGGCCCCGGCGGCGACGGTCGTGCAGCCCGCGGTCGTTTACACGGGTCTTGTCGTGGATGCCCGTGGAATCGGTGCGAGACCGGCCATGTCGCCGAAGATTCTCGATGAAAACGGACAGGAAGTCTACGGATCCATGGTGGTGGACCGGGAATACGCCGTCCAGCAGGGGATCAGCGGCTATGCCCGCGACCTGAATGCCGCCCAGACGAACCAGCGGGTGACGAACAACCCGGTCACGGTGAAAGCCATGAAAGCGGAAGGCTCCGGAAAGTCGAACATCACCATTTCGAACAACGATGCGAACTCGATCCGGGCGACCGGGGAAAATCTCACCTTCATGAAGAAGTGCCGGGTGATGATCGTCCTCGACTGATTTCCCGGAAGGGGTTCCCCTGGGAAATGGACGACAGGTGACGCCAAGCCGCAGCTTTTCACTCGGGAAAGGCTGCGGCTTGTTTTTTTTCATCCGTTTTGCCCGCCGCGAAATGCGGCCCGGAGGAATGGGATCGGTTCATGGAAGAACGGGATCAGGCGATGGGGTTGAAAAAGAGAAAAGTGGCGGTCATGCCCGGGGTCCTCATCGACCAGATCGCCGCGGGGGAAGTGGTGGACCGTCCCTCCTCCGTGATCAAGGAACTGGTCGAAAACGCCCTGGACGCCGGCGCGACGGACGTCGCCGTGGAAATCGAAAAGGGGGGAACCCGGTCCATCCGCGTGACCGACAACGGCTGGGGGATGAACCGGGAGGACGCCGTCCTGGCCTTCGAGCGCCATGCCACGAGCAAGCTGTACGCGGCCGACGAGATGTTCCGCATCCGGTCTTTCGGGTTTCGGGGGGAGGCCCTTCCGAGCATCGCCGCCGTTTCCAGGGTGGAAATGATCACCCGGGAGCGGGGGGCCCTTTCGGGAACCCGGATTCTCATCGAGGGCGGGGTCTTCCGCGAGGTGGAGGAAACGGGCGCTTCCGAAGGGACGGCGATCCGGGCGTCCGATCTTTTCTTTTCCGTTCCCGCCAGACGAAAATTCATGAAAAAGGATTCCGCCGAACAGGCCCACTGCCTGGAGACGGTGACCCGTCTTTCCCTGTGCCATCCCGCGGTGCGGTTCGCCTTCCTCGCGGGGGGAAGGAAGCTTCTGTACCTGCCGGGGGAGACAAGCCTCGAGGAACGGCTTTCCCTCCTTTTCGGCAGGGATTTCCATGAGAAGCACGTTCCATTCCGGGGCGGGGACGGGGATCTCCGGGTGAGCGGCTATGTCTCCCTCCCCGGTCATACCCGGTCGACGTCCCGGGACATGTACTACACCGTCAACGACCGGCCGGTCCGGGACACGCTGCTCAGCGGCGCCGTCTTCGGGGCCATGCGGAACCGGATCGAGCCGCGCCGCTATCCCTTCGTGCTGCTTTTCGTGTCTCTTCCGCCGGAGGATGTGGACGTCAACGTCCATCCGGCCAAGCTGGAAGTCCGTTTCCGGGAGCCACGCCGGGTGTACCAGGCCGTTTTTGAAGCCCTGTCCACGGCATTGTCGCACCTGGCTCCCGCCGGGCGCCCGTCTTCCCTCACGGGAGAGGAGCCGGCCGTCGTCGGGGCGGGGGAGACCGCGGCGCCCGGGGACCGGGTCATGGAGGCGGCGAGAAGGTACACGCTGCGCGCCCGCCCCGAACCGGGACTGTTTCCGGCACGGGGGGGAAGGGCCGGCTGGAACGATGCGATTTCCGGCGGAAAGGGCTTTCCCGAAGGGAAAGGGGAAAAGATCGACGGGCCGGAAATCCCCGTCCCGTGGAAAGAGGTTCCCAGGCCGGGAGAAGCGGCCCCGGAGGGGGAGAAGGGGGAACCGGGGGGAACGACGGGTTATTCCTCCCTGCGGTATCTCGGCCGGTACGGGGGCACCTACCTCATTCTCCTGTCATCCGAAGGCGTCGTTTTCCTGGATCAGCATGCCGCCCACGAAAGGATTCTCTTTGAGAAGCTGAGGAACGGCAGGGGGAAGAAAGGGGAAATCCAGGAACTTCTTCTGCCGGAAGTGGTCTTTCTGACGCCGGGGCAGTTCGGCGTTTTCGAGAACGCCGCCGGCGCCCTGGCGGAACTCGGTTTTTCCGCCGAACCCTACGGGGGAACGACGGTCCTCCTCCGGTCCTGTCCCCGGACCCTTTCCCCGGGAACGGCGGCGGGGATGCTTCCGGACCTTCTCGACGACCTCTCGGAGAACCGGAAGGCGGACAGCCTGGCTTCCCTGGAGGAACGATGCCTCCGGTTCGTCGCCTGCCGGGGCGCCGTGAAGGCCGGCGACACACTCGGGGAGGACGAGGTCAAGGCGCTTCTCGAGGAACTGGACCGCACCCCTTTTGCGTCGACCTGTCCCCACGGCCGGCCCGTCAGCGTTTCCCTGGGCCGGAGGGACCTGGACAGGATGTTCCGGAGATAACCGGTGGGAGGGGAGGCGGTTTCCGGCATGCAGGCGTCCGGCGGCCGGGGGAAACCCCCGGCGCTCATCGTTCTGACCGGACCGACCGGGACGGGAAAGACGAATCTCGTCGTCCGGCTGGCCCGGGTGTTCGGCGGGGAGGTGGTCAGCGCGGACTCCATGCAGGTGTACCGGTATCTGGATATCGGCACGGCCAAACCGTCCCGCTCCGTCAGGGAGTCCCTTCCCCACCACCTCGTCGACGTGGCCGATCCGGACGAACCGTTCCACGCGGCCCTGTTCGTGGAACTGGCGGAACAGGTCATCGGACGTCTCCACGGGGAAGGAAAAACGATCTGGGTGGTCGGCGGGACGGGCCTGTACATCCGGGCGCTCCTCGGAGGACTCGCGGAAGCGGGCGCCGATCCGGAGATCCGGGACGGCTTGAAACGGGAGCTGGCCCGATCGGGACTTCCCGCCCTTTACGAAAGACTGGGGAGGACGGATCCCGAGTCGGCCGCCCGGATCCACAGGAACGACGCCGTCCGGATCGTCCGCGCCCTGGAAGTGTACGAAGCGACGGGACGGACGATGACGGCGGTGCAGCGGGAGCACCGGTTCCGCAGAAAGCCGTACCGTTCCCTTTGCCTGGGCCTTGCCAGGGAGCGGGAGGACCTGTTTGACCGGATCGACCGCAGGGCGGAGGAGATGTTCCGGGAGGGACTCGTCGGGGAGGTGGAGGAGCTTCTCCGGCGGGGATACGGCGAGACGCTGAAACCCCTGCAGACGCTCACGTATCGCCCGGTTTTCCGCCATATCCGGGGAGAGCTGACGGAGAGGGATGCCGTCCTTTCCGTCCAGAGGGACACCCGTCTCTATGCCAGGAGGCAGGGAACCTGGATGAAGAAGGAAAAGGACCTGGAGTGGTTTTTGCCGGAGGATGAAGATCGTCTCAAGTTCCGGGTAGATGCTTTTCTGAACGCAGGCCCCGCGCGGGCCGGAAGCAGTCAAGACGGAAATTTTCTTGACTAAACCGCCGTATGAGGCTAATGATCAGGTGATTGTATGGATGGTGTTTTTGCGGGGAACGAGAGCCTTCAAAGGAGGAGAAATCTTATGAAGAAATACGGAAGACTTTTTGCGATCCTGGCCGTTGTCGCGGGCCTGTCTCTTCTGTTCGCTTGTGCGCCCAAGATCCGGAAACCTGTGAGCCAGCTGGACACCCCCCAGCACCACACCTACACGGGGATGAAATTCCTGGATCAGGGAAAATATGACAAGGCTCTCGAGGAGTTCGACCTGGCTCTTCAGCTCAATCCGAAATTCTCCATGGCCTTTTCGGGGAAGGGTCTTGTCCAGGCGTACCAGGGGGATTACAAGGGTGCCGCGGACCTGCTGAAGAAAGGAAAGAAGAACGCGGACACCGATGAGGAAAAAGCCTTCTATCACGTGGCCATGATCCGCTACCTGACCGCGGCCAAGCCCAACGACTGGCTCGAAGACGCGGAGGACGAGTACGAGGACGCCCTGAAACGGGATGCCCGGTCGGCCGCGGCCCCGTATTACATGGGGATGGCCTACAAGACGGCCTATGAATTCCGCAAGGCCGGCGACATGTTCGTCAAGGTCATCGAACTCAAGGGGGACTACGGCCGCGAGGCGGACAAGGAATGGAAGCTCATGCAGAAGATCGAGCGGGCCATGCCGGGAAGCCGGACTGGGAAGCAGATCGCCCTCGTGGATAAGATCACCAGGGCGGACCTGGCGGCCCTCTTCATGGAAGAGCTGAAGATCGACGAGCTATACAAGCGGTTCGGCGTGAGAACCTTCGACACGTCCTTCGTGGATCCCGAGAAATACAAGGCGGCGAAGGAGAAAGGCGCCCTGCCGTCGGCCTCCGACATCGCGGATCATCCCATGAAGAACGACGTCCAGGGCATTCTTGCCATGGGGGTCCGTGGTCTCGAAGTGTCCCCGGACGGGAAGTTCTACCCCAACGACCTGATCACCCGGGCGGGATACGCCATGATGATCGAGGACATCCTGATGAAGGTGGGGCAGGATCCCGGGCTGGCCACCAAGTTCATCGGCGCGCCGTCGCCCTTCCCCGATCTGAGGAACGATCTTCCCTATTTCAATGCCGTCATGGTGGTGACCACGCGGGGCATCATGGAAGCCCAGGACATCACGACCGGTGAATTCATTCCGCTGGGATCCGTATCCGGCGCGGACGGGCTCCTGATCATCCGGAACATTCAGGAGCAGTTGAAACTGTAAAAGGCCCCGCCGGGGCGCGTGGAAGATAGCGCCGTTTCTTCCGCCCGGCGGTCCGCATCATCCGGAAGGCGTAAGGCCCGGTGACCTTACGCCTTCTCTTTGAAAGACAGATCCTGGAGAGAAATAGGATGGACAAGGAAAGGTTAAGCAAGTCGTATGAGCCCCGCGAAGTGGAGGCCCGATGGTACCCTTACTGGAAGGAGTCGGGATTTTTCCACGGCGAGGACAGAAGTGACCGGAAACCTTACTCGATCGTCATCCCCCCGCCCAACGTGACGGGAATGCTCCACATGGGGCACGCCCTGAACAACACCCTTCAGGACATCATCATCCGGTACCGCCGCATGCAGGGATACAACGCCATGTGGATGCCCGGTACGGACCACGCGGGGATCGCCACGCAGAACGTGGTGGAACAGGATCTCTCCAGAAAGGGTCAGACCCGGCACGACCTGGGAAGGGAAAAATTCATCGAAAAAGTCTGGGAGTGGAGGGAAAAATACGGCGGCATCATCCTCAACCAGCTCGAGAAACTGGGATGCTCCTGCGACTGGGAACGGGAGCGGTTCACCATGGACGAGGGGCTGTCCCGGGCCGTGCGGGAGGTCTTCGTGCGCCTGTACCGGGACGACCTGGTCTACCGCGGGGATTACATCGTGAACTGGTGTCCCCGCTGCCACACGGCCATTTCCGACCTCGAGGTGGAATACGAGGAGGAAAAGGGAGGGCTCTGGTACATCCGGTATCCCTATGCGGACGGAACGGGCGAGGTGGTGGTGGCGACGACACGGCCGGAGACCATGCTGGGCGACACGGCGGTGGCGGTGAATCCGGGCGACGCCCGGTACCGGGACATGGTCGGGAAGATGGTGATCCTGCCTCTCGTGATGAAGGAAATTCCCATCATCGCCGACGACTATGTTTCCATCGAATTCGGGACGGGGGCCGTGAAGATCACCCCCTCCTGCGATCCCAACGACTTCGCCATGGCCCAGCGGCATGACATCGATACGGTCATCATCATGGACGGGAGCGCGGTGATCAACGAGAACGGCGGCCCCTACCGGGGGCAGGACCGGTTCACCGCCAGGAAGAACGTCATCGAGGACCTGAAGAAAGGGAACTACCTCATCAAGGAGGAGCCTTACACCCACAACGTCGGACGCTGCTACCGGTGCAAGACCATCATCGAGCCCGCGATCTCCAAGCAATGGTTCGTCCGGGTGAAGCCCCTCGCAAAGGCCGCTACGGCGGCGGTGATCAAGGGCAAGACCCGGATCGTCCCGAAGATGTGGGAAGGGACGTACTTCGACTGGATGGAAAACATCCGGGACTGGTGCATTTCCAGGCAGATCTGGTGGGGGCACCGGATCCCGGTCTGGTATTGCGACGACTGCGGGGAGATGACCGTCGCCACCGACACGCCCGAAGCCTGCGCCCATTGCAAGGGAACGGCCCTGCGGCAGGAGGAGGACGTCCTCGACACCTGGTTCAGCTCCGCCCTGTGGCCTTTTTCCACCCTGGGCTGGCCCGACGATACGGAGGCCCTCAAGACGTTCTACCCCACCTCGCTTCTCGTCACGGGCTTCGACATCCTGTTCTTCTGGGTGGCCCGGATGATGATGATGGGCCTTTACGTCATGAAGGAGGTCCCGTTCCGGGACGTCTATCTCCACGCTCTCGTCCGGGACGAGCAGGGCGACAAGATGAGCAAGTCCAAGGGGAACATCATCGACCCCCTGAAGATGATCGACAAGTTCGGGGCCGACGCCTTCCGGTTCACCCTGGCGGCCTTCACCGCCCAGGGCAGGGACGTCCGGATGTCGGAAGACCGGATCGAGGGATACCGGAACTTCGTCAACAAGATCTGGAACGCCGCCCGGTTCTCCCTCATGAACCTGCCCGAGGCGGACAGCAGCGCCCCGCCCGTCCCACCCGCAAAAGAGGACGCGGGGATCTTCGACCGGTGGATCCTGGACCGGATGAACCGGACCGTTTCGGAGTTCGTCCGCCAGCTTGACGATTACCGGTTCAACGACGCGGCTTCCGCCCTGTACCAGTTCGTCTGGCATGAGTTCTGCGACTGGTACCTGGAATGGATCAAGCCGGTTCTCTACGGCAAGGGGAAGGAAAAGGACAAAAAGGCTGCCCAGGATACCCTGAGGACGGTTCTCGTGACCTCCCTCAAGCTGCTCCATCCGTTCATGCCCTACGTGACGGAGGAGATCTATCAGAAGGTGGTTCCCGGCGCCGGTTCCATCATGGTCAGCCCCTTTCCCGAGGAGGACGGTGGGCTTGCCGACGAGAAGGCCGTCGCCGACGTGGCCCTCCTCCAGGGAATCGTCACGGCCGTCCGGAACATCCGGGGCGAGGTGAACCTGCCGCCCTCGAAAAAACTCCGGGTCCGCGTCCTCGCCTCCGACGAAGGGGCCTTCGACGTGGTGCATGCCGCGGTTTCCCAGCTGGCGGACCTGGCGAACCTCGAATCCCTCGAACTGGTGCGGGAAATGAAGGACGAGCCGAAGAAGGTGGCCACGGGGGTGGCCGGCCCGGTGAAGGTCTATGTGTTCCTGGAGGGAATGATCGATTTTTCCGTGGAAAAGGCGCGCCTGGAAAAGGACATTGCCAAAATCGCCAGGGATCTCCAGTTCGTCTCCCGGAAACTGGCCAACCGGGATTTCCGTGAAAAGGCGTCTCCCGAGGTGGTGCAAAAGGAGGAGGATAAGTTCAGCAGCCTCCGGAACAGGAACGAAATCCTCGAAAAAGCGTTGAATCATCTCCGGGAATGGGAGAAATCGGGAGAATGAGCGAAGGGTGGAACCCGGGGCTTGAACGGCTGATCCTCACGGCGCTCGAGGAGGACGCCGGGACGGGGGACGTCACGACGCTGTGCTGCCTGAACGGGCGGGAAGAGGCATCGGCCGAGGTCACGGCGAAGGAAGACATGGTCGTCGCGGGGCTCGCCGTGTTCGAGAAGGTGTTCCTTCTCGTCGATCCCCTCCTTCGTTTCGAGGCCCCCGGGAAAGACGGTGAAGCGGTCCGTGCCGGGCAGGTCGTATCTTCCATTAGTGGAAACGCCGCCTCCATTCTCCTGGCCGAACGGACGGCCCTTAATTTCTTCCAGCGGATGAGCGGAATCGCCACCCTGACGCGGCGCTACGTGGACCGTGTCGCGGGAACGGGTGCGCGGATCCTGGACACGAGAAAGACCGTCCCGGGGCACCGGGTCCTGGACAAGTACGCCGTCCGGACGGGAGGCGGCGTGAATCACCGTTCCGGGCTCTCCGGGGGGGTTCTCATCAAGGACAATCACATCAGGGCCGCCGGAGGCGTCACCGCCGCCGTCCGGCGCTGCGTCGAAAGGGTTTCCCATACATTCCGGATCGAGGTGGAAACCCGGACCATCCAGGAGGTGCGCGAGGCTCTGGCGGCCGGCGCCGGCATGATCCTTCTGGACAACATGCCCGTCGATCGCATTCGGGAGGCCGTCATGCTCGTGGACCGAAAGGTGCCTCTCGAGGCCTCCGGCGGCGTGACCCTAGAAAATGTCAGGGAAATCGCCGAGACCGGGGTGGATTTCATCTCCGTCGGCGCCCTGACCCACTCGGCCAGGGCCGCGGACATCTCCTTGAACCTGGTTCGCTGCGGGGCCTCGTAGACGGTCGGGTAGCCGCCATGGACAGGGAAGATTGGGGAAATTTCGCCGTATCGGGATGGCTTGGAAGGTCCGTCACGTTCCTTCCGGAAGTGGATTCCACGAACCTCCGTCTTGCCGAGCTGGCAGCCCGGGGCGCCCTCGAGGGAACGGCGCTCATCGCCGACTGCCAGACCCGGGGACGGGGCCGCCTGGGCCGGATCTGGCAATCCCCCCCCGGCCGAAACCTGTACGTTTCCTTCCTGCTGAGACCGGACCTCCCGCCGGAGCGGGCGCCTCAGATCACGCTCGTCGCCGGTGTGGCCGTCGCCGAACTCCTGTCCCGATACTGCCCCCGCGTCACCACCCTGAAATGGCCCAACGACGTCCTGATCGGAGGAAGGAAGGTCTGCGGGATTCTCACGGAGATGCGGACCCGGGGGGGCCGCGTCGATTCGATCGTCGTGGGGATCGGGGTCAATCTCAACATGGAGAAGGGGGAATTTCACGAGGATTTCCGGGAAACGTCCACATCCCTCCGGGAGGAGACGGGGCGGTCGGTGGACCGGAAAACGTTCGCCCGTTCCCTCCTCGCGAACCTGGAGGCGTGGTGCGACCGGTACCGGACGGAGGGGTTTCCCCCGGTCCGCGAGCGATGGCTTTCCCTCTCCAGGATCGTCGGGAAGACCATTTCCACGGGACACGGAGAGGAGACGGTTCGGGGCCGCGTTCTCGACATGGACGCCTCCGGGGCCCTGGTGTTCGAAAACGAAGGGGGACGGGTTCATACCCTTCATGCCGGCGAGATTACGCTGGAGGATTATTGAAGGATCCGGGACCGGCGACGACCGGAATCCCGGTTTGAGACTTTATCTTCATTGACGGGAGAAAACCTATGCTGCTGGTCATCGACGTGGGAAATTCCAATACGGTGGTGGGCCTCTATCGGGGCGAAACGCTCCTCCACGACTGGAGGATCCGGACGGTGGCGAACCATACCGTGGACGAATACGGGATCAAGATCCTGAATCTGTGCAGCGTTTCCAACGTGGACTACGGTAAGATCAAGGACATCATCATTTCCTGTGTCGTCCCCCCGATGCTGAACATCCTGGAACCTCTGTGCGAGAAGTATTTCAAAAAACGTCCCCTCATCGTGGGGCCCGGGATCAAGACGGGAATGCCCATTTTCTACGACAACCCCAAGGAAGTGGGGGCCGACCGGATCGTGAACGCCGTGGCGGCCCACGAAAAATACGGGGGGGAACTGATCGTCGTGGACTTCGGAACGGCGACCACCTTCGATTCGGTGAGCGCCAGGGGGGAGTACATGGGAGGGTGCATCGCCCCGGGGATGGCCATCGCCTCGGAGGCGCTCTTCGTCCGGGCTTCCAAACTGCCCCGGGTCGAGTTCAGCCGGCCCCGCTGGATCATCGCCAAGGACACCGTTTCCAGCATGCAGGCGGGAATCGTGTACGGCTATGCCGGCCTCGTGGACGGCATCGTCGAGCGGATGAAGAACGAAATCCGGAAGGAGGTCCGGGTCATCGCCACGGGCGGCCTCGCCAGGACCATCGCACCGGAGACGCGGACCATCGACGTGGTCGACGAAATCCTCACCCTCGACGGTCTGAGAATGATCTATGAACGGAACGTCCCGGCGGGGGGCCGGCAGTAGGACTGAGACCGTCCTCAGAGGTCGGACGGGCCGGTCAGCCCGGCATCGTCCATCCAGTCCGCCAGGTCCTTCAGGGCGCGGTCGGCGTACCGGCTTCCCCGGAGCTTCTTCGGCACCCTGCCCGGCAGGGGGTCGAAGAGCCCGAAATTGACGTTCATGGGCTGGAAATCCCGCGGAGACTCCCCGGTCACATGGCGGACGAGGGCCCCCAGGGCCGTCGTTCCCGGAGGGGGATCGAAGGGCTTTCCCTCCACGAAGAAAGACGCGCTCATTCCCGCGATCAGGCCCGAGGCGGCCGACTCCACGTATCCTTCCACCCCGGTGATCTGGCCTGCGAAAAAAAGGTCCCGGCGGCCTCGGAACTGCATGGAGGGGAGGAGGAGCGACGGCGCGTGGATGAACGTGTTCCGGTGAATGCTTCCGTAACGGGCGAACTCGGCCTTTTCCAGGCCGGGCACGAGGCGGAAGATCCTTTCCTGATCGGGCCGGGCGAGCTTGGTCTGAAATCCCACGAGATTGTACAGGGTCCCTTCCCGGTTTTCCATCCGAAGCTGGAGGACGGCATAGGGCTGCCGCCCGGTCGCCGGGTCCGTGAGGCCCACCGGTTTCATGGGCCCGAACCGCAGGGTGTCCCGCCCGCGGCGGGCCATGATCTCCACGGGAAGGCATCCTTCGAAGTATTTCGGCTCCTCGAACTCCCGGAGGGGCACTTCCCTCCCGGAAAGGAGGGCGTCGAAGAACCGGCCGTACTCCTCTTCCGAGAGGGGACAGTTCAGATAATCCCCTTCGTCCGTCCCGTACCGGGAGGCCCGGAACACTTTGCCGCGATCGATCGAATCGGCCAGGACGATGGGGGAGATGGCGTCGTAGAAATAGAGCCGCTCCTTTCCGGTGAGGCCGGCGATGTCGTCGGCCAGGGCGTCGGACGTGAGCGGCCCGGAGGCGACGACGACCGTCCCCTCGCCGGGGATCCGCCCGATCTCTTCGCGGACGATCCTGAGGGAGGAACGGCCGGCAAGGGCGTTCTCGATGTACCGGGAGAAAAGGACCCGGTCCACCGCGAGGGCCTTGCCCGCCGGCACGGCGGTCCGGTCCGCCGCTTCCATGATCAGGGAGCCCGCGCGCCGCATCTCCTCCTTCAGAAGACCCACGGCGCTCGATCGTTCGGCCGATCGCAGGGAGTTGCTGCAGACCAGTTCCGCCAGGAAAGGGGACTGGTGGGCGGGGGAGTACCGCAGGGGCTTCATCTCGAAGAGGGTCACCGGAATTCCCCTGCCCGTGAGAATCCAGGCGGCTTCGCATCCCGCGAGGCCCCCTCCGATGACGGAGACCCGGTCCGCGGGGAACGCCTCGGCCGAAATCATGACGGCGATTCTCCGGACTCCCCGTCCTTCCGGTAGCCGCACCCCTCATTCGGGCAGCCCAGCCAGGGTTCCTTCCCCCGGGCCGTGTTCTCGACGAGGAAGGGATGGCCGCACCGCGGGCATGCCTCGGGCACCGGCCTTTTCCAAAGGGTGTACTTGCATTCGGGGTAGCGGGAACAGGCGTAGAAACGCCTTCCCTGCTTGGTTCTTCGTTCCGCGAGCTCCCCGGTGCAGCCCTCCTCGGGACACCGGACCCCCGTGGGGAGCGGGCGGATCGTTTTGCATTCGGGATAGCCCGAGCAGCCGAGGAACGCTCCGTACCTGCCGCTCCGCAGGATCATGGGGCGGCCGCACTTCTCGCACAGGACGCCCGTTTCCTTCGCCTCCTGCGGGGCCGCCGGCTTCGGCATCCCCCTGCCGTCCAGCTTGATCGTCCTCCGGCATTCGGGGTAGCCGGTGCATCCCAGGAAGGTTCCGAATCTTCCCCGCTTGACCGCCATGGGTTTCCCGCAGAGGTCGCAGACCCTGTCGGTCGTTTCCGGTTCGGCGGGCCGGATTTCCCCGTTCTCTCCCTCATGGAAGTTCCTGGTGTTTTTGCAGTCGGGATACCGGGAGCACGCGAGGAACCGGCCGTTCTTTCCCCACTTGATCACCATGGGGCTTCCGCATTTCTCACAGGCCAGGTCGGTCGGCGTTTCCTCTTTTTTCACGTTCCGCATCTGTGACTTGGCTTTTTCCAGCTCGTCGTGGAACGGGAGGTAGAAGGCCTTGAGCGTTTCCAGGCGGCTCTGTTTGCCTTCCTCGATGGAATCGAGATTCTCCTCCATGGTTGCGGTGAAGGACACGTCGAGAATCCGGGGGAAGTTCTTCACGAGAAGCTCGTTGACAAGCGTGCCCAGCTCGGTGGGGTGGAACCGCCGCTCCACCAGTCGCGTGTATTCCCGCTCCTGGATCGTCGAGAGAATGGCGGCGTAGGTGCTCGGCCGCCCGATGCCCCGTTCCTCCAGTTCCCGGACCAGGGTGGCCTCGGTGAAACGGGGCGGAGGCTGGGTGAATTTCTGTTCCGACGTCAGCTCCAGGAGGGTCAGCTTTTCCCCCACTGCGACTGGGGGAAGTTTTTTCCCGAATTCGCCGTTTTCCTCGGCGTCGTCTTTTCCCTCGGTGTACAGGACGGTGAACCCGGGAAATTTCATCACCGATCCCTGGGCGCGGAAGAGATAGGGCCCCGAAGCCGCGTCGATGGTGGTCTGGTCGAGGACGGCGGGGTTCATCTGACTTGCCACGAAACGGTTCCAGATGAGCTGGTAGAGGAGGAACTCGTCCCGTCCGAGGTATTTCCGGATATCCTGGGGCCGGTACCGGCAGGCGGTGGGCCGGATGGCCTCGTGGGCGTCCTGGGCGTTCTGCCGGTTCTTGTACACTCTCGGCCGTTCGGGAAGATAGGAGGGATCGTAGTTGTCCCGGATGTATTCCCGGGCCTCCCGGAGGGCTTCGTCGGCGATGCGGACCGAATCGGTTCGCATGTACGTGATGAGTCCGACGGGTCCCTCTTCGCCGAGATCCACGCCCTCGTAGAGCCTCTGGGCGAGGGTCATGGTCTTCTTGGCGGAGAACTGGCAGTGCCGGGAGGCCTCCTGCTGCAGCTTGCTCGTGGTGAACGGGGGCTGCGGGTTCCGCCGGATTTCCTTTGTTTCCAGGGACTGGACGAAGAAGGGGGTTTCCTTCACGATCCTGGTGATTTCAGACGCCTCTTCGCCGTTGCCGACCCGGATCTTCTTTCCGTCTTTCCGGATCAGTCTCGCATCGAACGGCGGGGGCTGGCTTCCTTCCAGGCGGGCGTTGAGGTTCCAGTATTCCTCGGAGACGAAACGGCGGATCTCGTCTTCCCTTTCGCAGACCAGGCGGACCGCCACGGACTGGACCCGGCCGGCGCTCAGGCCCCGTTTCACCTTTTCCCACAGGAGGGGACTGATCTGGTACCCCACAAGACGGTCGAGGATCCTTCTTGCCTTTTGCGCCTCGTACTTGTTGAGGTTCAGTTCCTCCGGGCGCTTCAGGGACTCGAGGATGGTTTTGCGGGTCAGGTCGTTGAAAAGGACCCGGTAAATTTTCTTCCCCTTCGTTCCGATCTCCTCGGCCACATGCCAGGCGATGGCCTCCCCCTCCCGGTCGGGGTCGGGGGCGAGATAGACGGCGGAGGCACCGGCCGCCGCCTTTTTCAGCTTCATCACGGCGTCCTTCTTCCCCCGGATGAAGGAATAGGATGGTTCGAATCCGCTGTCGATGTCGATCCCGAGCTTTTTCTCCGGCAGATCCTTGATGTGCCCCATGGTTGCGACAACGTCGAATCCCTTGCCGACGTATTTCTTGATGGTTCTCACCTTGGTCGGCGACTCGACAACGATGACCGATTGACTCATGGACGCTCCTTCAATACAAATTGTTTTCCCGGCAACTGCCTCACGAGACCCTGCAGCTCCAGCGAAAGAAGAAGGGACAGAACCTCCTTCGAGTCCAGGCCGGAGGCCCGGATCATTTCATCCACCTGCACCGGCCGGTCTCCGAGGATCCGGAGCAGGGCCGCCTCCCTTTCGCCCGTTTCCCCGATTTCACCGCCGCCGGAGCGGCGCTCCTCCCGGCTGAGGGCGGCGGGATCGGGGCCCATCCGGGCCGATTGTTTCTCCACTTCCGAAAAAAGAACCCGGGGGAAAATTTCCTCCAGGATGTCGTGGACGGACTCCACGAGTTTTGCGCCCTGTCGGAGGAGCCGGTGCGTTCCTCTCGAAACCGGCGAGTCGATGCTCCCGGGAACGGCGAAGACTTCCTTCCCCTGTTCCAGGGCAAGACGGGCGGTGATGAGGGAACCGCTTTTCTCTCCCGCCTCGACAACGGCGACGCCCATGGAAAGGCCGCTGATGATCCGGTTCCGCGCGGGGAAGTTCAACGCCAGCGGCGGTGTTCGGAAGGGGAACTCGGTGACCACCGCCCCGCTTTCCGGGATTCTTTCCATGAGTTCCCCGTTCTCGCGAGGATAAACCACGTCGATTCCCGAACCCAGGACGGCGACGGTTCTTCCCTTCGCCCTCAGGGCGCCCCAGTGGGCCGCCGTATCGATTCCCCTCGCCAGGCCGCTTACCACGGCGATCCCGTGACGGGCCAGCTCCCTGACGAGCCGGTCGGTCATGAACTTACCATAGACCGTCGCTCTCCGGGAACCGACAACGGCCACCGCCGGCTCCTCCCGCAGCGTTCCGCGGACATACAGAAGGGGCGGGGGATCGGGCAGGTGGCGTAATTCCCCGGGATAGTCCGGGTGCGTCATGGGAAGAAGGGAAACCCCCGATCGGGCCGCATCTTCCAGCTCCTCGTCCACCCGTTTCCAATCGGAAAACCGCCGGACCGCCTCCGCCGCCTTTCCGGAAATTCTGGACACCCTGCGTAGTTCCGTTTCCGGTGCGGCCAGGATGTCCCGGGGGCTTCCGAAATGATCGAGAAGACGGCGGCAGCCCGCGCAGCCCAGGTCCTCAACGAACCTCAGCGCGATCCAGTGCCGCAGTTCCTGATCGTCCATCCTTTTTTCCGCTCCCCCGGAACGGACGGGGGAAGTGTGACGAACCCGCAACAATCCGAACAACCCTTTTACGAACGACAAAGCATGATAATGTCGCAAAAAGGCCGAATCAACACTTTTTCGAACGACAAAGTAAAAAGCTCCAGAGGCAAGGCGCCCGAATCCCGAGGAATGAGGCGTACTGATGGTACGCCGCAGGGACGAGGGAAGAAGGGCAACGCAGCATATGGGCTTTTTACGAAGCCGTCAATCATGAAACTCCAAAAGCGGGGCCCCCAAGCCCGGGGACAGGACGTGCTCGGGATACGCCGCGGCATATGGATTTCCGCAAAGCCGTAAATGTGGGACGAATATATCGAACCCGCCGTCCTGTCAAGCCCTTACGACACACATGGGGTCGATTGCGCATACGGTTTTTACGACGCCGTCAGTCTTGACAGACCGTTCCACTTGTAATAGCTTTCTTCCGTATCTTTCAGAAGAAAGAAATCCGCTTTGCCTGTCTTTTCCCCGTACCATCTCACGACAGGAAGAAAAAATCCCTCGTGGCCATGGGGGCTGCTCCGGTGACAAGAACCTGCAAGAAAAGTGCCCGAATCCCTTTCTCCGGATCTGGGATCCGCTTCGCCCTGTTTCTCCTCTTCTGTCTTTTCCCGATCCTCGGCGGCGGAGCCAGGGCCGGCGAGACGCCGGTCCTGGTGGTTTCTCCTGCGTCCATCGAGTTCGGAACGGTGGGGTGGAACGAGGAACCCTCGCGGGTTCTCGAGATCCGGAACGGAGGCGCCGGAGACCTGGAATGGATCATTACGGGGGCCCCGGCCTGGGTCCGGGTCAGCCGTCATTTCGGAAAAGCCCGGCAGGAGGCGAGTTCCGTGGACGTCACCGTGGTCGCCTCCCTGCTTGCGCCGGGAGAGAACTCGGGGGACGTCGTCGTCACTTCGACGGGGGGAACCCGGGTCCTGCCCGTATCCGCCGATTTCAAGGAATCCCGTCCCGCCGCGCAGGAAAGGGCCGAGAAGGAGGACAGCTGGAAGATCTTCATCATTCCGGAAAAAGCCGAGATCGAAGCGGGAAAATCGGCGGCTTTCAAGGCCCGGGTGGAGTACGCCGATCGTTACACCGAGGACATCACGCAGACCGTCGTGTGGATTTCGAGCAATCCCTTTGTCGCCCGCTTCATCAGTCCCGGCGTTCTGGAAGGCATTTCGAGAGGATCGGCGGAAATCACGGCGAAACTCGGCGACGTGTTCAGTCCCTCCGTTCCCGTGGCGGTGACCGCCCTGAACGAGCCCGTCCTGGAAGCGGGTCCCCTTGAAGCGGAACTGGGAAGACTGGAGGCGGGAGACAGGACGACCTGGAAGCTCTCCATCGCGAACAAGGGGAAGGCCGCCCTTTTTTATGAAGTCCTTTCGGGGAATCCCTGGATCCGATCGGACCGGGATGCATCCGTCTGGTCCTTCCTGAGGGAGGCGAGAAAGGCGAGGTATGCCGATGCTCCCGGTGTCTATGTGGGTTGTCCCGAGTCCACCTGGGAAGCCGAGGATTATGAACCGTACGAGCGATGGCGGGAGGGAAAACGCCGTGTGGAAACGCCGGTGGCGCCGGGGGAGAGGGAGGAGCTGACGCTGGCGGTCGACACGGTGGATCTCGCAGAGGGGGATCACGAAGGTTCCGTCCTGATCCGTTCCAATGCGGGAGATCTCCGTATCCCCGTGAAGGTCCGCGTGGTCCGGCTTCGGTCCATTTTCGTCAGTCCCCTGGAGGACCGGATGACCGTGGGACAGCGGCGGACGTTCCAGGCGGTCGGGATCTGGTCGGACGGACGGAGGACCGACCTCTCCGGCGACGGCCAGTGGATCGTTTCCGACCGCAGTGTCGGAACGTTCCTCGCGGGGAAGCCCGTTTTCGTCGCCCGGAACGAAGGCACCGCCGTCCTTCGGAAGAAAAGGGGAACCCTGGAGAGCAACAGCGTCCGGGTGTCCGTTGCGGCGCCCTCGGGAGGCGCCGTCCTCTCCCTCTCCCCCCGGGAAATCGATCTGGGCCCCGTCGGGCCGGGAGAAACGGCCAGGGATACATTCCGGCTGGAGAATGTGGGTTCGGAAACGCTTGAATGGGAGGTTCCGGGACCGGACGGGTGGACGTCGTCCCGCGGCGGGTCCGTTCACGGAATCCTGAAAAAAGGTTCCGGGTCGCTCCATCTGACCGTTTCCTCGGTGGATCTTTTCGACCTGGCCGTTCCCGGCCATGAAGGCGATGCCCTCATGGAGGTCAGGCTGGAAAAGGGCGGCGATGCCATCACCCTGTGGAAATACCTGAGCCCGGGTCCCCACAGGGAGGTCCTTCCCGTGTATTCGAACGGCGGGATGCGGCATGTGTACTTCAAGCTAACCGTTTCCCCCGAGGTCTCCCGTCCCCGCATCGCCATCGAGCCTTACGGAATCGATTTCGGCACCGTTTCCGAGGGCAAGAGGGCCGTCCAGCGGATCCAGGTGCTGAACCAGGGGATGGGCTCCATGAACTGGAGCGCCTCCCTTGAAGAGGAAGGAGGCTCCGCCGGCGAGGAAGGCTCCAGGCGGGGGCGCTATGTTCCCTTCAGAAACGACGGCCTCTCCTCGCATCGGGAGTATGTGCCCCCCGATCTGCTCAGAAGCCGGTTGAGCCTGACCGGGGCGTGGGAAAACGGGAACGGCTATCCCGCCGCCCGGGGCGCGGGGGAGCACCTGTCTTTCACCTTCACGGGGACGGGCATCTCGCTGGTTGCGTACCGGGAAACGGACGGCGGAAAGGTGCAGGCCTCCATCGACGGATACCCGGTGGCGGACATCGATCTCAACGCCAGGATCCGGGAGAGGGGAACGTTTCCCGTTGCCGGTTCCCTCGAGAACGGTTTCCATGTCCTGGACATCGTCTCCCGGGACGGGCGGACCGTCATCGAGGGCGTGAGGATCCTCGGGGAAACCGTCACCCGGGGGAAGAAGGGCTGGATCCGGATCTACCCGGACAACGGAACGACGACGAAGGAGAAGGATTTCATCAATGTCGCGGTGAACGCGAAGAACCTCGCTCCCGGTCTCTACCAGGAAACCGTGCTGTTTTCGTCCAACGGTGGAAACGCGGCGGCCGACATTTCCCTGGAAGTCTCCGGAGCGCCGGTGTCTCCCCGGATCGACATTCTTTTGTACCGCCGCGGATTCGATTGTCTGTTCACTCCCGGCCCCGGGGAGGAAATCCTTCTTCCCGGCGATTATGAATACCGGGGGGTGGCGTTCCAGTTGTTCCGAAAAGGGACGCCCGGGACGACGGAATTTTACCGGTGGTTCCATCCGGAGAAAGGCAGCCATTTTTATTCCCATCGGAAGGAACGGGAAGGGGTGAATCTGGAGGGGTACGTGTTCCAGGGCGCCATCGGAAACATCGCCACATCGCGCCTTTCCGGGACCCGGGAACTCTACCGATGGGTCGATCCCGGGAAGGGGGTTTATTTTTATTCGACCGACCTCAAGGAGGAACGGACCATCGGGAAGGAATACCGGTACGACGGCATTGCGGGGTACGTACGCTGAACCGGTCCGCGGCGTCGACAAAAAACTGGACATCGATGGGTCATTGTGATAGCAAAATCCTCTTTTGATTTTTCCCGAGGGAGGAAGAAGTGGTTTTTGGTGGAATTCCGCAGGAATACACCTTGATCGAAAAGGCCGGATTCGTCGTGATCCCCGTGCCCTACGACCTGACGACGTCCTATCAGTCGGGTTCCAGGAAGGGACCCGCGGCGATCCTTGACGCTTCCTGCCAGATGGAGCTTTACGACGAGGAACTGGACCGGGAAACCTACCTCAGGGGAATCCACACGGCCCTCCCGCTGGAACCGTGCGCGGCCGGGCCGCGGGAGATGATGGATGCGGTGAGAAGTGAAATTTCCGGGGTTCTCGAACGGGGAAAGATCCCCGTCATGCTGGGAGGGGAACATTCCATCTCCATCGGGGCCGTCCAGGCGATGAAGGAAGCCCGCCCCGGAATTTCGGTGCTTCATCTCGACGCCCATGCCGACATGCGGGAATCCTATCAGGGAACGCCGTTCAGTCATGCCTGCGTGGCCCGCCGGATTTCAGAGACGGCGCCCATCGTTCAGGTGGGGATACGGAGCATGAGCGCCGAGGAAGCTTCCTGGCTGAGGGAACAGGGACGGTCCGTGATCCGTCCCGGCGATCTCAGGGGAACATCGGGGTGGCTGGAGCGGATATCCCGGCAATTGACGGAGGACGTCTATCTCACGGTGGACCTCGATGTGCTCGATCCCTCCGTCATGCCCGCGACGGGAACGCCGGAGCCGGACGGTCTGACGTGGGCGGAACTGCTCACCGTCGTCCGGGAGATCGCGAAACGCCATGTCATCCGTGGTTTTGACGTGGTCGAGCTTTGTCCCATTCCGGGAATGGTGGCGCCGGATTTCGCGGCGGCAAAACTGGTGTACCGGATCATGGGATACCTGGCATTGCAGGAATAAACTTGCGAGGAGCGGGAAATTGAGAGATTTTGTGCCGAAAAAGCTGTTTTTCGTCAAAGGGGTCGGTTCCCACAAGGAGGAACTCCACTCTTTTGAGCTGGCTCTCCGGGATGCCGGGATCGAGAAATTCAATCTCGTTCAGGTTTCCAGCATATTCCCCCCGGGATGCAAGGTGATCTCGAAGGAGCGGGGTCTGAAGGAACTGGTCCCCGGATCCATCGTTTATTGCGTCATGAGCCGGTGCTGCTGCAACGAACCGAGAAGGCTGATCGCGGCCTCCGTGGGGTGCGCCATCCCGACGGACAAGAGGGCCTACGGGTACATCAGCGAGCACCACGCCTTCGGGCAGACGGAAAAACAGGCCGGCGACTACGCGGAGGACCTGGCCGCGGCCATGCTCGCCTCCACGCTGGGGATCGATTTCGACATCGACGCCGCGTGGAACGAAAAGGAAGACCTGTTCAAGATCAGCGGGAAGATCGTCAAGACGAGGAACGTCACGAAATCCGCCCTGGCCTCCAACACCGGTTACACCACGGTCGTCACGGCGGCGGTCTTCGTGTTCTGAGCAAAGCGCGGGAACCTCTTTCTTGACTTTCCCGAGTATATGGCATATAAGAGAAAACTGTTCTTTTATGAAGCGCTGACGCGGGGTGGAGCAGTCCGGTAGCTCGTTGGGCTCATAACCCAAAGGCCGCAGGTTCGAATCCTGCCCCCGCTACCAAATTAAAGAGGGGGTCAGACGATGTTCTGACCCCCTGTTTTTTGCGATTTGTAATTGCTTTTTCTACCATATTTCTACCAAACGAGAAAAAATCAACCAAGCTCCCATCCAAACAGAAAAACCCAAAGATCGTGCCTCAAATCGCCTCATTTCAATCCCCGGATCCCGGCCTAAAAAAAATAAACATTCAATTTTGTGATGGAATTTACTTTAAAGAGCATCAGACGATTACAAATAGGGTGATTATGCATGAGGGAGAATATGCCTCCCCGGGGCTTATTCTGAAAAGGCTTTATGTTCCCTGGTTCGCATCAACAATTATCTGTACACCCCGCAACAAATCACCAAATGATCCACCCTTCTCGGGTAGGTGGTTTTGTCTTCTTCCTTTTTCGTTTGAGGGTTGAGATAGAAGTAATCGACCCAGCCACTTCCCTGAGACTTTGCCAAATCAATACGCAACCCGGCTGAGAACTTGGAAGCCAATGAGAAAATCGAGATTGTCCGGTATGTGGTCGCCCTGGAGGAGATTGTTTCCAAGGCTGATCAAGTGGAAGCGGGGCCGGAGACTGTTTAGACCATGTGCTGATGGAGTAGGGATTGCCTGGAATCGTTATTCAAGTGAAGAGGAATAATGGCTTGGTTTCGAATTCCTTATTCAAGAATACTTGAATAAGAGTCCCTTCAGTGGTAGCTTATTCAAGAATACTTGAATAGGAGTCCGGTATGGGAAGAAGCGGAGGTTACATAAAGCAGATCAAGGGATATAGAGCGTTTATTCCGTCACCGTTGCCGCCCGACCCGCCGTTGAGAATCGACGGAGAAGTGCAGAAGCTGCTTTCCAGGGCGGATATGGCGCTTGCCCGCCTGGATGGTGTTGGCCATGTCCTGCCCGATGTCAATCTTTTCATAGCCATGTATGTGAGGAAAGAGGCCCTTCTGAGTTCCCAGATCGAAGGCACGCAGGCGTCTCTTCAGGATCTCTTCGTCTATGAAGACGGAAACACTGTCAGCAATGTCAATGACGTATCCGATGTGGTCAACTATGTGAAGGCCTTGAACCATGGAATGAAACGGCTCAATGACCTTCCCATGAGCCTTCGACTCATCAGGGAAATCCATGAAATCCTCATGGAGGGCGTCCGGGGAGGCGAGAGGAGGCCCGGTGAGTTCAAAAAAACTCAGAACTGGATCGGGCCTCCGGGCTGTACTCTCAAGGATGCCGTCTTTATCCCGCCGCCACCTCATGAAACGGTAGAGACCATGGGCAAACTTGAACATTACATCCACGGGGACGAGGTTCTCCCTGTCCTCATCGACAGCGCTCTCATCCATTATCAGTTTGAGACCATCCATCCCTTTCTGGACGGGAACGGAAGGCTCGGTCGTCTCCTTATTACCTTCTATCTCTTATGGAAAAAAGTGCTGAGCCGGCCTCTCCTTTATCTCAGCTACTATTTCAAGAGGAACCGCCAGGAGTACTATGACCGCCTGCAGATGGTCAGAAACACGGGCGACTACGAGCAATGGATCGCTTTTTTCCTGAAGGGGGTTGCCGAGACGGGCGATGCTGCCATGGAAACGGCCAAGAAGATTTTGGAACTGCAAAGCAGGCACAGGAGTCTTCTATGGGAGAGAAAAATCTCGTCTCCCATTGCGGTCGGATTGCTCGATAGACTTTTCGGCAAGCCCTATGTCTCGGTGAAGGATGTGGCTGAAGGTTTTAAGATTTCATTCCAGGCGGCCTCGACCATCGTATCACAGTTTGAGAAGGCAGGGATCCTGAAGGAAACCACGGGAAGGAAACGGGACAAGCGGTACCTTTATCAGGAATACATGGACATTCTCTCGGAGGGGACCCAGGGATGAAGGCTGTAAACCGGGTTCTCATCCAAAAGAGAGATAACGGCAATGGGAGAAAATGAAGGATAAACGATTCATCGAAGAAACCTTTCCCGTGAAGGAGGTCAGCATTGAGTCCGTAAAGGAGAAGAACATCCGCCACGGGCACATCTCGACCCTCCACATCTGGTGGGCCAGGCGTCCCCTGGCGTCATCCCGGGCGACCAACTATGCGGCCATCGTTCCTGCCCCGAAAAACATCGATGAGTGGAACGAGAGGAGAGATTTCTTGTCGGAGTTCTCCAAGTGGGAGAACTCTCTAAATCGATCCATGATCGAACGGGCCAGAAAGGAAATTCTGTTGGCCAATGGCGGGAAACCACCAAAGGTCTTGGACCCATTCGGTGGTGGAGGCGCTATCCCCTTGGAAACTCTTCGCCTGGGATGCGAGACCTGCTCGAACGACTTGAACCCGGTGGCGGTGTTGGCGGCGGGCCTGTAGGTTTGTATGGAGGTGCTACGCAAGTACAAAACTCATCACCGACCTGTAAGGCCAACTAGTACCAGATAAGCCGGCTCGCTTCTCAACTGCATGTGAAGAGTCTTTCTTTCACTGCTAATTACTTTTGGGGATTCATTCTCAATGCAGGCTGCATGATCCTCTCCAGGGAAAGCCTCTGGTTCTCAAAAGCAGCCGGATCTTCGGAGGGCGAAAACTGAAGCATCTTCCCAAAATAAATAGAGACTCTGGCAAATGGTTTTGGAAGGAAAAAGCTATCCCAGCTGTTAAAATACCATGCATTGTCTGCCGAAACGTAGAAAGGGACTATTGCAGCATTGGCAGCGTGGGCCATTCGGATGACTCCTGCTTTTACATAACCAGCGGGACCCTTTGGACCATCAACAATATGAGCGGCCAATCTCGTTTCGATTAAGCGACCTATCATTTCCTTCAAGGCGGCCTTCCCGCCACGCGATGAGGACCCTCGGACCACGTGCCATCCACTTTTTTCAGCCACGCCAGCAATGATTTCCCCATCGGAGCTTTTGCTGATCATAAGAGAGGGTTTAAAACTTCGGTAATTCTGGAAATGTTTTATTACTGCAAAGAACTGCTGATGCCAGGTGCACAAAAGAATCCGCCCACCGCTTTTGTAGTAGTCTTTCCATTCATTCTCATCTTCAATTGTTAATTTAAATGTTGAGCTGTAAAGACAAATAAGCCTGTAGAAGAGTGTGTGAAATAATTCTGTCGCTGTAATTCTCCTGAGGTTGGCCATTTATTTTAGCTCCTGTTGTTTCGTAAATTGAGAACATCCTTTGAAAGGATCCGTCTATTAGCACACATGAACCTGGATGCCGGGACATCCTGATCAGAGTTAAGATGTCGGTATTGGTTGGAAAACTACAATTTCACTCTGATGTCACAAAAATCCCTTTCGGAAAAGCGTGGAACAATCCGGGCGTTCGCCTGAAAACATAAACAATGTTACGAAGCCAATAATTGAGCAGAGCTTCATTCATTGTCGATGATCTTTATCTTCCTGGACCAGCCACGGATGCCTGTCTTGACATTTCGGCAAGATAAATTATGTTTAAGCGTGAAAACAATCATCCCCTGATACTGTCCCTCCTGTTCAATCCGATATCCTGTTATAATGCCTCCATAATATGATGGTGTGCTTCGGGTTTTATGAAAGTATATTTCACCACCGACGAGTTTTTTAACAACACCCTCATCAAGGTTCCACCAACCGCTTTCCCAGTCATTGTCGTCCAATTTGACAAAATTACTCATGTTTTCAAGAAGATGTATGTTCATTTCGTCGCTCCTTCTCCAGGTAAAGTTAAAACATCAATTTTGACACGGAAAACCTGACGGTCGATCCCGGAAAGCTTGCCGTCCGAGATGACGCATTCCTTTTCTTACAATGACAGGCAACAAGAAAAAGAAAAGCCCTCTCTCATTTCAAGAGAAAGGGCTTCAATAAAAAAATATTGCGTTTTTCTCCTGCGTGAAAAGAGTTACTTTTTTATTAATCCTTGAAACATCTTATGCCCAACTCACATAAAGTCAAGACATTAATGGGGTCATCAAATAATTTACGCTGTTATGCAGCATAGCAGACATGCTCACTATGGGAGCATTTCTTCACAGTTTAAGATCGGCGCCGCTCATGCATAAAACAACTACGAGCATTGGAAACGTGGTTTTGTCATCCCCGCTTCGTCTCTTCCCAAGGCACCAGAAGTTTATCTGGATTCATTTCTGGACTGTAACCAAGCAGAAAAACACGAAGATCTGATCTTCATGAGATTCAAGTTAAAGCCTTACTCCAAAAGAAAATTAATAATCCTTGACATTCTGCAATCATTCTTATACAAAGCTACAAGAAGTTGGAGAAAGACATTTTGAAGTGTTTAGATCGGTCGCCATGTCTTTATACTTTTGGCGGCCTTTTTTTTTCAGTCATAATGGCAATCCGACTTTTAAAAAATTTAAGAAAGGAGGATGCAATTATGGCAGAAGGTACCGTTAAATGGTTTAACGACGGAAGAGGCTTCGGGTTCATCGAAGTTGACGGTGGCAAAGATGTCTTCGTTCATCACAGTGCGATTAAAGCCGAGGGCTTTAAATCCCTGCAAGAGGGCCAGCACGTGACGTTCGATATCGAACAGGGCAATAAAGGCCTGGCCGCCGCTAATGTGAAAGTACTGTAAACATTAGTTGCATTGGAAAAAATGTATCCTGTGGTTTTCAAACTGCAGGATGCATTTTTTTTGGGAATGGAACAGCGTTCGGGGCGAAATAATTCATTTTGAAGAGTAGCTTAAGAAAAAGTTCGCAAGAAGATAAATATTTTCAAGACGCAAGAATCAACCAATTTTCCCCTACTTTGGGAAGAAGTCTCGATGGGTCCCGGTCAGAAGATCCCCGTCAGTGTCTTGGTTCGAAAGATCGATGTAGATGTTTGAGAATACCTCGTCCTCGGAAAACCTCTCCCGCAGGTCGATCTCGATGATCCCCTTTCCCACGGTCTCCGCAGTGAAATTCGGGGGACTGGAGGGATACCCTTCCGACATGCCGAGCGGGTTCATGTAAACGACGAACGTGTGTATCACGGTGCCCACCGTGATCCGGACCCAGATCCTGGCGATCCCGTGGTCGCAGGACCAGCCGGCGTCGTTGCAGTCGATGTTCCATCGAAGGATCGGGTTATTCTTGATGATCCCCGTCCCCGGGAAAATGATCTGAACCGCCTCA
>ENA-ORXD01000764-ORXD01000764.1-sediment-metagenome-genome-assembly--contig:-NODE-764-length-34854-cov-4.829456_pt1 | contig 34854 bp, 27 predicted proteins | sample MGYA00237862_ERZ511471 | MGnify/ENA metagenome assembly ERZ511471 | reverse complement strand
CTTTCAGAACACGGCATCAGTACCCGGGGACTGGCATTGGTTAATTCTTCAGAAGAAAAGGAAACTTTCAGCAAAGCATCCCATTCGCGTTTTTTTACGGGAAAAGAGATTGATTGGAAAGGAAATCCCAAATCAGAAGACCTTAAAAGTTTTGTGAACAGTGAGTATGATTTACTTTTGGATCTTTCTGTCACTGAATTAATACCGCTCCAGAGTGTTTTGGTAAGCTCCGCCGCTAGTTTTAAGGTTGGCTGGAAGGAACCTGAAAACAATTTTTATGATTTAACCGTAGAAATATCGGGGAAAAAGAATTGCCGTTATCTGACCGAACAGATTATTCATTATTTGGAATACATCAATCGAAAAGGTTAAGATTATGGGACAAAAGTTTCGTGGGGCAGGTGTCGCACTGATAACACCATTTAAAGAAGATAGTACTGTTGATTATGATGCGCTCGGAAATTTGATCGAGGAAATGATTTCCGGAGGCATTGATTTTCTTGTTGTTTTAGGTACCACTGCTGAAACTGCTACTCTTTCGAAAGAGGAAAAAGAGAAAGTGATTGATTTTGCTGTGGAAAAAAATGCCGGACGACTCCCCATTGTTGTTGGAGCCGGAGGAAACAACACTCTTGAAGTTGTTGAAAGCCTGAAAAACCTGGATGCAAATAAAATCGACGGAATTTTATCGGTTGTCCCCTATTACAGTAAACCCACACAGGAAGGAATTTACCAGCATTTCATGCAAATTGCTGAAAGTAGTCCGGTTCCAATTATACTTTACAATGTTCCTGGCAGGACTGGCGTACACATGGATGCAGCGACTACGTTGAGACTAGCCAATGCTTCCAATAAATTTGTAGCCATCAAAGAGGCATCGGGTGATTTAAATGAGCTCGCTCTTATTCTTCGTGATCGGCTCAATAACTTTTCTGTCCTTTCGGGAGATGACGGACTAACGGTTCCGGCTATATCGCTGGGAGCTGACGGCGTTATTTCAGTTGTTGCCAACGGTTTTCCTACGGAAGTAGCAAACATGGTTCATTTGGCAGCGGAAGGCGATTTTCGGAAAGCATCATCGCTCCATCTGCGTTTCCTAAACCTTTTCAATCTTCTCTTTGTTGAAGGTAACCCTGGAGGAATCAAAGCAGCATTGCATGTTAAAGGAAAAGTTCAAAATATTTTACGTTTGCCGCTAACGACTATCAGTGAACCAACCTACCGGGAAATTGCCGAAGAAATTAAAAAGATCAGCAGATAGCTAACGAGTATTCGTTAACTTGCCCGCGAAACGATATGAGATTTACTGCCATCTATATTATTTTTCTGGCGGGCCTTTTACAGGCTTGTAGCCCGCAAGTAACGAAACAGGTTCAGGAACCAGACTTGCAAACACCCGATCCGGCATTAAGCATTGTCTATTTCCCATCAAAGTTACAGCACAGTCTGTTTAATTCCAGCTGGCTGAAAAATGTCAGAAAAACTTCTGCAGCGGAACGGCCAGTATGTATTGTCGGTAGTATTGCTATTCCGGCTTCACTTGGCACTTCACCAAAAGCAGTTATTCCAGTTGTCGAAGCCAAATTGGCGGGATCAGGATTGCTGCGGGTGATCCATGGCGGCGTTCGGCGTGACATGCTCTTTTCAACAACCACTCTTCCCACAGATAAGGCTCAGCTGAACTGGGCTGCCGGTCAAAAAGCTGAATATCTCCTCACCGGAGAAGTTGTCAGTAAAACCGGTGTTGGGAAATACCGCGTACATTATCAGATGAGATCAGTACCAAACGGAAAGAAAGTCTGGGAAGATGCCGTTGGTATTGACATGCAGTAATCATCGGCTCACCTTGAACCATGGTTGATAAAAATCCTCTTTATTATAAACTAATGGTTTTCCGTTCCATTGTGTCACCTCGCAACCCGAGGCTTCGCAAATCGCGTGTCCTGCAGCAATGTCCCACTCCATAATATTACTCAAACGCGGATAACAATCGGCTGTTCCTTCAGCAACTAAACACATTTTCAGTGAACTTCCACGAATGACAACATCTACATTTTCTTCGCCCATCTCATCCATCAACTTATCAAAATAGGCACGTGTGTCCTTGTTCATATGCGATAAACTTCCTACCAGGGTATATTTCGTGTGATGATTCTTCAGCGGAAGCTGTACCCCTTTAGCAAGAATCTGCTCGACTGAAAGTGTATCGGCATTTGACGTACGGTAGGCTCCATTATCGATACTCCCGTAATAAAGATGTCCGGAAACCGGAACATAAATGATTCCCAATACAGGCTGTGTTTTATAAATCAAGGCAATATTGACAGTAAAATCATCACCGTTACGGATAAATTCCTTGGTTCCGTCTAGCGGATCAATCATCCAGGAGTAATCCCACTTTTCCCGCTCCTCGTAGGATGGAAACGTTTCTTCCTCACTTAAAAACGGAAACCCATATGAAGTTAGCATTTCAATAATGACTTGACTGGCTTTGCGATCGGCAAGTGTTACGGGGCTTTCATCTTCTTTATACTCCACCTCCAGCTGCCTCGACCGGTGAACTTTCATGATGGCCTCCCCTGCTGCCAAAGCTGCCCGGATAGCCGGTTTCAATAATGATTTGGGTTCGAGTTTTTCCATAACATATTTTCAAACCCGATAAAGATAGGAAAGTTCACCGCCGGGACAAAAGCTTGCCAATCTCAACAACCCGTTCATCGAAATGAGATATGCATTATCTTTGCCATTGATGTATGCCATAATCGATATTGAAACCACAGGAACCAGTCACCGGAACGGGAAAATAACCGAAATTGCCGTTTACATTCATGATGGTCAAAAGGTGACTGATTCTTTTGAGAGCTTAATTAACCCGGAGTGTTACATACCTTACAACATTACCAGGTTGACCGGTATCTCAAACGAGATGGTTGCAGATGCACCCAAGTTTTACGAAGTGGCCAAACAAATTGTAGAGATAACTGCCGGGAAGACCTTTGTGGCGCACAATGTAGCCTTTGATTACAACTTTGTTAAGGAAGAATTCAAACGACTGGGTTACGATTATCGCCGAAAAACCCTTTGTACCGTTCAGCTCAGTAGAAAACTATTGCCCGGACATCGCTCCTATTCCCTGGGAAATCTTTGCTCTGACCTGAGTATTTCCATCAACGGACGACACCGCGCCGGAGGCGACGCCTTCGCAACCGTTAAACTGTTCGAGATTTTGATGCAGCAGAATTCGGAGCAAACACAAAATCTCTTTTCGAATGCTCCCAAAGAACTTCCCCGGGAAAAACTCGATGCACTTCCCGGGCAAACCGGTGTTTACTATTTTCTGAATGATTCGGGACAGATTATTTACATCGGAAAAAGTAAGGACATTCATCAAAGAGTCTTGTCTCATCTGGCCAATAACAATACAAAGAAAGCTATTGAAATGCGGAGCAAACTGGTGGACGTCGATTGGCAAATCACCGGAAGTGAACTGGTATCACTGTTACTTGAATCAGATGAAATCAAAAGTCATCAGCCCTTATACAACCGGGCTCAGAGGCGAACCAGATTTCACTACGGATTATTCACTTTTCCTGACGAAGAAGGATACCAACGATTTGAAGTCAGGAAAATAATCGACGGAGAATTGCCGCTAACCAGTTTCTACTCGGTTATGGAAGCCAAGGATTACCTTCATGGTTTGGTAGATAATCATCAGTTATGCCAGAAATTGTGTGGCTTGTATCAGACTGATGGTGCTTGTTTTCATTATGAAATCAAAAGTTGTAATGGTGCCTGTATCGGAGAAGAATCGCCTGAAGATTATAACTTGCGAGCCGAAATGGCTGCTGCAAAACTTCAGTTTCGTTCTCCCAATTTTTTCATTTTGGAAGAAGGACGTCGGAAAGGTGAATGGGCTGTTGTAAAAATACAAAATGGCCGTTACTCAGGTTTCGGTTATATCGATGAAGAAAGTTCCAGCGAAGGTATAGAAGCTTTACACGATTGCGTTACCACTCGCCAGGATAACCGCGATACGCAGGGAATTATCAGAAGTTATCTGAAAAAGCATCCTTCTATCCGTATCATTGAATTTAATCCTTCATAACCTCCGTTATGGTTCGTAACAGTTCTTTTCGATTCACCGGTTTGGCTATATATCCATGGCAGCCGGCATCTATTAACTGTTCCTTTTCTTCCAACATTGCATAGGCAGTTTGCGCAATAATTTTGGTAGTCAGTCCCTTTTCACGGATTTCCTGCAGACACTCGTAACCACTTTTTACCGGCATATCAATGTCCAGTAGAATTAAATCAGGGACTTCCTTCTCCAGCATATCCATCAGAACCTGACCATTGGAGGCATGTTTGATTTCCGACACCTGATTTTTTAGAACCTCCTTTAAGTACATGAAGGAATTGCGATCATCTTCTGCTATGATGATACGAAGATTTAGAAATTTACCGGGAGAACCTACATTTTGTCCTTCCAGTCCGTGAGTCTGCTCTGTCAGTTTATACGGAATAGTAAAACTGAAAGTGCTCCCCGAACCCGGTCTTGATGTGAACCAGATACTTCCTCCCAGTATTTCTACAATACCTTTACAAATACTTAGCCCCAGACCTGCACCTTCGTGGTGTCTGTCCTCGTCAATTTGACGGAATCGTTCAAAGATGATCTCCGCTTTTTCAGGAGAAATACCAACACCTGTATCCTTTACATAGAATTCAATAAACGGACCATCCGTTGTATTCTTGACCCGGAAGCCAGATGTAATGCTTCCCTGTGAAGTAAATTTCAATGCGTTGTTTAGAAGATTATCGATCACCTGCTGCACCCGAATGGCATCAGTTTCCAAACGAATGGACTCGAAATCCGGTGGAAGTTCCAGCTTTAACTGTAACTCAGGATTACGGACCATCCATTCTGATTTTTCAAATGTGCGATAGCTGGCTTCAAGCAACCGTGCAGGTTGACAATCGGCCATATACACCCGCAATTGTCCGGCTTCAATTTTGGAAATATCGACAATGTCGTTGATGATTTGTAATAAACGTTTGCTCGAATTCTGGATGATTTCAATGTAACTGTCACGTTCAGAGTCGTCAGGATCCAGTTCGCCCAATAAATTGGAAAAGCCCATTATCGCATTCATGGGAGTACGGATTTCATGACTCATGTTGGCCAGAAATATCGATTTTAATCGATCGCTCTCTTCCGCCTTTACTTTAGCATTCAACAACTCTTTCCCGACTAAAACTTCGCGCGTGATATCCTGCAACGTACCGTGTCTTTTAACCGGTTTGTCCTGGTCATCATATTCAGTGACATAGCGTTGTTCAATATGCTTCACCCGACCGCTCTTCAACAGTAAACGATGATTCACTTCACAGAATTTCTCTTCGATTCCGGCAGAATGATAGGACTGCTTTACTTTTTCCCGGTCGCCCGGATGAATAATTTGCATGAACTGGTTGAACGATATTTCCAGCATCTCTGCATCGATTTCCAGGATGTTACCAAAGGCTTCTGAAAAACGCATGGTCATTGTTTCCATGTCCAGTTCCCAGTGACCAATTTGCGCAAGCGTCTGAGCCTCCTTCAATTTACGTTCACTCTCTTTCAACGCGTCCTGAGTCCGGTAGAAATCGGTTACATTTCGGGCGACCCCCAACACACCAATTAGATTACCTTCGGAATCATACATCGGTGTTTTAATGGTTTCCAGTAAGGCCTGATGACCATCATCAGCATAATTCACCCACTCCAGATTGGTCCGTGATTGATTCGCTGCAATAGCCCCTAAATCTTTTTCGCGGAAAAAATCCGCCATAGTGGAAGGAAAAAAATCGTAATCTGTCTTACCAATTATTTCCGGTTCCGGTAAACCAAAAAATCTTTCAAATTCATGGTTGCATGACAAATACCGGCCGTCGGGATCTTTCAGCCAAATCAAATCAGGAATCGTTTCAACAAGTGTCTGTAATCGTTTGCGCTGGTTCTCAAGATGGGTTTTGGCTTCTTTTCGTTCGGTAATATCGCGCACAAAAAACAAATGGGCTTTGCGTCCATTATAATTTAATGCCGAAACCGTGAGCTCAGCGGCTTTTTTCTGCCCGTTTTTGTGCAAAATAACCGATTCATAACTGGTTGGCGCATCCAGGCCCTGCAATCTATTTTGATAAAATTGCTGAAGCTTAGAGCGTTCATCAGGAGCAATAAAGTCCAGAAAATTCCTGTGAACAATTTCGCTTCGATCGTAACCAAAAACCTTTGATACCACATGATTCGCGAACTGAATCTGCGCATCCTGGATGATGAGTATCGTATCGCCGGCTGATTCGACCAGAGTTCGATATTTCTCTTCACTTTCGTGCAACGCATTTCTGATTTGCCAGTTTCTGGATTGTTTGAGCATCAGTTTACCCAACAATACGCTACTGGCCGGATAAACCGTTAACAACGGCAAGGCAATTTCAGATAAAGTGTTCCATCGAACCTCGGCAGGAAGTAAAAACGTACTGGCCAGCATAGCCAAATGAACCAGAACTCCCATGGCTAGCAATTCCAATAGTTGGTTATGGCAAAACCAGTTTGGTCGCAAATTACGCCATAAAATTCCTATAGAACCAGACGTAACAATAACAGCAATTCCCATCCACATCCCATCTCCGCCTTCCAGTATGCGAAATATCCCGGTGGCCAGCATTGCAATAACAGTAGGAATAAGACCAAAAAACAATCCTGAAATGGAAAGCATAACTGAACGGGTATCGAAAATCAGGCCTGGCATAACCGTCCATGGTGTAAACATAATGATTATACCTATGGCACCAAGAATGAGACCGGTAATGATTTTATCGGAAAGCTTCTTTGAATTCTCTTCCCCTGCCCACAAATAATCATAGAGCATACTAAATGCAAGCAGAATGGCCGTATTTTGCAACAGCGCTATTACGATTGAATCATTCATCCTCTTTCTCCTAAACAAAAGTGCGGCAAGATAACCTTATTTGCATTCATTCAACGCTATAGTAAACAGACACCAACATTCTCCTTTTACTAAACGTTTTGTGCTATCGCCCTTTTTAGTTACAATACTGTAACGAAAAAACCGGAGATAAAATTGCATAAAGAAAATATTGCGATACTGACGTTGGTTAAGAGATAAGAATATGTCAACCAGCAGAGAAGGTATTCAGCAAACGGTATTTAAAACAAAATTTACAGAAAGTTTTTATCAAGAAATTCCTGAAATTTTTCTTTGTACTGGTCGCCTATCGGTATGTACACCTTGCCAAAAACAATACGATTCCGCTCAATCGTTTCAATTTTGGCCAAATTCACAATGTAGGAACGATGTACCCGCATAAACCGATCTTCCGGAAGCTTAACGTCGAGCGCCTTGAGAGAGTTGAGCGATAGAATGGGCTTCGGCTCGTTCTGCACATGCACCTTAATGTAGTCTTTCAAGCCTTCGATGTAGAGAATGTTATCGAAATTGATGCGTCGGATCTTATATTCCGATTTAATAAACAGATATTCGTTATTGGCTTCTATAACTTGTGTATTTGACTGTCTCTCCAGTCCAACCACTTGCTGCGCTTTAATGGCAGCTTTCAGAAATTCTTCATAGCTGAATGGTTTCAGCAGGTAATCGACAGCATTTAGTTTAAAGCCTTCAAGTGCGTATTTTTCGTAGGCTGTGGTAAAGATAATTTTGGGTGGATTGGTCAGGGTTCGGGTAAATTCAGTTCCTGACAAATCGGGCATATGGATATCCAGAAACAACAGGTCAATCTGCTCGTGTGCCAAAAATTCCATGGCATCGAGCGGATTGTCGAAAGTTTGCACCAGTTCGAGGAACGGTGTTTTCAAAATATAGCCCCGAATCAGTTGCAAGGCAAGAGGTTCGTCGTCGATGGCAATTACCCGCAGTTTCATTTTTTGCTGTTTTTAGATTTATTTCACAAGTTGGCTTTTCTTTCGGTCTCATATAACTGAATGGTCAACAGCACCTGAAACATCTCTTCGTTCTCTTCAATTTGTAATTGATGTTTTCCAGGATAGAGCAGATTCAATCGCTTCCGGGCATTATCCAATCCAATACCCGAGTGTTTTTCCACCGGTTTACCGGAAAGCACTTTGCTGTTGCGACACATGAAATTGATTTTGTCCTCTTCTACCTGCAATACGATATCGATGAACGATTTTTCGCGGTAGCTGATACCGTGTTTGAAGGCATTCTCGATAAACGGAATAAACAACAAAGGCGATATCTGTATATTCTTGACGTCTTCCGGAAACGAGACAGTCACGGTTACTTTTTCGTTAACCCGAAGTTTCATCAGATCGAAGTAGTTCTGCATAAAACTAATTTCCCGTGCCAGCGAAATAAAATTGCTCTCCGACTCGTACAGAAGGTATCGCATCATATTCGATAACTTCAGCACTGCTTCTCCGGCATCATCCTTATTCAAACTGATCAACGAATAGATGTTGTTCATCGTATTGAAGAAGAAATGCGGACTGATTTGACTTTTTAGCAACGCCAACTCCGAATTCAGCTTCGCTTTTTCCAAATCTTTCCGTTCTGTTTCGTTTTTCGACAGCCTGCCCATCACCCGTAACCCCATGGCAAATCCGGAAACCAGAAAGCTTGTAATCAGATAATTATAAATATGAAACTGTCGGGGCGGAGGTTTGGGAAAATTGTTTTTTTTCCAGATCTCCCGCATGGCATCCATGAATTTCTGTTCATCAGCCGTAGTTAGGAAATGATTGCCCCAATCGCTTACCCAATAAAGGGCAAAAACGGTAACCGCAACCAGCAAGAAATACATCCACCTCCTGTCTTTGAGAAAAAATTGAGGTATCAGCCAGATGTAATTAATGTAAAATACCAGGGCATATACTGCCGTATTGAAGTAGAGTCTTCCCGACATCATTCCGCCACGTCCCCAGGCCAACATCATCAGATATTGAGGTAGGAAAAACAGGAAAAGCCAGGCAAGCACGTGTAAAATAATGTGCAACCGGTTATCGGATAGTCGTTTTAGTATCATTTATTTCTATGTTGGCCCGCAAGGCGGGGATATAACCCTGTCTTGCGGGCAAAAATTTATATCCTGAAGTCTCTAATATAGCAGAATTTACTCATACCGCAGGGCATCAATCGGATTTAAGCTGGCAGCTTTTCTTGCAGGATACCATCCGAAAAAGATGCCGATGGCTGAACAAACCAGAAAAGAAAGAATAACCGAACTGGACATGACATATACCGGCCATCCCATGATGGAACCTACCAGGTTGGACGCCACATAGCCCAGCAAAATACCTATTATTCCGCCGATAACACTCAGTAAAACCGATTCGATAAGGAACTGCATCAGAATATCGATACCACGCCCGCCAATGGACATGCGCAGTCCAATTTCGCGGGTACGCTCTGTAACCGATACGTACATGATGTTCATGATACCGATTCCGCCAACCAGCAGCGAAATGCCTGCAATAGCTCCTAACAAGGCTGTCAGTACATTACTGATGGATGAGAAAGTGTTCACCAGTTCTGACTGGGAGAAAACCCGAAAATCATCTTCTGCTGATTTTTCAATCTTATGCGATTTTCTCAAGGCATTTTCCACCTGAGTAATCGCATTATCAGCTTCTTGTTCGCTGGCAGCCGACATACTTATCCCCTGAATATAGTCGATGGCCAAAATCCTTTTCTGAACCGTTGTATAGGGAGCCAGAATAATATCATCCTGATCACGGCCAAAGGAGTTTTCACCTTTCTCTGCCAGTATCCCAATAATCTTCATCGGTATTTTATCGAACCGGATATTTTGACCTATCGGGTTGGCATCTTTGCCAAAAAGATTCTCCACGACTGTTTGTCCTACCAGGCAGACTTTTCCCATGGATTTGATTTCATTTTCGGTAAATATTCGACCACTCGACAGTTCATATTTTTTGATGTTCAGGTATTCGTCATTGATACCGAATATTGACGTTGGCCAGTTTTCGTTGCCGTAAACTACCTGTCCACTGGCCCGCAGTTCGGGCGAAACAGCAACTATATCCGGGCAACTATTCTGAATAGCAGTAACATCTTTCAGAGTCAGTGACTCAGCATTGGTATTTCCTAACTGCACACCTCCCCTTTCCATCGAGGAAGGCATCACCTGTATCAGGTTCGTTCCCATGGAAGCCATCTGTTGCTGGATGCTTTTCTTCGAACCTTCGCCAATGGCCAACATGGCAATTACCGAGGCTACCCCGATAATGATACCCAGCATGGTCAGGAATGCCCTGAATTTATTTCTTATGAGAGCATTGATGGCTATTTTGAATAAATTAGAAATATTCATTTCGCTTACGGTTTAAAGTGAATCATCCACATCCTGTTCGGGTGGGAGTTGAAGTAACATATCCATGGCGCTTAGATGATCGGTTACCGGATTTCCACCCTTAATCAGACCATCTCTGAAGACAATATTACGGGAGGTAAACCGGGCAATATCGGGCTCGTGCGTAACAAATACAATGGTTTTACCCTTCTCGTTTAATTCCTGGAAAAGAGCCATAATCTCGTAAGAAGTACGTGTATCGAGGTTTCCGGTTGCTTCATCAGCCAGAATAACCACCGGGTCGTTCACCAGTGATCGGGCAATTGCCACCCGCTGCTGTTGTCCACCCGATAGCTGATTCGGCATATGGTGCATCCGGTCAGTCAATCCCACTGCGTTAAGGGCTTCCATCGCCCGTTCTTTGCGTTCTTTGGAACGTACTTTCTTATTATAAAATAATGGCAGTTCTACATTCTCCAGAGCAGAGGTGCGTGGCAATAGGTTGTAAGATTGAAAAACAAATCCCAACTTGTTGTTCCGCAGCTCGGCCAGCTCATTCCTGTTAAGCTCTCCCATATTGATGCCATCGAGTTCATAGTTACCTGAGGTAGGTTTTTCGAGGCAACCCAGGATATTTAACATGGTCGATTTCCCTGAACCACTGGCTCCCATAATGGCGATAAACTCTCCCTGATGAATCTCCATATTGATCCCTCTCAGTGCATGGACAGTTACCTCCCCCACGTGGAAATCCTTGTGAAGCTGATTAACCTGTATAATTGTATTATTCATCATTGTCTTATTTTTTATTCCGATTCCTTCCCGGAGGTGTGGGCATAAACGGACTGGAAGCTTCTTTTGTCGAAGTCTCCGCCAGCTTCTTCTCGCTCATCGAAAGAACTACCTTCTCACCCTGTTTCAGTCCGGAAGTAATCTGTACATCCGTACCATCGTTAATGCCCGTTTTAACCTCTACCGAGCGAAGCATCGGTCCCTCTTTTACCCACACATGCTGAGCACTTTTCCCATTGTCATTATCCGACAGGTTTTCACTGGCAGGTGGCAAAGCTTCACCTTCCCTGGCTGCCATCGCCTTTGCAGGATTAATCGGTCGGTCGCTATCCGGAAGTTGTGCCATGTAACTGGCCATAATCTGCGGATCAGGATTAAACAGTAGTGCCTGCACGGGAACTTTCAGTGCATCTTTCGCTTCATTTGCGAAGATAGTGGCGCTGGCGGTCATTCCAGGCAACAGTTTCTTATCGGGGTTGGGTGCAGAGATAATTACCGTGAATGTCACTACATTATTGGTCGTCACTGGCTCAAGCCTGATTTCAGTCACCTTTCCGCTGAATTTCAAATCAGGATAAGCATCCACCGTAAACTCCACGCGTTGGTCATCTTTCACCTGGCCTATATCCGCTTCATCCACATTTGCTTCTACCTGCATTTGAGTCAGATCGTTAGCGATAGTGAACAGTGTCGGGGTGTTGAAACTGGCCGCTACGGTTTGACCTTCGTCTACTGCACGATCCAATACAACCCCGTCAATTGGAGAGGAAATTGTCGCATAATCGAGGTTGGTTTTACTCTTATCGTATCCCGACTGAGCACTCAGCACATTGGCTTTGGCCTGCTCGTAGTTATACACAGCCTGATCGTAATCGGTTTGCGCGATTAATTGTTTTTCGTATAAGGGTTTTAGCCGCTCGTAATTAGCTTTCTGGTATTTCAGTTCCGCTTTCGCATTATCCAATGTCGCTTTGGACTGATTCAGCGAAAGCAATAGTGGTGCCTCGTCGATTTTTGCCAGCACTTCTCCTCTTTTAACATGCGAGTTAAAATCGACATACAGCTTCTTGATAACTCCTGAAACCTGAGTACCCACTTCTACCGTTTGAATGGCCTGAATGGTACCGGTAGCTGTTACTGTGGTGCTGATGTTTCCGGGCTCCACGGTTGCCGTTTGAAAATCGATGGTTTTACCGCTGTCCTTCATGATGTAGCTGGCCAGAAGACCACCGATACCGATGACGACAACAGTAGATATTACGATGATGCTTTTCTTTTTCATTTTGATCTATTTTACTGTCTGGTTTTTAATTAAAGGGTTAATGGTATTCCCGAATAAAAATCAAGGATTTTATAGCTGAATATCAGGTTATATTTCGATTGCAACAGATTGCTTTCTGCAGTAATCTGATTGGTCTTCTGTACCAGAAAATCCACCGAGTTGATCAGTCCTTGCCGGTACTTTTCTTCAGCTACCAGATACGATTCATTGGCGGCATCGTATTTTTCCACGCTGGCTTCGTATTCACTCTGGGCCGACTTTACGTCAGTACAGGCTTGTTCAATTTCTTTCCGTAACTGATTCTTCACATCGATTTCCTGCAACTCGGCGTTTTGAGTGCCAATTTTGGCCAGCTCTACGCTCGATTTTACCTGTTTGTTGTCGAAAATCGGAATGGAAAGGGTCAGACCTACGGAAGGCGTGAGTTTATCATTGAGTTGAGTACTGTACCCCGAACCCGAGAGAAGACTCGAATAGCCAGTATTCATGCCGGCATCGAGCGACAGCTTGGGCAGGTAGCCCGCTTTGGCCAGGTTGACGTCGAGTGCAGCACTCTCCTTGCTTAGTTCCACACTTTTTACCTGTGGCTTAAAACCCAGGGCCTGCAGATATATATTCTGTGGATTTGGATTACGCTGTTGATTGACCAACGAATCGAGTACCGGGTTAACAATTTGGAATTTATCAGAAACCGGGAGCTCCATCATCTGCATCAGGTTCAGCCGTGCAATGGCCAAATCCCTTTCGGCATTGGCCAGCGTCAGTTTTTCACTTGCCAGCTCCGACTTCACCTGCAGGTAATCAGACTGGGAAATCACCCGGAGGGTAAGCTTCTCTTTAGCCAAATCCACCTGTCCGGTCGTCGATTCGATTTGCCGCTGAGCGTTGATAACGGCTTCCTGGGCGTAGAGCACCTGTAAATAAGCATTCAGGATATTCAGGCTCACTGTTTCCTTGTTAGTCTGAATATCGTAGTTACTACTTTGCAGGTTCAAATTGGCTTGTTTGATAGCATTGGTCAGTTTCGATCCGTTGAATAAGATCACACTCGAATTCACTCCATAACTGGTGCTGTTAGCTCCCGAGAAGTTGTCGGTGCTACTGTTGCTCTTGCTCCAGTTGAAGTTTTCGTTCACTGATGCGTTGAGTGAAGGCAGCTGATTAGCGTGTGCCTGATCAGCATACACTGTGTTGCTCTTATAGGTGAGCTCACTACCTCTCACAGTGACATTTTGCTTCAGTGCATACTGAATACAATCCTGCAGCGTCCAGTGGGTCGAATCGGCGGGTTGCGCCCATACTTCCTGACCGGAGATAAACAGGATGATAATTCCGATGATTGAAATATGCCTGATGATTGTTTTCATGCTTTAGAGTTTGATTTTACCGAAAGGTATAATCAGATACTGCTGAATGAAAAAGGAATAGACCGGGAGAGGCATTTTATCGACGAAGCGCGAAATTTTATCGCCTGTTTTTATTCTGTTTATTGAAAAATCACACTATTTGTGAATGTCCTAGTTTCAGTAATCGGAGGAAATTGATGAAGTGAAAGAAAGCGTCAACCCGATTTTAATGGGGGTTTCACAACATTAAGGTCATTGTCTGAAAAACATTCTTATGCCGGTTTCACTGAATTTATCATCAGGAAATAAAAAAGCCGGTCGAAAAATCAACCGGCTTATATCGCTGAAAAAATATGTGTTATTAAGCGTCAAGCTTATCCAGGGCAAAAGCATATGCACCAAGCGAGATGGCACGGCTTGCGCCGATCCGGCTGATTCCCACGGCAAGCATAGGTTCCGGATTATATACCACCGTTTTGTTGCTTTGCGGTACTTTAATTTCTAAGGCTTTCTGGTTAAATAAAGCAGACAGTCCTTCTTCAGTATCCGCACTTACCACTTTCTGTACTAACCGGGGCATGGTATCACCATTGGGCAAATTCAATGTTCCGTTCATCTCTGCTAATGCTGCCGGCATAATCAATTCAGCAGCACCCGATAACCCACCACCAATCACAATCAAACCATCTAATGTGGTAGCCAGATGAACCAATACATCGCCCAGTGTTTCTCCAACCGAAGCAAATGCTTTTTTCGCCGCCTCGCAATCTCCCGGACGATTTTCCTTAGCAATATCAAAAATATCTTTCGGTGTTAACTCCTCTACATTGGTATCACCGCAATATTCACCATAGTGACGTTTTACCGCACGAATGGAAACACCATCTTCGGCACACCAGTCATGATTCAGTTTATTGCGGTAGGCATAAATTTCGGCAGCCATAGCATTGTCTCCGATAAACAATTTGCCCTCGCGTACCACCCCGCCACCAAGGCCAGTACCCAACGTAATTCCGATAAGATTATGATATCTTTTGGGAGAACCGGCATCCTTCAGGCTTTTATTTATTTCCGGAAGAAATCCCCCCAGAGCTTCACCGTAAGCATACAAATCGCCGTCGTTATTAATGAAAACAGGCAAATTGAATTTCTCTTCGAGGAACGGTCCAAGTGCTACTCCGCCTCTATAGGCGGGTAAATTGACCAAATCACCTATAATTCCGTTAGGATAATCGGCCGGACCGGGAAAAGCAAAACTGATTGCCACAGGTTCTTCTTTGAGTTCTTTCTTTACCCTGGAAAACCCGTCAACCATATTGGCCAGACTCTTCTCCAGATCATCCCCGTTGGATGGCAAAGTGATTGGTTCAACAATGTTTTCGCCACTGCGAATGGCCGAAAAAACAAAATTTGTTCCACCGGCATCGAGAGTCATTACCACTCGCTTGTCTTCAAATAAATTCATTGGATAACCGTGTTTGTGATTTTCGGAGGTTGAAAATACAAAATTCCCTCTAATCGGTATCTGGTTTTGCAGGTTTTAGAAAGTCTTTAAATAAAGAAAGCCCGAATTTACATCCGGGCTTTCTTGTGGAACTATGATATCCTTTACATTTTCATACCTTCTTCAACCAAATTTTTCAGTTGCTGGGTCTGCGGATCACTCGAGTCGAGTTGCATGGCTTTCTCAACATAAGGCAGAGCGGCTTTAAAATCAACTTTTGCTTTTTCTACCTGTTCTTTGTATTTGGCATCGGTTGTTTTGTATTTGCCGGCTTTTACATCATTAGCTGCAGCTTGCAATATACCAGCACCCTTCTTGTAATGAGCATTTCCTTCTTTCAGATAATAAACGCCCAAAAAAGATTTAATCTTCTTACTGTTGGGATACTTTTCAAGGCCTGTTTCAAGCGTTGATTCAAATTTTGGCATATTATTCAACTCACGATATGAATTGGCGATGTACAGATACGCATACTCAGCTTTGTAGCTGGCATCGGCAGCCATGGTGAAATACTTAATGGATTTATTCCAATTTTTGATTTTGTAAGCTGAGTAACCCGTGTTGTAAATCATTACATAGTCAGGATCCTGTTTTCCCCAGTTCGCAATTGCTTTTTCAAAATTCGTCAATGCCTTTGCATAATCTTTCGTACGTAAAGCCTCATTTCCAGCATTCTTCAATGCAAGTGCATCTTGTGCATAAGAATTACCCAAAAATCCCACACATAAAATTAATACAGCGATCAGTTTCTTCATTGTTGCTCCTATTTTTAATTGACTATCAATATTTATGTTCATCATATGCTATTATTAAGCTCAAAAATAATGATTTTAAAAAAATATGAAAGTAGTTACATGTATATTTTTCAATGCCACATTTAATACAGATGGCCACTGAATATAATAGTATCTACTCACAAATCTTATTTTTCAGCTGGAATCTCACAAAAATATAGGGGTCTGGAATAAAAAATGCTTTTTAGGGATTGTACATATCCTTGTGGTAAAATTTTAAAATATTTTGAATCATATCGATGTATCCTTTGGCATTTTTATTTTCCGGTTCGATCGAAATAACCGCACGAAAATGGTTCAGTGCATCACCCCACTGCTGCATTTTGTAATAAGTCAATCCCAGTAGCATATCCACTTCCACATTGCCTTCTTCCACATTTCGATTATCCAGAAGTGAAAAAACTTCATCCAGATCCCCGCTTTCGTAAGCTTCTTTGGCTTTTGTCAACCTCTCATTCATCGTTTCAAACTTTACTCCAGTTGTTTTATCAGTTTATTCACATCCCGTTTAAACGGAAATAAACAAATGAATCAAATTCTTTTTGGTTTCCGTTACATTCGAGAACGAAAACTGTGCCATATTTTTATTCCAAACTTTATCAGATGCCTGATTTTAGATTGTCTGCCCGTCCAACTGACAGCACACCACGCACATTACGTAGCTTTTGCATCAGAAAATCGAGGTGAGCCAAATCGTTGACATAAACGCGCAAAGTACCTTCGAAATTTCCGTTTTCCGAATTCACTGATATAGATCTCATTTGAACGCCTACATCTTTGGAGATAATATGGGAAATGTCGCTAACCAGTCCCATTTCATCCGTCCCGGAAATATGAATTGTGGTTTGAAAGGAATTCCGTTTCCCGGTTTCTTTCCATCGTGCTTTGATGACCCTATACGGATACCGCTCAATCATTTGTCTGGCATTCGGGCAATTTACCCGGTGTATCTTTATGCCTTCACGAATGGTCACAAAACCAAATATATTGTCGCCAAAAATTGGGTTACAGCACTGTGCCAGTTTGTAATTAATATTTTTGATATCGTTATCAATCACCAGAAAATCACCGCCAGAATCGAACGTTAAATCCTTTAAATCAGAGGCCGGTAAAATCTCTGATAACTTTTCCTGAACTGTTTCCTCTTTCTTACCTCCCGTCAGAATTTCCTTGATTTCGAGTGGTTCAATCTTCCCGACGGAAACATTGTAATATAAATCGGCGGCCAGCTTCAGTTTGTAATGCTTCAGCAAATCACGAATGACGATATCGTTGTATTCAATCTTCCAGTTTTTCAGTTTACGAAGAAGCATCTCCTTGCCATTTTCGGCCTCCTTCTTTTGTTCCTCATTCAAACTGGCCTTAATGTGCGACTTTGCTTTCGTGGTTACCACAAAATCGAGCCAGTCGAGCTTTGGTTTTTGGTTATTGGAGGTTTCCACCGAAATCTGGTCCCCGTTCTTCAGTTTGTGCTTCAGGGTAACCATCCGGCCGTTTACCTTCCCGCCGGTACAATGATCGCCAATATCGGAATGAATTTCGTAAGCAAAATCGAGAATGGTTGAACCTGCCGGCAATTTTTTCAAATCACCTTTCGGGGTGAATACAAAAATCTCGTCTTCATATATATTCACCTTAAACTCCTCGATAAAATCCACCGGATTCAACTCGGGATTCTCCAGAATTTCACGAATATTTTTCAACCAGTCGTCCAGGTCCGATGAGCCTTTTCCTCCTTTATACCGCCAGTGAGCAGCCAATCCGTTCTCTGCCACATCATCCATGCGTCGTGTACGGATTTGAACCTCTACCCAGCGTTTCCCCGGACCGAGTACGGTGGTATGCAATGATTCATAACCATTCGATTTGGGAATGGTGATCCAGTCGCGCAAACGTTCCGGATTGGATTGATACTCTTCGGTTACCACCGAAAACGCCTGCCAGCAATCGGATTTTTCATCTTCGGGAGTTGAATTGAGGATAATCCGGATGGCAAACAGATCGAACACCTCATCAAAATCGACACCTTTTTTCTTCATCTTGTTCCAGATGGAGAAAATCGATTTAGTGCGGGCCTTCATTTCAAAGTTAAAACCTCTCTTCTTCAGCTTAATTTCAACCGGCTTAACAAATTCCGATACAAAATTCTTACGCTGCTTATCTGTCTCTTTCAGTTTATCGACAATGTACTGGTAATCTTTCGGGTGAAGGTACTTCAGTGAAATATCCTGCAACTCTGAGTTGATTTTGTACAATCCCAACCGATGAGCCAACGGAGCGTATAAATGCATGGTTTCATGTCCATGCTTTTTGTGGACGGTATGTGGAAACCGGTCGAGAGATCGCATATCCTGAAGTTTATCGGCTATTTTAATCAGGATAACCCGCACATCGCCCGAGAGAGCCAGCATCAGCCGGCGAAAATTCTCACTTTGCAGGGCCAGGTTATCTGTTTTTATGGCATTGATTTTAATTAAGCCATCCAGTATTTCAGCCACAACTTTTCCAAACTCCTTCTCAATCTCTTTTCGAGCCTGGGTTTCTTGCTCTTCGGTGTACACATTATGCAGTAAAGCCGAAATCACAGAATCGGAGGCCAGACCAATTTCATTGGCCGCCAACTGAGCAACCGCAATGGAATGCAGGAGCACAGGATCGCCATTCGACCAGGTATTATCACCTATCCTCTCCTTTGCCAGTTCAAATGCCTTATGCACCTGCACCAATTCCTTATCACTGAAATTGCGCGAACACGAGGCAATCAGCTTATTATACTCTTCCTGAATACTTTCCTTTAAACTTTCTGTCACTTCCTGTCGATTTACTAGATCCGTTACTGCATAAAATTAGCAAATATGGGAGGAGATTTGAAAAGATGTTTTACTTCATTGATGGAGAAGTTACCGGGGTCATTCGGTAATTTCCGGTTTGCGGATACCCTCCGGGCATGTTATAAATCCCATCTTGATAAGGGTTTCCGAACTTACTGATACTAAATTCAGCCTGCATACTGAAGTTATCTGAAAACTTATATCCCACAAAAACTGAACTGCCATAGTTGGTCAGGTTTCGAATCGATGGATTCATCTCATTTTGAGACTGAATCACTTGATCGACATAACCAGTACCGCCCAAGAATAATTTTTCGTTAACAGCGTAAGTGGCCTGCCCCAAAAAGGATGAATAGTAATACCGCCCACTCATAACCGGATATTCATTCAAGTAGTATGCATAAAGAGGCATATCCTCAAACCGCGTTACCCCAAGTGTGCCTACCAAATCGATGCGCCAGCGTTTGTCGGGTGAAAAACTAAACCTCGGAGCCACATACTGATTGAAACCGTAACCATGTTTGAAATTGGTAAATACCGAGGTACCCACCTCTACACCAAAATCATGTGGAGTCACCGAATCAGCCGGGGTTTGCAGGAATTGAACAGGTAAAGCCATCGTAGCCATAGTTTTTTTTACCAGCAACGAATCACTCTCCTGTGCCACAGCCCGCTGACCTAATACTGACAAAGCCACCAAAACCAATACAAAATATCTCATATTCAGCATCATAAATTCACACAAAACCTAACTTCCATCAGGTATATTGCCATGAAGATCGCAATTATCCATCTCATCCCCAACAAAAAATACGCCACGAAGAATACAAATTCCATTTTATTTTATGATTAAAAGCTGTAACTTTTCAATCAAATTGCCTGTTATCGAATTATATCTTTATAACCTAAATGAGAATTTCATGAAAAAAACTTTACTCTCCCTCCTTACGGTATTTACTTTAATAAGCACCGTGTTGCTTTTCAGTAAATGTACCAATGATTATCACATATCGGTAGATAATCTTTCTGATAAAGAAACTATTCCCCAGTCTGATGTATCGGGATATCTGACACCTGTCAACGAGGTCATTCATCTGCGTCCGTTCAATGATCAGCTGAAATCAGCCAGTGTCGTGCAGGATTTGACGCTCGTTCACAAAGCAAATGTAAGTGCCCCGGAGAACGATTTACCATTGAGTGCATCCTGTCTTTATGTAAAAGACGATAAAGCCGTCATAGGTTATAATGTACAGGGTTCCGAATTTGGTGGTGCTTTTCAGATTGTGAAGTTCAAAGAGGATAGTGAACAAGTGGAAACTGTTGTTACCGGTTTACCGGTCGATGTCAATGACATTCTGCTTAAAGACAACATCGTTTACATGGCCTGTTCCGATCCGAAAACAGGTGCAGCCCTTTATACATACAATTTGACCACATCCGAATTTACTCGTGCTTTTATCCTGTCAAAATTACTGGAAGGACAGACGGTTTCTTCGGCCAATGGAATAGTATTATCAGGTGCGCAAGCGATGCTTTCTGCCGGAAATACCAACGGTGGTTTGTTCTGGACTTCTCAGGGTACCGATGGTTACGAAGGAATCAATTACTACGGAGCTCCTTCGGCCAGTTCTTTAGCGTTGAGTCCCGATGGAACCAGGTTGGCATTGCTTGTTGGTGGCAACGAAGGCGATCCGACAGAACTTATCCTGATGGGAATCGATGGCACTTACGAAAAAACCATTATCCTGTCGAATGATCCCATAACACACCAGAATGTTGACCCCGCAAATATGTACAGTGGAAAGACAAAGGTGCGCTTCATTACCGATAACCTGGCTATAGCCACTCTGGGTAGCCAGGGTGCTGAGGTAATCAATCTTGATTCGGAAACCGTGAATTCGAGCCCAATAACGATGCTGCACTCTGGAAACACCAACAGCTTTGCATTCGACGACAAATTTGTTTATTACGCCAATGGCGCCGACGGATTATATCTGGCTCTTTTCAATACCGAAACTCCTCAAGTAATGGTATTACCTGCATGGGTTTGGGATACACAATCTGATGCACCTCCCGGCTCTGTAAACGATGTAGCCTCCGATGGTTCAGTTTGGATTGTTGTAGCCAAAGGCCTTGACGGCGTTCATATTCTTAAATTCGAGGATGGTGGATGTGGTTGCAGTTTTTAATGTTCAACAAACGCATCTGCATCTTTATACATATTAACTGATTAGGGGCATTGCTTTACGCGATGAATAATTCAGCAAAAAACTCCGGCCGGTGAAAATCCGGTTTGGGGATCTGAATAGGTGCCCAACTAACGAAATGGGGAACAAAGGTCTTATCGCCACACTTGTAAAAGTTACTGCGAAAGATCTTTCCTCTTTCCAGACCAATCAGGGAAAAAGGAACTTCAACAGTAAGGTTCCAGTCCGATAAAACATCTTCAGGCGGCAGCGTGTCCGGATGTAAACTGGTGTTGCGTCTAATCAATGCCAACTCTTCCGGATGCAAACGCCGCCTGCTTTTACGTTCAGCTCCCACAGCTGATAAACAAGTGCCCAGCGCATTGAATTCAAAGTTCCGGTAATTCTCGTTCTCCTGAAGGAAGAATTCCACACACGAATCTTCGTAAACCGGTTCCTGATCTGTTCGATTCACCGCCCGTACATAATCCTTTTGAACCACATAATGTAACCAAAGACTGTTACCCGAATGGCCCAAATAAACGGTTACTTCCGGCTTGTGCGGAAATTCTGGCCAGTTGATTCGCTGAATTTGAATTTTTAATCCTTCTGCAGGAAGGATTTCATTGGCATTTTCAATGGTTAACGATGAAAGAAAAGGTACGATTGGAGTTGTCATCACATTAGTAAAATTGGTTGCCGCAAGCTACAAAATCCACAGGGCACAAAAAAGCCGGAAAACCTGTGTTTCGATTTTCCGGCTTTCACAAGATCCATTTTTACAATTACCTCCTCACTGATGCCTCCTTGTGCAAGCGTTCCAGCTCAACGGTAAAGTGCCGGAGAATCGGAGCTTCGTGGGTGATACTAAATCCATGTTTTATCTGGTCTCTGCGGTCGTAAACATTCTTCAAAACAGCAGCAACATAGTGCATATGGTTATTGGTATAAACTCTCCGCGGAATGGCGAGACGAACCAACTCCAAAGCCGGATAGCGATTTTCCCGCGTATGCGGATCACGATCAGCCAGCAATGTACCGATTTCCACTCCCCGGATACCGCCTTCGAGATATAACTCTATGGCCAATGTTTGGGCAATATACTCTTCTTTAGGAACATGTGGCAGAAAACGCTTGGCATCCACAAACACAGCATGGCCTCCAATGGGCTGCTGAACAGGTACGCCATATTCAATGAGTTTATCACCCAGGTATTTCACCTGCTGAATGCGTGTATCCAGGTAACCGAAATCAACCACTTCCTGCAGGCCGACAGCCAGTGCATTCATATCACGACCACTCATTCCACCATATGTCACAAAACCCTCGTACATAATGGTATGCATCGAGCATTTTTCAACCATTTCCGCTTTACGGAAGGCCATAAAGCCACCAATGTTTACCAAACCATCCTTTTTTGAGCTCATGGTCATTCCATCGGAATACGAGAACATTTCCCGTACAATTTCAATAATTGATTTATTCCGGTAACCGTGCTCGCGCATCTTGATGAAATAGGCATTCTCGGCAAACCGTGCGGCATCAAAAATGACGGTGATGCCATATTTCTTCGCTAAATGATATACATCCTTCAGGTTCTGCATCGAAACCGGCTGACCTCCTGCAGTGTTGCAGGTAACCGTCACAATAATCATTGGAATGCGTTCCTTCGGATTGGAAATTAAAACGTGCTCCAGCTTGTCCAAATCCACATTTCCCTTGAAAGGATGTTCCCTGGTGGTATCGTAGGCTTCTTTAATAGTACAGTCGATGGCATCGGCGTGCCGGAACTCAATGTGTCCTTTTGTGGTATCGAAATGAGCGTTACCCGGGATTAGGTCGCCGGCTTTAATGAACGAAGAAAAGAGAACGTTTTCGGCAGCCCGTCCCTGATGACTGGGGAGGAAATGCTCAAATCCGGTAACATCTTTAATGGTTTCTTTTAAGTGATAATATGACGAAGAACCGGCATAGCTTTCATCACCGGTCATAATCGCGCCCCACTGACGATCGCTCATCGCTCCTGTCCCGCTATCGGTGAGCAGGTCGATAAACACTTGCTCGCTTCGGAGGTTAAAAAGGTTGAACTTTGCTTTCTTGATCCATTCTTCACGCTCTTTCCGGGTACTTTTCCGGATAGGCTCCACCATTTTTATTTTATAGCTTTCTGTAAAAGGTAAATCCATCTTAATTTGAGACTTTAGGGTGTTCAGGTAAAATCCGGCTACCGCCGAACCCATAGTTTATCAATGATTTCACTGCAGATGGACTAACAAAAGGAATCTCTGTTCTTCAGATTCCTGTAAAGCTGAAACATCAGCCACCAAGTATGGATGGACATTTTCATGTTAACTCCCTGTGTTATGTCACAAATATAGGGATTACAACAGGGGGCTTTTGTGAAAGCAGGTCGAAAAGGGTAATGCCAATTTTTATTTTACAGGGTGTTATTCAGCATGGGAGTGCTTCGAAAAATAGCGGTCGTCGCCATAAATAACCTTGATTTTTCCGGGCAGAATATCAAGTGTATAATGTCCTCTTTTTAAAGTCTCTCCGTCTGATTCCGCGGGAACCGGTTTAGTTGAATCAATAACAATTTGCTTTGCTGTATGGGTCGTTACATGCTTGTCGCGAATAAAGCTTCCATTGTACAAGCCCGTAAAATTTCGGAGTATCCCCCACAACCCTATCCGGCGAATGACAGTTACCTGGAATTCACCGTTATCGGGAACGGCTCCAGGAGCCTGCATCATCCCGCCCCCGTTGAATTTTCCGATTCCCACGCTGGCGCTGAAAAGAACCGTTTCGAACGTTTCTCCGTCGATATGATAGCGCAACCGGCGACTACGGTACGAAAGGTAACTGGAAACCAGGCTCTGAACATACACCCGAATGCCCGACTTACCTTTATCCTTCAGCCGGTTCGCCCGGGCAGCCGTCAGGGCATCGAAGCCAAAGCCGGCCATATTCATAAAATAGCGTGTTACGGTTTCAGTTGGACGATGTATCGAAATTTTTCCAACGTCCTGGCGGATGGTTTTCCCTTCCAAAATGATCTCAATCGCCTTTTTGTAATCGTCCGGTATCCCAAAAGTCCGTATCCAGTCGTTGCCGGTACCTACCGGAATCATCCCGATAGTTACTTCTTCCGGCGGACAGATATTTTGTTTAAATACACCATTCACTACTTCGTTCAGTGTTCCGTCTCCGCCAGCTACAATGATATTCCGGTAGCCGGCTGCCATCTGTTCTCCCGTCAGGGAAATTGCATGCTGTGGATAATCGGAAGTCACCATTTGGAAATTGATTTTGTGCTTTTTCAGCAGCTTCATAATCTTTCCCTTATCATGTGCTCCTCTGCGACTTCCCGCATGCGGATTCAGAATAACCAGCCAGTCAGATTGTATCATTTCTGTTATAAAAAATTATGTTGCGAAAGATAGTAAAATTGAACTGACAAGCTAAAGGTGTGTGAATGTGTTATGCATCATCTGAAGGACTTTCATTCATCTTATCCAGGAACTCATCGATGAAGTGATTCATATGATCAAAGTGACTTCCCTCCCAAAACACCTTTCCGCAGGAGGTACATCGGTAAAAACGGTGATAATAACGCCGGGTTCCGGTTTCAAGACTCTCTGCCACTTCTTCTTTAGGTACTTCCACCATTGGGCCATTGCACTGCATGCACCTTGTAAAAGGTCGAATGGTGCGAATCAGCCCAAAATGTTCAATTACTTCCGACAGTTGTTCTTTGGAGTGCTGCGACCGTAGCCAGTAACCGTATTTCACCCGGTTGTATTTAAGAATACCTAAATCGCGGGTCAGGACAATCCGGTTTTCCGCTTCAGCGATATCGGCAATCACGTCATCATCCATCCGGTTACGGTAAAGCGTATCGAAACCCAGCATACGCAGGTACTTAGCCAGTTTTCCCAAATGCACATCGAGGATAAAGCGCACCTTGTCGGGCAACTCCGGCCGAAGATGAATAACGGTACTATCGCTTAACAACCCGGCTACCGGATACACATTTACCAGGTCGCCGGCGGCAAGTGATGCATCAAACCCAACCGAATGGCCGTTGACGGTCAGCACATCAATCTCCACATGCGGAATACCGGCCGATTCGACTGCGTCTTTCACTGTTTGCCCCAAATGAAGCCTCGCCCGAAATGGTTTTTGCCGGTAATCGGGCGGCAGAAAGTCATTCAGGTGACCAAAGGCACGAATCCATATGAAAGTCAGATTTCTCATATCCCCTACAGATAGTAAAGGTAACAAATCCTTTTTCGGTAAACCGGAAATTCATTTTCTACGGATAATCGCATGACTTTTACTGTCATTTTTCCGCTTCCGCGGGGAAAAATTAAAAAACCTTTTAAATTTGCAGCCGGAAAATCACAAAACACAATATCTGTAAGAATATAACGTATGGGACGCGCCTTTGAATACCGCAAGGCCAGGAAGCTGAAACGCTGGGGCACCATGGCCAAGACCTTCACCAAACTGGGAAAAGAAATTGCTATCGCTGTTAAGACCAATGGCCCCGACCCGGTCGCCAACTCGCGCCTGAGGGTGCTGATTCAAAACGCGAAAGCGGCCAACATGCCCAAGGATAACGTGGAACGCGCGATTAAAAGGGCGGTTTCGAAAGACCAGGCCGACTACAAAGAGTTGGTTTACGAAGGTTACGGACCTTACGGTATTGCCATATTGGTAGAAACTGCCACCGATAACCCCACCCGCACCGTGGCCAATGTGCGCAGCTATTTCAACAAGTGCAACGGCTCGCTGGGAACTTCGGGCTCGGTTGAGTTCATGTTCGAGCATAAATGCAACTTCAAGGTAAAAGGTAAAGAAGGTCTCGACCTGGAAGAACTGGAACTGGAGCTGATTGATTTAGGGGTACAGGAAATCTTTGCCGAAGATGAAGATATTATCATTTACGGCGAATTCGAATCATTCGGCCCGATTCAGAAATACCTCGAAGAAAACGATTTCGAGCTGGTAAGTGCCGAATTCGAGCGCATACCGAGTGAGACCAAGGAGCTGAACGAAGAACAGATGGCCGAAATTGAAAAACTGCTGGGCAAACTGGAAGAAGACGAAGATGTGACCAACGTCTTCCATAATATGAAAGAAGCGGAATAACCTTTTCCGGACAATATACATACAAGCCCTGGGGATAATTCCTCAGGGCTTGTTTTTTATAGGTACAGGTTCCATCGGTGTTTTTGACGGAACGATTACCACAAAAGAAACCTCTGCTCCGAAATTTCCTCTATCGAATTCCACCAATCGGCTGAGGAAATTTCATGATTTGATCTCGCTTAAAAAGTGTTTTATAATACCCAGGAAAAGAGGAAATTTTTACCCATATTTCAATAGGGAATATTGAAAAGAGAAAACGGGAGCAATGGCTGGTTTTATGACAGCCAAACTAACTATCGGGAACCCATAAACCTGTATGATGAATCACAAGCAAAAAACCAAAGAGGAACTCATTTCTGAGTTGCTTGAAGTGCAACAGAAATATCAGGCATTAAAGGATTTATACGAAAAGAACATCGCCAGCCGGAAACAGGTCGACCTGGATTTACTGAATAGCGAAGAGCGCCTTCGTGAAATCAGCAAGACGGACTGGGTATGGGAGGTCGATGAAAAAGGTATTTATACCTACACCTCTCAAACAGGCATCGACATGTTTGGCTCATCATTGGATGACATCATCGGGAAGACGGCTTTCGATTTTATGCCCCCTGAAGAAAAAGAGCGAATAGCCCCCCTGTTTGCTGAAATCATGGCCAACAAAGCGCCTATTAAAGACCTGGAGAACTGGAATATCAAGAAGAACGGTGAGTTATGCTGCATCCTTACCAACGGTGTTCCGATTCTCGACGAAAAAGGAAATTTGAAAGGCTACCGTGGTGTCGACCGCGATATCACCGAACGTAAGCGGGCGGAAGAAGAACTAACGCGCAGCGAAAACCATATTCGGGCTCTCATCGACGCCATCCCCGATTTAATTTACACACTCAACAGCAAAGGAGTTTACCTCGATTATAAAAATGCCAAAGAAGGTCCTGATCAACACAAAGATTCCATTATCGGGAAAAACTACCGTGATATCTTGTCACCCGATGTGGCTGATATCGTGGGTGAAAAAATTAAGCTGACGCTCCAAACCCGGGAAATACAGCAATTTGAATATCAGCGGCCCGGTCAGGATAACGGGATTTGTTCCTGCGAGGCCCGGATGGTTCCCAGCAACCACGAGGAAGTGCTGGTGATTGTGCGCGATGTGACCGAACGGAAAAAAGCCGAAGCGGAAATCAAACGCATGAACGAAGAGCTGTTAATCGCCAATGCCGAGAAAGACAAATTCTTTTCCATTATAGCCCACGATTTGCGCAGCCCGTTCAACAGTTTTCTGGGCCTGACCCAAATTATGGCAGAAAACCTTCAGGACCTCACCATGGAGGAGATACGCAAGTTCACCCTCACCATGCGTGATTCGGTTTCCCATTTGTACCGTTTGCTCGAAAACCTGCTGCAATGGTCGCGAATGCAACAGGGAATGATTTTATTCAATCCGGAAATAATTCCCTTGTGCTCTATCATCATGGAAAGTCTGGATATTGTGGCTGAGCCGGCGCAAATGAAGGAGATTGAAATTACCTGCGCGATACCCGAAAATCTTGAAGTGCTGGCCGATGTTAATGTGGTGCAAACCATCATCCGCAACCTGGTGTCAAATGCCGTGAAATTCACACCAAGAGGCGGACAAGTTAACATAGCAGCCAGGGTATTGCCCGACCGGTTTATCGAAGTATCCATCGAAGATACAGGTATTGGAATGAACCGGGAAATGCTGGACAAGCTCTTCCGCCTCGACGGTAAAGTAAACCGCGAAGGAACCGAAGGTGAAGCCAGCACTGGTTTGGGCCTGATTCTCTGCAAAGAGTTTATCGAGAAACAAGGCGGTAAGTTATGGGTGGAAAGTGAAGAAGGAAAAGGTTCCGTCTTTTATTTCACGTTGCCTTATGCCGAAGAATCGGAAGAACAAAACCTGGGCGAAAAGGTAGCTTCCGTTGCCGAACCGGCAGAGGAAGCCGAAAACCTGAAAATACTGATTGCTGAAGACGATGAAACGTATGAGTTGCTGATGTCGATTGCCGTGAAAATGTTTGGCAACGAAATCCTCACGGCACGAACCGGTGCCGAAGCGGTGGAGATTTGCCGCAATAACCCCGACATCGATTTGGTTATGATGGACGTGCAGATGCCCGGGTTGGATGGCTACGAAGCCACCCGCCAGATTCGGACGTTTAACAAAGATGTCATTATTATTGCGTTAACGGGATTTGGCTTTACCGGCGAACGCGAAAAGGCCATCCAGGCCGGATGCAACGATTATTTCTCCAAACCGGTGAACAAATACAAACTGAAAGCCGTCCGGCAGAAATATTTCAGTAAGTAAACGAACTATGCTCCCAACCCTATATCCCGACAGGTTTTGATAACCTGTCGGGATTTTTATTTGTACGTCCCGGAAGGACAACTCAATTCAGCCCAATGGCAACGCCTTGGGAATAATGGCAACCACCATTTCCTGCGCCCTGCAAGGGCAGGTTATCATTAATGCTGCGCCATTACCATTGCGGTCAGAACAACCTTCACATATTCAATAAAAACCGTTCATCCCGGCGGGATGAAATATTGTTAGCCGGTAAATACCAAACAAAATGTACGACCCCGGCCGGGGTCGAATATCATTGGAGCCTACCTTGATTCTAACAATATACGACTCCTCCGGAGTCCGTTTATTCATCCCGCTTCGGGGTTGAGTAGAGCGCGTGGCTTGCGTACCCCCAATTGGATTGGGGGTGAAGAATTGTTTACCCGGTGTTACCGGGATGAAGGCGAAATCCCTGACAGGGTTCCAACCCCTGTCAGGGGTATGATGTTTCCATTGATCACTCTGACAGGTCTAACGACGCTGTCAGGTGGGGCCTTTTTTATTCTTCAGGACTAAACCACTGTCGGGGTTTGTGACCACCGACAGGGGGTGAAAAATGTTCGCAAATTGCATTCCTCTATTTTACGTAATGTTGTACTTTGAAGGTAGGCTGTAGGTTCGTCGTTCCTTCGTTCTTCCTTCGTCGGAGCCAGGGCGGACAGCTTAACAATAAGTGTGATTTTAAAAAGCCATTTTCAAAGCCGCTTTTTTAGTTGCTAAAAACGAAAAAAGGGAGAGCATCGCCCTCCCCTTAGCTTTCAATAAATGAAAATTACAGACTCTTTTCCTCTTCCGTCAGGTTGCCGGGCACATCGGTTACCCGGATAATGATTTTATCGCCGTCGAGCGATTCGTTGGTAGCAGTAGCCGTATAGCGCCACCAGATGGTTCCCGGCTCTAGTTGTGCGGTACCGCTTTCCACTTCGGTGCCATCAGCGTTTTGAATGGCCACGGTTACTTCGGCTACGTTGAAATCGTCGGTAGCGCGCACCAGGATATAGCTATCGGGCTGACCGGTATAATTGCTCAGATCCACTTCGTTGATTTGCGGCGCTTTCATGAAATCGGCGACGGCTACGTTATAAGCGCTCTGTCCTTCCTTTGCCGCTGCCTGATAGGCTGCCTTCATGGTATCGTCAGCCACAGCAGATTTCGCATATAAGATTGCTTCCTGAAAATGTGCCTGATTGTTTAGCTGTGCTTCCGAAGGCTCAACGGTTCTCTCCCGGGGAGCAGCAGCTACAATGGTTTTTCCGTTGACGTTGCGGAATACGATGATGTCGCCCAGCTTACCGCTGAGGCCGGTGGTAACGATGTTATTGCCAACTTTTGCCATAACATTTTGAATTTAAAGGTTAATGAATAGATTAGTTATCACTCGAGACAGCTACTTCTCTCCTTCCGGTGGAAACGCAGAAGGGATGGTATGCTATCCTTTTTTTTAATTGTTGGTGGATTACAATAAGTAAACCGTTTGTTGTTTTTTGATTTTGGGAGTCTGTCATCTCCAAAACGTTACAATAAGTTACAACATTCCAATGAAAGGTTTCTTATGTTTAGGAGCAGGTTTTGGATAGGAAATGATACGATAGACTTTATTTTATTAGGAGTTTAGTACACCTAGTTTTTCTATCAACTTTTGGGTGTTGAAAAGTTGTTGAGCGAAGAAATGAGGAAAGTAGGAAAAGAAAAGGATGAATCGTTAATTTAGTAGACCGACTGAGCCAAGAAGATGACAAGCTGTCAAAACAGTCGCGAAAGGTTGAGTAGTACCACAAATTGAGAAGTAATAACAACTTAGCTAGCTGCAAGGAAACTAGCAATATTTGAAACATAACAGTATGAGCTTAGAGAAATACTATAATGAATTAGAAACTATTACATCAATTGATACGTGGGATTTACTAAAACAACTCAGGCCAATTGAAGAACAGCTTGATAATGAATCGGAAGATAAAATTAAAACAGAGAGAAAGATTTTGTCATTTTCATTAAACAATGGAGATATATCCCCGAAAATATCGAGAGTAGATTCTGACGGAGCTGTTAAATCATATCCTGATTTAGATAAGTTTACAGACTCCGAAATACTTTACTTAATAGGTCGACTTAATACTGTAAATAACGGATGGATTAAAAATAGATACTCACATGTACTTTGGAATATTACCAAGAACAATCAATATGCTACAATAGCAATTAACAGTTACATTGAATGTATTGATGATTTAATTAATAATCCAGATACGAAGAAATTCCATAACATAAGTGCATTTGTGGAATGTTTGCTATTTATCGGGGACAAATCGAAGCAGGAAGTTGAGTTAATTAAAATGAAAATCTTCAGTTTATTAAAGTCAAACACTTTACCAAACTATGTAAAATCTCATATTCTTGAAATAGCCATTGACAGTTCATTGATAAGATCTAAAGAACTTGAATTTACTCTAGAATACATTAATGATTGGATTGAAATTAGTAGTGAAGGAAGCTTCTTCTCTAATCAATCGACCTTAAATACGGCTATTAAGCTTTCCGAGAAAGTACAGAAAACTTCCAAAGTTTATTATAAACTTCTTGCGGAAAATCAAGACCTAATCATTAATCAACACCCTGATGAAAAAGATTTTATAAGGTATACTTCATTTGGTGAAAAAGCTAAGTACTATAAAAAAACGGGAGAATTAGAAAAGTATGAGGAATGTTTAAAAGAATACACTCGCTTAAAAAGTAAATTTGAACTTGGTCATTTTGAATCAATGTTACCAGAGAAAGAAACTCAGTTATTAAATGACTATTTAAATCGAAAAGCGGAAATTATTCTTCAGATGCCGATTGAAGGTATTCTGACATACTTTGCAAATGGAGAAGACCTATTAATCAAAGAAGAAGTCCTCGATAAAATAACGGAAGAAGGTTTTAAAAATTCAATCCACAATTTATTCTCAGTGAGCACCTTCGATATTAATTCAAATCATAAACATACAACTGACGAAGAAGCAAAGGAAAATGAGAGGTTTAGAAATTATACAATTCAATTTAATCTGTTCTTTCTCCCTCTGATTATAAAAGTCTTTGCTTTTGGGATGTTGAAAGGGAAAATAGGATACCATTCAGTATTTAGTTTTATGCAGGCAAATTCTTGGTATGGCCAAAGATTTCCAAGAGGAATAAATGAGAGAGATATCGATGAAAAGTCAGACTGGCTGAGTCTTCTGGCACCAGGATTACATGATTATTTCTCCCAGATTGAGTGGGCAGTTATGATGGCCAAAGACAATCTTCAGAATTATGTACTATGCGTTGATTCCCTAACAACAAAGTTTGAAGGTGCATTACGAGATTTTATTAGACTACAAGGAGGAACAACGACAACAGAAAAAAGAGGTGAATTACAAGAGCAATTACTTGAAGAATTATTACAAAATAAAATAATTAAAGAACTCTTTTCGAAAGAAGATATTTCTCTATTCACTTATGTATTTACGAAAAAGGGATGGAATATTAGGAATAATGTAGCTCACTGTTTTTATCCTTACAGTAGTTATTCATTTGACAAGGCAACTTTAGTTTTCATTTGTATTTTGAAACTAGGGAAATATAAACTGAAATATAAAGAAAGGTAGCAATGTCTGATATAGCCGACCTATGTAAAACTTGTTCGTTGGAAGACTAATTCAATGTTTTAAAAGAAATCACTCATACGATTCATGAAAATCGACCGCATCGACCATATGGTACTGACCGTTGCCAACATGGCGGCAACCATTGAATTTTACACCGAAATACTCGGTATGGAACTGGTGGTTTTTGGGGACAACCGGAAAGCGTTGTCGTTTGGAAGGCAGAAAATCAACCTGCACCCAAAAGGCAAAGAGTTCGAACCCAAAGCCTCCGCTCCCACCTGCGGCTCGGCGGATATTTGTCTCATTAGCACCACAGCCATTGAGGAAGTAAAGGCCGAACTCATCAGCAAGGGCGTTAAGATTATCGAGGGCATTGTGGAGCGAACCGGCGCCACGGGGAAAATCCGCTCGCTTTACCTCCGCGACCCGGATGGCAACCTGATTGAGATTAGTAATTATGCGTAAATTTGGGGAAACATTCATCTTTACCGCATGAACAACATCCTTACCCGCCTACGCGAAGAACTACAAAATAACGCCACGGAAGAGACCCGGATATCGGGGCAACGATTCTTCAAAGGCGAATTGAAATCCTACGGCGTAAAGTCGGCCACCGTTCACAAAATCAGCAAAGAGTTCTGGAAAGAGCTAAAAACGGAATCCAAAGCCGATATTCTTGCTCTGTGCGACCAATTATGGCAGTCGGGCAACCTGGAGGAGTCGGTTGTGGCCTGTAACTGGACCTACTCCTTACGTAAACAGTACGTTCAGGAAGATTTCGCTGTGTTCGCGAAGTGGATAGCCAATTATGTCAACAACTGGGCTTCGTGCGATACCTTGTGCAATCATCCCGTAGGCGATTTCGTGACGATGTACCCCGAGTTTCTGGGCAAACTAAAGGAATTTGCCACCTCGGAGAACAGGTGGGCAAAACGTGCCGCTGCCGTCTCGTTGATCATCCCGGCACGAAGGGGTCTGTTTTTGGAGGAAGTATTCGCCATCGCGGACATTTTACTCCTGGATACCGACGACCTGGTTCAAAAAGGTTACGGCTGGATGCTGAAAGCAGCGAGCGAATCTCACCAACAGGAAGTGTTCGATTATGTAGTGCACAACAAGGCAGTGATGCCCCGCACAGCGTTGCGGTATGCCATCGAAAAGATGCCGAAGGAGATGAAGGCGGTGGCGATGGCAAAATAAGCTAACACTTCCATTTCAGGTTTCAGGTTGCAAGTTAAGCTTCGCGGTTTCTATTGTTTCTATTGTTGGAGGGGAAGGTTATAATCGTTTTTACCCTTTCTCCCACTCTCCACTTCTCTTCTTCATGTTTCAGGTTGGGCTTCGCGGTTTACGTTGTGAAAAAAGCTATGGTTTGCAATTGCCTTTTTTACCTACCAGCCGGAATTCCCGCACAAAACCACTCCCGCCGACGCCGGCCCGGCCAACTTTGACGGGCCAACGCTACTATTCGCCAAATGGCGAATTAAGGATCGTGATGCATCATCCTCTTCATTATTCATTTCTCATTGTTCATTAATTAAAGGATTTCAGGTTAGGTTTCACGGTTTCTGTTGTTACGATGGTTTGTGGTGTTGGGGTAGCTTTAATTGTTAGGTTTTGGGTAACAGGAAGAATTCAAAAAATTCCCTCCTCCCAATACAGCCGAACACTCGTAATTGGGATTTAAAGCTGCCACGAACTATCACGATATACTACCAAAACTTCTCCAATCATATTCCTACCTATTCAGCGTCATAGCATAGTCATTCATGGTTATTAATACAGTAAGTCACTGTCTTTCCTTTCATTTTTTAACATATGGTAAATTATTTCCTCTTTTCATTGCATAGATTTGTCACCTGACTGTGAAATAACTTGTATCCGTTTAATAATGACCTAACCCATGCCGAACTCTTGTTTGTCATTTAAAACAGGCTAATACCCGAAAACAACCTCCCTGAAACACATACATGATCAACCCTTAATATATTTAACAATGCTTATTCCTTCCAACCTTTCCCAATTACCACACCTATGAAGAATCTGATACCAACCAAAGCACAGGGCATTGCCGTCCTGGTGATCCTATTTTGTCTGTCCTTTACACAGGCGTTTGCTACAAAACCCGTAATTACAGGCTTTTCTCCCACCTCGGGCCCGACTGGAACTATGGTTACCATCACCGGCTCCAACTTTAATACGACAGCGGACAATAATATCGTGTACTTTGGCGCCAACAGGGCTACGGTCTCTTCGGTTACCGCTGCCTCACTGAGTGTCATTGTTCCTGTCGGTGCCACTTATGAGGATTTTTCGGTGACCGATATAGCTACCGGACTGACCGGTTACTCGAGCCAGCCTTTTGTTGTCACCTTTGATGGCAGCCCGGCCTTTATTCCAACTTCTTTTGCCTCCAAAGTAGATTTTCCAACGATCCAATACCCCAATATAACTGCTCTCAAAGATTTAAATGGTGATGGAAAACTGGAAACGATCACAGTTGATTGGGACCTGCTCCGTGAGCACGGCGCCTTTATTCCCAATCCCTACAGCGCCTATCAATTGAACGATTCAACCACCGTGCAGATACCTCGCTATATTCCGACCGAGGGTCGCTCCGA